>Ga0209312_1000085_pt1 | contig 102878 bp, 105 predicted proteins | sample BioC13SIPDNA_4_FD_185744 | JGI IMG/M metagenome (GOLD analysis project Ga0209312, IMG submission 185744) | Anaerobic biogas reactor microbial communites from Washington, USA - Biogas_R1_B C13 SIP DNA (SPAdes) (version 2) | ecosystem: Engineered > Bioreactor > Anaerobic > Unclassified | place... | reverse complement strand
TATTTTAAGGAGTTGATTATATGCCGGAAAGTTTATTGTTCAGCCAGGAAAAAAAGAAACTGTTGGAACAATGCCAGACTATTGCCATAGTTGGTTTATCAAATAACCCCAGCCGTGCCAGTAATCGTATCGGTAAATATTTGCAAAGCGAGGGATATAAAATTGTGCCTGTAAACCCTAATCTTGAGGAAGTTCTAGGGGAAAAATGTTATCCTGATCTGCAGTCCATTCCTTTTAAAATTGACCTGGTAGATGTTTTCCGCCGCAGCGATGAAGTATATGCCATAGTAAATGCAGCCAAAGAAATGAACATTCCAGCCGTTTGGACCCAATCCGGCGTTTATTGTGACGATGAATCCGTAAAACTGGCCCATGACAACAAAATAACCCTGGTTGAAAATGCCTGTATAATGGTGGAACATAAACTGCTTATGAAATAGCGGAGGTACAAGAGGTGCTTCTTTTGTTACTCTATTAAGTTAATAGTCTTGCTTTTACTACAAAAGATTGTATAAATATATCGCTCGCAGACTTTGCATGGGCATCCCCAGCGGCTTGGCTCGAGGCTCAAGGGGTACCGCGCTAAGCTCCCGTCCGTGGTCGATAGCGCTCTCACGGCATCCTGTCGTTCGCCCCCTTTCACCTGCTCGCCTTCACCGGGTGATGCTGCCATGCTTCGTCAACGCTCGCTAATATATTTATACAATCTTTAAAGGGGACAAAGAACCACGATCCCTTTTAATACCCCTGCCGGTAAAGAAATACACAGCTTACTGCACCCAGGGCTGAAAATGTAACCAGGAATAACAATCCCAAAACATAATTGCCGCTTATCTGAATCAGCCAACCGATAATAAATGGAGAAACAGCGGATAATAAGTTGCTGATTCCGCTCATTATACCTGAACCGGCTGCCATCAAACTATCCGGTAATAACAGCTGCAACATCGACCAGACCGCCGGATAAACAAACTCATTAATTCCTACTGCTATAACCATAAACGCCACGGCTAAAATCGGGGAAGGGACCAGAGCAATCCCCAATGTAGCCAAAGCCACACCAACCAAAGCAAATATTGCTATTTTGCTTTTACGTTTGGTCCTGTCCACTAGACTGCCGCCAGTCAAAATCCCTGCTGCTGCCATCAAATAAGCCAGAGCCAAATTACCAGATGTACCATTCATATCAAATCCACGGGCCTGTACCAGATATTGCGGCATCCAAGTCAATATCCCCCACCAGCTGCATAGAAACGCAGTATAGGCAATACATAAAAGGATAAAGGGCGGTTTAAGCAGCATGGATTTTGCCCCTGCAATCCCATTATCTGATACAGTTTCCTGCTCATTATATGAGCAAATATAGTTTACTTCTTCAACGGTAATATAGGGATTATCCCGCGGAGAGTCAGATATCCAGCGCAACCAAAGAGGCAAAGTACATAACAAAGCTAAAAGTGCAGGTATAAAAAAACTGAACTCCCAGCCTAACCGGGAATTAATAGCTGAAAAAAGCGGGAAAGCTATAATCATGCCCACACAACCGCCAACTCCATACATGGAATTGGCCAGACCTCTCTCATGCGGAGGAAACCATCTTTTAACCAATATACTCATATTGGGAAAATGAATGCCGTTACCAATTCCCAACAGCACCCGCACCATAAGAATTGCGGTAAAAGAAGCCAACCAGCCCCCGGCCAGCATGGCTGCAGAAGCTATAAAAATCCCCAATAATAAGGCTTTTCGTGGTCCCAGACGGTTGCTTACGGGAATAGCTGCAATATTGGCCACCGAATAAACCAACAGAAAAACTGTCATTAACAATCCCTGCTGTGCAGTTTGCCCCACCAACCCCAGCTCTTCCAGAAATCGCGTATCAACCAGCAACGCTCCAATATTAATACGTTGCAGATAAACCACGATCCACATAAAACTCAACGAGACAATCAATACATACCGAAATTTATTCCGGTCGGCTATTCTGTTAATCAAAACCTCATCTTCTTCTATTCAAAGTAAATCCATATTAATGCGACAGTTTACAATCGTCCCCTGTCGCAGATTCCATCAATTATTTTTAGCATATTAAAAGAAAAGAGTTGAAAATCGTAACCAGGAGAACCCTTCCCTTGGTTACCCTAGAGTTGCAATGTTTTTACGCTATCATAAACCAGGTCAATTAAATGCACACATCCCTGACCGGCTCCCAGTAAATTGGCCAGTTCTTTCTTGCTTGTTCCGTAAAGGCTTTTTCCAATCAAATTATTCATAGCAGTTGCGGCATCAAAACAAACCTTATCCGGTGCCCGCAGCAATTGTCCATGTGCAGAGATAACTTTCATATCCTGGTCCAGTATCAAATGGCTGCTCACCTGGTGAAATGAGTCGATCAGACTGCCGTTAATGATTAAATCACCCTTTTCATCATGCATCAGCTGCTGGCTTTTCGAACGATTAAACAGATTTTTTTTCCTTCCAGTCCTGCCAATATAATCTCCCCATGATACTTTAATTTTGTCCAGGTTGCTGTAATAACGGCAGGAACCAGCGTAGAAATCTTCCCAGGATTTGCTGTATTCATCTGCACTGTTGTATCCACGTTCCATAAACAGGAAAGTCTCAGCCTGTACTATGCCGATCACACATTCATTAAACAGCGAGCGTTCCATTTCATCTTCGATTTCCTGCATACCTTTTTTCAATTGGGAACCGCTCCCCAGATAGGCAGGTACGCCTTGCAGACCCTCAATATACTCCCGTTTTTCCAGCATATCCCCAGGCCGCCCCAACCGCTCCAACCAGGCTTCAACTGTTTTCAGACTGTCAATTTCCACCCGCATTACTGCTCTTCTTTCTATGCGGGAATCCAGATAGGCAGTTTCAGCCATTAGATGCTGTTCATTCTCACGCATAATAGTCGTATGCCAATGGCGCTGCATTAAACATTCCATAACTTTCCCCCTACTCCCGATACTCAGCTATATACCTCAGGTTGCGATATTCCTCATTATAGTCCAGACCATAACCGACCACAAACAAATCCGGTATGGTAAAGCAACTGTAATCTATGGGTAAAGTAAGAATTCTTCCCGCTGGATTATCCAACAGAGTGCATATTTTCAGACTGGCAGGTTCAAAAGTTTCCAGGTGCTGACAGATAAAACCCAAAGTCAGACCGGTACCAATTATATCTTCAACCAACAGTACATGCTGCCCGGTTAAATTAAGACCAACACTTCTGGTAAAGCGTATAGCGCCGGTGATATTAAGTTCTTCCGGAGTTGATCCGATAGATATAAAATCGATATTTACCGGCATGGTAAGGTGACGGGTAAGATCAGCTACAAAATACAAAGACCCTTTGAGAACACCTATAACGATCAATTTTTCTCCGTTATAATCATGGTTGATTTCTGCAGCTATCTCAGCTATTCTATGTTGAATTTGTTCTTCCGAATAAATTGTTTTCCCTATACCCGATTTATTCATTTGCTGTTATTTTCCTCCCATAGCCCGAATCTTTTAGCCAGAGAATAAAAATCTTTTTTAAATACTATATTGATATTGGTGCCCGGATATAATTCTTTTAATTTCTGCACCTTCTTCTTTTTTTGCGAAACGTATCTCTGGTCCATCGTGGTCAGCTCAATATAAGTATCAAAACGCGGCAGGTAAAAATCCGGAGCAAAAGCCTGAGTAATATTACCTTCCGCATCCCATTCAATCGGGAAAGTACGTGGTTCATATTCCCATTCAATATTATGCATATCAAGAATTGAGGCAAACTCTTCTTCAGAAGGATGCTTAAAAACTACTGATCTGGCAGCTGATTTATCAATACAGTCATCCTGGCAGGCAGGATGGCTTTGCCGGTTTTGCGCCATGTAACATAATAAAGAGGCTGCTTCATCAATACCCAGATTATCTGTATTAAGGGTGATATGGTAAAGTGACGAATCAGCCCAATCTTTTCCATAAAGCGTATAAATATATCGTTTATGTTTACGATCGGTTAATTCCAAAAATCGTTCGGCATCCTTTTTATCCAGACAATGGGTTTTAATAATACGATTGATTCTAATTTCTGTAGAAGCCATTATTTTAACATGCAGGGCATCAGGATACCCGGCAAAAATAATCTGGGCACCTAGCCCAAAAATAATTACCGATTGCTTCTCAACTAATTCCTGCAGCTTATTTTCCAAAAACTCGGCAAAAGTAATACCCTGTGATGAAGTAGACAGAAAAAAGCCCGGGCTTTCCGTCAGCATGTGCAATTCATGTTTATTGGCTATTTCCGGCAGCCACTCGTTCATCACCCAATCACGGGTAATAATTGGCATATCCAGTTTCTGAGCGAGTAATTCCGTTATTTCTTTACCCTGGCTGCCAGTCTGCCTGGAAATAGTTATTAACAATAATAGTCACCTCTCGTTGATAAAGAAATTGATTTTAGTAAAAAGGTTGTATTTATTATAGCATGAAATTATTTTGGGACTTTTATAAGCCTATTTTTCAATATTTCGTAATCCCGGGGCTTTTCATACCAGTTTTATATGTTGGATTTTTGCATATTGATTCTTCTTGTAACCGAAAACAGGTAGTTAGAGTTTCCTGCCAGGAAAAGAAACTATCAATATTAAGATATTAATAGAAATTTCTATTATTTAAAAGATAATAGCATAAATTTTTATCTCAGCACTTTTATTGATTATTTTCAGAATATTTCGGTAATATTTACTGGTTGCTGCCCGATTAATTTTTCAGTATTATTAAATCAAGCTCCAGGGAATTCCTAAGACGGAAAACCTGACAGAGCCGGAAGACAGAAACAGAACATGACAACTGAAAATAAGAGCCGGTGATTGACAAAGTCACTATATCCAGGAAGAATCAGTGAAAAAGGTTTGTAACAGTTTTACAAAGTGAAAGTTCTTATAAAGGTAAGTCTGGAAGGGTTTATTATAAAATAAGAACAGAAGCAAAGTAAAATTGATACCGACAAAGAGTAACCGAAACTGAAAGGACGAAGGTCTTATAAGAAGGTTGAAATGGGAAACGTAAAATCAGAAGGTAATGACAGGAAGAAGTTGATAAAGGTTCGCTGGAGCTTACTATATATAAAAGTGACCGGAAAAATCCGGTCACTTTTTTGGATTCCCCATCATGCTTTATAAATGGTAGGCAATTCTGGTTTTTTCCACAGTTATATAAAGGTTAAGGTTCTTAAGTTTGGAAGCCGCTTCCCGATCGAGAACTACAGTTGCTTTGCCGCTATACAGTTGAATGGCCGAAGAAGTGATCTGTGATGTTACTGGACCCTCCAGACATTTTGCTACTACATCTGCCTTTTTAGCTCCGTTTACAATCATAAGGATGCTTCTGGCTTCCAGAATAGTCCCTATCCCCATGGTTATAGCAAAATGTGGCATTTGTTCCCTGCTAATACCGGCTTTTTTATAGAAAGCTTCATAGTTATCTTCCAGAGTCTGTTCAGCCAAGGCCTCTATTCTGGTCCTTGATGCCAGGGAAGCACCAGGTTCATTGAATGCCCAATGACCATCACCGCCCATACCTAGAAGCTGTAAATCAATTCCACCGGCTTTTTTAATCTCATCCTCATACCACTGACAGAATTTATCCGGTTCCTGGGTAAGACCATCAGGAATACGAATATTTTCCGGCTTTATATTGATATGCTTAAATAGTTCCTCATACATAAATCGAGCATAACTCTGATCAGCGCTGTAGGATTTTTCCATATCCATTCCTATGCCGTAATACTCATCCAGATTAAAAGTTTTAACTTCAGAAAAATCAAGACCCTGCTTATGCATACTGATCAATCTCTGGTAAGTGCCAATTGGAGTACTTCCAGTTGCCAATCCCAGTACACAATTTGGTTTAGACCTCACCTGAGCAGCGATAATTTCGGCTGCATGCTGGCTCATATCGTCATAATTATCTCTGATAATAATATTCATTTTTTATCCCCTTTTCATTGGCTTCGGTTCTGCAAAACCCCATCCTATCCCGGTGAAGATATTAACCTCTCCCACTGGATAATGGGGAACGGGATTCTTTTTTAATAACCAAAGGCCATAAAACCTCAGGTTATCTTTTTCCCTGCTATGTCACCTTTTGTCCCAAGCATTACTGCCGGATTTGTAAGCACATTAACGGTACAGGAACACCGGAGGGCATCCGCCGAATTTTCGATAAAACCCTCTCCTCGTCACCCGACATTGCAGTTTTTTAAGGCCGGGTCTGGCGCTTTTTGCCCAGCAGGGCAATTAGGGAGAAAGCAAAAATAACGTCCCCTTGCTTTCTTGCTTTACGGTTGATTTTGTGCCTGCTCGATAGCTGCTCTAATTCCCTCAATCACCTCCTCCAAAACATGCTGTTCCGGACCCTGAGCCATCAGACGCACCAATGGTTCGGTTCCTGAAGGGCGAACTACCAATTTGCCAAATTCGCCCAGACGCTGCTCGGCTTTTTGCAAAGCAGTCTGTACCAGATTATGAGCCAGAATGGATTCTTTGTCCTCAATGCGAACATTGACCAGCAATTGAGGATGCTTTTCCATTTCTTTAGCCAGCTGTGATAATGGCAGGCCATTTCTCTTCATTACTTCTACCAGTTTTAATGAAGTTAATAATCCATCTCCGGTAGTAGCATGGTGGCGAAAGATGATGTGACCCGATTGTTCTCCGCCAATCAGGGAATCAATTTCCAGCATTTTTTCCAAAACATAACGGTCGCCGACCTTGCAACTGGTTACTTTCACATTTTCCCGCCTCAGGGCAATATCCAGACCAATATTACTCATAACGGTTGCCACTATTCCGGCATCATTGAATTCCCCTCGGCGCTGCATATCCAGAGCACAGATAAGCAATATATAATCGCCATCCAGTTCAATACCGCGTTCATCTACGGCTATGCAGCGATCTGCATCCCCATCATAGGCAAATCCGACATCAGCATGATGCTCGACTACAGCCCGCTTAATAACTTCAGTATAGGTTGAACCACAGCGATCATTTATATTTACACCATTAGGCTGATCATTTATAGCGATTACTTTTGCTCCCAGGCTTTCCCACATGCGGGGTGCTGCTTCATAGGCGGCACCATTGGCACAATCTACGACTATCTTAATATCATTCAGATCTTCCGGTAGTAAGTAACAACTGGTCAGCCAGGATAAATAATTATTCAGCGCTTCTTCCACGACATACGTCTGCCCTACATCTTTCCCGGAGGGACGTGGTAAGTTCTGCATATCACCCATTACCAGTTCTTCAATTTCAGCTTCAATCTCATCAGGTAATTTATAGCCGCTGGGCCCGAAGAATTTAATCCCGTTGTCTTCTACGGGGTTATGGGAAGCTGAAATTACAATCCCGCAGGAAGCATTATATTTGCGGGTCAAAAGAGCAATAGCCGGAGTGGGTATTACTCCTGCATTTAATACGTCGGCTCCGGTAGAACAAATTCCCGCTGCCAGAGCTGCTTCCAGCATGTCCCCTGAAATTCGTGTATCCCGGCCGACCAGAATTCGTGGCCGGCTGCCGCTACCATGCCTGGCTAAAACATAGCTTCCCGCCCGGCCTAGATTAAAGGCCAGTTCCGGGGTTAGTTCCACATTGGCAATTCCTCTTACTCCATCAGTTCCAAATAAAACTCCCACTGGTTTCCCTCCCTGTTAATAATGGTGATAATTAAATGCCAATCAGTTTTCTGGCATCAGTCACATCGGAATCAACAATAATCAGTTTATTATCCGGAGGCCGATAAGTGCAAATTATTTTTTCAGCAATTTTTAAGCCATCCACAGCGGAACTTACTATTCCACCTGCATAACCAGCTCCCTCCCCACAGGGATATAAATTTGGTACATTTACCGATACCATTTCATGGTTACGCTCAATTCTTACCGGTGCTGAGGTCCGGCTTTCAATGGCAGTTAATACCGCTTGAGGGTGAATAAACCCGGGCATTTTACCATTCCAGTATTTAACGCCTCGTTCCAGTACTCCAGCAGTGTCGTACGGTAAAATATCCCATAAATTTGCTGATGTAACCCCCGGTTTATAGCTGGCCAAAGTACCGGTTAAATCATCACTGACACGTTTATTTAAAAAATCTTCTACCCGTTGAGCCGGAGCATGGTAATTGCTCCCCCCTATTTCAAAAGCTTTGCTTTCCAGGACTTGCTGCAGCTTTACCCCTCCCAAAGTGGAATAATCCCAATCAGCCGGAGTAACTGTAACTACCAGGGCACTATTGGCAACTCCGCTGTCGCGAGCCAGATAGCTCATGCCATTGGTTACCACCTGGCCGGGTTCAGAGGAAGCGGCAATAACATACCCGCCCGGACACATGCAAAAGGTATAGAGAGCTCTTCCGGTCAGTGAATCCTGCCAGGTAAGGTGATAATCTGCTGAACCTAACTGTGGATGACCGGCGTATTGTCCATATTGAAGCTGGTCAATAAATCTCTGTGGATGTTCAACACGAACTCCAACAGCAAATGCTTTAGGCAGCATTTTAACCCCTTTATCATTTAAAAGTTTATAAACAGGACGGGCACTATGCCCAACTGCCAGAATCAACAGTGAACAGGGCAGTTCAAGATGGTTATTTATTATTATGCACTTTATGCCCGTTTGGTTAACACTCAGATCAGTCAGGCGGGCATCAAAATAGACTTCACCGCCAAGCTCAATTATCTCCTGGCGTATGCCTTTAACCACCTTACGAATTATATCCGTACCCACATGCGGCTTTTTTAAATACAGGATTTCCTCATCTGCACCAAAGTTTACCATGGTCTGCAAAACATAATTAACCCGTTCATCTCCGCTGCGCGTAGTTAATTTGCCATCGGAAAAAGTACCGGCACCACCTTCCCCAAACTGGGCATTGGAATTCGGATTAAACTCTCCACCCTGCCAGAAATTTTCCACAGCTGGTACGCGTCGGTCTATATCCTGACCCTGTTCAATTACCACCGGTTTATATCCACTGCGTGCCAAACGCAGCGCTGCAAACAGTCCGGCCGGCCCTAATCCGCATATTACCGGTGACCAGGGTAAACTCATATTCCCCGATTTCAAGACGACCGGGTCTGCCGGGATCTGAATGGATATGTCAGGGGAGTCGAGTAATTCCGGTTTAATGTTTATATGATCAGGTAACTCAAGTTCTACTGTATAAGTAAAATGAACTTCATTACGCCTGGCATCAACTGATTTTCGGATAAGCTTTAATTCACCAACCATCTCCAGCGGTTGTTCTATTCGTATAGCCGCTGCCTTAAGTATATCTGAAGACTCGTGATTTAGAGGCAGCCTGAGCCCTCTTACTCTTAATATCATTATTCTTCACCCGCGGTTAACTTCCTGATTTCGATCATTACCAGCACTTTTTCCGGATAAACTTTTGCTCCCTCCGGCACCGTTATCTTTACCTCCTGCGTATATGATTCAGTATGTCCACTAACATTTATCTTACTGGTCTCCAAATTATCCATTTGCTTTACCAGATTTTCATCCCCCAAAACAGTAGCCAATTCCGGTTCAACCGTCACCTGCCCAAGTTCATATTCCGTTCCCAATTCCCCAACCAATAATACCTTAACCGGTAGTTCCCGGCTGGTTTTATTATGCTGCACTACTGCATAAACTTGGACTGTATTCGGCAGCAATTCTACTCCTGACACCTGGTTGCCCTTACTATCCCGGGCTTCCAACCCGGCAGTAAAATTTTTCACCTCGGTGACATCGGCTAAATTTACCGGGCACACTACTTGCGTAACTCTGGAAATCTGATTTTGATCTCCCTTGATGAGACATTTTTCCGGTGACAATACTACTCCCAATAATTGATAACCAGCCGGAGGTTTATTTATTAGCTGATGGTTTATCGGTAAAAGATTTTCACCCAATTTCTTTAAGGAAACCATTATTTTATCCGGATTAACTGTAGTTATCAGAGCACCGCTGACCGGTTCAACTTTTACCGGCAGATTATAATTACCTTCTCCCCGATTGGATAAATCAACCGAAGCAGTAATCTGCTGGCTTTCCCTGAATAAGCCCCAAACCCTTACAGTGACTGTTCGTGGGCCTTCTATAGAAAGGTTATTGGCCAGATTTTTATAATTAAGTTCCACTTCCAGTTGATTTTGTTTTAAGGATAATTCTCCCTGACCAATGACAAAAAACCAAAGTAATATTGATAATAGAACTGATAACAACTTTAGCCCGGTGTTACTAATACCGGTTTTTTTCTCCCGCATCACCTGACCCCCTTTAATAAACCGACAGGTTGATCGTTTCCAAATAATCCCGAAAGCATCTGATTTAAACTTTCTTCATCCAGATAACGGTTAAGGTGTCCGGCTACGGCCAAAGATATGTTACCGGTTTCTTCAGATACAATCAAAGCTACTGCATCGGATACTTCCGATATGCCCAATCCGGCCCGGTGACGAGTCCCCAGTTCTTTATCCACCATAGGATTTCCACTTAAGGGCAGGAAACAACCGGCTCGATCAATGCGCCCCTGCCGAATAATTACGGCTCCGTCATGCAAAGGAGTATTGGGGATAAATATATTGATTAATAAGGCTGAGGTAACTAATGCATCCAATTTTATTCCGCTATCCAGATATTCCTCAATATCACTGCTGCGGGTCAGAACTATTAGAGCTCCTACCCGATTGCGAGACAAAATGGCAGCAGCATTGGAAATTTCCCGGTATAAATCATATTTTTCTTCTATTCCGGGATAAGAGCGCCCGGAGAAAATACTGCGACTGCCTAACTGTTCCAGGAATCGGCGTAATTCCGGCTGAAATACTATCGGCAAAGCAATAGCAATTGCCAGCCATAATTTAGCTATCAACCAGTTGACCATCTCTAATTTAAACAAAAGGGCCAACGAAGAAAACACCAGCAAAAATACAACTCCTTTTAAAAGTTGTTCGGCTCGTGTACCCCGAATTACGACCAGCAGTCGATAAAATAAATAGGCCACAATGGAAATGTCAATTAAGCTGCGGATAATATCCCAAGGGTTAGCGAATACCCCGGAAAGAAAGTTGAGAACCAAATTGGTTTCCTCCCTGTGAGTAATAAATTGGTTATTTATAATGAAATACTGCCAATATACCTTCCCTGACCTTAATTGTAGCCTGGTCAGCAATCAGGTGATTGGATACTGCATAAGGTTTAATAATTTCAAGTTGCACATCTTCCAAAGGATAGGCAACTCCTGTCTCATAAACACCCTGACATACATCAGTTAAAGCCATTACCGATATTATTTCCCCGATATTACCGGTTATTTCAAGTTCCCCGCTAAACACATATACAATACATTCCGGGCTATAATGGGTTATCTTTTTCCCCTTTTGCACCATATCCATCGAAGAGAACAAATTTGACAAGGTGTGATCCAGTCGTTTTCCCAGTGTACCTAACATGATTATCTCCCCGGCTCCCTGCTGTTCAGCATAAGTTATAGCCAGTTGCGTATCAGTAAAGTCTTTATTACGAGGATACTTTATAATTTTGACTTCCTGACGTACAAAATATTGTAATACCTCAGGAGAAATTGAGTCCATATCACCTATTATTACATGAGGAATTAATTCCATTTCATATATAACATCGGCAGCGCCATCAGCACATATAATCAAATCGCTTTGCAGTATAGTCTGTTTATACATTTGCAATGGCCCATACTCTCCATTGGACAATATTGTACACTTCATAATCAAATATCTCCCAGAAAACAGAATTTAAAACCATATATATTATAGCAGAAGCTTCAGAAGAATATTGACCCTTGAATGCTCTGACAAAGTATACATCTTGCAGTGATTAATTCTTACATATTATTTTTTTTAAAAGCTAAATTGACAAAGAAAAAGTCGTTCTTTATAATGCTATTAATTGACTTGCAGCAAAGGAGGGAATATAGTTGGCCTACTTTATTAACGATGAATGCATTTCCTGTGGAGTATGTGCAGATGAGTGCCCCGTTGAAGCAATCAGCGAAGGCGATGATAAATATATTATCGACCCCGATTTATGTACCGATTGTGGATCCTGTGCAGATGTTTGCCCGGTGGAAGCACCCCAGCCGGTTGACTAAATTGCAATTATTCAATACAAACTTTTTGTATTCTATGACTGAAAAAAGGAAAAACCCGTTTTAGCGGGTTTTTTGTTTTTAAATCGAAACATTATGTAAGAGTTGCCTCCCAGGCAACCCGGTTACGACCGTTCTTTTTGGCCTGATATAGTGACCGGTCAGCGCTTTTAATCAAATCATCATAGCTGGCCTGGCTATTTGGTGTAATTGACGCTACCCCAAAACTTGAGGTAATCTGGATAAATGAATTTTGATCTTTCAATTTAATTTGGTGTGCCTCGATTATTTTCCTTATTCGTTCCGCAATATGCCTGGATTCTTCAATACCAGTTCCAGGCAGACCGATAACAAATTCTTCACCGCCATAACGCCCGACAAAATCATAATGCCGACAGGCCAACTGCAGGCAGTTGGCAAACTCCTGTAAAACCACGTCCCCAGTCTGATGACCATAAGAGTCATTAACCAGTTTAAAACAATCAATATCCGCCATGATCATACTCAGATTTTTTCCATCACGTATACTGCGGTTTCTCTCTCCTTCCAGGCGTTCCATAAAAGCCCGACGGTTTAGCAGACCAGTCAGATAATCTGCGGGCCATGCTCAGAATTCGTTCTTCCAAAGCCACAATCCGTTCGCCAATTCGTAGTCGATACTTCAACTCCTCAGGATCAAATGGTTTAGTAATATAATCATCCACCCCGGATTCCAGCCCTATTACTAAATCTTTACGACTATCACGGGAGGTAAGCAGGATAACATATGTATAGCGTGAACCTTCTCGACGCCGCAGCATACGGCAAATATCAACCCCATCATAACCCGGCATCATCCAGTCCAGAATAATAAGATTGGGATGATTAGGCTGACTCAGGACCTCCCAGGCCTCTTCTCCATTCTTTGTAACCAATACATCATAGCCCCAACTCAGTAAGGAATCCTCCAATACTTTGCGGGAAAGTGCATCATCGTCAGCTATCATTACCTGCACAGATCAACGCCCCTTCTTGCCTGTTATGGTCCCAAATATAATGGCAGTACTGAATACCCAATAATAATCGCTATTCTATCCTGTATTATATCAGTATATTACAAAACATCCCATAAATAATTATAATATTCACATATTTCCCAACCTATGGTCACAAAGGTTTACATAAAAATGACCCGGGACCTTCTTACATAAATATTATAGCCCGTTACTTTAACTCAGGAAAATTTAACTGTCTTAACGCTTCGAAAACGACAATTGCAACTGCATTACTTAAATTAAGAGATCGCCCTATATCCAACATTGGAATCCGTACCAGATAATCAGCATAAACATCAAGCAGTTCTGCTGATAATCCCCGACTCTCAGGACCAAATACCAACATATCATCAGGTTGAAATTTCACCTGGTAATAATACTGTGAAGTATGGGTAGTGGCAAAGAATTTTCGTTGTTGCGGATATGCGTTTAATAATTGTGCGAAGTCATCCCATATTTTTACCTCAACTTTATCCCAATAATCCAACCCCGCTCGTTTTAAATAACGGTCCTCAACCGAAAATCCCAGAGGTTTAACCAGATGTAAACTGCTCCTGGTCAAAGCACAGGTTCGGGCTATATTACCTGTATTTTGTGGGATTTCCGGTTCAATTAAAACGATATGCATGAAATTATTAGCCCCCTGATTTTTTCTCCCTGATTATTCTTTGCAATTCGTTCATAACCAATGCCTGTTGGGGAATACTAGGAAAAAAGCAAAGGAGATGAAGCATTTGCACTTTTATAAATCCCGTTTTTCAACCTGGTTTTTGCTCTTCCTGATTATATGCGTTGTTGCTGGTTGTACACCTCCGGCTAAAAAGGCTCAACCGGAAGCTGTCAGTCTGTCTCCCGAAGTAGTTAAATACAAACAGGAACCTACTATATCACTATATCGTACTTCGACCGGCAAAACTGAATATATTAAACTGGAAAAATATCTGGAAGGAGTAGTCGCAGCTGAAATTGGTCCCAAGTTTCCGGAACAGGCATTGGAGGCTCAGGCTATAATTGCCCGTACCATGACTCTGGCATTACTGGAATATGAAAATGGTACGCGCGGCAAACATAATACTGATGCCAGTGATAATCATACCGAATTTCAGGCGTATGACGAAAAATTAATTACCCCGAAAATTTCAAAAGCAGTACAGGCTACTCGCGGAGAGGTGCTAATTCATAACGGTAAATTCGTTTATGCCCTGTTTCATTCAGTTTCAAGCGGTAAAACCGCCAGTATTGAAGAAGGATTTCCTAAACTGGCAAAAAAGGCTCCCTACCTGAAACCAGTCAAAGCCAGAGGAATTAAAGCTGCTCCCCAAAAATATAGTCAATGGACTGTCAAAGTTCCACGCAAAGAGATAATAAGTATCATGGGAAACAAAGCAGAAATAAATAAAATTTGCGTTCAGAAAAGAGGTCCTTCCGGACGTGCTATGGTCATATCAGCTGGCAGTGCCTCAATTCCTGCTGTAGATTTGCGCCAGCAGGTTGGTTTTGACCGTCTTTTTTCAACCCAAATAAAAGATATCACAATTAAGGGAGACTATGTTGTTTTTAAAGGCAGTGGCTGGGGGCACGGAGTTGGTATGGAACAATGGGGAGCATTGGCAATGGCTCGTCAGGGCAAAGACTCCCAACAAATAATCTCCTACTATTATCCTCTTGCCAGTTTAAAAAAGCTGTATCAGTAATACTTTGATGTTTTCACTTAAAAAAGTTTGATACACTGATTAAGGTTATTCTAAACTGGTTTTTTGCAGTAGTATCTTTGGTTAGTTCTCATTTAAGGTTGGCTGTTCATTTACCGTGGCAGTATAAATACCGGCCAGAATCAAAATACCGCCAATAATCTGATAGGGCAGGAGAATTTCCTTAAAAATAATTAACCCCAATATACTGGCCCCTACTGATTCACCCAGAATGGAAACGGATACAATAGGGGCTTTTACATATTTTAAGGCCCAGTTCAAAACTCCGTGTCCACCCAAGCCGGGAATTAAAGCCATCAGAACAAATAGTAACCAATCCAGCTGGGTATAACCAGTTAGTTTTATACCGCTTAATATAATAAAGGGCAACAAAACCAGTGCTGCAACTGTTGAAACCAAAACTGTATAAGGCATAGCCTCTATATTGGGTCTTATTTTACGACCGATAATATAATAAATGGCTACAAAAAGTCCGCTGGCTAAAGCCAGCATATCTCCATATAATTTCCCCTGCTGCAAGTCTCCTGATGCAATAAGAAAGCATCCGCAAAGAGCAATTAGTATTCCCCCAAAGATAGGTAGGGTCACTTTTTCTTTTAAAAATATAATGGAAAATAATAAAACAAATATTACCTGTTGATTAGTAAACAGAACTGAACTGGAGATACTGGTATAGGAAAGCGAAGTTATCCAAAATCCAAGATGCAGGGCCAGAAATATACCGGCAATTATTATAAAACCTTTGTCCCGGCGCGATAACGGCAGGCTATTGCCTGTTACTATTTCTTTTGCCCAGAACATCCCCAATCCCGAAGTAAAAAGCAATCGATAAAATGCCATCACTATAGCCGGCGCTGTGCAAAAGCGTATCAATATAGACGAAGTCGACATACATACTATGGCTAAAAATATAGCCAGATACACCGGGGTTAGCTTCATGCCGGAGCTCCCAGATAAGATTGGATAACCCGTTCATCATTTTTGATCTGTTCCGGACTGCCATCAGCAATTTTACGTCCGTAATCAAGAACCGCTATACGTTCACAAATACTCATAACCAGGTTCATATCATGTTCTACCAGTAGAATCGTCAGTTTCATTTCTTTTTGAATATAGTAAATTAAACTCATTAATTCCTGCTTTTCAGTGGCATTCATACCGGCAGCCGGTTCGTCCAATAGCAGCAGTGTAGGCTGCAATGCAAGTGCCCGGGCTATTTCCAGGCGACGCTGTTCTCCATAAGATAGATTTTCTGCATATTCCCAGCGTTTATCCTGCAAGCCTACCATTTCCAGCAAGGTTTGAGATTTATGAAGGATTTGTTTCTCTTCACGACGTACCACAGGCAGTCCCAGTATGCTTCCAAACAAACCAGCTTGGGTAACTGCATGACTTCCCACCCGCACATTATCCAATACTGATAATTTGGCAAACAACCGGATATTTTGAAAGGTTCTGCCAATACCCATACGGGCTACCTGATGAGGCGGGTTGCCATCTATTTTCTGACCCTGAAAATATACTCCCCCCTCAGTCGGCTGGTAGATGCCGGTAATAATATTAAACAAAGTAGTTTTGCCGGCTCCATTAGGACCAATCAATCCGTAAATCTGCCCTTCGTTTACAATAAGATTAACTTCATCCAGCGCCCGCAAACCACCGAATTCCTGACTTATATGTTTAAGCTCCAGCAAAATTACGCACCTACCTCTTTGTTCATCCAGCGTTTCCGCAGGTCATAGATACGAACATCTCCCAATAATCCATTAGGTCTAAATATCATTAACAGCACCAGCAAAGCTCCATAAAACAGCAGGCGATACTCAGCTACAATACGCAATAATTCCGGGGCTATGGTGAGAATTATTGCTCCCAGAATAGTGCCGGGAATACTCCCCATACCGCCTAATATAACCATATTAAGCAGTTCAATTGACTGCATAAAGGCAAAATCCTGCGGACGGATAAAAAACATATAATGGGCATACAGCGCACCTCCAAGGCCGCCTAAAAAAGCTCCAATAGTAAAAGCCAGCACCTTAATCCGGGTAATATTTACTCCGCAGGCTTCGGCAGCAATTTCATTTTCACGAATAGCATACATGGAACGCCCCAATCGGGATTTGAGTAAACGGGCATTAAAAAATATTACTATTATCACCAGCAATAATACTATCCCAAAAGTTGTGTTCTGCGGAATACCTGATAAACCAACCGCTTTCCCGCCCGGTTCAAAATTAAGAAAAAACACTCTCACTATCTCGGCAAAGCCAATCGTTACCATAGCCAAATAGTCGCCTTCCAGACGCAAAGTGGGAATGCCAATTAAGAAACCGAAAAAAGCTGCTACCAGGGCACCACATAATAAAGCCGCCCAGAAAGGAGCAGCGAATTGCAAGGAAAGAATGGCTGACGTATAAGCTCCCAAGCTCATAAACCCTGCATGTCCCATTGATAATTGCCCGGTTACACCGGTAGTAATATTTAAACCTAAAGCCAGAATTATATTAATGCCTATTAACACCAGAATGCGCAGATAATAAGGATCGATATATTGCATTAAAAAGGCGTCCATAAATATCTCCTAAACTTTCTTGACTATCTTCTTGCCAAACAAGCCCTGAGGCCTTATCAGCAGTACAATAATTAATATTCCAAAAGCAATGGCATCTTTATAGGAAGGGGAAATATATGCTACCCCCATAATTTCCAGCACTCCTAACGTAATACCGCCAACCATGGCTCCGGGAATTGAGCCAATTCCCCCCAGTATCGCTGCAGCAAACGCCTTTAAACCAGCCATCATGCCCATATATGGCCAGACCGCATGGTAATATACTCCCACCATCACACCGCCAGCCGCTGCCAGTGCTGAACCAATGGCAAAAGTAGCCGAGATAATCCGGTTTACATTTATACCCATTAAATAAGAGGCGTCCAAATCCTGTGAGGATGCCCGCATAGCCTTCCCCAACCGGGTATGTTGAATCATTAATTGCAAGCCGATCATTAATATGGCCGCTACTGCCAGAATAGATATTTGTAAAACTGATAACTCCAGACTGCCGAGATTAAAGGTACGGTTGGATATAACTTCAGGATAACTGCGGGTATTGGTCTGTGCTAGCAGAGCCATTAAGGTTGATAAAAATATGGATACTCCAATAGCACTAATTAAAGCAGATAAACGGCTGGACTTGCCTCGTAAAGGCCGATAAGCAACTCGTTCAATGGTCATCCCTAACAACATGCAGAAAAGCATGGCTCCCAGCAAAGCCAGGAAAATATTGGCTCCCATGGCTACCAGAAAAAGACCTACAAAGGCTCCAATCATATATACTTCTCCGTGAGCAAAATTAATTAATTGAATAATTCCATACACCATAGTGTACCCCAATGCAATAAGTGCATAGGTACTGCCCAGGGTAATCCCATTGAGCAATTGTTCCAGGAACATAAGCTGCCTCCCCTGTTGTTTTCAGACTATACACAGTTTAACACAGATTTTTAATTGAGACTTTTGCATAATTTAAAATTTCTTAAACAAGTCATTAACAAGCTGAAGCTAAACTCTATATAGTCTCACAAACAGCCCGCCCCTTAAAGGACGGGCTGTATATGAACAATTATAAACTATTGATTTAGCTGCCAAAAGTCTTTATTTTATTCCAATTGTAAAAACAAGCTGTTTTTTATAGAATCACTATTCGGTTTTAACCGGAATTTTATCTACCAATGCAAAAGCTCCATCCTTTATAGTCAGCAGGAACACCGGACTCTTAATTGGTTCACGATCAGCCCGGAATGAAGTCTGACCTGATACACCAGGATAATTCTTTACTTTGGCCAGTTCATCCTTAAACACCTTGGGATCACTGCTTCCGGTAGCTTCCATGGCCTGAGCCAGAATCATAACCGCATCATAATATTGGGCTGAAAACATATCCGGCTCTTCATTATATTTTTTACGATAATTCTCCAGGAATTTGGCAGTTTCAGGGCTGGGCTGGTCAGTGGAAAATCCGCAATACAGAATAACCTTTTCTTCTACTGCATCACCGCCTAGTTTAGCCAGATCCTGTCCATACAGTCCATCTCCGCCAATCAGCGAAATGTTCAGGCCCTGTTTCTGGGCTTCTTTCATAATCAAAGCTGCTTCGGTATAATAACCGGTAAATACTAATACATCCGCATTTGCGCCTTTTAACTTGGTAATCTGGGCACTGAAATCAGTTTCCTTATCCTTTATGGTATCTTCCAGAACAATAGTAGCCCCCTGCTTCTTTAATTCCTCCTTAAATATCGGAGTCAGAGCAGTACTGTAACCATTATCAATGGAAGTAATAATGGCTGCCTTTTTCCAATGTTTATCCTTAAGCATCCAATCCACTACCACTGGAACAGCCACGGTATCCAGCATGGTATTACGGAATACATAATTGCCTATCTCCACTACCCCGGCACCGGTAGCACCAGCCGAGAATATAACTACCTGATTCTTCTGGGCAATGTCAGCTGCCACCTTGGTTAAACCGGTACAGGGGTCACCGACCATAGCCACTACCTTATCACGGGTAATATACTTTTGAGCTATTAAATTAATCTCTTTGCTGTCGCCTTTATTGTCCTCATATATACCTTCAACCTTTTTGCCCAAAATTCCACCCTGGGCATTTAATTCATCAATGGCCATTTTCATTCCTTTTTCACCCGGAATACCATAATTGGCCACATCACCGGTTTTGGCTCCCAAAAATCCCAGCTTGATAACTTCCTCACTATCCTGCTTATTACCACAACCAACTACCATAGTAACCAGCAAAACCAGACTTAACAACAACGCCCATCTAACTTTGTTTTTAAACCTCAAATCCTGTCCCTCCCTGAATTATTTGATTTCCCCATAATATAAAACTGGAATCCGTATACCTCCAATAAAAGATAACAGATTATATATTCATTCTATACTGCTAAATTCCTGCCGCCAAAATAAAAAAGCCGGTCTTCTTCTTAAAATTTGACAGGCTTTTACAATTACCGGTAACCATCCATCCCATAAAATAGATGAAATTGAGAGTTTTCAGTTTCTGAACAGGTCATGGCTATTAAGTAAGCAGACCGATCCTCCATTAGATGAATAACCGGAAAAGGGTCATTAGTAGCTACACAGACAATTTTCATTTTCACCTCTTAATCAATCTTCAGCTTTAATAAATGGTGCCAGAGGTATATCGGCATAATTATCGGCTTGCATAAAATATTGTACCTGAGGATGATGACGATATTCCTCAATTAAATTGGTGAACATTAAATCAAAGCTGGTGTAACCTCCACTCAAAGGAGAATCAATAAGATTATGCTGCTCGGCAAATATCCGGGTGGCAGTAATACCTGTCCAGGTAATATCATATATCAGCTGTTCAGTATCACCAATTAGCGAAGTACATAGATAAAAACGGCAAATTAGGGAACGTAACGGATAAATAGTACATATTCGCTCTTGTAAAAATATGCAGGGTTCCGGCAGCATTCGCAATAACCCCCGCTTGACTTTTTCAACCTGGAAATAATCACGAATAAAATCAGCGTAACTTATTCCCAGATAAGCTTTCATATGTTTAAAGGCAATTAAATCTGGAATAACATAGGCAGTATCACAGCAATTGGTAGTACATCCCTTACAAATACTTCCGTGATTATGCCCGTAATATTTATAGAGAGCGGTATCATCACATAAGGGCTGCCATGCTTCCAATAAATCTTTCAGGGTAGCATGGCGATCATGCACCCTGACTCCTGTTCTTACTATTCCATCCAGTTCTTCCTGATATACTTCAATTTTGCTCATTCCCAAATAATATCCTCTTTAATTACACGGGCCGGATTACCTCCTACCAACGTTGCCGGGGGAACATCCTTCGTAACTACTGCATTATTAGCTATAATTGCTCCCTCGCCAACAGTTACTCCTTTAAGAATAACGGCCCGGCAACCAATCCAGACATGGTCCATAATTCTGATGGGAGCAATCTGAGTTTTAGGAATTTGACCCCGATAACCAAACGGATGTGATGAAGTATCCATAAACAGTACATGCCAGCTAATGGCACAGTCTTTACCCAGACTAACTTCCTGAACCGCCAATAAATTGGTGAAATCGCCCAGATAAGTCCTGTCGCCAATAGAAATCCGGGCATTATCTCCCAAAGAAAATCTTACCTTTCGTTCAATTAAAACATCATCACCCACATGAACCTCAGCACCCTTGCCCAGATAAAAATCTCCCGGATTTCTGGCCCGAAGGTTCTTTCCATAACTGGTTAATTCCTTTTTTACCTGCCAGGTTGTGTAACGGTCCCACCATTCCTGTCGCAAACTTAAATCACCTCACATCAATTCTTTAATCGCCGACCGGGCCAGTTCATCACATCGTTCATTATACCGGTCACCGGCATGACCTTTTACCTTCTCAATTTTGACCTTATTTATCTGCATGAGCCGGATTAATTCCTGCCATAAATCCTGATTGGCTACGTCTTCCTTGCGGCTGTTTTTCCACCCGTTACGCTGCCAGCCTGCTATCCAATTCTGTTTAAAGGCATTAACTACATAAGCACTGTCAGAATAAACCGTAACCCCGGCCCCGCTTACCTTTAAAGCTTTTAAAGCCTCAATCACTGCCTTTAACTCCATACGCTGGTTGGTAGTATGCTTTTCATTACCGGAAATCTCTTTCATATGCTGACCGGACATTAACACAGCACCCCAGCCGCCAGGTCCGGGATTACCCGAACATGCTCCATCAGTATAGATAATAATCTCTTTCACCAATACACTCCTTAACGTGACCAGGGGAGATAATAAAAGTGCCGTGTATGCACTTGGAGTATCCGTTTTTCATCTCCTGCACCCGGTTCCCTCTCTAAATATAATAACTTAAATATTACCAATACAGCAAAACTTAGCTGCCTAAAGAAGACATAACTTAAAAAAAACACCCCTATCCAGGGGTATTTGACTATATTATATTATTTAGCTTTTTTAAGCTTCCAAAACCTTTTTCGCGGTAGCATCGGACTGTTCAACAAAACCTTTAACATCACCATCCAGTAAAGCCTGATTATCCTTCTGGCGTTCGTTATTAAGGTTACGAATCCGATCCTTGACCCCGCTGCCGCTGTCAGTTTTATAAAAACCGGAACCTTTAAACACAATCCCAATATTTTTACTGATAATCCGCTTAACCTCACCTCCGCAGGTGGGGCATTCGGTCAGAGCAGGTTCACTCATTTTCTGCATTTTTTCAAAATTGCCGCATTCTTCACATTTGTAATCATAAATTGGCATTGTAAAATCCTCTCCCTTTAGATTAGCAACTATAGTCTATATATTTTTTATCCCTTAAACACCGGTTTGTCAATAAATTCATAGCAAATTATTGTAAGTGATATAAACAATTACAGCCATTACGCCGTTCCAAACCCCATGAGCCAGAGTAGTTACAAAAATGCTGCCGGTTTTTTCATATATATAACAAAGAATGGCACCCCCGACTGCCAACGGTATGGTCCGGTAAGCATCCCAATGCACCAGGCCAAAGATAATTCCGGCTGCTGCCATCCCCCATCCGGTTCCCAGGGGATAACGAAGCAGCGGATACAAAACTCCCCGATACAATAATTCTTCTGAAAAAGGAGCCAGAACTGCGCCAATTAATAACAATACTAACAGCTGCGGCCAACTGGTTGCCGAGTAAAGCATCTCTTCAAAGATTTGCGGTTCTAACTCTGGTTGCCACCACTGCAAAGGATAACTTAATGAGATTATTACAAGCAACAACAACAGTCCGCCCAACAGACCATACTTTATAAAATTTGTTGATGAAGTCCAGCGAATTCCTAATTGTAGAAAACTTATACGATGTCTGCGAACTATTACCAGCCATATCAATAATAATGTAATAGTAAACTGTACGACGAAGCTAAACAAAAAAAGCGTCAGTATATCATCTGACAACCCTGACTTTATTAAGGTTGCCGAAAGCCATTCTCCGTTCATATTCCACAAGGCACCAATAATAATTATGCCTGCGTAAATAACTATAAAATCCAGTAAACTCCATTCCGGTTTCTCCGGTATATGCTCCACTAAAGATATTCCTCCAGTAACTAAGGCTTTTTATTTTCAGTATTATTTTTCCCGCCAGCACACATACTACATAAAATAATAGTATTTTTGAAGGGTATACGTTATGGCACCAATTTATACCATCTTAATCTTAACTGCATTATTAGTTCTCATAATATGGACAACCCTGTCTGCGCTCGATCCGTCCCGCCGCTATCGTCAACCAAAAATAAATCTGTATAACTATATACTGAGAGCCTCACCGCGCAAACCCCGCCGTCAGCGATAATCAGTGTAATCCGCTTAATCAGCGTCTTTAGATCCTGGCAATGACCAGGGAAAATATAACCAGAAATGAATGGGTAAAAAAGAGCAACGCACTAATTCGTTCAATCTTCCAGTTAAAAACATCCTTTAATAACAGTTTACCCTGGAAAAATCGGCTGAATGTCTGTGAAACCAGAATTAAATGTATAAACTCAAATCCGGCAAAAAAGCCAGAGAAAACCAGCATAACCGGATTACGGATCGTAATAATTACAAGGAGAAAATAAGTAATCTCCAGCATAATGGATACGGCAATCAGTAGCCAGATCTGCATCCTGGCACCAGCCCCCCGGGATATCATCCAGGCGGCAAAACTCTTGAGTAATTCCAATTCAAAAACCTGGGGATTTCCCCGGATAATTCGAACTGCATAAAATGAATACAAAACAAAAAGAATACCGGCCATTAAGCCCAGTATAAGAGTCATCGGTTTTCACAACCTTTCACCGCAATCAGTTACAAATTATTTTTTCCGGCATCCTCTGCTAGCCAGCATTATTCTACCAGGTTAAATTACGCTCCTGATGCTGTTATTGAAGAAATCATCTCTTCCCGAGCCTTACGAATTTGGGATACCATATATTCTCTGTCTTCCGGACGATGCACATAATCAAGGTTATCAACCTGTAATATCAGTAACTTACCCAGGTTAAAATCTTTATAATTGGTCTCATAAAAATTATTCAGCCGATCCCAATATTCCCTTTCAACTTCAACCTCATCCGGACGCCCGCGGCGATGAATACGCCGGATGGCTTCATCAGTATTTACACGCAAATATACGAGCAGATTAGGGGGGCTTACATGATCCAGCATAGTATTAAGCAAATTATTATATACCGCGTATTCCTCCGGGTTTAAATATCCATACTCCAGATACATACGGGCAAAAATCCGGTCCGAATAGATTGATCTATCCATCACTGCATGGCCAACCTTCATAGCCTGCTTATACTGTTTAAAGCGATTGGTTAAAAAATTAGTCTGCATAGGAAAAGCCCATTTAGGACGGTCATAGAAAAATTTATGCAGCAACCGGTTTTCATCCTCAAACAATTCACTGAAAGGCTTCAGATCAAATTCCTCACTGATAATCTTTACCAAACTTGATTTTCCTACCCCGGTTACTCCATCAACTACAATTTCCACACTATTATTAGGCTGCAATTCATTATCTCCTTTCACCCGCACCTAAGTTTTTTATTTAGTCGGCGGATAAAGCTGACCAGATGGCATTATTTATTCTCTCAATTATTTATTATAAGACATCATTGCCATCTTTACATTAGTAAACTTAAAACAAACAGACAGTTATAATCTTCATTACTCTCTGAAAATAATAAAGAGGCAGGAGAAATATACTCCTGCCCCGGTATGTTTAGTAAAAAACTATTCAATTTTATTGGTACGGCGCCAGATTTTCATATTCTGAGCTTCTTTTATCAATTCATCACGGAAATCCGGATGGGCCAGGCGAATAAGTTTTTCCGTACGCGCCCAGGTTGAAGCGCCTTTAAATGATTCCCATCCATACTCGGTAACAATCATATGCACCATCTGACGAGGAACGGTTGTTATCGTTCCCGGTCCCAAAACAGGTACTATTCTGGAGCGAATGGAACCGTCTTTGGCCATATAGGTTGAGGGAAGGCAAATCATACTGCGTCCGCCTTTTGACCAGAAGCCCCCCAAAACATAGTCAGACATGCCTCCATTTCCTGATATTTGCCTGATACCTGAACTTTCTGCATTTACCTGTGTATACAGATCCACCTGCAGGGCCTGATTAATTGAAACCAGATTATCGATCGCGGTTATTCGGTTGGGATGATTGGCATAACCAACATTATAGGAGGCCAGAGCAGTATTATTATCTATCCATTCATATAATTTTTCGCTGCCCAGTGAAAATGTATATACAAGTTTCCCTTCGTCTACATTTTTACGCCGGTTGTTCAATTTTCCGGATTCCCACATTTCCATATATGCATCAACCAGCATTTCAGTATTGCCGCCCAGGTCCTTCAGGTCAGTATCATTAATTAGTTTACCCACCAGATTAGGCATGGCTCCAATGCCTAATTGAATACAGCAACCATCTGTTATATGATACAAAACATGCTCGGCAATCTTACGGTCAATATCGGATGGTTGAGTTTCCGGCAGGAAAAACATCGGTTCATTTTCACTTTCAATAACAAAGTCTACTTCGGAAATATGCACCTGTTCCCGGGCTCCTCCCAGAGCCCTGGGTATATTTTCATTTACTTCCACTGCTACATATTGGGCACTGCAAATCTGGGAATAGGCAACTGAATTATGTATGCCAAAATTAAAATATCCATTCTTGTCCATAGGAGTGGTACGAATTACAAATATTCTTCTGGGGACAGAACCGATTTTATCCGGGTCACCAACTACATCATAAAAATAAGACTCAGCTTCACCATAGTTTACCGGATGATAAAACACGCCCCCGCATTTTTCCTGCATAATACGGGAAGCAGCGCTAAACTGCAGGTCCATATAGGTAAAAACTTCACCCTGCGGGTCCTGCATAACCACCTCAGGTATAGGCGGTACGGTTACTGCGGTCATAACCTTGATATCGCTCAGCTCTGCCTTGCGCTCAGCCAGGGCCTTGTCAAAAGCAACCGGCTGCCCATTAAACATACCATAATCGACAAAATCGCCCGGTTCAACTACCTTCGCGACCTGAGCCGCCGTTCTCAGTTTGTCCTTATACATCTGGATATAATCTCTAGCCACTACACTTTCCCCCTCTAATTATTGATTTTCATGACCAAACATACCAACATCCCTTCACCAATACACCCCATTTTATTCTCTGTTACCTCCAGATGTGGTAATATTTAGCCCCTCACCCTTAAAAAGAACAATTCGCCTATTATTAGACCTATTAGTATAAGTATAAGTTCTTTGCATATTTAGTCAATTGTCGTTTAAGCCTGAAATATTAGGAATATAATTATAATAAGCAGATTTTTCGGAATAATGGTTATATTTCTAATTGATAGTAATATTTTTAAACGGAATTTTCAAATACGCATATTTAGAATGTTTTGTATTTTTTGATTATTTGCTAATTTGCCGGAGAATTCAACTAAGGCACTTTCGAATCAATAAGTGCGGAGCAAAAAAAGTCAGGTCCCAATGTTTATCAGAACCTGACTTTTATATTATTTCCCGGATATATTTATTTTAGCGCTGCGTTCATAGCTTTTACTGCTTCATGCAGATCAGTAGTGAGAACGTAATCAGACAGGCTGTTTATAGTAGCATTTTCATCAGTATTAATAGATACGATAGTTTTGGCATCACGGATACCTACTGTAAACTGTACCTGCCCTGAGATTCCCAGAATAATGGCCAGTTGGGGTTTACATATCTTACCTGATAAGCCTATCACCCGATCTTCAGATAACCATTTTTTATCAGTTGCTACCGGTTTAGAACAGGCCACTTCGCCACCCAGCAGTTTTGCCAGTTCTTCAACCATTGCCAAATCATCTTTGCTGTTTAAGCCCTGACCAACGGCCACCAGAACTTCAGCTGCTTCAATATCAACGCTGTCACCGGCTTTGGTTTTGACTTCCAGAAGCTTTACTGCAGAAGGTTTTACTTCTACGGACAGGTCATTAATACTACCGGAACCACCGGCGGCAGGAGTAAACGATTTGGGTGCAATAGCAATAACCTGTTTATCAGCTTTAAGGTATTGATTGGCTACAGTAGCGCCTCCCAGAGCATTGCGGTTACAGGTTGTTTTTCCATCAGCTGCCTCCAGGCTGTTAACATCAGTTAAACATCCTGCTCCAATTACCTGAGCCAATCGACCAGCTAATTCTTTACCACGACGATTGGAAGAAAGCAGTATGATGTCACTGCCCAATTCTGCGGCAGCCTGTCCCAGAGCCGCAGCTACTGCACTCACATCTGCCAGTATTAACTCAGCTGCGTTTATGCGATATACATTGGCACCAGCTTCAGATAGAGCCTGTGCCTGTTCATCGTTATTAATTGTTACTGCCTTTATATCTCCGTTGGAACTGCTGATGCTGTTGGCGGCAGTCAGAAGCTCCAGAGCCAGATTGGTTTTGTCACTGAAAATTAAAATTCCTGCCATTCCTGACTACCTCCCTATCAAGTTTTCGCTCCGTAATCCCTGGAGCAATTCATCGACGCTTTTAACTACAATTTTCTTGCGATTTGATTCAGGGGCCAGATTGCTTATGGTTTCTGTAAAAGCCAGCTTCTTTATATCTACATCAACTTCATCCAATTCCAGAACTTCCTTGGGCTTCTTACCAGCTTTTAAAATCTGGGTAACCGAGGGTATACGTGGTTCGTTAAGTCCGGCCATAACACTGATGATACCTGGCAGAGCAATTTCCATAACTTCATCACAATCTTCCAGAGTGCGTGTAACTACAGCCTGTCCACCCTTTATTTCCATAGAGCTTACATAGCCTACCTGCGGTAAATTCAAAAGTTCCGCTACGCGGGAACCTACCTGCCCGGAATAATTATCACCACTGCCTTCCCCAAACAGAATAAGGTCAACACCATCCATTTGTTTGATGGCCGCCGCCAGCACAGCAGCAATAGCAGCACTGTCGGCTCCTTCCAGAGCATCGTCCAAAATCAGAAATGCTTCGTCGGCTCCGGCAGCCAGAGCTTCCTTAATAGTATCTTCCACTTCCTCATTCCCTGCTGATAATACGGTTACTTTGATACTCTCATCAGCTTCTTTCAATACTACTGCTGCTTCCAGAGCATTCTTATCAATAGTACCCAAAGTCAGAGGAACATCATCAAATAAAGGCTGACGATTCCGAATGCGTATCTGTTGTAAATCAGGGATTTGTTTCATGGCTACTACAATATTCACTTATTATAACCTCCTTTATTAATAGGATTTAGGGTTAAGTTTATTTTTATCCAAACCGGAATTGAACTCCTGTACCACCTTCGGGGAAATTCCAGTCCAAAACTTCAATTCCGCACGCCAGGCGACAGGTTCCACATTCCAGGCAACCATCAATGGTAAGTTCGACTCCGCCGGCTGCATTTTCGCTGTATAATCCCGCCGGGCATACCAGTATGGCCCGTTTTAGGCGCGGGTCTTTTTCCATACCCGGTTTAATGACAATATGCGCTGTTTCATTGTGTTTGAAAACATTTAGCCCCAGTTTGGCTTTTAATCCCATGGCTTCGCTCATATCTTCATCACCTTCCTCATGTCACCAGCCATAGCCCACATTTCCCTCAGGGTCAGATATTGTTTTACCGTGCGGAACAATGGCTTCTTAGGTCCGTCAGGTACTTCATAAAGATCCCGCATAATATTACCGGCCAGTTCCGGATAAACGGTAAACAAACGTGGATTTTCCAGAGCGGTAAGGGCATGCTTGAAGGTTTTAAAGTCTTTTAATACAAAACTATCGTTTAGCAGCTTTTCATAAACTGATAATCCCGCTGCGCTGAAATCTCCCTTTTCTTTGGCCTGTAATACTGCCTGAGCAGCATAATATCCGGATGCCAGAGCATATTCCATCCCTCTGACGGTAACCCCGATATTCATCGAAAAGCCAGCTGCATCACCTGCTACCAGAATACCACCGCCATATAGTTTACCCATAGCATTATAACCACCCTCAGGAATTGCGTGGGCACCATATTCTACTGTTTGTCCGCCCCTAATTAAACGGGCAATTTCAGGGCGGGCTTTAAAATCATCTAATAATTGTGGTGCATTTACCGCCGGTTTTCCTTCCATTAAGTCTTTAATACCAACTACTACACCCAAACTGATACTTTCTTTATTTGTATATAGGAATCCACCGCCAAATTTTCCCCGCGTAACTTCTCCCATGAATAATCTGGCGGCACCTTCTTCACCCTCCAGATTAAAGCGGTCTTCAATTACTGCAGGGTCCAGTTCGATAATTTCCTTAAAGCCTACGGCATGGTCATGAGCTTTACCCGGTTTTCTTAATCCGGCTTTCTCAGCAACAAATGACAATACACCATCACAAGCTATTACTACATCAGCTCTTAATTCATCACCGGCCGCTCTGACCCCTACTACATTTCCATTTTCCATGATAACTTCATCAACGCGGCTTTTGGTAACTAACATGGCACCTTTACGTTCTGCCTGTTTGGCCATCCAGCGATCAAATTTTGCCCGCAGAATACTATAGCTCTGATATGGCTCTTCAGCTAATTCTCCGCCACTGTAACGAATAGTTAATGACCTTTCCTTGGCCATCAGAGACACTTCTTCGTGAGCAATAAACCGCTCCAGAGGCGCTTTTTTCCATAAATCTGGTAATAAATCCCGCACCGGGTTAAGGTAGAGACGACCACCGGTTACATTCTTAGCCCCCGCATAATCTCCCCGTTCCAGTACCAGGACTTCCAAACCTTCCTGAGCAAGAGTATAAGCAGCAGCTAAACCAGCCAAACCTGCTCCTACTACTATTACATCAAATTTTTCCATCTAAGTCCTGCACCTCGCTTTATCGGCAATCACTGACCAACCAGCTTACGCTTTCATTATCAATTTATGCATAAGCGTATCAGTTCTCACCCATAAGGCCTATACCTGCAGGCTTAATTCCGAAGGTAAACCTTTAAGGTGGCAGCGGATGCCGAGTTTTTAATCTTTTATATAATAAGGTTAAAAAGGAAATGGAACAACCAGCCCCATTTCCTCATTAATTATCTATTTGCTGCCCAGCATTACGCCGGCAACTATCATCTTCTGCATATCAGATACGCCCTCAATCTGCAGACCAACAATTGAATCTCTCCATAAACGCTCAACCTTGTAATCGCGCATTAATCCATATGAACCATGTACACTGACCGCCAGCGAGGTAATCTCTACCAGTTGCTGGCAAACATAATCTTTGGTCAGCGCAGCATCTTTGGCAAACTGTACCGGATCTTTTACGCGGTCGGCCAGCCATCCCAGACGATAAGTCATCCATTTGCAGGCTTCATACAACTCTGCTATCTGAGCCAGTTTTAATTGAACTGCCTGGAATTTGGCTATAGGTGCATCACGATGCGTTTTTTCGCGGGCATATTTAAATGATTCTTCCATAGCTGCCAGTACACCACCCAGGGCAGTGGAACAAACCCCTACTTTACCAAAAGAAATTCCAAACTGCAGTACCTGATAACCCATACCGGAGGGTGCCAGCATATTTTCAGCCGGTACTTTTACATCCTTTAAATAGATATCCAGTAATGGTCCGCCATGCATACCGCCTTTTTTCCACGGTTCTGATACACTATAGCCTTCACAGAATTTTTCTACGATAAAAGCTGAAATCTTTCCGTTTTCAGTTTCACGGGCAAATACGACCACCGGGCCGGGGAAACCTGCATTGGATATAAATCTTTTGGTTCCATTCAAAATAAAATAATCGCCTTCCCGCACAGCTGTAGTAGTAATCTGTTTGGGGTCAGAACCGGTACCTGGCTCGGTAAAGGCAAAGGATACTATGTGTTCCCCTTTACATCCTTTGGTCATATACTTCTTTTTCTGTTCTTCGGTTCCAAAAGCATTAATAGCACCCAGACCCAGGGTATGGGCAGAAATAATCATAGCTACCCCTGAGGAAGCCTTGCCAATCTGCTCCATAGCCAGAACATAGCTGGCATATCCTGCTCCAGCTCCGCCATATTCATCGTCATAGGGAATACCAAACATATCCAATTCACCGAGGCCCTTTAATATTTCGTCCGGTACCTGGTTTTCTTCATCAATCTGCTGTGAAATCGGCTCAATGAATTTCTCAGCATACTCCTGTGCAGCACGCTGAATCAACTGTTGTTCTTTACTCAGGCTGAAATCCATAATAAATTCCTCCCACCTTTTTGCTTTTCGATATTCTTTTGTTATTGAATATTATGTTATTGGAATAATTCTCTTTTGTAAAGGATTTTCCTGCTTAAAGAATATTTTTTATTATGTGAAACGTCAAGGGTGAGAGGTGAGGGGTAAGGTTATTAGAACCTGAAAAAATCAGCAAAAAGTCAGGTTCAAAAATTTAAACCTGACTCAAAGACTGCCTTGTATAATCTATCGCTTATATTGCCTGTACGGCTTTGCGGCTGCGCAGTTTGCTAATCGACCTTTCCAGGCCGTCAACCGTCAATTCATCCATCGGAAATATTTCACCAATTTTACGAATTGTAAAAGCTCCATCCATCCATTCCCAATAATCACGGGGAATAGGATTAAGCCATACCGAGTATTCGAAATGATTGCGAATGCGTCTTAACCATTCTATGCCTGGAAGATCGTTATGCAGATTCCAGTCAATGATTCCTCCGGTACGGGTCAATTCATAAGGCGCCATGCTGGCATCTCCCACAATAATTACCCGGTATTCCGGACTATAAGTACGCAGGATATATTCAGTATCAGTATAATCACTTTGCCGGCAACTGGAGTCATGATAAAGCCAGTCATAAATACAATTATGAAAATAAAATGTTTTTAAATCTTTAAAATGATTGGTACGGTTTACCGCTGAAAACAACTGGTTGCACAGGAAGCTATGGGGTGCCATTGATCCTCCGGAGTCCATCAGCAACAATACTTTGATAGCATTTTCCCGGGGACGCTCCCATACTAATTCCAGTCTACCGGCATTATTGCAGGTTTTATCAACCGTGGCATCCAGGTCCAGTTCCGTCTTTTCCCCTTCCAGACGGGTGGTAAACTGACGGAGTTTACGTAAGGCCACCTGAAATTGTCTTACTCCCAATGTCTCATCCGTTCTGAATTCCTGGCTTTTCCTCATGCCGGCAACCTTTACTGCGGATAAATGTCGTGATTCTCCGCCAATGCGGAATCCTCCCGGATGATAACCGGAATGTCCAAAGGGGGATGTACCTCCGGTACCTACCCAGGTATCGCCTCCATGATGTTCTTCGGTCTGTTGCTCTAATCGTTCCGCCAGCATTCGTTTCAATTCATCCAGATCCAGTTGCTGGTGTTTTTTGCGCATCTCATCAGTAATTTCAAGCTCCGGCAGGGTTTTGTCCAACCATTCCCATATTTTATCGGGCAGACCTTCCGGGGTCTCAATATCTCCAAAATAAAAGGCAAAGGCCTGATCAAACCGATCGTAATGGGCTTCACTCTTGACCAGTAGTGCCCGACACAGATAATAAAACCCGGTCAGACTGGAACCGGCCATACCCTGTTCCATAGCATCCAGTAAATCCTGCCACTCATTTAGGGATACCGGTAAGCCAAAATTTTGCAGGATATAAAAAAAACGCGTAAACATGTTATACACCTCTGTTACTAATAACGATAACGGTTTAATGAAGTACTGGTATAAACAGTCTGTGGTTTCGCCTGGGTCTTACCGTGAAGTGAATTCAGCAGGGTATCCAGATCTTCATTTTTCTTCAGCAATACACCTAAAAATGGTATTTCCTGCTTGATACGATTGGGGCTAATTCCTCCTACCACCAGCGCCTGCAACCAGTCAATCAATTCACTGGTGCTGGGTTTTTTCTGTATATGCGGAACATTTCGCAACGTATAGAAAGTTTCCATGGCCTGTTCCATTAATTTCTTTTCCAAATTGGGATGATGAACCCGCAATATCTTTTCCATAGCGTCAGCATCCGGGAAAGCTATATAATGAAATATACAGCGCCGTAAAAAGGCATCCGGCAATTCTTTTTCCGCATTACTGGTAATTATTACTATGGGACGCTGCTTCGCAGTAACCGTTTCTTTGGTCTCGGGGATGTAAAAAGTCATTTGGTCCAATTCCCACAACAAGTCATTAGGAAACTCCAGATCAGCCTTATCAATTTCATCAATCAACAAAACCACCTGTTTTTCAGCCGTAAATGCTTCACCCAACTTCCCCAGTTTTATGTACTGGTTTATATTAGCTACATCATGGTCCCCAAACTGGCTGTCGTATAATCTCTGAACCGTGTCATAAACATATAATCCTTCCTGAGCTTTAGTAGTTGATTTAATATTCCAGATTAATAAATCCATGCCCAGCGAATCAGCTATACTCTGGGCCAACATGGTTTTACCCGTGCCCGGCTCACCCTTTATTAACAGAGGCTTTTGTAAAGCCATAGCTATATTTACGCTGTTCATCAGCTCATCAGAAGCAATGTAATCATTGGAACCTTTATACCGCATTGATGTTTTCGCCATTATAGTTCTCCTCCAATTTCCAGATAGTATATTTCATTTTCAAATACTATCAGATATATTAGTTAGCGTCAATGAAACCTGATGGCTTAAAATCGCCTGATTATTCAGCTTTTTCAACCTGTTCTGCCGCCCTTTTTCCGGCCACATATCCGGTCGAAAAGGCCGCCTGTAGATTAAATCCTCCGGTATACCCGTCTACATCTAATATTTCACCGGCAAAATAAACACCCTGAACCAAGCGGGATTGCATGCTGCGCGGGTCTATTTCCTGAACATCTACCCCGCCTGCGGTAACAATAGCTTCAGCAATAGGGCGGGTAGCGGTTATTTCTATCGGCAGCGCCTTTAATAATGACAGCAAAGATAACCGTTCCGTCCTGGTTATCTGGTTACACTCTTTTTCCGGATCAATACCACTAAGACTAACTATTACCGGAATTAATTTCTGCGGCAGCAGTTCATCCAGAGAATTTTTAAACTGACGCCGGGCATATTTGGTCAAATCGCGCTGTATTCGCATATCCAATTGTTCATTGGTCAAAGCAGGTTTCAAATCAAGGTTTAACTTCACAGGCTGTTTGGCAGTTCGCAAGTAATCCCCTATAGATCGACTCATACTAAGAATAATAGGGCCTGACACACCAAAATGTGTAAACAGCATCTCTCCAAAATCCTCGGCAATTTTCTTTCCTTCCCTGCTATAAGCAGTAGCCTGCACATTTCTTAGACTTAATCCCTGTAAAGAATAAACCCACTGCTGTTTACTAATCAGAGGTACCAGACCAGGTCGGGGCTCAAAAATTTTGTGCCCCATCACCTTCGCCCAGGCATAACCATCCCCGGTTGAACCGGTGCCTGGATAAGATAAACCACCGGTAGTAATAATAACTGCATCAGCAAAATATTTACCCTGTTCAGTTACTACTGCTGAGAACCTGCCTTCTATAATATCAATTTTATTTACTCTACATGAGGTTATTAATTCAACCCCAGTCTGTTGCAGTTCCTTTAGCAAAACCTGAACCACATCACCAGCTTGTTCTGAAATTGGGAATACCCTCTGACCACGTTCTACAACTAATTCCAGTCCCCGGTTTCTAAAAAAGTCCATTAAATCTACATTACTGAATGCATTAAGAGCACTATACAGGAACCGGCCATTGCCTGCATATCCTTTCATAAATTCATCCATATCCAGTGCCGAAGTTAAGTTGCAGCGACCTTTGCCGGTTATTTTAAGTTTTTTACCCGGCTGTTCCTTTTTTTCCAGCAAGGTAACCTTGGCCCCCAATTGTGCAGCAGTAATAGCTGCCATCATTCCTGCCGGGCCTGCGCCAATTACAATAATTTTCATATCCATTTACACTCCTGAGTAATTCTAACATTGTATAGCAGTTTACTTTTTGTTACAATCTTAGAAAACGTTTATTCATTGATTGGAGGTTTCATTTTGAGTCAGACACCATCACGGGGAGTACCTAAATTTCTTTATCTAATCATTATAATACTTCTAACAGGTATGTTCTATTATGCTGAATATATTGATACTTCTGACCCGGAAAAAGTTATAGCCGATTTTTATAGCTCCTACTTTACCGGAGATTACCAGGCCACTGCAAATAATCTCAGTGTATTCTGGTCAGTAAATTATCTGCCGCAATACGCCACTGAAGAACCGGTAAATCTGGTCGCTAAAAGAGAAACCATTGTAAAGGAAACTGCTGAACTGATAAAAGAAATGGATGCTGGTAACCCCATGCCGGATAATCTGAGCATCAAAGTTCTCCCTGATTATACCCGTACCATGCCCAATAGTGCGGTAGTAGTATACTCTTTCCTCGAAGACGGCAAAGAAGTAGGTAAATCAGTTTCAATTCTTATTATGGAAGATCGACAATATAGAATCTTGAGCTGGCAACCTATTCCTGACGAAGCTCTTGAAACAGTCAAAGATATTGACCTGGAAGCCCTCGATAAAAACTTTCGGGACTTGATGGCCGCTAAGACAGAATAACTGCAGATAAAAATTGAAAACCAAACGGGGAGGCATACGGACAATTCCAATGCCTCCTTTTTTTTGAATAGACGCAGATTACGCGGATAACGCTGATTTTCGCTGTTTATTATTTAATTTAAATTGTAATTAGAATTCTTACGGTAGTGGGGTATGAAGTGAAAAAGGTTTTGTTTTTTTATTTGATTAACAGGGAGTTGGGGTAGTCATGGTGATTTAGATTGGGGGTTTTAGCAAGGCAAACTTTTGGGAACCTGACTAAACCTGACTCTGCCTGACTTGACCTGACAATTAATAAAAGGTATTAATTAATGTAAAAAATTTCCCAATCAGATTCAACATAAAAAACCTAACGCAATTATTTAAAATAATAATCCCTTTCGTGGACTTCTTTATGCTCCACCTATAAGGTTCAGCAATTAATGTAGCCCACAGGACTTATGATGTTCCCCAGCACTCAGCGCCAATATTAATCCTAAATCTGAGTGCCGGGTCACAATTAATGTAGCTGTGAAAATCATATAAATCCTTTTAATCTGTGTCTGTTAAAAAATTAACCATGATTCCGCATATTTAAAAACTGATTTGGCCTGAATAAATATTAAATACAATGGTCAGGTGAAGTCCCCTTCCAGAGGCACTGATGTGTTCAAGCCTTCGGCTCTGAACACATTTAATGTTGCAGAAAAAGTCAGAAAAAAGTCAGGTTCAAAAAATTTTAAAACCTGACTCACTATATATTACCTGATGCAATTTTATGCAATAATAATCAGCGATAACCCGCGCAATCTGCGTTACCCGCGTCTATTAAAAATTGGATAATCTACAGCTGTGCAGCCAGGTTACTCAATTTGCCGGCTTCCTGATCCAGATTGCCTATAGCAGCTACAATATCCTGAATTGAATCCCGCTGCTGAACAACCAGGGCAGTTATTTGCTGGGTAGCAGCGGCCGATTCCTGCGAAGCGCCGGAAATTCCTTCAACTTCCCGAACAACCTCATCAACGCCAGCCAGCATTTCTTCTAACACTGCTGATACTTCCTGAATAGCATTATCTATATTCTGTGCGCCATTTTCAATTTGTATGAACATTTCCTGGCTTTCCTTTACAGCTGACCCTTGTTGTTTTATTATTTCACCAGTCCGTTCTATTTGTTTAACCGTGGTTGCCATACCGTTTTGTATATCCGTAATCAGTCGGGAAATATTCAGGGCAGCACCAGCTGATTCCTCGGCCAGCTTTCTAACTTCATCAGCAACCACCGCAAATCCCTTCCCGGCCTCTCCCGCCCGGGCAGCCTCGATAGCGGCATTTAAGGCCAATAGATTAGTCTGATCAGCAATTCCGGTAATCATCTCAACAATAGTCACTATTTGCCCGGACTTCATATTCAGATCGTTAACTGCTCCACTAACCATTTCCTGAGCCTGGCTGCTCTCTTCCATAAAAGATAGTTGTTTTTCCATCGTTTTATAGCCCTGGTCAACAATTTTCATAAAGTCACGGGATTGATAAGTGACAGTTTCGGCATTTTTGCCGGCCGTGCCTAATGCCTGGGCCATTTCTATAACTACTTCCGAGGTTTTAGCTGCATGAACTGCTCCCTCACTGGCAGCTGCAGCCAGACTATCTACTCCATCACTAACCTGAGCTGCTGCCTGGCCGGTATCATTAGCCAAATTGAAAACCTGGTGTGATGATCGGGCAATTTCCTCAGCTCCAGCGCCAATTTCTTTAGCTGCCATTTGCAAGCTATCTGCCATTTTGGCCGCCTCTTCTTCTTTTTCTATGGACATAAATAATAATCCCCGTGCTACCGAAGCTATCAGAGTAGCAATTATACCCGTAAATATTAAACATAAATACCTGACCCCCAACGTGGTTGCCAGACTACCTTCGGGGATCAATACCGGTGCAATAGCGACCATTATTGTATGGGCAACTAATACCAGCAAAGTGGCAAATATTGAGACTGATATATCAAAATAAAGAATACTCAGTGCTATACAGGCATAGTAGTTCCCAAAAGTCTCCGGGGCACCAGTCATAGTAACGTTGAACATAAACATTGCAAAAGTAACACCAACCAGAACTATATATTTGGTTAACGCGGCTTCAGGAAAGAATCTGATGATAATCCATACAGCTGATAATGCTATAGTTACTATAGCTGCAGCCTGAAAAATTTTTCCCAGATTCAAATCAGATGAACCTACATGGGCAAAATTCATAATAATTGTCGCGGAAAATGCCAATGCTGCAATAACTACTGCACCTAATAGTACCCGGCGATGACTGGCTTTCATATTATCTACCAATAATTGATTGTCCAAGATTTATCATTCCTTTCCTTAATGACATCCATTCTATGCAATGTTAAATATTTCATTTAATTGAATATTATATTCAACAAGATTCAATCTTTTTCCTGCTATATCCAGTTATAATATTCTAATAACAAATATTACGACATTAGAGGACCATGGCCCTAAATAATAATTCTTTCGTTATACAGGAACACGGGAATGACTCCAGATCGCTGAAAAAGTACCATAATTGTCATCCTGAGAAGCAGCAGGCAGCGAAGGATCTATTTTGTAAGTCCGTAATGTCGGCTCTTCAGCCAATTAGATCTCAGTATAACACAGCAAAAGAACACTTTTTTTGCGGACGGTTAGAACAAAAAAGGAGGGGTAATCCCTCCTTTTATAGTTTTATAGTTTATCGTTTTTTTCTATTATCCCTGTTCCAACTCCAGTTCTCCACCGGTAGTATTAAATACTTTTCTATTGGGGCCTATTTGTATGGTATCTCCTATATTGCAATGGCTGGCTACTACGGTTCCGGACATTATATTTACATTCTGACCAATGTGACAGTCAGATCCGATGACTGCATCGGTTATATGAGCCCCTTTGCCAATGTATGTATTATCCCAAATTACACAATTATCAAGAATTGCCCCGGCTTCAATACATGTATTGGCTCCTATGACTACATTTCCCCTGAATTGAGCTTTGGAATTAATTTGAGTATTTAGACCCTGAAGTACCGTTGCCGTATCCAGTTCTCTTTTGGTACTCTTTAATCCTACCCGAACCTTATGTTCTAAAATATCTGCATGTGACTGTCGATAAGTATCCAGATTACCTACATCGCACCAATAATCAGAAATAGGTACTGCATAGAACGGTGCACCATTTTTAACCAGGTGCGGGAATACCTGTTTGCCAAAATCGTAAAACTGTCTTGATGGTATGTATTTAAATATTTCCGGTTCAAAAATATAAATACCGGTATTAGCCAAATTACTCAAGGCTTCTTCCGGTCTGGGTTTCTCCTGAAACCTTAATATTCTCCCCTGTTCGTCACTGACTACTACTCCAAAATGTTGAACCTCATCTACTTCTTTGACTGCAATGGTTGCCAGGGCGCCTTTACGCCGATGTTCCTGCAAAAGTCTTCCCAAATCAACGTCAGTAAGGGCATCACCACTCATAATAACAAAAGTCTCATCCAGAAACCATTCACAGTTTTTTACTCCTCCGGCCGTTCCCATAAGCTCTTCTTCCTGCGAATAAAGCATTGAAACACCATGTGAACTGCCCTCGCCAAAGTAACTGCTAATATAATCAGCCTGATAATGCAGATTGGAAATTAAGTTATTGAATCCGTGGTCTGAAAGCAGTTCAACTATAATTTCCATTAATGGGCGGTTAGCCATCGGAATCATCGGTTTAGGAATATCCATCGTCAATGGCATCAAACGTGACCCTACACCTGCTGCCATGATCATTGCCTTCATTAATAATACCTCCTAAAAGTGCATAAAGCCCGTTTAGATTAATATACCACTATATTATACACAGGTCAGCACTTTTCTATCGGTTATAATCATATACCATTATTTGTCAGTGCGTAAATTTATTCTGCCCCGCATATTGTCATTCAACATATATCCCAGTCCCCGTCTTGAACAAATAATCCGGGCGGGTTTAAAATTATCACCCAATTTGTTACGTAGATTTCGAATATGATACTTGGGATCAGTCCATACTGCCCCGGTATAATCTTCATTAATTACCCGGGATAACTGTTCCAAACCGACCACTTTACCAATACTGATGGCCAGACAGGATAACAGTCTGGTCTCTACCGCAGTTAAATTTACCTGCTGCCCGCCGCCTTTCATTACACAGGCCTTTGGCAAATCTATCAGTGGCAGTGAACAGGAATAATCGATGCCAGGTTCTTCTATTCTTCTTCCCGATTCTGTTCCCCTCCAGTTAATAAACCGTTTGTACATATCTGCCGGTAATTGCTGTTCTTTGATATCACTTCGTTTTAGCTGTTGTTTTAATAACCAGCTCTCTATGGGGTCATCAATAACTTGTTGTAACCAGTACTTTATTCTTTTCTCATTATATTCATTTTTACGGTTTGTACCCGATAAAGTAACCTGTAGAATCTCAGCCGCTGAGGGACGATAATGATAATCAGCCATTCTTACCCTACCCCCAAATACTCAATGCGTTGGTGAAAGGCTTCCCTTCCTCCCTCCAACAGGGCAATAATTTCTCCCTTAATATACTCATCATTCAATTTTCCCTGCATTTTTATCCCCGCCTGGTTTCCAGTAGATTGCGTAACTATAATCCTATCGGCACCCCCAGCCACGACAATATTGGGGTTGTGCGTAACCAGAATAAGCTGGCGATGTAATTTTATATTTTGAATTCGGGGGATAATCAATTCATAAATAAAGGCATTATCAAGATTGTCTTCAAACTGGTCTCCCAGTAACATTTGCTGTCTGCCCAGCAGGATAATAGGTAAAAGCAGGGAACATTGCATTCCCCGTGAAAGATTAAAGCTGCTTATGGGTATTGATTCATGGTCAGGTTGGTAATATAGATGGACCTGGTCTTGCAGTTCACATTCAGTTACTGCGCCAAAATGAGGTTGAGTACCTAATAACCATAATAACTGCCGGGCTTCCTGTGAGGTGACGCCGGTTTGTTGGGTCAGCAAATCCTCGTCTGCTCTGGCTACTATGTCAATCAATTGCTGCGGGGAAAAGCAGCGTACAATTCCATCAATCAGTTTGCGACTAAACTTGCCCTGTAATAAACCAAATAAAAAATTTCGGTATTCTTCCCGTCCCGAGGCAGGTCGATATTTAAGATAAGGATTACCGTCCAATTCATAATTTATATGGTCAATTGATTGTTGACGCCGGCTGACAATCTGGTTCCATAATTGTTCACTTTCATGTAATAGTTGTCGTTTTTGTTGGTCGAGTTTGTCGAGTTGTCTACGGAATCGGTTGCATTCTTCCTCACAACCAATCAACTCCCCCAGTTGCCCCAATAAAAAAACACGTTGACGACGTGCTTCTTCGGCTTTATTAAAGCCCTGTTGCTGTAAAGTATGCCTGATTTCCTCTTCGCAAATCTGGTGCCGTTCATCCAACAACGCCCGCAGACAGGTTATTGAATCCAATCCGTTTTCCAATACTTTGATTACTTCCTGTAATTGCCCGTGACGAACTTCCAAACAATTATTAATCGTTTCTTCCAGTTGCTGAATCAAATCCGGATTAATGAATTCCCCATTATGCAACCGACAGGTGGGATAATCACCATCCAACAAACTTTTTAGAGAACGTAGACGGCTAACCAAAAACTTTTCCCAGAAATCCAGCAGGCCTTTTTCCTTTTCAATGGCTGCCAATCGGCGTTCCGGTTCTTGCAGATCCAGACAGTCCAGTTCTTTTTGCAACAGGCTTTGCTGTTCCATTTTCTCCTGCCAAAAATTCAACTGTTCCGCTTTGGCTTCATAAGCTTTTTGAATTTGTTTTCGGCGATTCAAATTATCACGTGCTTGTAATAGTAAAGAATCCGGATCGGCTACTGTCTTATCCAGCATATCTAGCAATGCTGAAGGGCCGTTATCAAGGAGGTTTTCCAATTCTCCCTGGTGATAAGCTTCAAAATTAAATTGCAGCTCGCAACCTTCCTGCAGTATTTTCCCTTCCAGATCAAATAGCCGGGGATATCTTCCCGGAGTTCTCTGTAAAATACGTTGATTGTCAAGTTGGTTGACGAACCATACACTTACACGGCCATTCCCCAACACCTGATCAATTTCTTTCAGGAATTGCCGGGTAGCCTTTTCTTCTGCCGGTAAATTTCCCAAGGCAAAACAGATTAGTTTCATTAAGGTACTTTTACCCGTACCACGTGCACCAATAATGCAGTTAAAACCGCTGGAAAACTTTACATCGGTTCCATCCATCAGTCCGCCTTCTACTTTAACCCGGTGAATTTGCCTGACCCACATTTATCTCACCTCCGCTATAATGGGGTGAGTTAATTATAGAACATATGTTCTATAATGGCAACCATTTTTACCCTTTTGTGGAATTAGGCTCCGTATTCGATTTTCAAATAGGTCAAATGAGTTTGCAATTCCGTAAAAAGTGTACTGATTTCAGGGTTTAAATCACTGGCACATATCGATTTAAAATCTTCTAAAGATGCTATTAACTGATCTACTCCCCGTGATACTCTTTGGGGGTCCTGCTCCATTATATAAAAAGCCAGTTCACATAATTCAGCATATAAATCTTTTAGCTCCACTTTATTCTCATATACGCTGTCCAGGTAATTCAGCTGCGCCAGAATAGCACGATAACAATTATTACCCTGATGCCAAGAAATCATTTCAATTGTTCCTTCCCAAAAGAATATTCCATAATTTTTCCAAGACCAACTTTTTCAGTTTAAATAGCACCAAATAATCTGTCAACACACAAAAATTGAGCTTTTCTGACATTTCCGAGGGTCCTAAGACTTTATTCCTTATTGAGTAAGTTAAATTTCGACAGCAATTTTTCTAATTCCTTTAAACGGGAAACTAAAATTTGTACCGCCTGAATAATTATTTCTTCATCGTTACTGATATTATTCTCCAGGCTGGCAAGCAGTTGTCTGCCCTGGTAAATAGTTTGTACCGCAGTATTATAAGTACAATATAAAGGCAGGCAAGTACCATCTATTAATTTAACCGTCAAAGTTTCAGATTCACTAATTACGTTTTCAATAAAGTTTATATCCAGGTAACCATAAGTTACATCGTTGGAACTTATAGCTTTTCGCATTTTCAAAGCTACAAACATTCTGCGGTTATCAATATAAAATGGCACTGCGCCGGCCCTTCCTATCCAGGTTTTTACCATTTCCGCCTGGGCAGCCGTATCAATAGCATAACTACGCAAAAAAGCTTTCCTTACTGACCTTATACTGCGTCGATCCAGCCTGACTTCACCGCTAACCGTATATAGTTCGGTGATATCTCCATGTTCACAGTACATTGGTCTTAGACCAATAACTTCATCACGAATGGTATCAATTTTAACAAACACAAAATCCACCTCCTGCCATTCAAATTACCGGCCAAAGGTGGATTTAAAGTTGATTTTAAGTTGAAATTTGGTGGTCATGCGGAGACTGGCGACGAAATATTTATGCAGACCAACCAGCTCACCAACATCTTCCGCTACGTTTTGGGGAATGTTATACAAATTTTATGGGAGGCATTAATATTACGGAGCCGTTGGCGCAGCATGGTTGCATCACCCTGCGAAGGCGAAGCAGCGAAAGGGGGCGAGCCCCATGGACGGGGCGAGAGTGACGCACCGCACGGATGCGGAATCGGAACGTCCCCCTAAAGCTGCAAGACAAGCAGTTAGTGATGCCCATGCGGAGACTGGTGACGAAATATTTATGCAGACCAACCAGCTCACCAACATCTTCCGCTATGAAATTATATTTCGTTTCATCAGCATATAGTTAATACTGTCAACAATTGCCTGCCAGGAGGCTTCGATAATATTCTCCGATACACCGACCGTACTCCATTTTTCACTTTGGTCAGCCGATTCGATTAAAACTCTTACTTTTGCAGCTGTACCTGCTTTTTCATTTAATACCCGAACTTTATAGTCAGCCAGATGCATTTCGTCAATTTCCGGATATACTTCCCGCAGAGCTTTACGTAACGAATTATCCAGGGCATTAACCGGTCCGTCACCTTCAGCAGCGGTATGGAAAATCTCATCGCCAACGCTTACCTTTACCATTGCCTCTGCCACTATGTTTTGCGTTTCGTCCTTTTCCATAATAATCTTCAAATTTTTCAATTGGAAATAATCCTCAAAATGCCCAAAAGCTTTGCGCAGGAATAATTCCAGGGAAGCATCTGCACCTTCAAATTGAAATCCCTGATTCTCCATTTCTTTGATTTGTTTGATTACCTTGCGGGTCTGATCATCATAACTGTTTACATCCAGTTTTAATTCCCTGGCTTTATATAGCAAGTTGGACAGCCCTGATAATTCTGATACTAATACCCTTCTATGATTGCCTACTTCTTCCGGATTAATATGTTCATAAGTAAGCGAATCTTTCAATAAGGCGCTGACATGAATTCCACCCTTGTGAGCGAAGGCACCATAACCAACAAAAGGTTGGCTATTATGGTGGGGCATATTGGATATTTCCGCTATATAATGCGATACCTCGCTAAGATGCTTCAAATTGCCGCTGGGTAACACTTGCCGTTTCATTTTAAGCTCCAGATTAGGAATGATGGAGCATAAATCAGCATTTCCACATCTTTCACCATAGCCATTAATGGTGCCCTGCACCTGTTTACAACCACTTTTAATAGCTACCAGCGAATTACCTACCGCACAGCCGGCATCATTATGAACATGAATACCTAAAGGTACAGCAAACTTTTCAACCAGCGGCGTAATTATTTCACCCAGTTCCCAGGACATGGTTCCACCGTTGGTATCACATAATACCAGGGCATCAGCACCTGCCTGAGCAGCAACCTGTAATACCTGAACGGCATAATCAGGATTCTGCTTATAACCATCAAAAAAATGTTCGGCATCAAAAAATACTTCCAGACCTTTATCCTTTAAATAGGCTATGGTCTCCATAACCATGTTAAGATTTTCTTCCAGCGTAGTTTCCAGAGCTCTAATAACATGAAAATCCCAGGTTTTGCCTACAATAGTAGCAGTCGTAACTCCAGACTCCAATATGGCCTGAAGATTACTATCCTGTATGACATTAGTTCCCGGTTTACGGGTTGAACCAAAAGCTGCTACCCGGCTATGCTGTAATCCCATAGTCTGAATAGTTTTAAAAAATTCCATATCTTTCGGATTGCTCCCCGGCCATCCGCCCTCAATATAGGGTATGCCCAGGAAATCAAGCTTCTGGGCAATTTTCAGTTTGTCATCCAGGGAAAAAGAGATTCCCTCCCCCTGGGCTCCATCCCTTAGAGTGGTATCATAAACGATTACATCGAATTTTTTATTCCCAATGATTTACTCCCCCTTAAGCATTTGCTGTATATATCTATCTTTACAGCCGGGCAATATTGCCAGCTACCATATCACCGGTTTCAACCGTACCTAAAACCTTAGTTCCTGCTTCCACTAAATCAGGAGTACGATATCCGTCATCCAATAGCATCTGAACTGCTTTTTCTATCATTTGAGCTTCCTGCTCCCGATCAAAAGAATACCGTAACATCAGAGCAGCAGATAAAATAGTTGCCAATGGATTTGCCTTATTTTGTCCGGCAATATCAGGTGCACTGCCATGGGAAGGTTCATATAATCCAACCTCGCCGCCGATAGAAGCACTGGCTAACATACCTATAGATCCTGATAACATGGAAGCTTCGTCAGTCAGTATATCTCCAAACATATTTTCAGTTACAATTACATCAAATTGACGCGGATTACGTATTAACTGCATGGAACAGTTATCAACATACATATGCGTAGTTTCAACATCAGGATAATCAGTCGCAATCTTCGTAACGGTTTCCCTCCAGAGACGCGAAGTTTCAATTACATTGGCTTTGTCAACCGAACACAGCTGTTTTCTGCGTTTACGGGCTGCATCATAAGCCAGACGAACAATACGCTCAATTTCATGGGTGGTATAGGATAAAATATCAGTCGCTTTTTCACCGCCATCAGCTAACTTCTCCCGGCTCTTTTCACCGAAATACAAACCGCCGGTAAGTTCTCTTACCACCAGGATATCTACCCCTTCGAGAACCTCACGTTTTAAAGTAGAAGCATGCAGCAGATTAGGGAATAACATAACCGGCCGCAGGTTGGCAAATAAGGCCAATTCCTTACGAAGCGGCAACAAACTGCCTACCTCAGGACGCAGATGAACCGGAAGTTCATCCCATTTAGGCCCGCCAATAGCTCCCAGAAGAATTGCGTCTGATTGTCTACACAAATCAAGGGTTTCTGTGGGCAGAGGATGGCCGGTTGCATCATAAGCAGCCCCTCCAATTAATGCTTCGGTAAAAGTAAATTCCAATCCGGATTTTTCTCCAACTGCCTTCAGGGCTTTTATAGCTTCCGGTACAATTTCTACTCCAATGCCGTCACCGGGCAGAACTGCTATACGATACATCTCTTACACCCTTTCATCAATATAATAAAATATCACTGGCTGGTTTTATGGCGGACGTAATTAATTAAGCCGCCCTGGGCCATAATATCCTGCATAAATCCCGGAAACGGAACTGCCTGATAGGTATCCCCAGTTCTTAAATTGGTTATCTGGCCGGATTCCAAGTCTACTTCAACCTGATCCCCTTCATTGATAGCCTTATATGCTTGGTCACATTCCAGAATAGGCAGACCAATGTTAATACTGTTCCGATAAAAGATACGGGCAAAAGATGTAGCAATAACACAGGCTACACCAGCACCCTTTATAGCAATGGGAGCATGTTCCCTGGAACTGCCACAACCAAAATTCTTATCAGCGACTATAATATCCCCGGTCTTAACCTTGGCAGGGAAAGTGGGGTCGGCATCTTCCATGCAATGTTTGGCCAGTTCTGCCGGGTCAGTTGTATTTAAGTAACGAGCCGGTATAATTGCATCAGTATCAATATCCGCTCCAAACTTATATACCTGTCCGGTAAATTTCATAATAAGCTCTCCTCTCTATTCCAGTCTAAAGTTTATTCCCGCAGGGTTAAGCAATTTCCCATGGCGGGGTAATCTTTCCGGTTATGGCACTGGCTGCTGCCACGGCCGGGCTGGAAAGATAGACTTCACTCTCGGGATGTCCCATACGGCCAACAAAGTTTCTATTGGTAGTTGCCAAAGCTCTTTCACCCTTGGCTAAAATACCCATATGCCCGCCCAGACATGGTCCACAGGTAGGAGTGCTAACGGCTGCACCCGCCTCAATAAAGGTTTCGATGTAACCCTTGCGCATAGCTTCCAGATAAATCTGCTGTGTACCCGGGAAAATAATGACTCTGATTTCCGGATGTACTTTTTTGCCTTTTAATAGAGAAGCAGCAATTTCCAAATCCTCAATACGCCCGTTGGTACAGGAACCAATAATCACCTGATCAATGCTTACTCCGGCAGCTTCACTTACCGGTCGGGTATTTTCCGGAAGATGCGGAAATGCTACTACCGGTTCCATTTTGGATACATCATATTCTCTTATTTCTGCATAAACTGCATCGGGGTCTGATTTATAAAGATTGTAAGGCCTTTGGGCCCGCTCTTTGACATAAGACAGCGTAATATCATCCGGCTCAATAATCCCATTCTTGCCTCCGGCTTCAATCGCCATATTAGCCATCGTTAAACGATTATCCATGGATAAATTCTGAATAACTTCTCCGGTAAACTCCATGGACATATAACGGGCTCCGTCTACCCCTATATCACCAATAGTATGCAAAATCAAATCTTTGCCGCTTACCCAGCGAGGCAGTTTGCCATAGTATACAAATTTCAGACTTTCGGGAATTTTAAACCAGGCTTCTCCGGTAGCCATGGCGGCTGCCATATCAGTAGATCCAACACCGGTTGCAAATGCACCCAAGGCACCATAGGTACAAGTATGTGAATCTGCTCCGATAATTAGATCTCCGGGCAAAGCCAGACCCTGTTCCGGTAACAGGCAGTGTTCTATTCCCATCTGTCCGACTTCAAAATAGTTTGTTATACCATATTGGCGGGCAAAACTGCGTACTACTTTAGCTTGTTCAGCCGATTTAATATCTTTATTGGGAGCAAAATGATCCGGCACCAGTACGATTCTTTCCTGATCAAAAACCTCCCCGGTACCCAGTCTGGCAAATTCTTCTATAGCCACCGGTGAAGTTATGTCATTCCCCAGGACTACATCCACCCGGCAATTGACCAGTTCACCAGCATCAACATGTTCTTTTCCGGCATGATAAGCCAGTATCTTTTGACTTATAGTCATTCCCATGTTTGTTTAACTCCTCTCCTGGTTAGCTTGTTAATTGTCAGTATGATTTTTCTGTTCAAAATAATATTTGTTAATAGCATTAATATACGACTTTACACTGGCTTCTATAATATCAGTACTTAAACCACGGCCATTATATTGCTTGCCGTTGATTTCAATTCGAGAAATTACCTCTCCCAGAGCATCTTTACCACCGCTGACAGCATGTAATTTGTACTCATGCATTTTGCCATAAATATCAGTAATTTTATCAACTGCATGGCAGGCGGCATCCACCGGACCATCACCGGTAGCCGCGGCTTCAAAACTCATATCATCAATTGTCAGCTTAACGGTTGCAGTAGGTACTATACTGGTTCCACTGGAAATGTGCAGATAAGTCAGCGTAAACCGCTCCGGAATCCCCATTACCTGATCTTTTACCAGTGCTTCCAAATCGTCGTTGGTAATTTCCTTTTTCTTGTCAGCAATTTCTTTAAAACTTATAAAAGCTTTGGCCAGCTCATCATCAGAAAGATTATAACCCAGCTGGGCCAGCTGTTCTTTAAAAGCATGGCGGCCGGAATGTTTACCCAACACCAGATTGCTGCGATAAATCCCAATCAGTTCCGGACTCATTATTTCATAAGTGGAGCGTTCCTTTAAGACTCCATCCTGATGAATACCGGATTCATGAATAAAGGCATTCTTGCCCACGATGGCTTTATTGGCCTGCACCTGCATACCGGTCAAGCTGCTGACCAATCTGCTGGTACGATATATTTCTGAATAATCTACTTTAATTTGCTTCTTAAAAAAACTGTTACGCGTATACAAAGCCATAATTATTTCTTCCAGGGCAGCATTTCCAGCCCTTTCCCCAATACCATTGACGGCACACTCCACCTGTCGTGCTCCGTTAGCTATACCAGCCAGGGAATTGGCTACCGCCAAACCCAGATCATCATGGCAGTGAACTCCAATGATCGCACGATCAATATTAGGTACGCGGGTGACAATGGTTTTAATAAAATCACCATATTCTTCAGGTATGGCATAACCGACTGTATCGGGAAGATTTACTACCGTTGCCCCCGCATCAATAACCTGTTCTACCACTTGAACAAGAAATTCCATATCGCTTCGAAAAGCATCCTCCGCTGAAAACTCCACATCACTGCAGTACTTTTTAGCATGTTTAACAGCATCTACAGCTTGTTGCAATGCTTCCTCACGGTTTTTTTGCAACTTATGCTTTAAATGAATATCAGAGGTAGCCAAAAAAGTATGTATCCTCGGAGATTCGGCATCCTTCAGAGCTTCCCAGGTTCTATCAATATCGGTACGAACTGCCCGACATAAACCAGCAATAACCGGACCCCGTACTTGTTCAGCTATTTTTTTCACCGCGGTAAAATCACCTGGCGAGGCAATGGGAAAACCGGCTTCTATTATATCTACTCCTAGTCGGGATAGTTGTTGAGCTATTTCCAGTTTTTCATCAGCATTAAGACTGACACCTGGTGATTGTTCTCCATCCCGCAGAGTAGTATCAAATAAATAAATTCGGTTGTCCACCACTATAACCTCCAATAATCAGTTTAAGTAGCCATCTATAGGCCAGTTATTTGGTCTCCTTCAGCCAGGGCATCATGGAACGCAAGTCTGCCCCAACTTCTTCAATTAAATGTTCGCGGTTCTGACGGCGCAGAGCATTAAACTGCGGACGGCCTACTGCATTTTCCATCAGCCAATCTTTGGCAAAACGGCCTTCCTGAATATCTTTCAGAGCTTCGAACATAGCATAACGGGCTTCTTCGCCAATAACTTTGGGTCCCATTACATAGTCTCCATATTCAGCGGTATCACTGATGGAATAGCGCATATAACTCATACCGCCTTCATACATCAGGTCAACAATAAGTTTTAGTTCATGCATACATTCAAAATAAGCAATTTCCGGTTGATATCCGGCATCTACCAGGGTTTCAAAACCGGCTTTTACCAGCTCGGTTACGCCACCACAAAGTACACATTGTTCACCAAATAAATCAGTTTCAGTTTCTTCCTGAAAACTGGTTTCTATAACTCCCGCACGGGTACAGCCGATACCACAGGCATATGCCAGCGCCATATCCTTGGCTTTTCCGCTAAAATCCTGTTGAATGGCTACCAATCCTGGAACACCGGCACCTTTTTGGTACATACGGCGTACCAGATGACCCGGGCTCTTGGGAGCAATCATAAATACATCAATATTAGCCGGAGGTACGATCTGTCCAAAATGAATGTTAAACCCATGTGAAAATCCCAGGGCATTGCCTTCCTGTAAATAGGGTTGAATTTCTTCACGATATACGCGGGCCTGCACTTCATCGGGCAAAAGTATCTGAATTACATCCGCTGCCTGGGCGGCTTCCGCAACTGTCATGGGAGTAATTCCAGCAGCTATAACTGCATCCCATTCCTTTTGACTGGCTTCATCAAAGGGTTTTCTCAAGCCTACTACTACATTCACTCCACTTTCATGCAGGTTCTGAGCCTGGGCATGGCCCTGAGAGCCAAATCCCATAACTGCTACAGTTTTACCTTTCAAAAGTTCCAGGTTAGCATCTGCGTCATAATACATTTTCGCCATTTTTATTTCCTCCTTAAAATTTTTAAGCTTATATTTACGGTAATCAGTACTTGCCGGGCTATGGTTTTCCTCCACGCACCATGGCTACTTTTCCCGTTCTAACCAATTCAATAATCCCAAACGGTTTAAGTGAATCTTCAATGGCATCAATTTTTCTGGAGTCACCAGTTGCCTCTATAATCAGCGTGTTGCGACCAATATCTACTATACGGGCCCGGAAAATATCTACAATTTGTACAATTTCAGCGCGCACATTATTATCAGCCTTTACTTTTATCAAAACCAATTCTCTTTCTACAAATCTCTCTTCAGTCATGTCGACTATTTTGATAACATCAACCAGTTTGTAAAGCTGTTTGCTGACCTGCTCAATTATCCGGTCATCCCCTTCAACTACAATAGTCATACGTGAGATTGAGGGGTTTTCAGTAGCACCTACGGTAAGACTTTCAATGTTGTAGCCACGCCGACGAAATAATGTAGCTACCCGTGTCAAAACTCCAGGACGATTTTCAACGGTAACTGATAAAGTATGTTTCATAAATCAGTCACCCCCCAACATATTGGAAAGTGAGCCCCCAGGCGGTACCATCGGGAAAACATCTGCTTCCCGTTCCACCCAAAAATCAATTACTACCGGGCAATCAGTAGATTCCAGCGCTCGCTTTAAAGCGGGTTCTACGTCCTTCATTTCAGTTACTCTTATTCCTATTGCTCCATAGGCTTCAGCAACTTTAACAAAGTCAGGCTGATGGCTGATATCTGTAAATGAGTAGCGCCCTTCATAGAATAAACTCTGCCATTGTCTGACCATACCCAGGAATTGATTATTTAAAATACATATGACAAGGGGTAATTTATACTGTACAGCCGTCCCCAGTTCCTGAATATTCATCTGAATACTGCCATCGCCGGCAATATCAACTACCGGCCTATCCGGTCTGGCAATTTTGGCTCCAATAGCTGCCGGAAAACCAAATCCCATGGTCCCCAACCCCCCGGAGGTAACAAAAGTACGCGGGTGTTTAAATTTGCAGAACTGGGCCGTCCACATCTGATGTTGACCAACTTCCGTAGTTATTATCGCTTCTCCGCCGGTAAGTTCATAAATTTTCTCAATAACATGCTGAGGCATAATCCGCCCTTCCATGGAAAAACCATAACGCATAGGAAATTCATCTTTCCAGCGGTCAATTGTCTGATGCCATTCCCCATATTCAGGCTGTGGTTTCAGTTTTTGATTTAGGGCCTGGAGGATTTCTTTTACATCACCAACTATTGGCACATGTACATTTACATTCTTGCCAATCTCGGCTGCATCAATATCAATGTGGATAATGCGCGCATTCGGAGCAAAAGTATCTATTTTCCCAGTTACACGGTCATCGAATCTTACCCCGATAGCAACAAGTACATCACTCTCACCTATAGCATAATTGGCATAGCGAGTCCCATGCATACCCAGCATTCCTAATGACAGGTAATGAGTGGAAGGGAAACCTCCCAGCCCCATCAATGTAGTAGTAACCGGAATTTTTCTGGTCTCTGCCAATTGCAGCAGTTCTGCAGAAGCGTTGGAAGATATAACCCCACCACCGGCATAAATCACCGGACGCTGAGCTTGATTAATTAATTCTGCAGCCGCCAGTACCTGACCGGAATTAAAACCACGCATAACTCTGTATCCACGTATATTAATTTCATCTCGAATCGGTTGATATTCAATAACCTTTTCCATAATATCTTTAGGCAAATCGACTACCACCGGTCCTGGCCGATTGGTTCGAGCTATATAGAATGCTTCCTTTATAACCTGAGCCAATTCCTCAGTACTTTCTACCATATAGTTGTGTTTAGTAATTGGTAGGGTGATACCGGTAATATCAGCTTCCTGAAAGGCATCACGGCCAATTAAAGCAGTGCTGACCTGTCCAGTTAAACAGACCATAGGAACTGAGTCCATATAAGCGGTGGCAATGCCCGTTACCAGATTAGTTGCTCCTGGTCCGGAGGTAGCCAGACATACACCTACCTTACCAGTAACTCGGGCATAAGCATCGGCTGCATGTACTGCCCCCTGCTCGTGTCTGGTTAAAATATGACGAATATCGGAATTGAATAAGGCATCATAGATGGGAAGTACTGAACCACCTGGATAACCAAATATAGTATCTACGCCCTCTTTTTTCAGACAATCCAGCAGAATTTCTGCCCCTCTCATTTTCATATCTTCACCCCCAAATTTTTATATTAATAAGTCCCCCTGGACTACTGTTATACTGGTATATACAATAATGGCGGGCTGTCTGCCCGCCGCATAACCAGCTAATTTATATTAACGGAATACTGCTCCGCTGCTGGCTGACTGCACCATCTGGGCATAACGTTTCATATATCCGGTGGTAATTCGAGGTTCGGGCGCTTTCCATATTCTTTTGCGTTCTTCAATAATTGCATCATCCACCAGAAGTTCCAGACTTAAACCTGGTATGTCAATACTTATAATATCCCCCTCTTCAACGAGACCAATAAGCCCCCCTGCTGCTGCTTCCGGAGATACATGACCTATGGATGCTCCCCGGGTAGCTCCGGAAAATCTTCCATCAGTAATAAGAGCTACCTCTTTATCTAAACCGCGGCCGGCAATAGCCGAAGTAGGGGTAAGCATTTCCCTCATCCCCGGGCCTCCCCGGGGTCCTTCATAGCGTATGACGATAACATCTCCAGCTAGTATCTGGTCATTAAGAATAGCTGAAACAGCCTCTTCTTCAGAATTAAATACCCGCGCTGGTCCCTGGTGCTGCATCATTTCTTCAGCAACAGCACCTTTTTTAACCACTGCTCCCTCGAGAGCCAGATTACCAAATAATATAGCCAGACCTCCGCTCATGCTGTGTGGATTATCCAAAGGTCTAATAACATCATGATCTTTGACCGGAGTATTAGCTGAATTTTCACCTACGGTTTTTCCGGTAACAGTTATACATTCACGATTAATAAGTCCGGCCTTATTTAATTCATTATATAAAGCCTGTATTCCTCCAGCACGATAAAGGTCTTCAATGTGGTGTCCCCCGGCGGGGCTGATTTTACACAGATGCGGCGTAGAAGCACTAAAATCATTAAAGCGATTTAAATCTACCTTTATACCCGCATCATTAGCAATAGCCAGTAAATGTAATACCGAATTAGTAGAACAACCAATAGCCATATCCAGGCGAATAGCATTATCAAAAGCCTGTGAAGTCATAATATCCAAGGGTTTAATATCCTGTTTTAATAGTTCCATTATTTGCATGCCGGCCTGTTTGGCCAGACGAATCCGCTCGGAATAAACTGCCGGAATAGTTCCATTACCCGGCAAAGCCATACCCAAGGCTTCAGTAAGACAATTCATGGAATTAGCAGTAAACATTCCCGAACACGAACCGCAGGTAGGACAGGCATTTTCCTCCAAAACATTCAATTCATCCATTGATATCCTTCCGGCTGAAGCAGCTCCTACCCCTTCAAAAACCTGGGTAAGACTAACTGGTTTACCTGCTACCACGCCAGCCAGCATAGGTCCTCCACTGATAAATATTGACGGGCGGTTAATACGTGCAGCGGCCATCAGCATACCTGGGACTACTTTATCACAATTCGGAATAAACACCAGAGCATCAAACGCATGAGCAGTAGCCATAATCTCAACTGTATCAGCAATCAGTTCCCGACTGGCCAGAGAATACTTCATCCCTACATGATTCATGGCAATACCATCACAAACAGCAATAGTCTGAAACTCTACCGGTGTACCACCAGCTATACGAACTCCTGCTTTAACTGCTTCTCCGATTTTATCCAGATTAATATGTCCAGGAACAATATCATTATGCGAATTTACTATTCCAATCAAAGGACGACTGATTTCTTCGTCGGTTAAACCCAGGGCCTTAAAAAGAGACCGATGGGGTGCTTTTTCCAACCCTATTTTTACCTCACTGCTTTTCATGTCTTCCTCCTGCATTAATTAATAATAAAAATAAATATAAAAAACCCCTCGTCCGTTCAGGGACGAGAGGTAATTCCCGCGGTACCACCCTGCTTGTCACAGTTAAAAAGCTGTGACCTCTTGCAGCATTAATAGCAATTATGCTCGCTTGATAACGGACTTTTCCGTCCGACTCACCTACTCAGTAAATTACCGTTCGGATCGTAGCTCCGGGAGGATGTCCAGATAAAATATGGATACCGGTTTCCAGCTGCACCGGCTCTCTGTAATCCAGTGATTTTCCTGTTGCTTCCCTTCATAACCATTTTATTGGTTTATCTATCAAGTATATTTTATGGATTGCAATGATGTCAAGATATTATTCTGCTATTTTCGCCGCTTTTTTTGCTCTACGGTTCTGACATATTCCTTTAAATGAATCCTGAATTGCTGGTTGCGATTGCCGACAGCATTTTCTTTTTGTTTGATTTGTTTAAACATGGTCCACAATAACCTTGTACCTTCTTCAGTTTGCGATGCTTCCGAGGGGCTCATTCCACTTAAACTGGTTAGATGTGAATAATACCATTTGTTTAAATAAAATTCTTTTAACAAAGCCTCCAATTCAGGCTGCTCTTTTTTTAATTCAGGAGTCAATATATTGAAAAGGCCACCTTCCCGAATTTCCATACCGTCGTATTCCAAACAATTGTATAGCCCGGTCTCGAAAATTTTCCGGGCTTTAGACATATCATTTTCTCCAAAAGCAGAAACTTCAACCCAACTGGACCCTAATAGATATTCAGCCATAAAACTCTGGGGATTCCCAGTTTTTTCAAATTGATAAAATACCTGATAATTATCGCTGATATCAACCTGCATATTTTTTAGCTGATTAATTCTTGCCATTACCTGATCCCGTTCCTTAATCAAATATCGGGTGGTAATAAATCGCATACCATCCTCAGGCATAAGATCATCTTCTTCAGCAGCAATAACATCCTCAAAATAAAGGTACTGACCGCTCAAATAGCTATACACCGTTAACATATTAACTTCATATTCGCCGCGGGAGGAGACTGATTCTTCGGCATCACACATCAGCAAATGATGAAAGTCCATTAAAGTGGGGAAATCACTGGTTACAATAACTAATTCCTCTCCGTTTACTATCAGATCAGCGATAACTCCGGTTAACATGGTAACTCCCTGATTAAAATCATCCTCTTCATAAGTTACCCGCATATGTATTCCATAAGGCAACTCCTCAACCTGACGCATATTATCGATTCTTTCCAGGGTTTCAAATAAATCATCCAAATCAATAATCTCATATACACGGCAAAACACTTTCGTATTTAAAGGATTTACTTCTGAAAGGGCATTTACATTTTCCCGTGAAAGTCTTTCACATTGGGATATTTCCCAACCATGACCGTTCTTACGGGTTAAATAAAATACCAATTCCTCTTTATAACATTCACGTTCTTGAAGTGATACCGTTCGGGAATAAACACGGGCATCGGTTCTTGAAGCATAAACCTCTTCCACCTGACCCTCAATTAATTGCATTGAAACAGAAAACAATGGCATTAACTGAGCAAGAAATTCACCAGAAGTTATATAACTGATATAGCTCCAATCTTTTTCCCGCCAGACCCTGAAAAAGGCATTAACTAATTGACGGGGACCCAGACGGGGAGATAAACGATTAAATAGCTCCCACTCCTCCCGTGCATTCAAAGCTTTTTCGTTACCCAGATACTTTTGATAAAGAAACTTGCCCAAAGCGGGACGGGTCATATTACGAACATTTAATTCATAAGCCTGGGAAATCAAATAGCAAACCTCATTATAACTAACCGGAATCATTTCAGCCAGGTCCTCCCGATCACGTTCATATTGCTTGACTGGCATATCTTCGACTAACAAAAAATTATATAAACCATCACTGTTGTAGGCTAAATAAAAACACTCAACGTGCAGTCCCTGGTTTTCAGTATGCCAGGCTACATCAAGTGCAATGCGGCTGGTATGTCGACTGGGGGTAGCATAAGCTTTATAAAAAGTACCTTTAAAAAACTGTACCGGATTTATAGGAATACCTGACAGGCTGTATTTTCCCAGAGCCCGATTACAAACCGAATCCATCTCCTTGCCATACTCAGCTTTTAATAAATAAAAGAAGTCAGACATGGCAGGCTCATAAAAAGACGATAAGTTTTCCACCAATAATGGTCGCAAATCATGAGGTATTTCTTCAAATATTTCCAGAATAAATAATCGTCCATCATGATCGCCCACCAGTTTTTGAATATCATTAACCAGGCTTCTTAAAATCGGCCTGGGAAAATACGCTTTCTTTTTTTTCATATATCCCCCTGCAAAGCTTTTGTTAAGAATGTACCATTTTGCCTTTAATCCTGCAATAAAACCCTCTGTAATATACTATCCAGTTTTTATCAACAACAAAATGCTTTCTTAAATAATGTTTATATTGGTTATTTTTAAATTAGGTAAATATATACTATAATGGCCTTTAACAATATCATTACACCTTAATCATGTTTACCATTATATTATTCCATTAAAATATGTTTAAGTGCGTAAAATAATTAATAAACAGGGGGAGATTTATCATGTGGTGGGAAAGAGCTGGCAAACATAATACCTATAACACTCTAACGCTTGCTATTGAAAAGGCCAGACAACTGGGTATCAAAGATATTGTAATTGCATCCTGCAGCGGTGATTCAGCCCTAAAATTACTAAGTAACTGTTCGACTTCCGAGTTTAATATAATTTGTGTTACACACCATACCGGTTTTGCTAAACCTGGCGAAAATGAGATGTCCGAATCCATGCGTAAAGATTTATTGAATCAGGGGATAAAAGTCCTTACTACTACTCATGTTCTGGCTGGAGTAGACCGGGCAATCCGTACCCAATTCGGAGGAGTATATCCAGCCGAAATTATGGCTCAAACTTTGCGCATATTTGGTCAGGGAATCAAAGTAGCCGTCGAAATATCTATTATGGCTCTGGACTCCGGACTAATCCCCTATGGAAAACCAATAATTGCCATAGGAGGCAGCGCTGTTGGCTCTGATGCAGCAATAGTAATTAAGCCGGCTCATGCCAGAGATTTTTTCGCTACTGAAGTTGAAGAAATAATCTGTATGCCGCGTAAAAAGAAACCAGAATAATTCTGAGTGTTATCGGGGAATACTATTTTTGGTGATGTAAATTGGTCGAAAAATTAATAAGTTTAATATTAGCCCTATTAATTGGCGGCAGTTTAGTATACCTGCTGTTGGGCAAAGTTATTCCTACCTTAATCAACAAAAGATGAGAATTATATCCTGCAATAATTCTCATCTTTCTTGTTAAAAATATCTTTAAAGGAGGGAATTATTGTGACAAGATATCGTACAACTGATGGAAAACAAGATTTACGTCAACGGTTGGATCCCTGGGCTGCCATGGCTATCCCTCTTGCTTTTGCTAATGGCATATACCTTGGAAGTTATGCGCTGAGAAAAATACGGCAGCATTGGGAAGGCGGTCCGATGGACTAGTTAAAATTCAACAAAATATTTTCCTGTTTTCAGTCCCCTTATGGGGACTTTTTTTAATTTTTAAAATTGACACGGTAACCTTAATTACACTCGATAGAGTGTATCAGTAGTACCCACAGGGTGAATTCCCCAACAGGAGGATTACGCAGACCTCCCCCCTCACGCCTCACGCCTCGCCCCCTACTCCTTACCCCTTACTCCTGATTTATGTTAAAATTAATAGATATTTATCGGGATAAGGAGTGAAAAGAAGTGTTGATTCCCCTGGCTCCCAAGGTTTGGGTAGTTGCCCCTGAAGTACCCCCCCGTTATCCATACGGTAATTGTATGTATATTGAGGCTGATTACCCGACTTTAATTGATTTGGGTGCAGGTGGGCTGGCTTTTTCTACGCTTAACCCGGATAAAGTCAGACAAGCTTTTATTTCACACTTCCACTTTGATCATATACATGGTCATGCTTTTTTCCCTCAAGCGGATTTATATGTCAGTGCTATTGAACAAATCACTTATCTTGATGAAGGGGAATATATTCGTTTCCATGGTTACGACCTGTGGGAAACATTTATGCCCGGTATTCCCAGAGAAGCCTATGGCCAGGTGGTGGTTTTGCCGGATGATGTACCAGTAAAACCGGGGTTTCGCGTTTTTAACCTAAAGGGAGTATTTAATGACCTGGATCAGCTGGATCTGGGTAATCGTCAAATTACAGCCGTGCATCTTCCCGGACATACTGCCGGCCATTTCGGTTTCTATTTGGAAAAAGAAGGTATTTTGTTTAGCGGAGATATTGATCTGGTGCCTACCGGCCCATGGTATAGCAGCAATAGCGCCAGCGTGGGCGATTTGATAAAATCAGTACAGCGTATTGAAGAAATGGCGCCACGTCTGATTGTCCCCTCCCACCGCCGTATTCAGGACGAAAACTTATATGAAAAACTCAGACAATATATTCGGGTGGTGCATGAGCGAAACGATCGTATATTAGAAATCCTCCATCAACCTCTTACTTTGCATCAATTGGCTGAATACCGTATGGTTTTTCCTAATCGTCAAAACTTATATGAATTATTCTGGGAGATAATGAGCCTGCGTAACCATGTGAAGTATTTAATTAAGATAAACGCCATACAGGAGATTAGCGAAGGTTTATTTGTACGTCGTTAATCATCCGATTAAAAACCTGCTTCTAAATACCCTGATGTTATCCGCATCAGGTTTTTTTGTCTATATCAAATCACTATATACAATTACCTGTTTTATTTAGCAATAGAATTATAAAACCCTGCGCATTAAGCCTGGAGAAATGCAAATCCCCACCTTTCACAATGGCCCCTGCCTCCGGATACAATCAGCTTACGGTCGGCAACAACCGATCAGGATAGTTTAAAGGAGGTGAAACATATGGCTATCACAACTACTCCATTAGGCAGCGAACTGGTACTGGTTATGGATAACGGTATTGGAGCGTCCGGTCAACAGTTGACCAGAAATCGTACTTACCGAGATGTAAAACCTGATGCTACCAATGAAAACCTGTATCTCGCAGCCGGACAGCTTATCGGGTTGCAGCAACGCACCAATTTATCCATTGAGCGCCGCGACCTGGTAATGATCGAAGATCTTTAAACCTACAATTATTTTGATAGAAAGGAGGAGTGAGACATGGCATCTACCAGTACATTGGAACTGCAATTTACTACTGAAATGGGCAAAACCAGCCGTATAAGCGTATATGAACCTAAAACTGATCTGACCGCAGCATCTATTGAAGCAGCAATGGATCAGATTATTGCCAGCAATATATTTTCCGGTACCGGCGGAGAATTCACCGGTAAATCTGGAGCCCGCATTGTAACCCGTGATGTAACTGAATTTGATTTAAATCTGTAAAGCAGACCCGGGGGCAGAATGCCCCCGGCTTATTACAAAGTTAGGGGAGGTAATAATTATGAGTGATTTATTAAGTCTGATCGCCAATGTCGGTTTCCCTATAGCAGTAGCCGCCTATCTATTAACCAGAATTGAAAGCCGTTTGGAAGATTTGACGGTTGCTGTTTATGAAGTAAGAGAAGCATTGATTTCCAATATTAATGATAACAGTATCCATCACCGCAGTAATCAGGCCATTTAACCCAGTTAAAAGTCGGACCGGGCGTTCTTGACAATAACCCTCTAAACCTTACAAACACAACCTTTACAGGGGGTTATGGTTAAGACAACGCTGGGGGATACCTTGCTACCTGGGAATAAAGGGGAGGCTTTCAGCCTCCTGTGGTTTTGACGCGGATAACACAGATTTAACGGATTTTCGCAGCTACATTAATTATGTAACCTTATAGGTGGAGCATAAGAAATCCTCGAAGAGGAATTATTTTGATTAATTAATGAGCAAGGTTGCATATGGTGATTGACATCAGAGTCTGAGATAGAATTATAAAATAACATGCCATTCTTAATTTAATATAATACCATTTATAATTTGGATTAAGCTTCCGCTGCTTCAAATCTGGTTTTCCTCGGCGAGAATTTGCAGAAGCACTTCTATAATTGCAGGATCAAACTGGGTTCCGCTTCCGCTTTTCAGCTCAGCTATAATCTCTTCATTTGACAAGGCTTTTCGATAAGGGCGGTCACTATGCATAGCATCATAAGCGTCTGCCACCCCCACAATACGACATTCCAGAGGAATATCCTCTCCTTTTAATCCCAGTGGATATCCGTTCCCATTCCACCATTCATGATGTTTTAAAATCCATTCAGCTATATGGATCAACTCGGGAGATGCCTGGGCAATCTTATAACCAATTTCACTATGTTTTTTCATTTCCTCATATTCTTCCGGAGTTAACCGACCCTCTTTAAATAAAATCGTATCAGATATACCCACTTTACCTATATCATGGAATCGTGCAAATAAGGCCAAATCATTAATAGTACTTTCAGATAATCCTAATTTTTCAGCTATTCGAGCAGCAATTACCTGAAGACGATCTGTGTGTCCCTCAGTCACAAAATCACGGGCTTCCAAGGCTTTCATCATTATGTCCACAATAGCACTGCGGGCACTTTGACTATGTAATAATTTCTGACGGTACATTTTCTCATCAGCCTGTATAAATACCTCATCCATGGAAGTTGCTGCATCTTCCTTTACTGCATAACCTATTGATATACTGAGAATATTTTCATTTGATTGATTATAGCGCTTAACTGCCTCATTTATACTTTCATAAACCATTACCGCAGTTATAAGCGAATGACCGGGTATCAATATGCCAAATTCATCCCCGCCAATTCTGGCCACAACGGCTTCAGGAGGAGAAGATTCTTTCAGGATTCCAGCAGCAGCCAGTAATAGTTTATCTCCCGCCTCAAGACCCAGGGTATCATTAATTAGTTTTAATCCGTCCAGATCACAAACCAAAATAGCCGAGGGTGAATAATTATCGGCATCAATATTGGACATAACCATTTCGAAATATTGTCGGTTTTTTAATCCGGTCAGCGTATCATGTTCACTCATGTATTGCATTTTTTCTTCGGCCAGTTTACGTCTGTGAACATCACGGGTACTGGTAATTATCCCTGTCACCTTACCGTAATCATCAGTCAAAGGATTGGCCACTGTTTCAACCCAACGATACCTTCCATCCGGTTGGCAAAATCTATATAAAACTCGAGCAGGAGTCATACTGTCAACCGTATTCCGGTATGCCGTTTGTATAAGCTCTATATCCTCGGGATGAACGTATGATAAGTATGATGTGCCTAAAATCTTTTGTGAATCCCAATTAATAATTTTATCATGTGAAGGGCTGATATATACCAAATTACCTTCCAAATCCATCTGTGCCACAAAATCCACCATGTTTTCAGCAATTATACGGTATTTTTTTTCACTGGCTTCCAACTCACTTATACTGTGGCTCATACTGCGGTTAATCTGTTCAAACCCCCTGGCCAATTCCCCGACCTCGTCATTTCGACTGCGCCAGTTCTCATCAATAGCTGCACTGAAATCAGAGCCTGCCATACGTGAATACATGGCAGAAATTTGCCTGATCGGATTACCAATTCGACTTTGAATAAATACTGCGAGAAAATATGCCAGCAGCAAGGCCATTACAAATGCCAGAAGCATTGCTATCCGTAAAGATTTTAACGGTAATAACACTTCGCTGCGGGGTATGGTTATAACTACCAACCAGTCAGCCTGAGCCATAGCAGCATACGCCAGGTAATAAGTTTGTCCCTTGTATTTATAAAGGATAAATCCATTGCCAGCTTTAAGTTTTTCTCCTATAAGTCCGGCTATTTCATCAATCTGTATATTTTCACTGATAATGTTATTGTTGTCAGCCTGATAACTGTAGTTATCCGCCTTTTTTTCATAAGCAATTACTCTATTTTGTTTATTTATAATAAATGAATAACTGTTTTCGTTAAAACCGCCATCCCTTATCATATTGGATAATTTTTCAGTAGCCAGTATCGCTGTCAGAACGCCGATAACCTTATTATCATCACCCCTTACCGGTGTAGTAATTAACAAAACTGTTCTATTTTCCATGTAATCAGTTGAAGGTTCAGATACACTCTGAATACCTCGTAACGCTTGCTGAAATTGGCGGTTAAGACTAATATCATAGTATTCTTCTCCCGTTGTCCTCAGACGACCATTTATATCAGCCAAACCCGTCATTTCATAGCCCAGATTATGCTGTTCCTCTATAAGAATCGGCTTTAAAATCTGCCAGTTAGCATCACGGACTGCATTACGATTAGAGATGGTCTTTAAAGATTGAAAATGGGTATATAGATAGGAGTCAACATTATCTGCCATATGACGACTCTGAACCGGTAAGGCATTTTCTGCCTGCAAAATCAGTTCATCTGCGGCGGTGTAATAGATAAAAATCCCTATAATTGAACATATTAACATTAAAGACAGGATAAAATATATCATTAAGCGAGTACTAATACTATGCATTAACAGTCACTCCGAAATCTATTAATTCAGTTTATTTTGATTTAATAAGGTTAGTTAAAGAAGTATTGTCTCAACTGTCTTATAACATAATTCGATTATTAGTAACAAATTACCTCTTATTTAAAAAATATTCCTGCCTTTAGTTATCTAGCCATAATTTTTGATTGAATTTTAATAATAATTGCCTATTAAATTGGCGTGATGTATTTTGTTTTTAATTTGAGCGAATAATTAAATAGTTCGTCTCATTAAGTATGCATCGGACAGGAAAAGTGTTACAATGAAATTGGGACAAAATATTGTTTGGGGTGGTATGCATATGAAGAAACCGATTTACTTTATTACCCGTGAGCATAAGGAAAATTTTTATCGCCTTTTAGAGAAGACTGGAGACGAAGATAACCTTGAACAGGTAGCAGCAGATTATATTCTGGCATCCATTGGTACTATGGATGAAGACGAATTGTCCATATCCTATATTGAACCTCTGGTATCTGCTGAAAAATTTGATTTTGAGCAAATGTTTGAAAAGCTTTCATTTAATCCGCTTGCATTAGCCCTCGTAAAACTGGCAGCTAATTTAATTGATGAAAAATATGAAGCTAATGTAAAACAAATTTTCTCAGTACTTAATGATGAATACCAGGCAGTTGCTTATCAGGCGTTGTTGATTACATTCCCCAGTTTCTCCAAGTCCTGGACCAGAAGATATGAGTTTTTCGATGATTAATATAAGTTTACTTATTGCAATAAACTAAAAACGCCGGTGTTATGTATAAACATACACCGGCTTATCATTTTAATAACCTATATATCAAATTTAAATCCATCTTCAAATAATTTCAGACATATTTCTACTACATTATCATCATAAAAAGCACCAGCATGTTCTCTGATTTCCTGCAAAGCTACCTCTATACCCAAAGCTGGTCGATAAGGCCGATGAGCCGAAATTGCCTCAACTACATCGGCAACTGTCAGAATACGTGCTTCCAATAATATATCTTCTCCGGTGAGTCCGAACGGATATCCCGAACCATCCATTTTTTCATGGTGTTGTAAAATAACTGTTGCTACCGGAAATTGAAAATCTATGGCTTGCAGCACATCATAGGCAGTTTCAGGATGAAGTTTTATTATATCCATTTCTTTATCGTTTAATTTTCCCGGTTTGTTCAAAAACTCAACCGGTACAGATATCTTTCCTATATCATGCAGATTTGATGCAATATAAATTCCTTCAATCTGCTCCGCATCAAGATTCATTTCACTGGCTATGGCGCAGGCCAGTTTCCCAACTTTTTTCTGATGCCCCGAAGTATAAGGATCCCGCTTTTCAACCATCATGGAGAAACTCTCCACCGTTTGCATTAACGTCTGACGCAGTCGGCTTTCAGCATGACGCCGGGCTAGAATGTGCTGCCATTCACGTAACCCCCGACGCAGAAATGTCGGCATATCAGCAAAAGCCTGCGGGGATTTTACAATATAATCCAAAGCTCCGCTTTTCATGGCTTCTACCGCTAATTCCTCATTACCCTGACTGGTCATCATCACTATAGGAAATTTGTTATGGTCAGCATTATTGTTAAAAATGTCCATACCTTTCCCATCAGGAAGGTTCCAGTCGCACAGCACAATATCCGGTTCCTGTTCCTGCAAATATTCCAATGACGATTTTAATGTAGAACGAAACTCAAGGAAAAATTTTGTCGTCAGACTATCAAAAGAACGCCTTATTAATTCCAGGTGTGATTCATCATCTTCTATTATTAATACTTTCAGCGGTTTGGTCATTAAGCTGTCACTTCTTCCTTATGCATTGATAGGGTTGGTGTTTAATTCTCTCCAGTAACATTCGATTTTCTGCATCAAAGATTTAAACTTGGCTGCATCTAATGGCTTTACAACGAAACTGTAGGCATGATACTTATAAGCCAGGGTAATATCTCTTTCTGCCTCCGATGAAGTAAAAACTACTGTAGGAATAATACTCAGTTTATCTGACTCTTTTATGGTTTTTAATACTGTTAAACCATCAACCTTCGGTAACCGTAGATCCAACAATATTAAATTTGGTAAAGGTTCAAGATTATCGATGTAATCCCCCTCACAAAATAGATATTCGAGGGCCTGAGCACCATCACTTACATGAACTATCTTATCTATACCATCCAGTCTGGATAAATTTCGCATAACCAATTCGGCATGGTCATCATTATCTTCGACTAATAAAATATTAAGAGCAGTTTCTGCCATCAGTTTTTACCTCCTTTTATTAATTTTGTACATTATGTTTCGGCAGGGCAAAATAAAAAGTTGAACCATAGCCCTTTCCTGGCGATTCCACCCAGATACGGCCTTCATGAAACTCAACAATTCGTTTGACCAGAGCCAGGCCAATTCCATTACCTTCAGAATGATTATCCAATTTATCGAACAGGCCAAATATTTTATCTATATATTGATTATCGATACCAATACCATTATCTTGAACAAAAAATACATGTTCTTCCGCATAATTATGATATCCTACTCTAATAACAGGATTACTTTGTTCTCCTCTAAATTTAATCGCATTTTCTATTAAATTCTGAATCACTTCTCTTAACCGGGACTGATCTCCCCATACTTCGGGCAAATCCTTCTCAATAACCAGTTCTACCCCGGCAGCCTTAAGTGGTCCGTTTAACAGTTCAGCTACGTCATTGACCAGGTTATTCATGGATATACGTGTATATTGGTTTAACATTCTTCCAATACGGGAGAGTTCCAATAAGTCCTGCAGTAGTTCGTCCATCTTGTTGGCTGCATTGATAACTCTTTGCAAATCCCCCTGTATACGCTCCAGATTACCTTCCTTCAGGTCTTCCAGTATCATGGTGGAGAAACCTTTAATAGTAACAAGCGGGCTGCGCAAATCATGCGAAACGGTATAGGTAAACCTCTCCATTTCAGAGTTCTTGGCTTCCAGGTCTTTTATCTGCTGTTGTATAACCTTTTCCACAGCCTTATTTTCGCTGATATCCGTATACAACACATAATGTCCCTCATTGGGAATTGGCAATACTTTAACTATAACATCTATAATACGCCCATCTTTTGTTTTGCGACGGGTTTCTTTAATAGTAGCCTTTCCTTCAAGCGCTGCACTGGAATGGGCATCATATTCAGGCTGTAGATCTTCCGGTATCAGTAATTCATTTAAATAATGGCCTACACACTCCTCTTTCTTAAAACCAAACATTTCTACAAACCGGTTGTTAACCTCAATAATGCGCTGTTCAAGGTCACCGCGAACTACCCCATCCGGTACATTATAAAATAATACTTCCAAATTTTTGTTCTTGCGCTCTATTTCCTTGCGGGCATATTGATGAAAGCTTAAATCGCGCAGCGCACTGCCTATTACTGTTCTTCCCTGGTAAACAAATGCCCTGTTCTGCACTTCTATAAGCCGACGTGAACCATCCGACATAATAATATTTAATTCAAAAGGCAGTTCATAATTTGTATTCACATAACTCCTGAGGGTCTCTTTTGATTCCGGTGCAACAAAATCGAAAATTGATTGGTTTTTCATATAATTAACTTTTGTTTTAAATAAATCAGCTGCCTGTTGATTAGCATCAAGACAAATACCGTTTTCGTTTATTATTATTCCTTCAAAACTGGCCTCGGATAAAGCTCTTAAACGGGCTTCACTTTCGGCCAGCCTTTCTTCACTTAATTTAAGTTCCATCTGCGCCTTTTTTTGCACAGTTATATTCCGGGCATTACCCTGTACCCCAACCGGCTTGCCATCTTTTATCAGCAACCTGGTTCTGACATCCAAATATTTCAACTGTCCATCGCGATCAATTATCTCAATTTCAAAATTGGTTTCATTAAGATCAGCAAAAGCCTGTTTCAGGCAATCTCTTCCCCAGGGGGCTACCAGTTCACTAAATGGCATTCCCGACAGAACCTCCCTGGTAAATCCGGTAAGCCGTTCACCACTGCGGTTAACTGAAATGATATTACCTTTTAAATCCAGGGTGAATATAATATCGGCCGCATTCTCAAATAAATCACGAAAGCGTCCTTCACTTTCTGCCAGGGCCAGATTGGCTTTGGTGCGTTCAGTTATATCAAAAGCCAAACCCAGCGTACCAATTATATTGCCCAGTTCATCCCGAAAGGGTTCTATACGACATTCAAAATCATATCCCAGATGACCCATAATGAAATTTACCGATTGTCCCTGCAAGGCTTTTTCCTGCATGGTTATTGGCAGGGAGTTTGGACCTCGGGAAGGATATAATTCATAAACAGTTTTGCCAATAATATCATCAGCTTCGATTCCCAGAGTTTCAAGATTATCTCCGGCAAACATAGTTATACGCAGCTTATCATCCGTTACCCAGGAATTACCCGGAATCTGCCTTAATAAAAACCCTAATCGTTTTTCCAGTTTCAGCATTTGTTCCTGCAAAGCCTTTAATTCGTTGCTGCGGCTAAGGCTTAATTCACTTAGAAAACCTCCCACCATGGTGAGATACTGGCTATTTAAATCAATCTGCTGCTGGTCAGATACCACAATCTGATCTACCGACTGCAGGTAAGCTTCAACATCCCATCCGTTTTCTTCGGCCTGCTTACGATAGTCTTGCTCAGAAAACTCATCATTTTTTAAGCGAAAGGGGCCTACAGCAATAGTAGCCAGATGCTTGCCGGATACCATTACCGGAGCCATCATATCAATAAAACCATGAGCACATCTTCTCATAACCAACTGTTGAGCTATTCCCAATTGCTGTAGTTTATGGTAATCATTATACAGGCAGGCCGGTTCGGAATGTAATGAATCTATCGGAAAACTGGTACAAATATGTTTGTCGCCTACTGTCAGTAAAATCTCTCCATTTGGATTAAGAATTGTAATATCAAATCCACCCAGACGGGAAAAAATATGTAAAGTCTCCTCAATCCTGGCCATGTTCAGTAGTTCATCAATTTTATATTTCATATTTTGATGTACTCCTGTGATTTTTAAACTCAGTATATCATATTTAGTAGAATATTTTCCCAAATATTTTTATTCTCTGTTATTATGTCGAAAATCATAAATAATAAAAGCCAGGCAAGTATTTTTGCCTGGCTTTTATTATTTTTACCATACTTCGGGAAATGCCATAGTGCTGTACAGGTCTTCGAGGTGAGTTTTGTGTGATTGTTCCATACGGGCTAAATTTTCAAAGGTTTCTTTTTGTCCAGCGTCATCACTGGCTGCCGCAAAAGCCTGGTACATTTCCATAGCTTCCTGTTCCTTTTTCATAGCCAGGGCAATAGCATCAGCCGGTTTCATATCCATTGAAAGTCTGGGCATTTCTACAGATTCAGCTACTTTATAATCACTGGTTTCTTTAAATTTTAAAGGTTTGGACTCATTGTTGAAAAAACCTTCCAACATTTTACGATGTCCCCGTTCTTCGTTTGCCAGTTTACCAAAGATATCTTTCAGACTGGCATCCTGCGTCTTGTCATACACCCCCTGGTAAAATTCAGCCGCTTCAACTTCATTTTCGATTGCCATTTTAAGGATCTCTTTGTATTGGTCGCTATTCATTTCAACATCCCCTTTCAAAAATATTTCAACCTGCCGTTACCGCAGATTTAAAACCCAATAATAATTTTTTACTACTCCCCGCCAGTTAAAGGCAACACTTTTTCCAATTGGAAATAAACCAGGTTAATATCAATTTTTTCCGGATCAACATTGGAACGACGCACCAAAGAACGAGCCAGTTCTGTATTGCTTTCCTCACGGACTTTTTTTAAATAAAGCCGCTTACCTTTCCATCCAGGGCCTTCTTCAATAAAAAGAAAATGGGCATTAGGATTAGATTGTAAATTCTGGTGACTCAACCGTTCTGCCATCAGAAATGCTACAGTATTATCATCTATTACATATGGTTTGCTGTATATGGCTGCATTTACTTTACCTTCTGCATCAGCGGTCGAGAACACTCCTGTACCCGGTGTGGAGTCAAAGTATTTCCCCAGATTCATTTATCATTGCTCCATTCATTTATTATTCTCAAATAGGTTTTTTAAATTACGATTATATTTTTTATTGTTAAGCAATACTAAGGTTTATTCCATTATATTCTATACCTTTTAAATAGCCAACTGCAGTACTTCATTAACTGCCGTCCAATCCTCACGTAAGGCTTCTGTTCCCATTAAAGTACCTATATGTCCTCCTTCAGTAAGGATTTCCACCACATCCTGCGGCGGAGTACTTATCAGGTTCTTCAGGGCGAAAGCCTGAGGGGGCGGGGTAATATGATCTTTTTTACCTGCCATTATTATAACCGGACAATTAATGTTCCGTAAATCAACTGGTTCTCCATCTATGAAAAAACTACCGGGTTTAGTAAGATTGTTTTCTTTAAAAATATTTTTAATAACTTCCAGATAGAAACTTCCGGGCAAATACTGCGTATACTCATACCAATTCTCAAAATGAATAAACCTTTTTATAGCATCTTCATCGCCATCCTTAATCATATTCCACAGACGATAATATTTATGGATATAATGTTCCTCGGCCTGCATAGCCTTAAATCCCCATAGTATGTACTTTCCATTCATACGTCCATTACCACAGGCGACCAGGAATTCAAAAAACTCCATGGGTAGTTGTGCATTTTCAACAATTTCAGAAGGAGCGGCCTGTACATCAACCGGGGCAGCAGCAGTTACCAAAGTGGATATTTTATCCTGATGCAATGAGGTATAAAGAGCTGCCTGCCATCCGCCCTGACACTGGCCAACCAGATGAATCTTAAATACTCCGGTACGTTCACGTACTGCCTCTACGGCCTCATCAGTCAGGCGTATATAATCAGCCAGACCCAAATCCTTAAATTCATGCGTGGCTGACAACCAGTGACATACATAAACATCATAACCATAGCGTTGAAATACTCTAACCAGGCTCTGGGCAGTTGAATAATCTGCCAGGTTGGAATGGTGGCCTGCCTGAGGCGGCAGAACCAGAACCGGCCGTTTGGCATCGCCTTTTTTGCGACTGGGGAAATGTCTCAGACATAAAGTCTGATTATTATAAATAACATTGTTCATCGTAGACCAACTGACATCCGGATACAAGATATCATAAAGGATTTTATAATAACGGTTTGTCTGTTTAAATTTTTTAAAGGCAAAGTTGGTCTCCTGCAATTCATCCAGACGGGCATAAGCAGCATCATCAATCCATGAGTATTCCCAAAGGTTCATTTATATCCCCCCATAAGATAATATTTGGCTTTAAAAAGCTATTTTACCTTGCTGAATTAACTCATAAATTTCAGGTGTTAAAGGATAATAACCATCTTTCTCCGGGTTAAAATAATATAACGGATCATTTATTAATACCGGTGAATAGTTCTCACTTTTTAACTGCTCCCGGCATTCGGTCAGATATTCTGACTCATTTCCCGCTTTGCATAGACGAATAAATAAAGGTCTGGCATGTTCGGGCATGCGCCTGCCTATATAATCACTGAATTTCTTCCAGTCCAATTTCTCGCCCTCAATTAAAGTAATGGCCGCCATGCCGCATCTGCCTTCCATACCGGGGACTTTAACCCCATATACATAAGCATCTTCAATCGGGCCAAAGAACTTAATAATTACATCAGCAACCGCATGGGCTGAGACGGTTTTACCCTTCCAGCGGTAAGTTGCTCCCAGACGATCTGCAAATGATATATCATCATTTTCATAAAGAACCATCAAATCCATGGTATTAAAATATTTATCTCCCGGTTGGAATACATTTTCGATTATTTTGGCAGCAGTTGCCTCCGGATCATTAATATATCCATCAAAAGGAGTAGCTTCATTAATCTCACACAGGTATAGTCCGGTTTCCCCTGGTTTACATTTAATAACCCATCCATCTTCATCGCGTAATATTTCTTCAGTTATAAAATTACAGTGAACTACTTCACCTATACGAATACCTTCCAGATTAAGGTTGCCGCACATACCCGGCTTTTCTTCGTAATTTAAAGTGCCTCCAAATCCTTCAGTATTACCATAGATCTCTACAACATGATCCAGTTTAAATCTATTTTTAAAAGGTTCTACCAATACTCCCAACATACCATTGACCATTACTGTTTTTAATGTGGTTTCGCCATCATCTTCTCTCGGAGGAAGATTATAAAGGTAGCGGCACATTTCTCCTACTCCGACAAAATAATCAATACGATATTTACGCACATCATCCCAAAAATGTTTAAGTGAAAAGCGCTGCCTTAAGACCATAGTGCTCGCTGTCACTGCCATCCCGGAAAAACAGGCCCCGAAACCACTATTTAAATGCAGTGGTGCCACCATATACTGAATACTGTCCCGATGCAGATAACCATAGCCCCCCAAAACATGACCGTAGGCTAAAAATCTTTGATTCCTGATGGGCACACATTTTCGTGATCCGGATATGCCGGAAGTAAACAAATAAGCCAGTACATCATCACTGTTTATCTGTTCCTCAGGTGTGAACACTACATCTTCACCAGGCAAAAGCCGATTCAGATTTTCGTAGGGAGGTTGAATCTCCATATCCTGATCTTCAGTTTCAATCAACAGACGTCCAGGAGAGTAAAGCCTGATACGATCGGCCAAATCTTTATATAATGACAAGAACTCATGTCCAATTATTATTGCTCTGGCCTGAACTGTATTTATACTTTTAGCCAATACCTCTCCGCGAAGTTCACTATTTATCAGTGCTGTAATTACTCCCAGTTTACTTAATCCGGTAACCGCATATAAAAAAGCCGGTCGATTAGACAACAAAATGGCGACTACATCACCTTTACGAAAACCCTGATTTTGAAAATAGCAGGCATACCTATCACTAATTTGATCAAATTGTTTATAAGTTATGACCTGATCATCGTATATTATTGCTGGATGGTCGGGCCTTTCCATTGCATTTTGTTTAATTTGCCTGCCCAGAGACACCGGCTGGTCTTTTTTTTGTAATTTTAGAAAAGCCCGCCTATGGAACAACGTCTGTTCCTCTAAATTCATCCAACTCCCCCCAAACTTATGCCGATCCATATAGTAAATGATAACATGGAACACACATTTTGGGAAAATTCTAACGTAAATACGACCGGCTAATATTAAATGAAAAACATAAATACATTTATTTTTATATTTAATCAACTTTAGTTGGTGTGTTGTATCAGCGGCCTTTAAAATCAGCCTTGCGGCCTTCCAGAAAAGCATTCATGCCTTCTTTCTGATCTTCAGTAGAAAACAGATAGGCAAACTTCTCTTTTTCCATCATTAATCCATTAAATATATCTACATCAAAACTTAGATTAATTAATTCCTTGGCCGCCTGAATAGCTACCGGTGGCTTACGGGATAATTTACGGGCTAGTTTCATCGTTTCTTCTTTTAAATCCGCCAATGGTACTAAAAAGTTTATTATGCCGTACTCCAGGGCTTTTTGTGCATTTATCATACTCCCCAGAAAAACCAGTTCTTTGGCTTTACCCTCTCCTACCAGGCGGGTTAGTCTCTGGGTAGCCCCTCCTCCCGGAACAATACCCAGATTAATTTCCGGTAATCCAAAAACAGCATTATCCGCTGCAATGCGCAGATCACAAACCATGGCCAATTCACAACCACCGCCTACCGCATAACCAGCAATTGATGCTATGGTAGGCTTACCCAGCGATAAAAGTTGGCTCATTCCTTTCTGTACTTTATGAATATACTTGTGTGCATCAGAAGGATTATAAGCAACAAAACTTTTTATGTCGGCACCGGCCGCAAAAGCCTGTTCGTTGCCGGTCAATACCACTACCCGAATCTTATCATCATTTATTATGCTGCGGGTCACTTCGGCCAGATCTGCTAGAACATCTTCATTAATCGCATTCAACACTTCCGGACGATTTAACTGTACTGTAGCAATTTCATCATCTCTCCAATAATTTACTGTTCTTAGCTCCATAATCTCTCCCCCAGTTAATAATTAATATAATTAATATTATGAATTATCAGACAATTTCCAACAAGGCCCTTTCTTTATTATTCAGGGTATAATAAGTTAATCGAAACTTATCTAATATATAAATGAAAGGATAATATAATTCATTTCGTATAGGCAATATAAGAACTGGAGGAAGGTAAAACATTATGCGAAAAATTTTACTTATACTTATTACTGGCATGCTGATCATCGGCTTAGTCGGATGTAATAATCCCCAGGCAGAAGTTACATCCAAACCCTCTGATTATTTCCCGGTTGGTATCAACAATATGTGGGATTATTTGGGTGAAGGCAACGAGTATGCCTCCTTTATCAGGGAAATGCCTTTTGTAAAAAACAATCAGGCCCAAACTTATGTTGATAATGGCGGCACCGTAGTCGCAGAAGTATTTCAAGTAGATGATAGGGCCATTACCAGGGTTTTCTTTGCCGGGGAAAAATATGAGCAGGAAAACATGCTGGAGAGCGGTTTTAATTCCAATGATCAAACTGTAATTTTAAAAAGCCCGCTAGAGAAGGGTACTGTCTGGAAAAACAATAATGAAACCCGGGAAATAGTAGCAATTGATGCCCGGGTGATGACTCCGGCAGGCGATTTTTCGGATTGCCTGCAAATAAAAATAACCAATCCTGACTCTACCAGTATCGTCTACGAGTATTATGCTGCCGGAGTCGGTATGGTAAAAAGGGAATTCATTGACGGTGATTTTAGCGTTACTTCAACTTTGCAGGACTATAATCTGGTTTCCGGTCAATGACGGGTTGGAATCAGGTCCCAGGTATTATATGCAAAGATGATCTGAAGTACTTACAGGAGGTAAGTAACTAATATTTTAAACTAGCCAATTATTATTCTTTCCTCAGGAAACCGTATATTAGCTTGTTGGGGCTGGTAAGCCATCGCTAATCCGATGGTAACCGGTCCCAATCGACCAAATACCATCGCCAGTACCAGCATTATCTGCCCGAGATTATTTAATTCCGGAGTAATTCCCAGGCTAAGCCCCACAGTACCAGTTGCCGATACAGCTTCAAATAAAATACGTGCCAAATCATGATTCTGTAAAGCAATTACAATTGTAACCATAAAAACTACCATTGCCGAGACCAATGCTACTGTAATTGCCCGAAACACATCTGTTGCTGACACTCTTCTGCCGGCAAACTCAACTTCTTTACGCCCCTTGAATACGCTTAAAACGGTTAATAAAAGCAAAAGGAAAGTGGTAACTTTAATACCTCCAGATGTGGAACCTGGTGCTCCGCCAATAAACATTAACCCCATCATCATTATTTGGGTGGGCAGCATGGTGGTGGACATGTCTATAGTAGCAAATCCACAGGTACGGGTAGCAGCCATAAAATAGGAGGCCAATATTTTTTCCGTCCAGGGCAACTGTATCAAGGCATGATTATATTCTACCAGCAGGAACATTACCGCCCCTAAAGCCACCACCAATCCGGTACCAATCAGCACCATTCGAGCATGTAAGCTAAGTTGCCGTCTTTCCCGATAATTAATAATTTCATATATTACCAGAAAGCCTAAACTGCCTATAATAAAAAGCAATGATATCGTGATATTTACCACCCAGTCGCCGGTAAATCCCTGTAAACTGTTGCCAAATAAATCAATGCCGGCATTATTAAAAGCAGAAACCGAGTGAAAAATTCCATACCAGAGAGATTTCCCCCAACCCATTTCAGGTATCCAATTAATGAACAGAATTAAAGCTCCTACCGACTCAATCATAATGGAAAATATTAATAAATAGCGAAATATACCGATAATGTCCTCCATGGAGCTTTTGCCTAGTGCATACTGCATTACCAGTTTTTGTTTCAAATTTATATGCTGTCCTAAAAGGAGGACAAAAAAGGTGGCAAAAGTCATCACTCCCAGTCCGCCTACCTGGATAAGCAATAATATGACAACCTGTCCAAAAACCGACCAGTGTGCAATAGTATTTACTGTTACCAATCCAGTTACACATAAAGCGGAAGTAGCAGTAAATAAGGCGGTCATAAAGTCAGAAGAGCCAGTTTTAACAGCTACAGGCAAATACAACAATAACGTACCTGTCAGCAAAAAGATTAAAAATGAAATTATCAGTACCTTTGGCGGTGAAACATTATTGGTGTTCATAAGTAATTAATCCATTTCATGCAGTTTTTCCAACTGCTTGACAGGCCCCAGGGCAACGATGATATCGCCGGCTTTAATGCGATAGTCTGCCTGGGGGGATACAATAATTTCGGAACCACTGCGTACCGCCAGAATGGTAATATCCATTCTTTGCCTCAGAGCTTTTTCTTCCAGAGATTTACCCACAAAATTAAGTGGTGCGGTTCGTTCAGAAATCCCGTGGTCAGACGATAACTCAATATATTCAATAATACTGGTTGATACCAGGTTACGGGCCAGGCGAATTGCCATATCCCGTTCCGGATACAGAACCATATTAATCCCCATCTTTTCCAGCACTTTACCATGCATGGTATTATGGGCTTTGGCAATAATTTTTTTAACTCCTATTTCTTTAAGAGTAATGCTGGTTAATATATTGGCTTCCACATCTCCGCCAATAGCCACAACTACGGCATCAAAATTGACTATATCCAGAGCTTTAAGCACTTTTTCATCCATGGCATCAGCCTGAACTGCCTGAGTAGCAATGCTGGCAATATCATCTACACGGTTTTCATCTGTGTCAATTGCCAATACCTCATGACCCAGCCTGACCAGCTCAGATATAAGGCTTTCACCAAAACGACCTATTCCAATTACGGCAAACTGCTTTTTCCTCAATTTTGCACCTCCCAGGGGGTTTAATAGACGCTGATTGCGCAGATTACGCGGATTTCCGCTGATTATTTTTTTTATTTAATATGGCATCAGTATATTTATGGAGAGTCAGATGTCAGTTTGATCTTAAATTATTTAATTTTTTTGAACCTGACTGGATCTGACTTTTTACTGACTTTACCTGAAATTATTTTTTAATAAATGTTACAACATTAATTTTGATTAATAATTATAATAAAATATCTGTGATAATCTTTTTTTAAATCTGTGTTTATCTGTGTCAAATAAATTTAAGTTTTAGTCCGCCTGGTCTTCATGTTCTAGCGCGCCATGAGTACCGTACCCATAATAGACGCAGATTACGCGGATTTTCGCTGTTTTTATTTCAAATAATAATTAATATGGTTTGTTATAGTCAGTTATAAATTACCTTACTCTGCCTAGGTTTTAAATTTATTTAAGTTTTTTAACGATTTTTATTATTAAGAATATAAATAAACCAAAGACAGTGTTATCTGCACCCGGTAGGTCTGTGTCCTTCCTCATCTATCGGTCGATTTCCTGATTGTCTGAATAATATATTGTCAGGTCCAGTCAGTAAGAATCAGGTAAAGTCAGGTTCAAAATAGTGTAAGTTAGACTATGCCCTATCGTGCCATGAGAACTGTACCCAGAAATGATTTGGTACGTTCCTGAGTTGGATTTAGCAATACTTCTTCAGCAGTTCCCTGTTCTACAATTAACCCGTCATCCATGAAAATTACCCGATTGGCTACTTCCCGGGCAAAGCCAATTTCATGTGTAACTACAATCATGGTCATATGCTCCAATGCTAAATCCCGCATAACATGCAGTACCTCACCGGTTAATTCCGGATCCAGCGCAGAAGTAGGCTCATCGAAACACATAATGGAAGGGTTCAGCGTCAGGGCCCGGGCAATAGCAACCCGTTGCTGCTGTCCCCCCGACAACTCAAAAGGATAATTATCCGCCTTAAAAGATAAACCTACTTTATCTAATAACTCACGGGCAATTTTTTCCGCCTCCGTTTTACCCATACCGTTTACCAGTACTGGTGCCAGCATAAGGTTTTCCAGTACGGATTTATGCGGAAACAGGTTGAAATTCTGGAATACCATACCCATTTTACGCCGCATACGTTCAATATCTTTCTCATCACTATATACCGCCCAACCTTTAGGACCATTTTTAGCCATGGTCTCACTCTCAATTTCAATACAACCCTGATCAATTCTTTCCAAACGGTTCAAACAGCGTAAAAGCGTACTTTTCCCTGAACCCGACGGTCCGATAATAGCGATAACCTCACCTTTTTCCACCTGCAGGGAAACTCCTTTTAAAACCTTCAGGTGGCCAAACTTTTTATGAATATCGGTTGCCTGCAACATAGCCATAGTTTTTGTCGCTCCTAACGATAATAATCCAGCTTTGATTCCAGCCATTTAAAAAATTGCTGTACAATAGCAGTCATAAGCAGATAAAATACTGCGGCAATAGCAAACGGGATCAAATTTTCATCCCGTACTGCATGAATTCTGGCCGCCCGTGATAATTCACTCATAGCAATTATATATACCAGAGCCGTATCTTTGACCAGATTAATAACTTCATTACCAATCGGGGGCATAACCCGTTTGAATACCTGAGGCAGGACTATTTGACTCATAGTCTGTTTACGATTTAAACCCAGAACATCAGCAGCTTCATATTGTCCCTTGTCAATTGATTGAATACCGGAACGAAATATTTCCGCCAGATAAGCTGCATAATTTAATACAAAGGCAACATATACAGCCATTTCACGTTCCAATCTAAGACCCACTGCCATCAGACCAAAATACCAGAACAACAACTGCAGCAATAATGGAGTACCACGAAACAACCATACATACAGTTCCATAAACCAGGCCAGGGGTTTAAAAGTTGACAGGCGGGCAATACCCATTATTACACCCAGTGGCAGAGCAAATATCAGAACTATAAAAAATATTTGCAGTGTAACCGTCCAGCCCTTAAGCATGGATGGCATCAGAGTTAAAACATAATCCATATAAATCCCCTTTTTGTTTAAGGTGCAACGGATAAAGACAGGCTAACTATAACCAGGTTAGCCTGTCCAAATCAATTCTATCAAATTGCAATGGATATGCCTATTTCTTTATAATGTCTTCTCCAAACCATTTTTGGGAAATTTCCGCTGCTTTTCCATCAGCTTTCATAGCATTTAAAGCCTTTTCCAGCTCAGCGTGGAAAGTCTTGTCACCTAATCTCAGACCTACTCCAAAATCCTCAACCCCGAAATTCTCTTCCAGAACCCGATATTCATTGGGATGTTTGGAAATATAATAACGGCCCACCACTTCGTCAACTACTACGGCTTGTAGTCCGCCACCTTTGAGATCACGCATGGCCAGATCGTTGGAATCAAACTCTAACAGTTTATCTTTAATAAGTTCATAAGTAGCTTTGTCTGCTTCTACAGCGTCAACTGCACTGCTGGCCGCCTGAATGCCAATTTTTTTACCGGCCAGATCCGCCTTGGTCTTAATATCGGAGTCAGGTAATACTACTATTATTTGCCGATCCTGAATATAGGGAGCAGTAAAGAGCATCTGCTTCTGTCTTTCTTCAGTAATAGTTAAGCCGTTCCAGATTACATCAATATTACCGCTGTCCAGTTCTTCCACTTTGGCATCCCAGGAAATTGGCTGGAATTTCACGTCTACACCCATTCTTTTGGCAGCTTCTTTAGCCAGATCAATATCAAAACCAACTATTTCGTTTTTCTCATCACGAAATCCCATGGGAGGAAAAGCATCATCCAAACCAACTACAAAATAACCCTTATCCTGAATCTCCTGCCAGGATGTGTCTGTACCTGCAGGTGGCTGATTCTTGTCCCCCTTATCAGCATTGGAACTACATCCACTCAAAAACAGTCCCAGGGCCAGACACAACGCTAAAATTAATACCAGCTTTCTTTTCAAATCATCACAACCTCCTTACATATAATTCGACAATATCATTGTAGTTTAGTCAGCTAAACTAGTAAAGACCCAAACCGTTATATCATCATTTGACTGGGAACGCAGTTAACTTCCTCAACGGAGATAATAATGATTATCCTCAGCAACTACTTTACCCAAGCGTTCCAATCTCTGCAGATGTTTCCAATCCATTACGCATTCATGCAGAAAGAAGATTTCCCGGGGTGCGGGAAATTTACCCTCAAAAGTAATCGCTTCTCCGGCCATTTCCTCAACCGTATGTTTGCCCGCCTTTATCAATTTCAGTATTTTTTCTTCCCGTAGAAACAATTCATCCCGATAAGCTGCCAACCGTTGGGATATTTTATCCTTTATTACTATACTTCCGTGTCCCGCTACCAATATATCAGGATTAAGCTGGCGAATCTTTTCTATGGAAATAATGAATTCGTCTATGTCGCTGTCAATCATGGCATAAAAAGGTTTCAAATCAGGGTGAATATCAGCAGTAAATATAAAACCTTCCCGGGGAAAAATAAACCCGCAATGACCGCTGGTATGGCCGGGTAAGTGCATTACCTGTATTTCGACATTACCGGTTGAAATTACCTGACCATCGGTTAATTCACCGTCTGCTGCCCGGGAATGAAATTTAACTGCATCCAGATATATATCTTTTAGGGGATTATCCGGAAAATGGTTAAATCCATAATCGTGTAAATAAGTTTCGCCCGACACCACACGCTGATGTTCAAATGGGTGCAGTAAAACCTGAGCTGAGGGAAAACAATAGTTACGGGAACAATGGTCGGTGTGACCATGACTGTTAATAATCATATCAATGGGCCGATTTTCCAGATGTATCATTTCCTCATCCGGCGGGCTGGAATCTATCAGGCAATTAATTTCGTCTTCAATAAACAGACAACTGCAATAAGGAATTTTGTATTTTCCGTTGGTTAATAGCTTAATGCGCTTAAATAATTGTTGCATGCCTCTCCCCCTCCACCCCACATTATACAATGATACATTAATTGTGACCATTGACAGGTTGAACGAAGTTATCCCCCCCAACCAAAAAAAAGAGGAAGTTAAAAACCGTCTAGTAAACAATTTAACTTCCGATTTCCGTATTATATTTTAGAACCTGACTTGACCTGACGGGATTTTTAATAGACGCTGATTACACAGACCCTTCGGGCACAGCAACCTTAATTGTGTTCATACCCATAGGGTTGAACACATCAGTAGTCCCCGACAGGGGGATTTCCGCTGATTTTTATTGAATTATTAATTGTGTTATTTTAGTTATGGTGATTCAGAGTATTGTTAAAAGAAGGTTATTTATAAATTATTTATAGCCTGACAAATAGGGTATATCAATAGTACCCGTAGGGTGTAGTCCTGTAAGGGTTTGTGATCGGAGGCTGAATGCCTCCGCTACTTAGCCTGATAATTATTAAATAGTATCGTCAGGTAGAGTCAGGATCAGTCAGGTAAAGTCAGGTTCCAATAATCCTGGTCTTACTACTTATCCCTTATCAAAACTTCCATCAATCAAGCCGTTTTTGCAGATCTGGATTGACCATATTTCCAAGCTGCGAAAAGGGAATTTTAAACTCTGGTATGCCGAAAGCATAAGGAGCAATATCATACAACTGAAAATAAATGGTTATACCGCCCGGCTGTAAAGTAAAGAACTGATCATCCCCAATGCCCTGAAAGCCCATTTCCGACTCAAAATAGCCCTCCGGGTTTTTAGCTATTTCAGCCTGGATAGCTTTATCAATAACCACCTTGTAATTACTGTCCGGTTTGAAAACATCCGCCAGTTTAATATCAGAGCCATCTTTTAAATCAATATTATAAGGCCTGCGGTAAGTCATGCCATGGGCCCCGCCGGTATACTCATATTGGTCAATATAAAGGCTTAATAAACCATGATTATTATAAGTAACCATATAATCAGTGGCTAATGCAAAGGGATTAAGCTCAAACTGATATTGTTCAGCTTCTTTCTCCATTTCTTCCCGTTCAGCCATCATTTCCGTCTGACGCTGTTTAAAAGTAGAACGGAAACGGTTATTAATATCCTGTTGCAGCGTCTCGTCCTTCATGCCGTTTAGAGAGGGCAGTTTCAACGTTAACTCCAAATTATCCTTTAAATCTTTTATTTCTTCGGTACTAATCGTGACTGGTGATTCCTGTAGCGATGTTAATAAGTTCCCACTGCATCCCAGACAGGTAATCGCAAAAACCATTAATAGCAACAGAATAGTAATACTGCTAACCTTTTTCATTTATAACCCGCCTCCACCTGTTATGTTAAACTTGTTACGTTAATAATACCATTTTCTTACCATGCACCAAGCAGTAAACAAAAAATAACCTGATTGCATCTGATATTGCCATACTGAGACTACGAATAATAAAATAAAAACACTATCAGGTAGAGTCAGCAAAGAGTGAGGTTCTAATATCTATTACCCCTCCCCCTTGCCCAGGCTATGGCCAAAACAACCCCCTATGTACCTAAATTGAATACAGTCTACATCAGCTCATAGCTATTCACAACTTATTACAAAAGGTCTATAATTTTTTGAAGATACTGTTTTTTGCTATAAAAATGAGGAGGCAACAAAAAAGATGAGTGTTTTGACCTACAACCCCTACGAAAACGCCCAGGCTCAATTTGATCGAGTAGCTGATATTATCAGGCTTGACGATGCTACCAGGCAACTTCTGCGTCAACCTATGCGGGAATACCATTTCCTGATTCCGGTCAGAATGGACGATGGCAGTACCAAAGTCTTTAAAGGATTCAGGGTTCAGCATAATGATGCCCGTGGTCCGGCTAAAGGCGGTATCCGTTTTCACCCCCATGAAACAGCTGATACGGTTCGGGCTCTGGCGATGTGGATGACATGGAAATGTTCAGCAGTTGACATTCCTCTGGGGGGCGGTAAGGGTGGTATTATCTGTGACCCTCGCAATATGAGTGATGGTGAACAGGAGCGCTTATGCCGCGGATGGGTCAGACAGATTGTGAGGAATGTAGGTCCAAATATTGATGTACCTGCTCCGGATGTGATGACTAAACCTAAACACATGCTGTGGATGCTGGATGAATATGAAACTATAACCGGCGGACGTTATCCCGGCTTTATTACCGGAAAACCGGTTGGTATGGGAGGCTCACTGGGCAGAACAGAAGCCACCGGTTATGGTGTAATATATACGTTGCGTGAAGCCCTGAAAGACAAAGGTTTAAATCCGTCAGATACTGTAGCCAGTATACAGGGATTTGGAAATGTTGCTCAATATGCGGCCCGTTTATTCATTGAACTGGGTGGAACAGTTGTGGCTGTATCCTGCTGGGATAATGTTGATCGTAAAGCGTATACCTTCAGGAAAAAAGATGGTATTAATGTTGATGAACTAATGGGAGCTACCGATAGTTTTGGCAGTATTGCCAAAAATAAAGCGCGTGACATTGGCTATGAAGTTCTGGATGCTGAGTCCTGGATGGAGCAGGATGTAGATATATTAATTCCCTCCGCTCTGGAAAACCAGATTACCCCGGCTAATTTTAATAAAATCAGCCCGCGGGTCAAAATGATTGTCGAGGGTGCCAACGGCCCGACTACTCCGGATGCAGATGAATTAATCAAACAAAAAGGCATTTATATAATTCCTGATTTCCTGGCGAATGCCGGTGGTGTTACCTGCAGCTATTTTGAGCAGGTTCAATGCAACATGAATTACTTCTGGGAAAAAGATGAGGTTCTGGAAAAACTGGATACCAAAATGACTAATGCCTTTCATGCAGTGAATAATCTGGCTAAAAAAGACGATCTATATATGCGTGATGCCGCTTATGTTATAGCCATTAACCGGGTCGCCGAAGCCGTTAAAAAACGTGGTTGGGTATAAATTAAATAACTTCAATTTTAAATCCTTCACTTTATAATAGAATTCTCTCATCTCCGCGGAAACTAAAAGTTTCCGCCACTTTTTTCTGCAGCACTATTGAAATAGGGGCGTTTTTAATTATCCAATCTCATCCTTTATGCAGGAAAGAGTCTCTTTTATTGCTCCGCTTGGCTATCTGAGTTGGAATAGCCCGTAAAATCGATCAGGGGTTAAATAAGCAGGCTAAATTCCAGTTGTCATAAAGCTATGACAACCGTTAGGATTATAAAAGAGGAATAATCAGGAGGAGTAAAGTTGTGAAAATTGGTGTGGATATTGACAATACTATTACCTATACTACCGAGACGATAATGCACTATGCAACTGTTTACGGTCAGGAAAACCAGTTGAATATTATACCTGATCTTAACCATTATTATATAGAGGATGTTCTGAACTGGGATAAGGAGCATGCCAATAAATTTCTGCTTACTTATCTGGGAGATATTTATCGTAATATAAAACCCAAGGAACAGGCAATCGAAGTGCTGCAAGAATTAAAAAGGGAACATGAATTAGTGCTGATTACTTCCCGTAACTTAATGTTTCCACAAGTAGAAGAAGCTACTTCCAGTTGGCTGACTAATTATGGCATTGAATACGACCATCTGGTGCTGAATACTACTGATAATATGCATTTTTTCAACAAATTGAATGTCTGTCTTGAATATGGTGTGGATGTAATGATTGAAGATCATCATGAACTGGCAGCAGAAATTAGTTCAATCTTACCGGTTATTTTATTTGATTATCCCTATAACCGACATCTGGAGTCGGATAACATAATTCGCGTAAATACCTGGAATGAAATCAAAACCTGGATAAACAAATTCCCAGGTATAAAGTAACACTAACCTTAATTACCACTCCATAGGGTTGACACCAGTAAATAGGAAAGATGAACCTGACTGTTCCTGACTCAACCTGGTAAATAAAAATAAATAATAAACTACCATCAGGTTCAGTCAGACTCAGCAGAATTATAAGGCTAAGCTTATCTACCCTTTGGGTATCACCCCCGTGATACCCCTCTGGTTAGATAGTTGGATTAACCCAATCCAGAGCAGCACTAAGCAATAACCGTCCCAGGCGGTTATTTTTCAAACTGCTTCCGCCGGTTGTTAGACCGGCCAGAAAAGCCAATATCATTGTGACATAAAGACCATTTGGGGAAGAATCCTCTTCAGAAACCGGCTTTTCAGTTACTGACATCCGAAACGCTTCCTTAGCCTCAGCTACGCGTTTTTGACTAGCCGTTGGGCGCGCCACAGGCAGACACCTCCTATAAGCAAAGCACTCAGGGAACTGACCAAAGCCGCCAGTCCGGGTGACATCCAGATTTGTAGAATCAAATATATGGCTCCAAGGAGAAAACCTGCTGCTATCAGCAACATCAACCCTCCCACCAGTAATAGCACCACTGCAAAAGCCAAACGGAATAAATTCTCCTGCCATAAAGCTATTTCTGCTTCAAACAATTCCATCAGGCTGATAATTATATTGGTAATTCTATCTGCAACCACTATTTCCGCTCCATCAAACGAGCCACCAGCCAACCAATTCCAAAAGCGGCCAGAATACTGACCAGTGGTTTCTCTTCTATTTTCTTCTCACCGGCTTCAATTAGATTTTTGGAATAGTCTCCCGCTTTTTCAACCGGTTGTTTGGCTTTATCGAGAGAAGAACGCAGCATATCCTCTATCTGATTGATTAAACGTCCGCCAAAATCCTTAAGATCCTGTTGTCCGCTTTGTCCGGTTTTAGATAGTTGTTCCTTTAGTTCCTGTATTTCCCGTTTTAATTCCTGTAATTCATGATCAAAATTATCGCTCATAATTTTACCTCCCCGCTAAATATTTACTATCATTTTAACACGAATAAATGCATATATTGTAAATTAATCGTAAAGACTGTCTTTATTATAGCTAAGTATATTTTTTCACCTTAAGCAGGGATTAATTTCCTGTCAATGTAAGCTATTTTGAGGTTAAACTAAACCAATAGTCAGGAGGAATGTATATATGCATGACCAGCATAGGGATTTCTATCAAGGTTTAAGAAAAAAAGTTGTACAATGGGCGAGCTCTGGAGAAGGGCAGGATAATAGATGGACTGAATATATATTAATTGTCCCGGATTTATTCCATTTATTATGGAAGCTTACGCTTGACCCCGAAGTGCCGCGTAAGACTAAAGTCAAACTGGGAATAGCCCTGGCGTATTTTATCAGTCCGATTGATTTAATCCCCGAGGGAATTCTGGGGCCTCTGGGATACACTGATGATTTAGTTATCACCGCCCTGGTGTTGAATATGATGATTAACGAAACTGACCCTTACCTGGTGCAAAAACACTGGGCAGGAGAAGAAGATATTCTCATTCTGGTTAAACGCATTATTGAAACTGCCGATCAGATGATTGGAGGCGGTTTGGTAAATAAAATAAAAGCCATTCTTAAGCTCTCCGGTAAATAACCTAACCTACTGGGATAGGAGAGTACAACCAACTATATAAAAGTAATTGATGAAATTCTTTCCATAATTTAAAATAATATTACACAATTTTAAGGCGGTGATTGTAATGGATCGGAAAATAGTTTTCCTGACTACATTTATATTTATTTTTACTCTGGCTGTAACCCTGCCCCAATATGCTCTGGCTGCTAATCTTCAACCCATCACGAATAACAATATCAATTCGGGTACCAAATTAAATATTGATAAACTGGACCCCCAGCCGGAACCGCCGGCACCTGAAATCAATAATGGTTTAATCATTAATCGACCGCCTCTGGATATGCTGGACCCACAACCTGAGCCACCTATGTCTGATATTGGAACTAACATAATTATAAAACGGCCTCCCCTGGATGCTCTCGATCCTCAGCCCGAACCACCTATGACGGATGGCGCAAATATTTCAATTACTCCACCTTCTCTGGATAAACTGGATCCTCAACCGGAACCACCTATGATAGCAAATGATATAAATATATTATTAAATAACATACCGTTAAATAGATTGGACCCTCAACCGGAACCACCTATGTTATATCAAAATCGCACTCTGGTTCCCATGCGGGTTATTTTTGAAAATCTGGGTGCTACTGTAGACTGGGATGGGAATACTAAAACCATAACTGCTAAAAAAGGTAATATCGAAATAATTATTAAACCCGGTGAGGGTTCAGCCATAATAAATGGCAAGACTGAGAGCCTGGATGTACCTGCGCTAATTTATAATGACCGTACTTTTGTTCCTCTGCGCTTTGTTAGTCAGGCATTGGGCTACAATGTTGAGTGGAATGAACAGACACGCACAGTAAGTATTACATCGTAAGCTGATAAAATTTATTTATAGTTTATTAAAAGCATCTTGTATAAACTTGATATCCAGTTGCTGTTGTTCAAACAGAGGGAGGTATTTATTTCTTCCCTCTGTTTTTGCATCAAATTCTGCTTCACTCATACCGTCAAAATATACCGACTCATAATCATCTTCCATAGGGGATAGTGCAGTATAACCTGAATACAGACCCAACATAAAACCAATAATCAGGGCGATGCTGAAAGTTCTCGACCAGGAGGGCTTTTTCCCCGGGCCTGATTCCGTAGCGACCATAGTATCTACCTCCATATTTCCTGCAGCTTTTCCCTGGTTAACTGACCACTTTGTGCTGATATCAACATTTCCTCCAAACCATTCTTCATGGTTTGGCGGTAACCATCTTCATAGCCCATTTGCCGCCAGTAAACTGCTTCTTTATTATAACGATACTCGGTCAGATATTGCCCGCCAATAATAAAACCAGCTATAAAGCCTGCCAGCAACCCAGCAGTTATCAACAATATTTTTCTGGCAGTTATTTTTAATTTGGTTTTAGCCATCATCTATTTCTCCTGAAAAATTAATCCTAATTTTAATTATATGGCCATAATTAAATTCTGGCAGCCAAATATTTTCTTGGGTTTCACTGCAAAAGGTATAATGTGCTTGTTTGGGTGAAATAAATATTCTGTCGCCAGGCCTACGCATGGGAAACACCAACCTTATTGGCGACCCAGCACTCAGTGAGCGTAATTTACCGCTAACCCGGTTCACGATCGGTCTGAGTGCCGGGGAGCATCATTGGTACCCGTAGGGTGCTACTGTTTGTCTAGCGCCTTTAGGGGGACGCTCCGATTCCGCATCCGTGCGGGGCGTCACTCTCGCCCCGTCCGTGGGGCTCGCCCCCTTTCGACGCTTCGCCTTCGCAGGTTGTTTCTGCCATGCTTCGTCAACGGCTCCAAAATTTTTATTTACCCAAACTGGTTTATATTGATTTACAATTTATTTATAACTTTAAGAATTAAGTTAATAAGACCCCATAAAAAAACCTCTTCAAGATACTATCCTGAAGAGGTTTTTAATATACAGTTAAGCTGGAGTTACGACAGGCGCCATTTGTTTGATTATATATCACTTTTTACTGTCCTCCTTTTTTAAACACTGAGCGTGAAAATATCTTTCTTCAAAAGTAATATAATCCTTACTACCGATTATGGACTTACATATCTTACACTGGGAAACTGCAATGTGTCTTTTTCTTTCGTTTTGACATTGCTTTTCATATCTGGTCATAGCAACGGTCATGAACACCACTCCTTTCTAGAGCCACAGATATTCAAGGCATTGTAACGGCTTTTAAATCTTGAAACGCTTGTCGTTAACTCCAGCCTGTTTCCTCTATTTAATTATTTTCTCTTGTATACATTATACCGTATGCTAAATTATTATTCCAACCCTGGAAATAAGAACAAAATTGCCAATATCACCGGGAACAAGTGATATTGGCAAAGTCAATGTAAATTCGCATGTTACTTTAATTTTACTCAATATTATCTGATTTTAGAAAGTAATTCCATCAGCTTTGCGTCTCCAATTTCCTCCAAATCATAACGCACCCGAACAGCTGGTTTGTCAATCTTCATAATCCGGCGTAAATCAATGGGAGTACCAATAACCACTACTTCAACTGGAGAGTCATTAATAGTTTTTTCCAGTTCTTCAATCTGTGTCTGACCATATCCCATAGCCGGAAGCAAATTAGACAAATGATTGTATTTATTAAAAGTTGTTTTGATACTTCCCACTGCATAAGGACGAGGATCAAGCAGTTCAGCCCCTAGTTTTTGAGATATTATTACTCCGGCTCCATAAGCCATATCTCCATGAGTCAGGGTAGGCCCATCTTCAACTACCAGTACTTTTTTACCCTTTATGGCTTCAGGGTCTTCAACCGTAATAGGGGAATTTGCCATAATAATAGTTGCGCCGGGATTATTGTCCATAATGGCTTTCTTTACCGTCTCAACTTTGGCCGGATCAGCTGAATCAATCTTATTAATTATAGCAATGTCTGCCATACGCAGATTGGTTTCACCCGGATGGAAACTGGTTTCGTGGCCTGCCCGGTGCGGGTCAACTACTACAATGTGAATATCTGATTCGTAAAAGGGCAAATCATTATTACCACCATCCCACAGAATCACATCAGCTTCTTCCTCAGCCTGGCGCAGAATAACTTCATAGTCAACGCCGGCATAAACTACCATACCAATGTCAATGTGCGGTTCAAATTCTTCCCGTTCTTCAATAGTACATTTAAATTTGTCCAAATCCTCATATGAAGCAAACCGCATGCAAATTTGCTCTTCCAGATTACCATAGGGCATCGGATGACGAATAACTGCAACTTTTTTACCGGCATTAGTCAGTAATTCAGCTACATAACGGGTAGTCTGGCTTTTACCGCTGCCGGTTCTGATTGCAGTTACCGCTACTACCGGTTTTTTTGATTTAAGCATAGTAGTATTTGGTCCCATAAGTCTGAAGTCAGCCCCGCAAGCCATTACCTGAGAGCCCTTATGCATTACATATTCATGAGAAACATCACTGTAAGCAAATACTACCTGATCAACCTTATATTTTTTTATTAGTTCAGGCAGGTCCTGCTCAGCAAAGATAGGTATACCCTGCGGATAAGCCGGTCCGGATAATCCTGGCGGGTATAATCTGCCTTCAATATCTGGAATCTGTGTAGCTGTAAAGGCTACTACTTCATAAGCCGGATTGTTACGGAAATAAGTATTAAAGTTATGAAAATCCCTTCCGGCCGCTCCCATAATAATTACACGATCTGCTTTCATTTTGTCTATACCACCTCTCCAATTTCTGGCCCTTGATTAGTTTAATACTATACTTCTCTGTTTGCCATATTTTTTTTCATGCATTCTGTGTACTTGTCATTTATTTTATCCTTAAAGCAAAGAAAATATATTAATATCTTCACGCAAATGCCAGCCGCAGGCAGAATAAAAAGATTGCGCTGCTGAATTATCACGGAATACCAGCAGGTGAATCTTGCCGGCCCCCTCATTCTTAAGTGCCTGCACAACATTCTCCAACAGTAAGGTTGCGTAACCATTACGCTGGTAATCCTGTTTGACCGCCAGATGATAAACATAACCCCGGCGACCATCAAATCCTCCCAGTACCGTTCCAATAATTTTTCCATTATTTCTTAATACCAGACAGGTATGAGGATTTCTCATTATAAAGCCCGTAATGGCAGCTTTATCATCACCCGGTCCTAATCCCAGACCCGGTAAAGATGCCCATAATTCCCGCATCATGTCGATATCATCTATTGCAGCAATATCTAAAATACAGTTATCAGCCAAGCACTTCATCCTCCAGTATATATTGAATATTCCCTATTATACTATAGTGCCTTATCCAACAGCCAGAACCGTCTCCCTGTTTGGTCATAGTTGATAGGGGGTTATGGTTAAGACAAGCAAGGGGGATAAAGGCGATTAGAGTCAACTAACTTTTGAAAGCGCAATAGTATTACAGTAATTAGAATGTTACCTGTTTTGGCTATTACACGACTGAAGACCGGACCCGCGCGGTCTTAATCATAAACCCCTAACCTAATGCAGCTTAATCCATAAGGTTATGTCTGGGCATAAGTCCCCTGGTTACTCCTTGAAAAAAAGTCAGGTTTAAAAATTAAACCTGACTTAATCATTAATTTTATTTATCCTGGGAATAGAGGTAACCCAATCCCCCAGTCTCTAAATAAACTTGGCAGTATAATCACTCTTGAAATGTTCCAGGGTGGTTAATACCGGAGCAGGGGCTGCCTGACCCAATCCGCACAGACAAGCTGTGGACATAACCGTGCCCAGACGTTCCATTCTGTCCATTTCATCAGAGTTACCCTGGCCAGCTTTGAAACGTGCCACCATTTCATGCATGCGCTTGGTACCCTCACGGCAGGGTGTACATTTTCCGCAGGACTCATGTTCAAAGAATTTGGCGATTTTCTCGACTACATCTACCATATCTCTGGTTTCATCCATAACAAAAACTGCTCCTGAACCAAGAGTAGCACCAATGGCTGCCATAGAATTGAAGTCAATTGGAGTATCCAGCAATGATTCGGGTATAAACCCTCCCGAGGTACCGCCAATCTGAACAGCCTTGAATTTCTTGCCACCGGCCATACCACCGCCGTAATCAAATATTACCTCGCGGATAGTTGTATTGGTAGGTACTTCGATTACCGTACGGTTATTAATATCACCGGTTAAGGTCAAGACTTTGGTGCCTGGATAAGCAGAAGCTCCAATTCCCGCATACCATGCAGCACCTTTTTCAATAATAGCCGGTAAATTGGCGAAGGTTTCAACGTTGTTTACTATAGTCGGTTTGCCCCATAATCCTATTACCGGTGGGAACGGTGGTTTAAAACGAGGCTCACCCCGACTGCCTTCGATAGATTCGATTAAAGCACTTTCTTCACCACATACATAGGCACCGGCGCCCATACGAACTTCGATATCAAAATCGCCCAGTACGCCTTTGGCCTTAGCCTGATCAATAGCCTTATTCAATATCTCAACTACATAGGGGTATTCTCCACGGCAGTAGATATATCCCTTATTGGAACCTATGGCATAACCACAGATAGCCATACCTTCCAGCAGACTTTGCGGGTCATACTCCATAATAATGCGGTCTTTGTATGTGCCTGGTTCTCCTTCGTCAGCATTACAGACTACATACTTCTGATCAGCCTTGGTATTATAGGAAAAACCCCATTTGGTACCGGTATTAAATCCAGCTCCGCCACGGCCGCGCAGACCTGATTTTTTTACTTCTTCAATCAGATCCGGCTGGCTCATGGAGCGAGCTTTTTCCAATGATTTATAACCACCGGCATTTATATAATCATCTATGTTCAATGGATCAATTTTACCGTAGTTGCGCAGAACAATGCGCATTTCTTCAGCCATTTTTTTCCCTCCTTTCTGACTTATTTACACCCCTGCAGAATTTCCGGTATCGTTTTAGCCGATACATTTACATGAGGGGTACTGTTAATGGTAATAACCGGCGTGCCCTGACACTGGCCAACACATTCGCAAAACTCCAGTGTGAACTTTCCATCAGCAGTAGTTTCCCCCATCTTGATTTTCAGTTCGGATTCGAGAGCAGACACTACTTCTGCAGCACCGGCTACATGACAGGGTGCACTTTCGCATATACGAATAATATAGCGGCCACGTGGCCCTACCTTAAAATAAGAGTAAAAAGTAGCTACCCCATAAGCTCTGGCCGGAGAAACATCAAATATTTCCGCTGCAACCGCAATAGCATCTTCAGGGATATAGTTGTATTCTCTCTGCAGAGCATGATAAGCTTCAATAAGTCCACCAGGTTTATCTTTATATGCACTTATAATATTCTTATAATCTGACATCTGACTTAGTCACCTCCCGTAACGCTAAATGCGCATATTTTCATATTCATTAATACCTGCCATTTAAATAATCAGAACCGGGGGATAACAATATAACTGAAACCTCTTCTCCCGCTTCTACTGGCGGAGTCCCCGCCGGCAGGTCTATAAAAGCATTGCATCCTAACAAAGAACGAAGCATGCTGGGCTTTTGTCCAGGTAAAACCTCAACTTCCCAACCGTTCTCCGTACAATAGGCTCGCCCGCGAACCATACGCCTGGAACCGCTTTTTTTGGAATAACCGGTCATACAACGAGCCTTTATGCGTTTATAATCACTGTTCTGCCCCAATAAATTCTGAATTACCGGAGTAACCAGCATATTATAATTAACCGCACAGGCCGCTGGATTTCCTGATAAAGACATCAGTAAACAATGGTCAGCAATTCCGGCAGCGGAATGACTTCCCGGTTGCATTTCAACTTCCCGGAAAAGTACTCTGGCATTTAAGGCCTTCATTACGGCTTCCGTTTCATTTTCACCGTCTTGAAAAGTGCCCCCGGTAAATATCACCACTTCCAGGTTGTCCATCTCCCGGCTTAATTGGGAAATCATTTTTCCCTGCCCGATTATTCCGGAATAAATAACCGAGCAAACTAAACCACCGTCTCTGGTTACCAGTGCATTAATCATTGGCCCGTTGCTATCCCATATCTGACCAGTTTCCGGCTCCGTGCCTACCGGAACAATGTTTGCTGAAAGACAAACAATTGCTACCCGAGGCTGCAGTACTACTTCTACATCAGTAATACCATAGGAGGCCAGTAAGGCCATGTCAGCGTAATCCAATTGGGTTCCAGCCGACAACAGTAATTCATTCTGTTTGAAATCTTCACCGGCCGCTTTAATATTGGTGCCAGGTTTAATCTGTTCCAGAACAATTACTTGTTGCTGTTCAAGTCGAGCTTTTTCAACCGGTACCACGGCTACTGTACCAGCAGGAAGTATTCCTCCAGTCGATACTGCTGCCGCTTGATTATACTCCAGGCAAATTTGGGGAAAACTTCCCAGTTTCAGATCAGCTATTATTTCATAGCTGCTGCCAATCTGGTCAGGGCCCTTACCCAGAGCAAAGCCATCTACAGCTGATTGAGCTTTAGCCGGTAAATCATGGGCTGCATAAACCGGCTGCAGCAAAATTCTATTTACCGCCTGGTTCAACGGAATTATTTCACCCTTGAGGATATTGCAATTTTCTATTAAGATTTCCCTGGCATTTTCCAGGCTGATACCAGAATTCACCTTGTTATCCTCCTTAGAATGGTGCGGACTTTCCAAAGGGGCAGACCGGGAAATGGCATACTTTACACCCCTGGCATAATCCTCCGTGGCCCAAAGCAACTATATCAGCTCGAGATATACGCTCCCCTGCAAAAACGCGGGGTAAAATCAGATCCAAAGTAGTAACCTGATTAAATAATGCACCACCAGGAACTCCACATATAGCCACATGACCCATGTAAGCCATCATAAATTGCGAACCTGGTAATACCGGAGCACCGTGAAATACTACCTGTGCCCCACTGTTACGAATTGCTTCAGGAGTGGCATCATCCGCATCTACTGACATTCCGCCGGTGACCAGGATAAGGTCTGCTCCTTCAGCAATAAAGTTTTGAATTTCCAGGGCGACGAGTTCCGAATCGTCAGGGACAATAGTTTGTCCCATCCAACGACCACCAAAAGCATTAATTTTCTGGCGAAGAATATGGGCAAATCCATCACGGATTCTGCCGCTGTTTACTTCAGAGCCAGTAGTGACTACTCCCACCCATAATGGTTTGTATGGTCTAACCGTAATTAGGGGTAACGGGTTTAAAGCCAGGCTCTCGGCTTCCTGAAGCAAATTAGCTTCAATCGCTAATGGAACTACACGAGTTCCCGCTATAAGCTGACCTTTCGACACCTCTCGATTATTGTGCAGGGTAGAAAATATAATATCCTCAATGTTGTTTATCCATTGCAATTGACTGACCTGAACCTTTAATAAGCCATTATATTCAGCTTTCAGATTTACTCTGCCCTGACTGGGCTCAGTAATAACAACTCCGGTTCCAGCCGCAGCTCGCGCCAGACGAAGCGCACCTTCATCTTCATGAATTAATTGTTCCTTGGTTTCCCAGATATAAATATGCTCTTTTCCGAGGTTGCGTAACTTTTCAACATCATTGGTTGTTACCACATGTCCCCGTTTAAAAGCACGGTACTTCTTTTTACCTGGAACAATGGCAGTTATATCATGACCGAGAGGCAGACCAACAGCCTCCTCTACTGGAACCTTTTTCATACTGAGCCTCCTATAATTTCTCCACTTTTACTGCAGCAACCTTGTATTCTCCAGTTCCGGTGATCGGATCCAGACCATCACTGGTTAGCTCATTGGTTGGTGTTTCTGCATAATGGAATGACATCCAGATCATTCCTGGTTGTACTCTTTCTGTAATCTTTACAGCAGATATTACTTCACCGCGACGCGATGTAATTTTAACTTTGCTATCTTCTTTCAAGCCAAGTTTTTCAGCATCCAGCGGATGGAATTCTGCCAGTTCCTTATCCCATACGCTGGCAATGCCAGGTGAGTAAGGTGTAGTTACATTATAATGATATAATATACGACCGGTGGAAAGCAGGAAAGGATATTCCTTATCCGGCATTTCTGCAGGTGGTACATGATCTGCAGGTTGGAATAATCCTAAGCCGCGTGTAAACTTGCCGCTATGCAGGAAGGGTGTACCCGGATGCTCAACTGTAGGACAAGGCCACTGTAAACTGCTTTTTTCCAGACGGTCATAATTAACTCCCGCCATGGAAGGCGCCAGTGAAGACATCTCATCCCAGATTTCCGAAGGATGTTCATAACTCATCGGGTATCCCATCCGGGTTGCCATCTGGCAAATAGTTATCCAGTTAGGCTGTCCGGGGATTGGTTCGATTGCCTGGCGTACTCTTTGCACCCGGCGTTCAGTGTTGGTAAAAGTACCATTACATTCTGCGAAACTGGCAGCCGGAAGAACAACATCTGCAAATTCTGCAGTTTCTGTCAGGAATAATTCCTGAACAACCAGAAAATCGAGATGCTCCAGAGCTGCCTTGATATGGTTGGCATTAGGATCAGTCAGAACCGGATTTTCACCTAAAATATACATGGCTTTGACTTTTCCTTCATGCGCAGCTTCGAACATTTCCGGAATCTTTAATCCTACTTTATTAGGTAACTCTTTTCCCCATGCTTTTTCAAATTTTTGCTGTATATCCGGGTTGGTTACTGCCTGATAGCCTGGATAAACATTGGGAAGAGCTCCCATGTCACAGGCACCCTGAACATTGTTTTGTCCGCGCATCGGGCATACGCCGGTTCCAGGACGGCCCAGATGTCCGGTTAACATAGCCAGGTTGGCAATACTCATAACATTACGGGTACCGCAGATATGCTCAGTAATACCCAGAGTATAGAATATCATTGCTTTATCAGTCGTAGCATATAAACGGGCAACCGCATATAAGTCTTCCACAGATACTCCCGTCATTTCAGAAACTTTTTCCGGCGGGTAATTTTCCACGACTGCTTTTAGCTCTTCATAGTTTTCGGTGCGTTCGGCAATAAATTGCTTATCTTCCAGACCTTCTTTAATGATTATATGCATCAAACCATTAAGAAGCGGAATATCAGTGCCCGGCTTAATCTGTAGCCAGTAATCAGCTTCGTCAACCAGGTCAATACGGCGCGGGTCACAGACAATCATTTTAGCTCCATTACGAGCTGCCTGTCTCATTTTATAACCAATAATCGGATGAGCTTCGGTAGCATTGGTTCCGATTAACAGCATCAGTTCTGCTTCTTCAGTAATTTCATAAATCGGATTAGTCATAGCGCCGCTTCCGAAAGTAGTGGCCAGACCGGCCACGGTAGGCGCATGTCAGGTACGGGCACAATGGTCTACATTGTTGCTTCCCATATGGGCACGGGTTAATTTTTGCACCAAATAGTTTTCTTCATTGGTACACCGGGCAGAGCTCAGTGCGGCAAAAGAGTCCGGACCATATTGATCACGAATAGCATTAAACTTTTCAGCAATCAAATCATAAGCTTCATCCCAGCTGGCTTCCACAAATTGCCCATTTTTCTTTATTAACGGGGCAGTCAGACGTTTTTCATTATAAATGAAATCCCAGCCAAAACGCCCTTTTACACAAAGCATTTGTCCGTTTACCGGCGCTTCCGGTGTGGAAAGAACGCCAATAACCTTGCCATCTTTTACGGCCAGATCAAAGTTACATCCGGTACCGCAAAACGGGCAAGTGGTACGTACCCTGTCAATATCCCAGCGCCGGGCTTTCCCGGACATGGATTTTTCTACCAAAGCTCCGGTAGGACATACTGCGACACATTGTCCACAAAATACGCAGTCAGATTCAATATACGGTACATCGGCAGCCGTAGTTGCCTTACGGTCAAAGCCACGATACAGGTAGGACAGATTATCCTGTCCGGTCATTTCTTCACAGGCACGAACACATGCACCACATAGGATACACTTGTTCATATCACGGATTATGAATGGATTACTGTCGTCCAGAGGATAATGATGCCTTTCACCTACAAAGGGGCTATCCTTAACCTCATACTTATAACAGTAATCTGCCAGTTTGCATGCTCCCATCTTATCGCAGGTCATGCAATCCAGAGGATGGTTGGCAACCAGAAGTTCCAGAATAGTTTTACGCGCCTGTACTACTGCATCCGTTTCAGTCTCGACTTCCATGCCATTGGTTACCGGGGTAACACAGGAAGCCGGCAGCAAACGATTGCCCTTTACTTCTACCACGCACAGGCGACATGCCCCCAGACTACTGAGGTGAGGATCATAACATAATCTTGGGATCTCAATGCCAGCCATTTCTGCAGCCTGTAATATAGTACTACCTGCCGGAGCTTCAACCTCCTTCCCGTTAATAGTTAATTTCACCCTGTCCAAAATCTCCACTCCCTTCTAAAATTACCAAACTAAAGCGAACAAAAAAGCCACCTATATGAAATAGGAGGCTTTCTGGTTCGATGACCCCAGATAGGCTTAACACAAGCGTGTTTTCCTGTATTAAGCCTGCTCCTTTCCAAACATGGGAGGCATACCTGTTTCCCGGTATACCCTAACGGTCATATTTCCATAGTCATGGACTTTAGGCGGATATGACTCGGAGCTATGAAATTGTATTAAAACAATTACTATTATATTAGTTTTTATTCGACACAAAGGAGTGTGTTCCTCCAACTATATGACGTTTCGCAGGGTTGAAAGCATACAAAACAGCAAAATGCCAGTAACAGAATACCTGTATACCGGCATTTTAAACCTTCCAAATCACCAAAATAATTTTTTATCATATACCCCTGCATTATGCAGTATATAACATAAGGTAATTTTAGTCTCGTTTATGCTATTTTAAAGTCTATTTTACCTTTATCACTATAGCCTTCTAATCAAATTTTATCCGTTCCCCATGAGCATACAAGTTAAAACGTTGACCCCGGGCAAAACCTACTACCGTCAGGCCCAATTTCTCAGCTAATTCCACCGCCAGCAGTGTTGGAGCTGAACGGGAGACTATAACTGGTATACGGTTACGAGCCGCTTTAATAAGAATTTCCGACGCAATTCTGCCACTTAACAACAAAACCTTATCTTGCAAAGAAATTCCTTCCAGTATGGCGTGCCCCAAAGTTTTATCAACTGCATTATGTCGACCAATATCTTCGTACCTGACCAGCATAGCTTCACTGTTTCCTAAAGCTGCACTGTGTACTCCCCCGGTACGCTGAAAAGTAAACGAAGTGGAATCCAGTTCATGAATAAGCTTTAGTAAATGCCAGGGATCAAACCTTGGAAGTTCTGTATCAATCGTTAGAGGATCTGGTAATTCGGTCCCCCCCTTACCCATACAGGTATTAATTTTCCTTGCTCCTGCTGGTAAGGTTACCTGTGAAAAAGTTTCTATACTTACAGCCAAAGGATCATCTGCCTGCAAACTTTTGATATCTTCTCTACTATTTAACAGCCCTTCACTAAACAGATATCCCACCGCCAATTGTTCTGTAGCCTCAGGTGAACAGGCCAGGGTTACCAGTTCATGACCGTTAAGTATTATACGCAGGTTTTCCTCCACTACCATATAATCTGATACATCTGATAAATTTCCCTCTTTAAAAACCTGCAGGTTTCGTTCTTTAATGATATCCACCAGTGCAATCAACTCTTTCTACCAGTTAAGTTCAGGCAGATTGCCTGTCATAACTTATTTAAACATATTTAATGAGCACTGGCTATTCTCAGGTGCTGGAATCTTATCAGGTTTTATGATTATAAGACGGTATAGATTTGAGTGTCATTATTATAGGCAGTTTGCGTCCTTTGTGACTGAATCATTTGTCCATGGTCAATGGTAATTATACAATCTCCCAGGGCATCAGCATCCTCCCGGTCATGGGTAACTAAAACCACAGGAATATCCCAGGTTTTCTTTACCGCATTTAATTCATGCCTTAAATCCAGTTTGGTTTCATGGTCCAAAGAGCTGAACGGTTCATCCAGAAGCAGCAAATCGGGTCTTACCGCCATAGCTCTGGCCAACGCCACCCGTTGTTTTTCTCCGCCGGATAATTGATATGAATAGCGGGTAATCAGGTGTCCAATACCAAAAGCCTCCATCAAATCTTTTCGCCAGCGCTGGTAAGAAAAATCCTTATCGGACTGATAACGCCGACCAAAATCAATGTTTTCGCCCACGGTCATATGCGGAAAAAGCGCATAATTCTGAAACAAATAACCAATACGCCGTTTTCGTGACGGTAAATTAATCCTGTCGATACTTGAAAACAGCAGTTTTTTATTTAGGGATATCTGCCCTTCATCAGGATGTCTTAAACCGGCCAAACACTCCAGAACTGTCGTCTTGCCTGCGCCTGAAGGACCCCACAAAACCAGCACCTGCCCCGCAAACACTTCAAAACTGACCTGCAGATTAAAATGCCATAATTCCTTTTTAAAATCAGCCTTTAGCATATTTTGCCTCCAATTTTTTTACCGTTTTAATACTGTTGGTATTTCTTTTTCCAGCGATTTACCCACAGGATTAAGGCAAAACAAAAAACGCTTATAATTGCCACCAGAGTATTAGCAGTTAGCTTATCCCCTGACTCTACCGCAAAATAAATGGCCAGAGGGATAGTCTGCGTTCGACCAGGAATATTTCCGGCCACCATCAGCGTAGCACCAAATTCACCCATAGCCCGGGCAAAGCTTAAAACTAATCCCGATAAAATTCCCGGCCAGGCCAGAGGCAGCGTAACTCGAAAGAAGACGGCCAATTCACCGGCACCCAGTGTACGGGCAGCTTTCTCATAGTCGGGATTAACACTGGCAAAAGCCCCGCGGGCACTCTGATACATTAACGGAAAAGCCACTACACTGGCGGCTATAACTACTGCCCACCAGGTAAACACCAGGCTCAAGCCCATATTATGTAAGAAATTTCCCAACAGTCCCCTGCGGCCAATTAAAACTAATAAGCCGTAGCCTACAACAGAAGGCGGCAATACCAGGGGAAGGGTGACAAATGCCTCTACAGCATCCCGGCCCCGAAAACTATATTTTTCCATAAGACGGGCCAGTGGCAATGCCAGTACTGCCACTAAACCCGCACTTAAAAAGGCTACTTTTATTGATAGCCAGATTGGAAACCAGTCAATTAAATCCCAGGGAATATTCATAAAAATCACTCAACTATAAATTTTTAAAGCCATATTTTTCAAATACTATTTTAGCCTTTTCACCGGTCAGGAAAGTTACAAACTCCTGAGCTGCTTCCTGCTGCTGACTGGCCGCCACTATAGCCATTGGATAAACGATCGGACTATGAGAATCCGCTGGGGCGGCAGCTGCAATGCGAGTCTTTTCTGAACCAATTGTATCTGAACGATAAACCAGTCCGGCATCTACATTTTCACTTTCAACATAGGTCAACACCTGGCGTACATCCTTAGCCATAACCAGTTTGGGCTGAATCGGTTCCCACAAGTTCAGGTTGGTCAGAGCTTCCTGGGCATATTTACCGGCCGGAACTGTCTCAGGCGTACCAATGCTTATTTTTGCTGCTTTATCAGTGACCAGGTCATCGAAGGTTTCAATTTTACTATCCTTGGGTACAATTAACACCAATTCATTACCCAATAAATTCTGTCTGCTGTCATTTACTATAAATCCACCTTCCTGCAAAGCATCCATCTGCTTTTTGCCTGCAGAAATGAAAACATCAGCCGGAGCACCTTCTTCTATCTGTTTTTGTAGAGTGCCGGAGGCGGCAAGATTGTAAACGAGTTTGACTTCAGGATGTTCCTCTTTATATAGCTGCTCCAGTTCTTTGGCAGCATCCGTCAGGCTGGCAGCAGCAGAGATGTTAAGTTCAATAGTGGGTTGGACAGAAGTCTGGGGGGTTTTATCCTGAGCTGCACAACCTCCTATAATCAACAACATGCCCAACAGAAGGGCTATCAGTATCCGGTTCTTTTTCATCATTATCTCTCCCTCTTAATTTTTTCCTGCTTTTTTTGTCCACGCCTCCCTTCTTACGGTTGATACGGGGAATTATCCACCAGCCCCTTCAATTTTTAACCAAACTACACATAACTATACTCGATATTATTATAACTTAATATGACATAACATCACATAACTGGACATCGTTCAAGCCTATGGTAAAATAAAGAGGAAGTCTTTGTCAAGATCGCGAGGTATTTGTAATGACTAATAATAACTCTTTGACCCCCGAGGAAGTTGCTGAAATTTTGAAAATAAAGAAGCATACAGTTTATCAACTGGTAAAGCGCGGGGATTTGCCTGCCTTTCGTATTGGACGTAAACTACGCATTAATCCGCAGGATGTAGAAAGGTATCGGCAAATGGGTAACCCGGCTACTGCGGCAACATCATACTCCTCCAGCCACCACAACATTAATAATTTAATTTCTGACCTGGAACCTCGAACTGATAAAAGTGATTTGATAATTTGTGGTTTAGATCCCATTTTGGACATTTTAGCCAAACAGGTCGAAAACAGTCCTGTCCCTATTAGGGTATATAGGAAACATGTGGGAAGTTTCGCCGGATTAATAGCCCTTTATCAGGAACAGGTTGATGTGGCGGCTGCGCATTTACTGGATGCTGATACCGAACAATATAATGCCCCTTATATCAGACGTTTAATGCCTGGTATTCCAGCCGTAATTATTCATCTGGCCCAACGACAGCAAGGCTTTTATGTGGCCGAAGGCAATCCTCGAAATATAAACAACTGGAATGATCTCACTGCTGATGAGGTTCGCTTTATAAACAGAGAACCGGGATGCGGTACCCGGGTATTACTGGATGAGAAACTTCGTAAATTGGGAATTGATAACCGTTTGATTAATGGTTATAACCAGGTGGTAACTTCCCACCTGGCTGTAGCCAGCACCGTTGCCCGCGGGATCGCCGATGTTGGATTGGGAATTCAAAAAGCTGCTTTACAGGTACGCGGTATTGATTTTATTCCGCTGCAGCTTGAACCTTATGAACTGGTTATTCGTAAGGATGATTTAGCTCGCCCGGCTATTCAGAGAGTAATCGAGGTGGTTAATTCAACTGCTTTCAAAAATGAAGTACAGGGTTTGGGAGACTATGATTTAAGCAAGATTGGTCAGATTACTGAAGTGCTATAACGTTTATTCAAAATAATGCCCTATTGCCGACCGGTAGTCTCAGGGCTAAAATATGCATAAGCTGAACTGATTTATATTTAAGAAAGGAAGATGATTTGTGAGCAACGAAGAAAAAGTTCTTAAAGCCTTCCAGGAAGCCGGCAAGCCTTTAAGTTCCGGGCAGGTAGCCGAGATTTCCGGATTGGACAAAAAAGAAGTGGATAAAGTAATAAAGAAATTAAAAACGGAAGAAAAAATCCACTCTCCCAAAAGATGCTACTATGAGCCTAAATAACTAAAAGGAATGGGGACAGGTATACTGTCTCCATTCCTTTCCCGTATACTTTTATACTATAACTTTTCAGCAAATGATTTACCAAAGGCAATACATCTTTCGATAGCTTCATCGTCCGGATTCCATTGTTCTCTTATACCTGGCTGCACTACTTCAAACTTGCCTTCCTGCAGCCATTTCTCAATAATAGCTACTGATTCGCCGCTCCAGCCATAGGTGCCAAAAGCCGCCGCTTTCTTATTCTTAAAGCCTAACCCCTTCATCATTTCCAATATTCCTGAAATAGCCGACAGTATACCCCTATTAATAGTAGCGGAACCGGCCAGCACTGCCCGGGATTTAAATATCTCAGTAATTATATCGTTTTTATCCGTGTGGGCAGCATTAAATAACTTTACAGCCACATCAGCATTTTGGGCTTTAATACCGGCTGCTATTGCTTCGGCCATTCTTCTGGTTCCATTCCACATGGTATCATAAACTATAGTGATTTGATTTTCAGCATAGCCGTCTGCCCATTGCAGATACTTTTCAATAATTTGTGCCGGGTTGTCCCGCCAGATAATTCCATGACTGGGGGCTATCATATTAAGCGGCAACTGCATACCCACTACTTCCTGAATCTTTTTTGTAACCATCGGACTAAATGGGGTCAGGATATTGGCATAATATTTTATGGCCTCCTGAAATAATTCCGCCTGATCCACCAAATCATTATACATAAGTTCTGAGGCATAATGCTGCCCGAAAGCATCGTTGCTGAACAGGATATTTTCTCCACTCATATAAGTAAACATAGTATCCGGCCAATGCAGCATACGAGCTTCTACAAAAGTCAGTTGTGCAGAACCAATATCCAAAGTATCGCCAGTTTTGACCTCGATAAAATTCCAATCCTGATGATAATGACCTTTTAATATCTTTGCGCCGCTGGAAGTACAATAGATTGGAGTATCAGGAATCTCTTTCATTAAATATGGCAATGCTCCGCTATGATCCGTTTCAGCATGA
>Ga0209312_1000083_pt1 | contig 103902 bp, 83 predicted proteins | sample BioC13SIPDNA_4_FD_185744 | JGI IMG/M metagenome (GOLD analysis project Ga0209312, IMG submission 185744) | Anaerobic biogas reactor microbial communites from Washington, USA - Biogas_R1_B C13 SIP DNA (SPAdes) (version 2) | ecosystem: Engineered > Bioreactor > Anaerobic > Unclassified | place... | reverse complement strand
CGAAATTCGTGGTATTCTTGCTTTGAGCCATTGGGGTTCTCCTCCTTGTGAATGTCTATGCAACATCCATTGTAGCGGAGTCCCGGTGGCTTGCCCATTCCTCCTCACCCTGGGCAAAGTTGCGAACATTAGTGTACTCTATCGAAGACTCAAAACAAGAACCCAATGTGACTGCAATCGCTACTATTTTAGGATGATAAAATGACCAACCTGCCCCCAACCCACCAGGACGTTCTCTGCCTGCTCAGCCAGGCACTTCATGCTGCCCGCCAGCCTGAGTCAACTTCCCGTGCTCTCAACAACCACCCCGACTGGCCCGCCATCCTGCGTGAAGCCGCCCAGCAGGCCGTGCTGCCCCTGGTGCTGGAGGCCGCGCTGACCTTGCCCCCGGAGCAGCAGCCGCCAGGAGGTGTGCTGGCCATCTACCGCGACCAGGCCATCCGCCAGGCCATCCACAACGAGCGCCTCATGGCCGCCCAGGATGTCATCCTGGCCGCGTTCGCGCGGCAGGGCATCCCCTGCGCCATCCTGAAGGGGGCCAGCGTTGCCTGCTTCTACCCCCAGCCATCCTTGCGCGAGATGGGGGATATTGACTTGTTGACCTACCCTGTCCACCTGGACCAGGCCGCGGGCCTACTGACCGGGCTGGGCTACAGCAAGGCGCCGGCGCGGGAGGACTTCCACCTGGGCTTTGTAGGTCCCCGGGCCCAGGTGGAGCTGCATTTCATCGCCACGGAATACCCCGAAGGCCCTGCAGGGCGGCACCTGCGGGAGGCCATGGAGGGCGCGCTGCCTGCGGCGCGCGTTCAGCGCATGGACGGGTACAGCTTTCCCGCCTTAAGCCCCCCACACCAGGCCATCTCCCTGCTGATCCACACGCAGCGCCACATGATGGGGCTGGGCATCGGCCTGCGCCATTTGTGCGACTTCGCCGTGTTCCTCAACAGCCTCAGCCCAGCGGCCTGGCAGGCGGACATCGCCCCGCTGCTGAAGCAGGGCGGCCTGCTGCAGTTCGCCCGGGTGCTGGCCCGCGCCTGCGTGCTGTACCTGGGCTTGCCTGCCGCCCAGGCGCCCTGGAGCGCCCAGGTGGATGACCGCCTGGCCCATGACCTGCTGATGGACTTCCTGGACAGCGGCAACTTCGGCCACAAGCGGTCCACCCTGCGCGCCACCGCGGTGCTGGTTGCGGACAAGGCGGGCACCGGGCGGCCAGCCGGCATGCTGCGCACAGCGCTGCGCAACATCAACACCTACGCCCGCAAGCGCTACCCCGCCGCCCAGAGGTGGCCGGCGCTGCTGCCCCTTTACTGGCTGTATGTGCCCGCGTGCTACCTGGTCACCCGCTGGCGTATGGGCGAAGGCGCCGCCGCCAGGCAAACCCTGGTTCAGGCGCGCCAGCGCAAGCGGCTGTTTGACCAGCTGCGCATCTACCTTCCCGACGAGAAGGCCTGAAGGGCGGTCCACCCACCGGCATAACCCCATCAACCCCCTGTAAATCAGCAAAAACAGCTGCCCGGCGCTTGCATCCAGGCCAGGGCTTGTGCTATACTCCTTGGGCATTACACACGCGGTGTGACGTTGCGCTTGTGCCTTTCTGGCGGCCGCAGCGGATGAACCCCGCGGAGGCAACAACAAGAGGAGGAACCCCATGGCAATCATCTCAATGAAGAGCCTGCTGGAAGCAGGCGTCCACTTCGGGCACCAGACCCGTCGCTGGAACCCCAAAATGGCCCCCTATATCTTTACGGAGCGCAACGGCATCTACATCATCGACCTGCAAAAGACGGTCCGCAAGATTGAAGAAGCTTACACCTTCGTGCGCAACCTGTCCATGGAGGGCAAGTCCCTGCTGTTCGTGGGCACCAAGAAGCAGGCCCAGGAATCCATCGAGCAGGAAGCCAAGCGCTGCAATATGTTCTATGTCAACCACCGCTGGCTGGGCGGCATGCTCACCAACTACCGCACCATCCGCTCCCGCGTGGACCGCTTGAACGAGATTGACAAGATGGAAGCGGACGGCCGCTTTGACGTGCTGCCCAAGAAGGAAGTGGTCAAGCTGATGCATGAGCGCAACAAGCTCAACAACAACCTGGGCGGCATCCGCACCATGAAGGGCCTGCCCGGCGCGCTGTTTGTGGTGGACCCGCAGATGGAAGCCATTGCCATCGCCGAGGCCCGCGCGCTGAAGATTCCCATCGTCGCCATCGTGGACACCAACTGCGACCCGGACCTGGTGGATTATGTCATCCCCGGCAATGACGATGCCATCCGCGCGGTCAAGCTGATTTCCGGCAAGATGGCCGATGCCGTGCTGGAAGGCCGCCAGGGTGCCCAGGCGGAAGCCGAGGAAGCGGACCAGGGTGTGGAAGACGGCGAGGAACTGGGCGCGTAAGCCCGCTGCGACAGATAAAGGAGACAAGAATGCAAATTACCGCTGCGATGGTCAAAGAGCTGCGTGAGCGCACGCAGGCAGGCATGATGGACTGCAAAAACGCGCTGGTTGAAACCAAGGGCGACATGGAAAAGGCGATTGAGTACCTGCGTGAGAAGGGCCTGGCCGCCAACGCCAAGAAGGCTGGCCGCGTGGCCGCTGAGGGCATGGTGGACAGCTACATCCACATGGGCGGCAAGATTGGTGTGCTGGTGGAGGTCAACTGCGAGACCGACTTCGTCGCCAACACCGATGCCTTCCGCTCCCTCTGCCACGACCTGGCCCTGCAGATTGCGGCCAGCAACCCCCTGTTTGTCAGCAAGGAAGATGTGCCCGCCGAGAACCTGGACAAGGAGCGTGAGATCCTGCGCGCCCAGGCCCTCAACGAGGGCAAGCCCGAAAAGATTGTGGACCGCATGGTGGAAGGCCGCATCGAGAAGTACTACAAGGAAGTCTGCCTGCTGGAGCAGCCCTTCGTGAAGAACCCGGACATCACGGTGCAGACCCTGGTGAACGAGACCGCGCTGGCCAGCGGGGAGAAGATCTCCGTGCGCCGCTTCACCCGCTATGAGCGTGGGGAGGGGATTGAGCGCAAGGTCTCCGACCTGGCAAGCGAGATTGAGGAGATGACAGCCAAGGCGTAACCCACGCCGTCAGCACACATACAGCAGGGCGGCGTTCGTGCCGCCCTGTTTGCAAAAATAGCGCGGGGGAATGGTATGAAGTACAAACGCATCATGCTCAAGCTGTCCGGCGAGGCACTGGGCGAATCCGGCTGGCTGTTTGACCACGCGCAGATACAACAGGTGGCGCGGGTCATCAAGCAGGTGGTGGACCTGGGCACCCAGGTGGGCATTGTCATTGGCGGCGGCAACCTCTGGCGCGGTCGCAGCGGCGCCGCCAAGGGCATGGACGCGGTGCGCGCCGATCAGATGGGCATGCTGGGCACGCTGATGAACTGCCTGGTCATGCAGGACGCACTGCAACGGCTGGGGCAAAAGGCGCGCATGTTTTCCGCCCTGCATGTGCCGGACATCTGCGCCAACTACCGCCGCGACCTGGCCGATGAGGCGCTCAGCCGCGACGGCGCCGCCCTGTTTGGCGGCGGCCTGGGCAACCCCTTCTTCACCACGGACACCGCGGTCTCCCTGCGCGCGCTGGAGCTGGGCGCCCAGGCGCTGCTGCTGGCCAAGAACGTGGATGGCGTCTACACCGCCGACCCCAAGCTGGACAGCGGCGCCACCCTCATCAAGGACATCAGCTATGGTGAGGCCATTGACCGCGGCCTGAAGGTGATGGACATGTCCGCCTTCCTCATGTGCAAGGAGCAGGGCCTGCCCCACATGCACGTCTTTGGCCTGGACCAGGCAGACAACATCCTGCGCGTGCTGCGGGGCGAGGACCTGGGCACCACCCTGCACCCCTGAGGGCAAGCTTTTATGAAACAACTGCGGCGCCTGGTCTGGTTTTTCGCCAAACGGCTGCTCCTGCTCACCGCCATCCTGGGGCTGATGACGGTGGCTTTCTATTTCAGCATGAACGCCGCCAACATCTTTATCATCCTCAAGGATGGCATGGCCCAGCGGGCGCTGACGGTGATGATGAACACCGAGGGCGCCGAGCTGGACAAGTATTTCTCCGCCGCCTACCTGCCCCTGGACAAGCGCCTGGCCTTGGTGCGGGAGGGCGCCAACCCTTATGAACCCTACCAGATCACCGGCATAGACCACCGCCTGCGCATGGAGTGGATGTGGACCTGGCCCTGGGAGGATACCGCCCGCGCCACCATCACCGAGCAGGTGCCAGGCATTGACGGGCGCATCAAGGCCAGCTACCGCGAGCGCGTCGCCCAGGAGAACTGGACGCCGCCCCGCTGGCCCAGCGCGCGCTACGATGTGATCCTGGTGCGGGAGAACGGCCAGTGGTTTATCCGTGAGTTGCGCAATGAAAGGGCCTACACCCCCTGAAAATAGAACAGATGAACAGCCAACCACCCTTCCTGATGCTGGCCCCCATGGCCGGCATCACCGACTGGCCTTTCCGCCTGCGGTGCCTGCTGCAGGGCGCTGATGAGACGGTCAGCGAGATGATCAGCGCCATGGGCTATTTGCAGGCGCCGCCGGACCATGCTGCCCACCGGTTCCTGCTGGCCTATGACCGCCGGGAGACCCGGCTGACCGCCCAGGTGTTTGGCAAGGATGCCGGCATGATGGCACAGGCAGCCCAGCGCCTGGCCGCACTGCCACAGTACCGCGGCATTGACCTCAACTTTGGCTGCCCGGCGCCCAAGGTGACCGGGTCAGGTAGCGGCAGCGCCCTGATGAAGGACATCCACAAAAGCGAGGGCATTATCGCAGCGGTGCGCAAGGCGGTGGCCAAGCCCCTGTCCGTCAAGATGCGCATTGGCTGGGACCGCCACAGCGTCAACGCGGTGGATTTCGCCCGCATGTGCGAGGCCGCGGGCGCGGACAGCCTGTGCGTGCACGGCCGCACCAGGGAGCAGCAGTACGCCGGGCGGGCGGACTGGGCTGTGATTGCCAAGGTGAAGGCGGCGGTCAGCATCCCCGTCATTGCCAATGGCGACGTGTTCACCCCGGATGACGCCCAGGCCATCCTGGACCAGACCGGGGCGGATGGCATCGCGCTGGGCCGGGGGGCGCTGGGCAACCCCTGGCTGTTCGCCCAGATCAAGCAGCGCTTTGCCGGCCAGCAACCAGTTACGCCCCCCCCGGAAGCGGTGCTGGACACCGCGCTGCGCCACCTGCAGGACATGGTCACCTTCAAGGGCGCGCGCTGGGCGCTGGTGGAGATGCGCAAGCATTTTGCCTGGTACCTGAAGGGCAGCCAGGGCGCCGCCAGGACACGCGCCCTCATCAACACCACGGAGGACCTGGACAGCCTGCGCGCCATCCTGCGCGGGCACTTCGCCCCGGCGGCAGATTGACAAGCCTGCGCCCGCTGATTACAATCAACAAGTAAAAAGCCAAGTCAGCCTTGGTATGCACCAAGGCCTTTGCATGTGGAGGAATCATGGATTACAGAATTCAAGTAGCCGGCCTCACCCGCGACCTGCCCCTGTGCCAGGTCAATGAGGAGCTGTACATCGCCGCTTTTGTCATCTTTGGGGATGTGGAGCTTACCATCGCCTGCGCGCGGGACCTGCTCAAAATCGCGCCGGATCACGATGTGCTCATCACGGCCGAGTCCAAGGGCATCCCCTTGGTGTACGAGATGGCCCGCCAGAACCGCGAGAACCGCTACCTCATCGCCCGCAAGGCGCCCAAGCTGTACATGCGCAACGTGTTCTCCACCGAGGTCACCTCCATCACCACCGTCAACCGCCAGATGCTCTTCATCGACCAGAACGATGCGGACTTCATGCGCGGCAAGCGCGTGCTGATTGTGGATGATGTCATCTCCACCGGTGAAAGCCTCAAGGCGGTGGAAAAGCTGGTGGCTGAGGCAGGCGGCACGGTGGTGGGCAAGATGGCCATCCTGGCTGAGGGCCCCGCCATGCACAGGGATGACATCCTCTACCTTGAGACCCTGCCGCTTTTCCGCCCGGATGGACGCCCAATGGAGTCATCCCCACCCCCCGCGGCAAACTAACATCAAATCCACTGCACCACACCGCGACAAGCCCACAAAACACCCCACAGGAGGCAGCATGCGCCAGCCCATCCTCATCCTGGATTTTGGCAGCCAGTTCACCCAGCTGATTGCCCGGCGCGTGCGCCAGGCCCAGGTGTTTTCCGCGGTTTTGCCTTATACGGCTAGCCTGGAGGAAATCAGGTCGATGCACCCCGCCGGGCTCATCCTGTCTGGCGGTCCGGCCAATGTGGACATGGCGCAGGCGCCCGCCTGCGACCCGGGCATCTTCAGCCTGGGTTTGCCGGTGCTGGGCATTTGCTATGGCATGCAGTGGATGACGAGCAGCCTGGGCGGCCAGGTCAGCCGCGCCAGCAAGGGGGAGTACGGCTTAAGCGAGGTCAGCCTGGATACCACGGCCCGGCTGTTTGAGGGCCTGGCAGCCGCTGCGCCTGTCTGGATGAGCCACAGCTACCAGGTGGATCGCTTGCCCCAGGGGTTCACCGCCACCGCCAGCACTGCCACCTGCCCCATCGCGGCCATGGAGGCGCCCGCGCGGGGCTTCTATGGGCTGCAGTTCCACCCGGAGGTCACCCACACCCACCAGGGGGTGGACATCATCCGCCGCTTTGCGCTGGACATCTGCCAGGCCACACAGGACTGGCGGATGGACAGCTTCGCCGACCAGGCCATCGTGGACATCCGTGAGGCCGTGGGCCAGGGCACGGTGCTGCTGGGGCTGTCCGGCGGGGTGGACTCGGCAGTGGTGGCCGCCCTCATCAGCAAAGCCATTGGCGACCGGCTGCACTGCGTCTTTGTGGACCATGGCTTCATGCGCCAGGACGAGCCGCGCCTGGTGGCGGACACCTTCTCCGCCCATTTTCCGGTGCGCCTCATTGCGGTGGACGCCGCCAGCCGCTTTTTTGACAAGCTCAAAGGCGTGAGCGACCCGGAGCGCAAGCGCAAGATCATCGGGGCGGAGTTCGTGCAGGTCTTCCGCGAGGAGGCCGCCAAGCTGGGCGCCCTGGACCATTTTGCCCAGGGCACCATCTACCCGGATGTGATTGAGTCCGGCGCCCTGCCCGGCTCTGTCACCATCAAAAGCCACCACAACGTAGGCGGTTTGCCCAGGGAGCTGGGGTTCACCAGCCTGATTGAGCCGCTGCGCACCCTCTTCAAGGATGAGGTGCGCCAGCTGGGCCGCGTGCTGGGCTTGCCCCGGGAGCTGACGGACCGCCAGCCCTTCCCCGGACCAGGCCTGGCCATCCGCACCCTGGGGGAGCTGACGCCCGAGAAGGTGGCTCTCACCCGCAAGAGCGACGCCATCCTGCTGCAGGAGTTTGAAAAAGCCGGCCTGGACAGCCAGGTGGGCCAGTTCTTCGCGGTCAACACCAACCTGCGCTCTGTGGGCGTGATGGGCGACGCGCGCAGCTACGATACCGCCATCGCCATCCGCGCCGTCACCACCGATGACTTCATGACAGCCGACTGGGCCCGCATCCCATATGACACCCTGGCCCTCATCTCCCGCCGCATCGTCAACGAGGTGCCCGGTGTCAACCGCGTATTGCTGGACATCACCACCAAACCCCCGGCGAGCATTGAGTGGGAATAGGGTCCGAGGGTTAAAAGCTCAAAAAAACTAAGTCTGGAATGTCCCAAGACAAAGGTGAGAATCAAATCAAAGAAATCATTGAAGCATCCAAGGTAAGTGTTTTCTTTATTGATGAAGATCAGGATGTGACAACAAAAGATATTGGTTCGATTGATGAGATTGTTCGATGGGGCAAGGCTATCGGAAGTACACTTGTTTATGACGAGAGCACAAAGCTGATATCACAATTTCGATGCAATGGAAGCGATGGCTATATGGCATTTATTGATAATCTCTTGGAACTGCGACAATCAAATGTTATAGATAATTTTATGACCAGTTATGAGATCAAGCTGTTTGATGATCCGAGTGAAATGCGGGAGGCACTCCGACAGAAAAATGTGACGAACAACGAATCCAGAATGATAGCCGGATATTGCTATGATTGGATTAGCAAGAATGATTACTCCGAACACGTGTATGACATTGTGTTGGGAGACAGTTTCAAAGCAAAATGGAATTTTGCTAACACAGGCACTTGGGCAATTGATGAAGAATCTTTTGATCAAGTAGGTTGTATTCATACATCGCAAGGCTTGGAGTTTGATTATGTAGGTATCATCATCGGGAAAGACCTGAGATACGATGGCGAAGGAACAATAACTGATCCGTCAAAACGCGCGAGAACCGACCAGAGCTTAAGGGGACTTAAATCAAGACCATATCCGGAACTGGCTGACAGGATTATTCGCAATACTTACAAAACTCTGTTTACAAGAGGTCAGAAGGGGTGTTTTGTGTATTGTGAAGACCGTGCGTTGCAGGAGTTTATCAAACATCAATTGGAGAAGTTATTAAATCGTAAAGATTAGCGGAAGATTCGGGGATAATTCCGGAGTTATTCAGAGAATCTATGTTAGTTAATTAGGGCCTGCTGAAAAAAGTGATTCGCGCTATGGTCGTTCCTTCAAACAGCTGCTTGTGCTATCCCAACCGATTCTCCAGTCCAATTTACGCTCTTCAGCACGCGCCAAAAAAGAGCTAAAAGGAAGCGCAGCAGGTGTGCAACGTTCATTGCCAGGATAATAAACGCCGCTTCCGTCTTTCCGGTCTCAGCCAGGTAGGCCATGATCAGATCCAGACCATAGCGACGCTTGCCGATCCCGTTGCGGCCCTCTACCATATTGCGATCACAGCTGTCCTGATAGGCCTGAGCGTCGTTTTCGTCAGTTCCATCCTTCCTTGGCCGGCCAAGTTTCGGACCGGACAGGCGGATGCCGTGTTCCTTGCAGAAGGCTCTGTTTTCACGGTTTCGGTAGATGGTGTCTGCCAGAATCGCTTCAGGATAGTGGCCAAATCGATCCTTATACCGTTCAGCCGATGCCTGAAGCCTTACTCCCTCGTTGTAGTTGTCATATGACTGGTCTTCGATGAACGTAAACCCATTGACCACCGACAGGTGCAGCTTCTGACCGAATTCGTAGGGTCTGCCCGCTTTGCCCCGCACGACGCAGCGGATATGCGGCTGGCGCAGGCTGACGATCCTGTCAGGACAGCTGTGGGTTCCCGTATCGTGCATAAAGCGCTGCTGCTCATACACTTTTCCAATGGTTTCAAGACGCTCTTTGTCTGCAGCGCTCAATCTATTTTCACCAGCTTCTACCTTCAGCCGGCTCAGCGTTTCAAGGTTCTTTCCGACATAGTCGAGTTGCTCCCCGATAGCCCGCCTGGTCGCTTTCAGTTTTGCCTTGCGCTGCTTGGCCACTTTGAGGTAGTTCCGCCGGGCTTTCCTGCGGTTATACGCCGTCTTGTGCCCCGTCTTGCTGCTGAACTCCCACAGTTTCTCAATCAGCTTCTCGGTGTTTTCACGGCAATCATTGACCAGGCCCAGATCAGTCGGATACTTGATGTCCGCCGGAGCAACCGTCGCGTCCAGGATCAGGACACCTTTGTTCCCGCCGCCGCCCTCCGGCGGTTCGTCCTTGTCTTCAGGCTTGCTTTCATCGCTCGGATGCGCCCGTTCATACATGAGCTCGTTGACGCGCTGCAGCAGTTCAGGGGTGAAGCGTTTTCGGAAGTGCACCATCATCGAGGCGTCGAACAGCGGTTCCTTGCGGAACGCCTTCAGACCCACCAGATATTGCGCATAAGGGTTCTCGCACAGATAGGCGACTGTCCCTTCATCCGTCAGGTTCTCTTGTTCCTTGATGAATGACGCGCCAAAGGCGATACGCGAGGGGATGGAAGGACGACCTGATTCCTCAGAGAAGTTCTTGGCGTACTCCTCCTCAATGAAGTCCCAGGGGATGATCCGGGCAATCTTCACCCAGCGATTATTCGCGTCCAAACCATCTCCAAAGGGAATGTAGAACTCATCCATTGAGAGCTGCGCTTTGTCACGTTTTCTGTACATCTGACACCCCAAACGCCTTATTTTGACTGGCTTTTTATGTGTTCAGTATACCATAAATCACGCGATTTATCCAGTGTTTTCAACGTGTTGAGGGTTATTCAGCAGGCCCTATTTATCCCTTACATAAATTCTATTTATCTTTCCGAATCTTCGTCCAATTCCCGGCGTCTGCTGGTACCGCAAGGCAGCACCAGTCCGGTTGACTGTACCGGCAATCCGATTTCGGATATATCCAAATATTCAACCGAAACCCCTGTTGCTGCACAAGCCAGTATCGCCCCACCAGTATAACCAAACGGGCTTAACACCTTTACTATTCATCCAAATAATCTGATAACTCTTCATTCTTTAAATAGTTACCATTTTTATCTTTTAGAAAAGGGAGCACTTGAATAACAGAACTATTATTTATTAGGCCATATACATGAGGATAATATCGGCCACAATTGTCTTCATCTTCAAATTTCACTTCTGATTTCAATTTCTTTTCGTCTATACAAACCAGAATAAGTTCTTCATCAATGTCTTTAAAGTTAGGTGCAACTCTCCAAAACAACTCGGGTGTAGAACAATGAATAAACCCATCAGCTTCTAAATTTCTACCCCCCCAATATTCTTTTTCTTTTCTATCCTCCCACGTAGATTTCTTCATACAATGTAAAATCAATTCATCACCTCATAGAATTCTGATTTGTCTCACGCTATGTCTGCAACATTACACCATATTTTCAATTGGTTTTACAGGTCTGATTCTTGCTTCTTTACCTGTTTATGCAAAACATCAGGTTGTTTGTGAATTTGCTGCATCAATCTACTTCTTTTTGCCCGGCCGCCGCCCCACCATGAACCATAGCAGGCCCGCCAGGTAGACCAGGCATAGGGCCATGGTCACCCACACCATCAGGTTGGAATTGGGCGCCAGGCCGACCAGGATGAGGATGGGCGCGCCAAAGAGGATGCCCGTGCCGCTGCCCACCACCAGCTGGTCCGCGGCCGGGGTCTTGAACTGTGGGTCAATCTGGCGCAGCGGCAGGATGCCCGAGCTGATGGTGCCCGTGAGCATGCCGTACATGGCGATGAAGCTTTCATCCTCATAGCCCGTGGACAGGCGCGGAACCACCCACTTGAGGTAGGTGTAGGTGATAATCGCGCCTGCCGCGGCCATGATGGCAAAGGGGGCCCACAGCCCGCGCAGGTCGCTGATTTCAATGGAGGCGATGCCAGCCACAATCATCAGGTCAAAGGCCAGGCCGGAGATGCGGTTCAACAGGTAGTTGTTCTGGTACTGGCGGGTCATCACCCCGGATTTGCGCAGCAGCCCCAGCGCGCTGCGCATGCCCATGGCCACCAGTGACCCGGTGATGAAGTTGAAGCCCCAGAACAGCGGCACAATGCTTTTGCCCGCCCCGGGGGCCACGGCGCTGATCCCCGCGGTCACCAGCCTGGTCAGCAAAAAGGTGATCAGGTAGGTGATGAGAATCAGCGCGACCTGCAGCGACAGCCGGTCGACGGATTCGGACAGCGGGACTTCGTTCACGTCCTGGAAGGTTTCCGTCACCACGGAGCCGGAGATGGGCTTGATGTCCTCCGACTGGACGCCCCGGCGCCTGAGCACGCGTCTGGTATACCAGATGCCCACGAAGCAGGCGGTCAGGTAGCCCGCCGCCGCCAGGGACAGGCCGAAGCTGCGCCCGCCCATGAAGCCCAGCGCCTCATAGGTGGTGCCCACGTTGTTTGCCTGGCCGGGCCCCTGCCCAAAGGCCATGGGCAGCAGGATGCCTGACGCCGGGAAGAGGGTTGGCATCAGCGTATAGTACAGCAGCAGGGAGACCAGCAGCCCGGCCACCGCCTGCACCAGGTAGGTGGAGACGATCAGCGCGCCGGATTTGAAAGCGAACACGCCCTTGACCTCGGTCTTGGTGGTGCGCAGCGCCATGGCGATGAAGCCGATGGCGATGCCGTGGTAGGTCACCATCTCCAGCAGCTCCGGGGGGAACTTCAAGAGTCCGCTGGCGCGCAGCGCAAGCAACAGGAAGCCGGCCAGCGCCGCCACCGGCATCAGGCTTTTGCGGATAAAGCCCACCTTGCGGGTGAGCAGGTTGGCAAACAACAGCAGCAGCGCGATCACGCCGCCCCATACAAAGATGTCCCACAGGCCCCGGTTCGCAGCGGAAAAATCCATGTTTACACGTCCTTCCCCTTGGTAATGTCATACAGGTCCCTGTATTTCAAGGCGTTGAAGCCAGGCAGGCTGCCGGTTTGCAGGTGGCGGCCATCCCGCAGCGTGAACTGGAGGATGTTCTTGCGGTAGATTTCCAGCCCGCTGATTTTCTCAAGCGGCGTTTCAAAACTGCCCAGGGTGAGCGCCAGCCCGCTCATGCGCATCACCCCTTCATCCAACAGGCGCAGGCTGCCATCCTCCTGCTGGATGAACAGCTGCTGGCCTGGGTCCTGCGCCAGCGTCTGGGCGGGGTCGTCCCGGAAGCGCGCAGCCATCTGCTCCTTCTGCCAGGTGGTCCACTCCAGGATGCTGGTCAGGGGAAACCCTCCTTCCAGCATACCAAACTCGGTATATAAGGCGGTGGTGCCGCACTCAAGGCATTCCAGGCTGTCCCCGCTTCCCCTGAGGCTGTTGAAGCCCTGGCAGACCGGGCACTGGTACAGCGCGTGCTCCAGGCCCTCGGCCTTTCTTTTGCCCCGGTAGGCCACAGGCGCCGCCTGCTGCCGGGCATAGGCGTCCTCAAACAGGTCCTGGGCCAGCTGCCGGTTGAGCGCCTCTGACGTCATCCCCGCCAGCTGCTCCTTTGAATAAGTATTCACCACCCGGATGGCTGTGCGCCCCCGGCGGATGCCCCGGCCCCAGCGCGGCAGAGCAAAATAGCCACCCTCAATCCGGCAGGTGACGAGGCCGGCGCCCATCGCCTTGAGCACCCCGCCGCTGGCCTGATTGAAGGGGCCGGTGCGGCCGTCAAAGGTGGTGTTGCCCTCCACAAACAGGCAGACATTGCGCCCCTGGCGCAGCCGGCGCAGCATGCTGAGGGTGGTCTGGGCATCTGTCGCGCCCTTCTGCTTGCCAATGCAGCCAAAGCCCGTCACCAGAAGGCGGTTGAGCCAGGGGTTCTGCAGCAGGCCGCGGCCCACCACAAAGCCCATGGGCGTGCGGAACAGCATGCCGGTGAAATAAAAATCCAGCTCAGTCACATGGTTGGCCACCACCACATAGGGCGGGGCCAGATCGGGCTGCTGATCAATCCAGGCGCCAAAACGCCAGGTGAAATATGGGCCGGCCAGCAGCCGTGCCGCCCGGTATGAAAACTCCTGCAGCCCGCGCAGGCGCTGGCTCTTGTCGCGCAACGCAGTCTCCTGTCCGCCGGGGTCGACCGGTAGTATAGAGACAGTATAACCGAAAAATGTTGGGTTTCAAGCACCCTCAGCTGTCCAGCTGCCCAGCCAGCGCCAGCGCGCACAGCGCGCGGGCCGCGCGCAGGCCGTCCACCGCGGCGGACATGATGCCCCCCGCCCGCCCGGCGCCCTCCCCGGCCGGGAAAACGCCCGGCAGGTTGGACTGGCAGTGCTCATCCCGGGCCGCCTGCACGGGGCAGGAGGAGCGGGTCTCCACCCCGGTCAGCACGGCGTCCGGGCTGGCGTAGCCCCTCAGCCTGCGGTCAAAGGCCAGGATGGCCTCGCGGATGCCCTGGGCGGCGTATTCAGGCAGCACCTCATCCAGCAGCGCCGCGCGCACGCCGGGGCGGTAGCTGGGCTGTACATTGCCCAGGCTTCGGGTGGGCTGCCCGGACAAAAAATCACCCAGCAATTGGTAGGGCGCGCGGTAGTCACCGCCGCCCAGCGTGTAGGCTAGGCGCTCAAAGCGCCGCTGGTAGTCAAAGCCGGCCAGCGGGTCATCCCTCACCATGTAGTCCTGCGGGCGGACCTCCACCAGGATGGCGGCATTGGCGTTTCTGCCGTCCCGGCGGGAGTTGCTCATGCCGTTCACGCACACCATGCCCGCTTCGCTGGCGGCGGGCAGCACCCGCCCCCCGGGGCACATGCAGAAGGTGTAGGCGCCCCGCCCGTCCTTCAGGCGGTGGGCCAGGTGGTATTCTGCCGGGGGCAGCAGCCCGCCGCGCGCCATCTGGCCATACTGCGCCTGGTTGATCAGCGCCTGGGGGTGCTCTACCCGAAGCCCGATGGAAAAGGGCTTGGGCGCCAAGGCCAGCCCCTGGCTGTACAGCAGCCGCTGGGTATCCCGGGCGGAGTGCCCGATGGCCAGAATCACCGCCTCACAATCCACCTCATGGGCGTCCTCGCCCTGAATGTAGCGCAGCCCCCGCAGGCGGCCGCCTTCCATGCGCAGGCTTTCAAACCGGGCCCCAAACCGCACCTGGCCGCCCAGCGCCTCGATGTGCTGCCGGATGCGGCTCACAATCCGCGGCAGCCGGTCCGTGCCGATATGGGGCCGCTGCAAATACAGGATGCGCTCATCCCCGCCGTGCTCCACCAGGATGTCCATCACATCCCGTGCCAGCGGGTCCTTGATGCCGGTGGTCAGCTTTCCATCTGAAAAAGCGCCCGCGCCGCCCTCGCCAAACTGGAAGTTGCTTTCCTCATCCAGCAGGCCGTGGCGCATCAGCGCGTTCACGCTGCGCGCGCGCCGCTCCACCGGCAGCCCGCGCTCCAGCACCAGGGGCTTGAGGCCTGCGCGCGCCAGATACAGCGCGGCGAACAGCCCGCAGGGCCCCAGGCCCACCACCACCGGGCGGACCTGGGCGCGCACCTTCGGGATGCGCAGCGCCTGCCGCACCGGCGCCAGGCTGACCCCCTGCCCCTGATGGCGCGCCACCAGGGCGGCTTCATCTGCCTCCAGCTCCAAATCCAGCGTATAGACCAGGCGGATGCGCCCCTTGTCCCGCGCGTCAATGCTTTCCTTCACCACGCGCCACGCGCGCACCGCCTCCCTGGGCAGGCACAGCCTGGACAGCGCCAGCCCCAGCGCTTCCTCTTGCCCCTGTCCGGGCGGCAGGGTCAGCCCACTGACACGGACCATGCCTCAATTGCCCAGCTCAATGCTGATCTGGGTAAACAGGTCCAGCACATCCTGCAGCCGGGTCTTCTTTTTTTGTTCATCCGCGCGGTCCAGCACGATGCCCCCCTGGTGCAACATCAGCAGCCGGTCGCCATATTCAATCGCGTAGCGCAGGTTATGGGTCACCATCAGCGCGGTCAGGCCTTTTTCCCGCACCACCTGGTCCGTCAGCGCCATGATCAGGTCGCTGGTTTTGGGGTCAAGCGCGGCGGTGTGCTCGTCCAGAATGAGGAAATCAATGGGGGTCATCACGCACATCACCATGGCCAGCGCTTGCCGTTGGCCGCCGGACAGGCTGCCCGCCCGGGCGTCCAGCATGTTTTCCAGCCCCAGGCCCAGCGGCCGCAGCAAATCCTGATAGCGCTGACGCTGCTTTTTGTCCACCCCCGGGCGCAGGTTCATGCGCTGGTCCTTGTTGTCGGCAAGCGCCAGGTTCTCCTGGATGCTCATGCCCGCGCAGGTGCCCATGGCCGGGTTTTGGTGGATGCGGCCGATGCGGCGCAGGCGCTTGTGCTCCGGCATCCTGGTGATGTCCTGCCCGTCCACCATGATCTGCCCGGCATCTGGCTGGATGGTGCCGCAGATCAGGTTCATCATGCTTGATTTGCCGGAGCCGTTGGAGCCCACGATGGACAGGAACTGCCCCCTGGGAATGCGCAGGGAAAAGCCTTCAAACAGGCACAGCTGCCGCACGGTGCCGGGATTGTACACCTTGCGCAGGTTGAGCATCTCAAGCATGGTCACGGGCCTCCTTTCCCTTGAGCAGCCTGGTGGACAGGATGCCCAGGAACAGCAGCGCGGTGACCAGCTTCATGTCGCCGGGCCGCAGCCCCAGGGAGATGGCCAGGCCATAGCTGGCCTTGTACAGCAGCGCGCCGATGATGACCTTGGTGCTGTCGCGCAGGCGCTCAACCCGCTTGAGCAGGTTCACGCCGATGATGACGCTGGCCAGGGACAGCACCATGGCACCGGTGCCCATGGACAGCTCAAACAGCCGCTGCTGTTGGCAGAGCACCCCGCCGCAGAAGGCCACCAGCCCGTTGGCCAGGGACAGGCCCAGGATTTTTACATTGCCCTGGTCGCGCCCCAGGGCGGTCACCACCTGCTGGTTGTCCCCGGCCGCGCGCAGCAGCAGGCCCAGGCGGGTGTTCAGCAGCGCGTCCAGCAGGAACTTGGCCAGCAGCACCAGCGCCAGCGCGATGATGAGGGTGGACCAGGCCTGGGGCAGCAGCCTGGTCAGCGCATTGTTGCGAAACAGGGTCACGCTGTCCCGGGGAATGGACAGCAGCGAGCTGCCCCCTGTGATGCGCAGGTTGATGGAGTACAGCGCCGTCATCACGATGATGCCGGAGAACAGCGCGCGGATTTTCAGCTTCACGTGGATGAGCCCGGTCACCAGGCCTGCCGCCATGCCGGCCAGGGTCGCCAGCAGCAGCGCGGGCAGGGGGGAGAAACCGCTGATGATCAGGGAGGTGCTGACCGCGCCCCCCAAGGGAAAGGAGCCGTCCACCGTCAGGTCCGGAAAATCCAGCACCAGGTAGGTGATCATCACGCCCAGCGCCATCAGGGCGTAGATGAAGCCCTGCTCCATGGTGGCGGGAAAGGCACGCAGGAAGGACATTAGGGGGACGGCCATGGCGACGGCTCCTTTCAGGGTGGGTTTACAGCGTGGTCACTTCGGTCAAGTCAGGGGCCAGGGTGTCAGGGAGCGTCAGGCCCAGGCGGGTAAGCGCCTCCTGGTTGTAGTAGAGGGCAAAGTCCTTGAGCACCTCAAAGGGGATGCTGTCGGCAGATTCGCCGCGCAGCACGCGGGCGGCCATCAGGCCGGTCTGGCGGCCCAGGGCTAGGTAGTCAATGCCCACCGTGGCCACGCAGCCGTTCTTGACCTGCTCAATTTCGCTGCCATAGACCGGCAGGCCGGCCGCGTCAGCAGCGTCCAGCACCAGGTCCAGGTGCTGCACCACGGTATTGTCCGTCAGCATGCTCAGCAGGTCCACCTGGGCGATGAGCCCGGGCAGGGCCAGGGGGATGTCGGAGCTGGTGGTGATGGTGCTCTCCACCACCTCAAAGCCAAAGGCCGCGGCCTCCTCGCGGTACTGGGCAGCCTGCACCTGGGAGTTGACCTCGCCCACGGTGTAGAGCAGGCCCAGGGTCTTGGCCTGCGGCTGCATCGCGCGGATCAGGGCCAGCTGGTCCCGCACCGGGATCTGGTCGCTGGTGCCTGTCGCGTTGCCATCAAAGGGGCGGTCGGCATAGGCCAGCCCCGCTTCGATGGGGGCGGACACCGCGGTGTAGATGACCGGGATCTTGCCGTCCGCGGTGTTCACCGCGGTCACCGCCATGGGGGTGGCGATGGCGGCAATCAGGTCCACCCCGTTGCTCACAAAGCCCGAGGCGATGATGGCGGTGAGGCCCATATCCGTCTGGGCGTTCTGGTAGTCTACCACCAGGTTTTCGCCCACCACAAAGCCGGCCTCCGCCAGCCCCAGCAGGAAGCCGTCACGGCAGTTGTCCAGGGAAGGGTGGTTGGCAAACTGGCCGATGCCGATGCGCACCGGCGTTTCCTGCGCCAGCAGGGGCAGATGGAGCGACAGCATCAACAGGGCAAGGATCAGGGCAGTCATCCGTTTCATGGTGTGGTCTCCTTTCAGTTTCCCGGTTTCCGGCTGTCGGCGGCCGTTTTTTGTATGGTCTGTACCGATGAAAAACGCCCCAAGCATCTGCTGCTTGAGGCGGTGTCTCCGCGGTACCACTCAACTTGGCCATAGGCCCACTCTTTTCACATGCCGACACATGTGACGCCTTGATAACGGGCGCGTATCCCGTCTGTTCCTACTCAGTTTCCCGTTCGGACAGCCCTTGGAAGGCCATTCACCGGATGCCCTGCACCGCACTTTCACCACCGGCGGCTCTCTTGGTTCGGGCGCTTCCGCTTACTCGTCTCCCGCATTGGTTTGTGGGCATCATAGGCCGAAGGCGGCCGCTTGTCAAGCGCCTGCGCGCCTTGACACAGGAGGGAGGCGCTTGCTACACTACCCCCATGTTTTCAAGTGTTCCGGGCATTTTTTCGCGCAGGCTGTGGGCCTTTGCCTTTGTATTTATTCTGTGCCTGTCCCAGTCAGCCGGCCTTGCGCAGGGCGCGCCGCCGCCTGATGGCAGCAGCATCCTGCTCACCTTCACGGGGGACTGCACCCTGGGCGGTCAGGAGTGGCTGCGCAACCGGGATTTTTCCTTTGTCAGCCACATCAAGCGCCACGGCTACGCCTATCCCTTTGCGCAGGTCAGGGAGTTCTTCCAGGAGGACGACCTCACCGTCATCAACCTTGAGAATGTCTTCTACGACAAAACCACCACCCCGGCCAAGAAGAATTACCTCTTCCGCGCGCCGGAGGAGTTTGCCCGCATCCTGCCAGAGGGCAGCGTGGAGCTGGCCTTTGTGGCCAACAACCACATCATGGATTATGGCCAGGCAGGCCTCAACAGCACCCTGAAGGCGCTGGAGGGCCAGGGTGTGGCCTGGTTTGGCAGCAACTACCAGCTGGCTGACACCTACATCTATGAAAAAGAGGGTATCAGGATCGGCTTCATCGGCTCCTACCAGTCCTACTGGTACTCCAGGAAGGAGAGGTTTGCCCAGCAGCTGGAGGCGCTCAAGCAGGCGGGCTGCAGCGCCATCATCGGCATCATCCACGACGGCACGGAGTACGCCCCCAGGCGCGGCAAGCGCCAGATGAGCATGGCCAGGTGGCTGGTCAACAACGGGGTCAACCTGGTCATCGGCCACCACCCCCATGTGCCCCAGGGCATTGATATCCTGGACAGCGCCACCGTGCTCTATTCCCTGGGCAATTTTTCCTTTGGCGGCAATAAAGACCTGGACATCTCCCGCCGGCCCGGCCGCCGGGCGGACAAGGCGCTGGTGGCCCGGGTGGCGCTGTACTTTGACGCGGCCGGTGCCTATGCGGGCCAGCAGGTGCGGCTAATCCCCGTGTCCCCCTCCGGCACGGCGGAGCACAACAACTACCAGCCTGTCATCCTTACCGGTCAGGACGCGCTGGACACCCTGGCCCTGGTGCAGGCAGACACCGATTTCACGCTGCCGCCCTACACCGAAGGCTTTGGCGCGCTGATGGACTATTTGCCGGCCGCCACCAGCCCCTGAGGGCCGGCTTCCACCAACCAGAAAACACAAAACCGGGCTGATCGCTGATCCCCAAGCAAACCCATGATAAATCAAGGCTTTTCTCCGCGCTTTTCCGCGCGGTTTTTCTTTGATTTTTTACCATTTTGTGCTATAATAATATGGAAGTGGTTTTTGGCTGCGGCCATGCCATTTCAATGACTGGGAACGAGGTAATTCAATGGCAAACGATCATCGACACGAGGTCACGTCCATGACCACCCATGTGGATGCCGCTTACGACGAAAAGCAGATACAGGTGCTGGAAGGCCTGGAGGCGGTGCGCAAGCGCCCGGGCATGTACATCGGATCGACCGACCAGAACGGCTTGCACCACCTGGTATATGAAATTGTGGACAACGCGATTGACGAGGCGCTGGCTGGTTATTGTGACCACATCCATGTGCGCCTGCACGCGGATGGTTCCCTCAGCGTGCTGGACAACGGCCGTGGCTTTCCCGTGGGGCTGCACCCCAAGCTGCAGCGCCCCGCGGTGGAGGTCTGCCTGACGGTGCTGCACGCGGGCGGCAAGTTTGGCGGGGAGGGCTACAAGGTGTCCGGCGGTTTGCACGGCGTGGGCGCTTCTGTGGTCAATGCCCTGTCCTCCCACATGGAGGTGCAGGTGCGCCAGGGCGGAAAGCGCTACCAGCAGGAATACAAGCGCGGCAAAATCGTCTACGACCTGCGCGTGATTGGCGTAGCGGAGGACACCGGCACCCTGGTGCGCTTCTGGCCGGACATCAAGTCCCAGGACAACCCCGATGGCATCTTTGAAGAGGACGCCACCTTCCGCTTTGATATCCTGCAAAGCCGCATGCGGGAGATGGCCTTCCTCAACAAGGGCATCCGCATCGACATCACCGATGAGCGCGTGGAGCCCGCTCTGGAGCGCAGCTACCACTATGAGGGCGGCATTGTGGAGTTTGTCAGGTACATCAACAAGAACCGCACCACCCTGTTTGACAACCCCATCTACATCGAAGGGCTCAGGAACGATGTGGCGGTGGAGGTGGCACTGCAGTACAACGACTCCTACCAGGAAAACACCTACGCCTTTGCCAACAACGTGCGCACGAATGAAGGCGGCACCCACACGACAGGCTTTTATTCCGCCCTCACCCGCGCCATCAACGATTATGGCCGCCGGTACAAGATCCTCAAGGAGTCTGACAGCAACCTCAAGGGCGAGGATGTGCGCGAGAGCCTGGCCGCGGTGATCTCGGTCAAGCTCAAGGAGCCGCAGTTTGAAGGCCAGACCAAATCCAAGCTGGGCAACTCCGAGGTGCGCGGCACCGTGGACAGCATGGTGTTTGAACAGCTGGGCGCGTACCTGGAGGAAAACCCCGGCGAGGCCCGGGCCATCCTGGAGCGCAGCCTGGGCGCCGCCCGCGCGCGGGAGGCCGCCCGCAAGGCGCGGGAGCTCACCCGGCGCAAGTCGGTGCTGGAGTCCGCCTCCCTGCCCGGCAAGCTGGCTGACTGCACCGAGCAGGATCCAGCCAAGTCCGAAATCTTCCTGGTGGAGGGCAACTCCGCCGGCGGCTCCGCCAAGAGCGGGCGTGACCGGCACTACCAGGCCATTCTGCCGCTGCGCGGCAAAATCCTCAACGTGGAAAAGACCCGCCTGGACCGCGTGCTGATGAACGAGGAGATCAAGAACATGATCACCGCCTTCGGCTGCGGCATCGGCGATGAATTTGACCTGAAAAATCTGCGCTACCACCGCATCGTGTGCATGACCGACGCTGACGTGGACGGCGCGCACATCCGGGTGCTCATGCTCACCTTCTTCTACCGCTACATGCGCCCCCTGATTGAAAAGGGCTATGTCTACATCGCCATGCCCCCGCTGTACAAGGTGACCAAGGGCAAGACCGAGCGCTATGTCTACAACGATGAGGCGCTGGAGGAGCTGCTCAACGAAATCGGGCGCGACCCCAAGCCTGAGATCCAGCGTTACAAGGGCCTGGGGGAGATGTCCTCCGAGCAGCTGTGGACCACCACCATGAACCCGGAAACCCGCACCATGATGCAGGTCACCGTGGCAGACGCCATCACGGCGGACGAGACCTTCACCCTGCTCATGGGTGACCAGGTGGAGCCGCGCCGCGAGTTCATTGAGCAAAACTACGACCTGGTGGCCGACCTGGACGTTTGACCGGACTGATATAGAAACGAGCAAGACAGCAAGATGAGTGAAATCCGCGACAACCTGATCCCCACGGAACTGGAGCAAGAGGTAAAAAAATCCTTCATCGCCTACTCCATGGCGGTGATTGTCAACCGCGCGCTGCCCGATGTGCGCGATGGCCTGAAGCCAGTGCACCGCCGCATCCTCTACGCCATGAACGAGCTGGGCATGACCAGCGACAAGCCTTACCGCAAAAGCGCGCGCATCGTCGGGGATGTGCTGGGCAAGTACCACCCCCACGGCGAGAGCAGCGTGTATGACGCCATGGTGCGCCTGGCGCAGGACTTCTCCACCCGCTACCTGCTGGTGGACGGCCAGGGCAACTTTGGCTCGGTGGATGGCGACCAGGCCGCTGCCATGCGCTACACCGAAGCGCGCATGAGCCGCATCGCCGGCCACCTGCTGGGCGAGATTGACAAGGACACGGTGGACTTCACCCCCAACTTTGACGAGTCCCTGCTCCAGCCGGTGGTGCTGCCCAGCCGCTTCCCCAACCTGCTGGTCAACGGCTCCTCCGGCATCGCGGTGGGCATGGCCACCAACGTCCCCCCGCACAACCTGGGCGAGGTGGTTGACGCCACCATCGCGCAGATTGACAACAGCGACATCACCCTTGATGAGCTCATGGAGCACATCAAGGGCCCGGACTTCCCCACCGGCGGCATCATCCTGGGCCGCTCCGGCATCCGCGAAGCCTACTACACCGGCCGGGGGCGCATCGTCACCCGCGCCAAGACCGATGTGGAGGTGCTGCCCAATGGCAGCAGCCGCATCGTCATCACCGAGATTCCCTACATGGTGAACAAGGCGCGGCTGATCACCAAAATCGCCGAGCTGGTGCACGATAAGCGCCTGGACGGCATCCGGGACATCCGCGATGAGTCCGACCGCACCGGCATGCGCGTGGTGATTGAGCTCAAGCGCGACGCGCAAAGCAGCGTGGTGCTCAACTACCTGTTCAAGCACACCCAGCTGCAGGAAACCTTTGGCGCCATCATGCTGGCGCTGGTGGACGGCCAGCCGCGCCTGCTCAACCTCAAGCAGATGATTGGCCACTACATTGACCACCAGAAGGACGTGGTCACCCGCCGCACGCGCTATGACCTGGACCGCTCCCTGGCCCGCGCCCACATCCTGGAGGGCCTGCTCAAGGCGCTGGACAACATCGACGCAATTGTTCACCTCATCCGCAGCAGCCGCGACACCGCCGAGGCCAAGCAGGGGCTGATCAGCCGCTTTGATTTTTCCGACAAGCAGGCCCAGGCCATTCTGGACATGCGCCTGGCCCGCCTGACCAACCTGGAGGCGGACAAGCTGCAGGCCGAGTACGATGAGCTGCAGAAGACCATCGCCTACCTGCAGTCCATCCTGGCGGATGAAACGCTGCTGTTGGGCGTCATCAAGGAGGAGCTGGGCGCCATCCGCGCGCGCTATGCCGACCCGCGCCGCTCTGAGATTTCCCTCATTGACGGCGAAATTGATATTGAAGAGCTCATCCCCAAGGATGAGATGGTGGTCACCCTGTCCCACTATGGCTATGTCAAGCGCCTGTCCCTGTCCACCTACCGCGCCCAGATCCGCGGGGGCAAGGGGGTGAGCGCCCTGGCGCTGCGCGAGGAGGATTACACCGAGCAGCTCTACACCGTGCATTCCCACGATGACCTGCTCTTCTTCACCGACCAGGGCCGCGCCTACAGCGTCAAATGCTACGAAATCCCGGAGGCCAGCCGTGTGGCGCGGGGCACGGCCATCGTGAACGTGCTGCCCCTCTACCCGGATGAAAAGGTCACCAACATGATCCCCGTGCCCAAGGAGGACCGGGAGCAGCACCACCTCATCATGGCCACCCGTGGCGGGCTGATTAAAAAGACCCCGCTGTCCGCCTACCGCAACATCCGCCGGGTGGGGCTGATCGCCATCAACCTCAGGGAGGGCGATGCCCTCATCGGCGCGGAGCTGATTGAGAACAGCCTGGCCAACGGCCAGCTGGACAGCGGCGCGGACCAGGATGACCTGGAGCGTGACAGCCTGCTGGCCCTGGAGGACCTGGAGGCGGAGCTGGAGGAAGACCTGGAGGAAGATCTGGAAGAAGACCTGGAGGAGGACGGGCGGTTGGAGGAAGATGCCGGGGAAGGCCATACCCACCTCATCCTGGGCACCCGCCAGGGCAAGGCCATCCGCTTTGACGCCTCCCGTGTGCGCGCCTCCGGCCGGGTCAGCATGGGCGTGCGCAGCATCCGCCTGGAGGAGGGCGATGAGGTGATCTCCCTGGCCGCCATCCAGAATGGTGCGCGCGAGGTGCTGGTGGTGACAGAGCATGGCTATGGCAAGCGCACGGACATCTCGGAGTACCGCGTCACCAACCGTGGCGGCAAAGGCATCAAGGCCATGAACCTCACCCAGAAGACGGGGGAGCTGGCTGCGCTGCTCATGGTGCAGCCGGATGAGGACATCATGATCATCACGGATGATGGCACCATCATCCGCACCCCGGTGGAGGACATCAGCAAGACCGGCCGCAACACCCAGGGCGTGCGCCTCATGCGGGTGGCCGAGGGCAGCGTCATTGTGGACGTGGCCCGCGCCGAGCGCGAGGTGGAGGATGAGGAAGACATCAACATTACGCCGAACCCTGTAGGGGAGAACGGGCGGGAAGACACCGCGGACCCGGCCCCGGACACCTTTAGGTGATTGTCCAGAACACCATCCTTTGACCATGACATGTTGAACAGGAGCGTCCCCGGGACGCTCCTGTTCATGTTTTGGCGCGAGCCCCGCTGGGGGCAGTTGCCAACTCGCCCAACACTGCTATAATGTTGCGGTATGACAAGCAAGCAGCGCACCCTGGCCGGGGGCATTTCCATCCTGGGCATCGCGGGCCTCATCTGCAAGGTGGTCGGCGTGCTGTATTTGATTCCGCTGGCCAACCTCATCGGCTCCCAGGGCCTGGGGGTGTACAACCAGGTGTTCCCCACCTACAACCTCATGCTCACCATCTCCTCCGCCGGCATCCCGGTGGCCATCTCCCGCATGGTGGCCGCCCGCCTGGCCCGGGGCGAGGCGCATACCCCCCGGCGGGTCTTCCGCGTGGCGCTTGTCATTCTGGGCGTGCTGGGCCTGGTGAGCACCCTGGCCATGCTGCTGTTTGCGGATGATTTCGCCCGTGCCACCGGCACCCTGGCCACGGTGCGCGGCTTCATGATGATCGCGCCCAGCCTGCTGCTGGTGTGCCTGATGAGCGCCTTCCGCGGCTACATGCAGGGGCACCGGCGCATGTGGCCCACCGCCATCAGCCAGCTGATTGAGCAGGTGGGCAAGGTGGGCATCGCGCTGCCGCTGGCCTTTTCCTTCATGCAGAAGGGCGGCTACCCTATGGGCGTGGCTGGGGCGCTGCTGGGCACCACCCTGGCGGAAGCGACCGCGCTGCTTTACATGGCGGTGGACTATGTGCTGCAGCGCAATAAGTTGCCGGGCGGCAGCCTGGGGCCTGCCGGGGCGCCTTTGGAAGGCTACCGCGCCATCACCCGGGAAATGATGGCCACCGCCGTGCCCATCACCATTGGCGCCTGCATCGTGCCCCTGGCGGGCATGGTGGACAGCTTCATGCTGGTGCGGCTCATGAAGGCCTACCTGCCGGAGGCCACCGCCCTGTCCCACTATGGCATTTACGCGGGCCTTGTCATCTCCCTCATCAACGTGCCCACGGCGCTGGCCATGGCCCTGTCCAGCAACCTGGTGCCCGCCATCTCGGCGCGCCGCGCGGCGGGGGACCAGGAAGGCATCCGCCAGGATGCCATGGCCGGGCTGCGCCTGGCCATGGTGGTGGGCCTGCCCGCCAGCCTGGGCATGAGCCTGCTGGCTGAGCCCATCCTCACCCTGCTCTTCCACAGCAAATACACCGCCGAGCAGCTCCATTTGGGTGGCCAGCTGCTCAGCATCAGCGCGCTCACCATCGTGGTCTTCACCCTGGTGCAGTCCACCAGCGGCATCCTGCAGGGCCTGTATAAGCAGCGCATCCCCATGTACACCCTGATGCTGGGGGTGCTGGTCAAAATCGCCATCAATTACACCGCGGTCCAGCAGCCTGCCATCAGCATCTTTGGCGCGCCCTGGGCTTCCCTGACCTGCTATATCATCAGCGCCGGCCTCAACCTGCTCTTTGTGGCCTGGCATGCCCGGCTGCGCCTGGACTGGCGCGAGCTGCTGCTGCGCCCGGGCCTGGCCACCCTGGCCATGGCCTTGCCGGTGCTGGCGCTCATCCAGCTGGCCGGTCGGCGGCTGTATACCAGCTGGCTGGCGATGGGCGTCACCATCCTGCTGGCCGCGGCGGTGTTCTTTTTGTCCGCCTTCAAGCTTGGCGCCATCAAGCGCAGCGACCTGCCAGCCCGTTTCCAGACGAGGTAAATCATGCACACCATCACCATCATCGCCCTGGGCCCCGGCTCCCCGGACCTGCTCACCCTGGGCGCCCTCAACCACCTGCGCCAGTGCAAGACCCTGGTGCTGCGCACCCAGCGCCATGGCGTGGCCAGGCTGCTGCGGGATGAGGGCATCAGCTTTGAGAGCCTGGATCTCTTGTATGAGCAGAGTGAGGATTTTGACGCCTTCACCCAGGCGGCGGTGGACGCGGTGCTGGCCCTCGCGCGAAAGGGAGCGGTCACCTACGCGGTGGCAGACCCCTCGGCGGATGCCAGTGTGCGCAGGCTGCGTGCGCTGGCCCGGGACAAGCTGAGCATCCTGCCCGGGGTGCCCCTGGGCGCCCCCTTCCTGCAGGCCGCGCTGCCGGACCTGCCAGTGCTGGTGTCCAGCGCTGTGGACCTGCCAGAGGTGAACGCCCAGCAGGCCCTGTGCGTGTTTGAGCTGCACTCCAAGGCCCTGGCGGGTCAAATCAAACTCAGGCTCCTGGAGGTTTATGGCCCGCGGGCGCGGCTGCTCTTCTTCCCGCCGGGGGAGGCGGCCAGCCGGCGCTTTGTGGAGACGGAGCTTACAGAGCTGGACCGTCAGCCTCGCTACAACCACACCAGCGGCTTCATCCTGCTGCCCCAGCCCCTGCTGTCCCGCGAGCGCTTTGACCCGGAGGACCTGCTGGCCATCATGCGCCGGCTGCGCGCGGATGACGGCTGTCCCTGGGACCGGGAGCAGACCCACCAGAGCCTGGCCAAGTACCTGGTGGAAGAGGCCAATGAGGCCGCCTGCGCCCTGCTGGAGGAGGACTGGGACGCCGCCGCGGAGGAGCTGGGCGATGTCTTCCTGCAACTGGCCTTCCACGCGGTGGTGGGGGAGGAGTACGCCACCTTCACCTGGGGGGACATGCTGCAGGCCATCTGCGCCAAGCTCATCCGCCGCCACCCCCACATCTTTGGGGACCTGCGCCTGGACACTGCCCAGCAGGTGCTGGCCAGCTGGGAGGAGATTAAGCGCCAGGAGCGCGGCGGCCTCCTGCCCGGCGACCGCATGCTGGAGGTGCCAAAGGGGTTTCCTCCCCTGATGCGGGCGGAGAAGGTGCAGCGCCTGGCCGCCAAGGCCGGTTTTGACTGGGACAGCGCCCTGGAGGCGCTGGACAAGGTGCACGAGGAGGCGGAGGAGCTGCGCCAGGCGCTGGATAGCGGCCAGGGGGCTCTGGACGAGCTGGGGGACCTGCTCTTCTCCTGTGTGAACACTGCCCGATTAATGGGTGTTTCGGCTGACCAGGCTCTACATTTTTCCACCGAGAAGTTTATCAGGCGCTATCAATGGATGGAAAACCGTATTAAAAAGGACGGAAAAGACTGGAATCTGTTGACAATCAAGGAAATCGGGGTATACTGGGAACGAAGTAAAGCGCCGGAATCCTGAGCTTTACATGTTAAAGGAGGATGTCACATGAATAAAACTGAACTCATCGCAGCCGTGGCCAAAGCAACTGAACTGAAGAAGGTTGACGCCGACAAGGCCGTCAACGCCGTCATCTCCACCATTCAGGCTTCCCTGAAGAAGGGCGAGAAAGTGCAGCTGATCGGCTTTGGCACCTTCGAGTCCCGCAAGCGCCCCGCCCGCGTGGCCCGCAACCCCCGCACCGGCGAGGAAATCAAGGTCAAAGCCAGCAAGGCCCCCGTGTTCAAGGCCAGCAAGGCGTTCAAGGACCAGCTGAACTAATCGGCCATTAGCCCATTCCGTTCAGCCGCCGCACCCAGGTGCGGCGGTTTTATGCTTCATCCGGCAAACCAATCGACAACGCCAAGGGAGGCACCATGCGCCTGGACAAATTTTTGAAGGTATCCCGCATCATCAAGCGCCGCACCGTGGCCAAGGAGGCCTGCGACGGCGGCCGTGTCAGCCTCAACGGCCGTGTGGCCAAGGCGGGCAGCGAGGTCAAGCCCGGGGATGTGATGGAGATCCGCTTTGGCAGCCGCCTGGGCCGCTACGAGGTGGTGGACATCAAGGAAACCGTGCGCAAGGACCAGGCCGCGCTCATGTACCGCGTGCTGCAGGAGGACGAGGCCACCCAGCAGGAGCGCAACGCCTGATGCGCCTGACGGATTCGGAACTGCTGCTGCGCAGGGCGGGGGAAGGGGACGCGAAGGTTCTCAACGCCTGGTGGAACGATGGCGCTGTGATGGCCCACGCCGGTTTTCCGGATGGGCTGAACCAGCCGCTTGAGGAAACCCGGCGCCTGGTCAGGGCTTACGCGGCCAGCGCGGACCGCGGGCTGTGGATTATCCTCTGCCGGGGCACACCAATCGGGGAGAGTTCCTGGCAGCTGGTGGATTCCACCACCGCCTGCTGCGGCTGGAAAATCTGCGAGGCGGACTATCAAAACCGCGGCCTGGGGCCCCGGGTCATCCGGATGACGCTTTCCTGGCTGTTTTCGGAGGAGGGGCTGCGCGCGCGTCATCCCATCACCTCCGTCATCTGGGACACCAACCTGAGCAACACCCGCGCCCAGCGGGTGTATGAGTAAAAAATCGGCGCTGAACGCCTGGGCGTGCGGGAGAACAGCTGGCAGGACCAGCGCGGCAAACGGCAGTCCGCGGTGGACTACCGCGTCACCCGGGAGTGGTTTTTGAACCAATCATAAGCAACAGCGCGGACAGATGAGCATCCGCGCCGTTGCCGTATTCCGTTTTCACAGGCAGGCCTGATGGCTTGCCTGTTTGTCAAAAAAGCCACCCTTTCGGGTGGTTTTTTGACGAGCAGAGCCCCTTTCGGGCGCAAATGGGATGAATGAATGTTGAAAGAATGAGGTTACTTACGGCTTAGCCTTCTGCGGATGGGTCGATTTCGTCCGCGTCGGCCTGCTTATGGCGTTCCGCCCGGCGGCTGCGGGGTTCGCTGTCCGCGGCGCTGTCCGGTTGCGGCTCCGCCGGCGCCTCGCTTTGTGCTTCGCGGGTCAGGCGGAAGCCGCCCTCCTCATCCGCGGCCTGGGGCGCTGTGGGCTCAGCTGCGGCGCTGTCCTGGCTGGCGGGGCGCAGGTACTTCTCATGGGGCAGCTCCGCTGCCGGCTTGGGGTCTGCCGGGGGCGCCTCCGTTTGTTCGTCAGACAGGGTGGCCACCGGCCGCCTGGCCTCGTCCGGCGCCGCGGTATAGTCCCGGGTGCCGGCCAGTTCAAAGGTGTCATAGGCCGCGTTGCTCTTGGCACGCGCGCGCGCGCGCATCACGCCGCTGATGGCCAGCAGGAGCACGCTCAGCCCGAAGAGCACGCCCAGGGCCAGGGTCAGGATGAAAAGGATGTCCCGGGTCTGCCCGCCGCCGGGGGTGAAGTCCTCTGGCAGGGGGGAGTGGGTGACAGCCGGTGTGACAGTGGTGACCACCTCCCGCGTGGGGGCTGAGGTGGGCGCGGCAAAGCTGATGGTGAGGGGGTTGGAGAGGAACTCCACCGGGTTGTCCTGCACGTCGGTGGCCACGGCGGTGAACTGGTACTTGCCGGCCTGGGACAGGCTGAAGTCCCGCGTGATCACGGTGCTTTGCCCCGGGGCCAGCTCGTTGATGGTGTAGATGTCCGTCTCCGCGTGGCGGATGCGGATGTTCTTGGCGGCGGTGTTGCTGTCGTTGGTGACAGTGAGGTGGAAGGTCATGTCGCCCGGCATGGAGGTGATGACCTCGCTGCTGGCTGTCAGGGTCAGGTTCAGCCGCAGCATCTGCCCCTCAGCGTAGGCGGACACCTTCAGCGGGGGCACCTTCTCATCCTGGGTGGTGCCGGTGTTGTCCTCCAGCTTCAGGGTGAACTCATAGGTGGTGGTCTCGTTGACGGTGACTTCCTTTTGAAGCTCCCGGGTTTGCCCGGCGTCAATCTGCACATTGGTAAACACCTCGCCCAGCTTGGGGTCGGTGACGGTGACGTTGGAATAGCTGATGTTGCCGGCGTTCTTCAGGGTCAGGGTCAGCAGGACGGTCTGGCCGATGTCCACCTGGGTCTGGTCGGCGGTCAGCTCAAACTGCAGCGCCGGCCGGGCCAGGGGCACCTCCACCGTGTCAATGGTGAGGGTATGGGTCTGCCGCTCGCCCTCCTTGCGGTACTTGACCACCGCTGAGCTGCTCAGGTTGCCGGTCACATTGCCCTTGTTGAAGGTAACCTTGGCGCTTTCGCCCGGCGCCAGGGAGGCCACGCTCTGGGTGCGGGTGGCAATCAGCCGGTTCTCCTGGATGGTGATGTTGGTCAGCTTCACGTTGCCCTGGTTGACCAGCTCGTACAGCACGCTGACTTCCTTGCCCCGGCGCACCACCTCGGGGGTGATGGTGCGGCTGACCTTCAAATCCACCTTCTCGCCGGTGAACTCAATGGTGGCGGTGGCGGGCAGGTTTTGTTCCACCACGGCGCCGGTGGCGTCCTGGGCGGTCAGGCGCAGGGTATAGACCAGCTTGCCCTCATCCAGCTGCGCCTGCTTGACGGCATACTGCCCCTGCCACAGGTAGTTCTCACCCGAGGGCAGCTTGCCCAGGCTGCCGCCGTCGGCAAAGGCGGTGACCAGTTTGCCGTCCGGGTCATACAGGGACAGGGGGGTGGTGATGTCCTCGCTGCCGGCGTTGGACACCCGGGCGGACACGGTCACGGTGCCGGGCGCTGTCAGGCTGGCAGGCTCCACACTGAGGGTGAAGCTGAGCCCCCCGGGCAAGGCTTGCGCAAAAGCCGGCTGTCCGGTCAGCACAAGGCCCAGCACCAGCAGGCATATAAGCATCACGCGGATTCGCGGTTTGATCAGGGCAGGATTCATGCCCGTCCCTCCTTCCGTCGCGCACGGCGCGCTTTGGCTGGAAACTCTTACTCCCCGCATTCTACTTCACGCCCCCGGAAGTGTCAAGCAATACAAGGCTATCCGGCCCCTCAGCCGCCTTGTTTCGCCTGCGCGGCCGCCAAGGCCGCGCACTACCATCCCCTGTGCCGCTGTGCTATAATCGCGCTGACCAAGCCCGAGGAGGAAGGCCCTATCAGCAGACTGTTCAACCACCTGGCGCCACCACCGCCGCCGCCGCCGGAACCTGACAAGCCCCGGCGCTTCTCCCTGTTCAAGCGCCGCACGCGCAAGCCCAGCTTTGTGCTGGCGGTCCTCATCAACTGCGCCCACCTGTTTTTGCTGATGCTGCTGCTGCTGTCCCTGGCCGGTGCCGGCGCCATCGCCGGCATCGCCAAGACCTATGTCGACACCGCCCCGGTGCTGGACCTGGCTAAGATTGACGAGCAGGACCAGACCTCCTTTTTCTATGACCGGGACCGCAACCTCATCACCGACTACAAGGGAACGGAAAACCGCATCATGGTGTCGCTGGACACCATGCCCCACAACCTGCGCAACGCCTTTGTGGCGGCGGAGGACGTGCGCTTTTTTGCCCACAGGGGGGTGGATGTCAAGCGCATCATCGGCGCCTTTGTCTCCAACCTGGTCTCCGGCACCCAGCAGGGCGGCTCCACCATCACCCAGCAGCTGATTAAAAACACCCTGCTCTCCAACGAGCAAAGCTACAAGCGCAAGATTCAGGAGGCCTACCTGGCCATGCAGCTGGAGGCCAGCTACAGCAAGGAAGAAATCCTGGAATCCTACCTCAACACCATCTACCTTGGGGAGAACTACTACGGTGTCAAGGTGGCCGCCATGGGCTACTTCGGCAAGGAGCTGGGCGAGCTCACCCTGCGCGAGTGCGCCATGCTGGCCGGGATGACCACCAACCCCTACTACTACAACGCGCGGCGCAATTTCTATACCCGCTCCTCTGACACCGTGGATTTCACCGCGCGCAGCAACAACCGCACCGACTATGTGCTGCGGGTGATGTATGAAAACCAGATGATCACCCAGAAGGACTTCACTGACGCGCAGAACCAGGCCACGGCCAGCGTGCTGCGGGAGGACCCGGAAGCCCGCGCGCTCTACCCCTATGTGCACTACCTGGAGTACGCCGTGCGCGACACCGTTCAGGTGCTGCTGCGGCAAAACAAGCTTGAAAACACCGCGGCCAACCGCGCCCGCATGGAGCAGGCGCTGCGCACCGGGGGCTACAAGGTGTACCTGGCGCTGGACACCTCCATGCAGACCACGCTGGAGGATGTAATCTACAACTACAAGGATTACCCCGGCCTGCGCGACCCCGGCACGGACATCCACCGCTCGCGCAACCCTGACGGCACCTTTACCGACATCATCCAGCCCCAGGCGGGCGCCGCCATCGTGGATTACCGCACCGGGGAGCTCAAGGCCATCGTGGGCAGCCGCACGCCGCCCACCACCCGCAAAACCCTCAACCGCGCGGTGGACATGAACATGCCGGTGGGCTCCTCCATCAAGCCGCTGTCCGTCTATGCCCCGGCAATTGACATGGGCGCGGGGGCTGGCTCCATCGCCTACAACATGCCCCTGCCCATCCCGGGCTGGCGCGGCAGCGACGGGCAGGACAGCTGGCCGCAGAACTATGGCGGCAGCAGCTACCGGGGGCCGGAGTCCTTCCGCACCGCCCTGGTGCAGTCCGACAACACCGCGGCCGCCCAGGTGCTCATGAGCTACGTGGGGGTGGAGCGCTCAGTGGATTACCTGCGCCGCCTGGGCGTGGCGGACAACCACATCAACGCGACACCCTTTGGGGTATCCCTGGGTTCGTCCGGGATCACGCCGCTGGAGATGGCGGTGGCCTTTGGCGTGTTGGCCAATGGCGGGGTCTACCAGGAACCCATCAGCATCCTGGGCATCCTGGACCGCAACAACCAGGTCATCTACGATGCCCACCAAAGCCAGCAGCGCCGCGAGGTGTTCAAGCCCTCCACTGCCTGGCTGACGGTGGACATCCTCAAGGAAGTGGTCAGCCGGGGCACCGGCCGCGCCGCCCGCATCAACGGGCAGACGGTGGCAGGCAAGACCGGCACCAACTCCGAGCAAAAGGGCGTTTTCTTCGCCGGCATGACCGGCTGGTATTCCGCCGCGGTGTGGATTGGCCATGACAACTACAAGGCCTTGTCCAGCCGCACCACCGGGGGCAACTCGGCGGCCAGGCTCTGGCAGGTGTTCATGGAGCGCATCCACAAGGAAAAGGGCCTGGAAAACCGTGACATCCTGCAGGGCGGGGCGGACAAATACGGCCTGACGCGCGTCACCACCTGCGCGGTGTCGGGGCAGCTGGCCACCGAGGCCTGCCGCCGGGATGCCATGGGCTATGGCACCAACAACGATTATTTCGCCCAGGAATCCCTTCCCCGGGTCAACTGCCAGATGCACCATGAGATGACCATTTGCACCCAGAGCAACCAGATTGCCGGGCCCTACTGCCCGGTAGAAACCCGCGCCAGCCGCGGCGTGCTGGTGCTGCCCCTCAACCACCCGCTGGAAATCTTTGCCGGTTCCCGTTATTCCAACGTGCTGTCCCAGTACCTGGGCTCCTATTCCACCATCCGCTTCACCAACAACCAGGACGCCAACGCCGCGCTGCTGTCCGCCCAGACCTGTGCCATCCACCAGTCCCCGGTGGACATGAGCGCGGGCATCATCACCAACACCCTGCTGCCGGACGCGCAAAACCTCATCGTGCAGGCCTCCAACCAGCTGGCCACCCTGCCCCCCGGCAGCCCGCAGCATGAGGCCCTGTTGAACGCCATCAACCACCTCAACAGCGTCATCGCCAGCAACCCGGACCTGGAGACCCTGGCAGGGGCCATGGGCCAGCTCACCCAGGTCATGGCGGCCGTCCCCTGATCCTTCCTTTTGCCGCTTCCTGCCGCCCCCGGCGGCAGGTTTGCTTTTGCACCCGGCCTGTGGCAAGATAGGCGCGCTGGCGTTTCAAGCAACCAACTACCACCAGCAAAGCAGGTCAACGATGAGCAGATTCCGCCGGATGTTCCTGGGCGACAAGGTCTTCTACCGCACGGTGCTGGGCATCATGATTCCGGTGATTATTCAGCAAAGCGTCACCAACCTTGTCAACCTGCTGGACAACATCATGGTCGGCCAGCTGGGGACCGAGCAGATGTCCGGCGTGGCCATCGCCAACCAGATGGTGTTTGTGTTCAACCTGTGCATTTTTGGCGGGTTGTCAGGCCCTGGCATCTTTGGCGCGCAGTTTTTCGGCGCAAAGGACATGGAGGGGTTGCGCAACACCTTCCGCATCAAGCTGTGGTTTACGGGGCTGATCACCCTGGGGGCCATCCTGGTGTTCAACCTCTGGCAGACCCCGCTCATCCGGCTCTTCCTGCAGGGGGAGGGCGACCCGGCCTTGGCCATGTCCATGCAGCATTACGCCCACGAATACCTGCTGTACATGATGCCCGGCTTCCTGCCCTTTGCCCTGACCATGTGCTATGGCAGCACCCTGCGCGAGGCGGGGGAGACCATGTTGCCCATGAAGGCGGGCGTGGTGGCGGTGCTCACCAACCTGATTGGCAACTGGCTGCTCATTTTCGGGCACTTTGGCTTCCCTGCCCTGGGCGTGCAGGGCGCCGCCATCGCCACGGTGTTCTCCCGCTTTGTGGAGCTGGCCATCCTCATGTTTGCCGCCCACCGGCAGGAGCGCTTCTCCTTCTTCCACAAGGTGTACCGCACCCTGCGCGTGCCGCTGGACCTGTTGGCCAAGGTGAGCATCAAAGGCCTGCCCTTGCTGCTCAACGAGGCGCTCTGGTCCCTGGGCATGACCACGGTGACCCAGTCCTATTCCACCCGGGGGCTGCTGGTGCTCTCCGCCGTGAACATCTCCTCCACCGTCACCAACCTGTTCAACGTCTTTATGTTCGGCGTGGGCAACGCGGTGGCCGTGCTGGTGGGCCATTCCCTTGGCGCGGGCAAGCTGCGCAAGGCGCGGGAGGATGTATGGAAATTGTTCTTTCTGGGCTTTGCGCTGTGCGCCGCGGTGGGCGGTGCCCTGGCGGCGATGTCCGGCCTTTTCCCGCAGCTGTACAATGTGGCGCCGGAGACCCGCAGCATGGCGTCCACCTTCATTCTCATCGGCGCCCTGCTGATGCCAATCCATGCCATCAGCCATTCCAGCTTCTTCACCCTGCGCTCCGGCGGCTCCAGCCTGATCACCTTCCTGTTTGACAGCGTGTTTACCTGGGGCTTGCTCATCCCCACCACCCTGGTGCTGGCGCACTGGACCGACATGCCCATCGTGCCGCTCTACCTGGTGACGCAGGCCACCAACATTGTCAAGACGGTGGCCGGGGTGCTGCTGGTGCGCGGCGGCGCCTGGCAGCGCAACATTGTGTCAGTCACGCCAGTGGACAGCGCACTTGAATGATGCAGTGGCAAATGGTATGCTAAACGCAAGTATATGGATATGCCAAGGAGGGTTTCTATGCTGAATTTTGACCTGTATACACCCGCGCGCATCGTTTTTGGGCGGGACACCCAGCACCGCATCGGCGAGCTGATCAAGCCGCACGCCACCAAGGTGCTGCTGCATTATGGCGGGGGCAGCATCAAGCGCTCCGGCCTGTATGACCAGGTGGTCAAGTCCCTGAACGACGCCGGCCTGCCCTTTGTGGAACTGGGCGGCGTGGTGCCCAACCCCCGCCTGTCCCTGGTGCACGAAGGCATTGAACTGTGCAAGAAGGAAAAGGTGGACCTGATTCTGGCCGTGGGCGGCGGCAGCGCCATTGACTCGGCCAAAGCCATCGCCATGGGCGTTTATTATGAGGGCGATGTCTGGGACATCTATGACCAGCGCCTCGACATCAAGAAGGCGCTGCCTGTGGCCATCATCCTGACCATCCCGGCAGCCGGCAGCGAGTCCAGCGGCGACACCGTGATCTCCAACGAGGAGACCGGCCGCAAGTATGGCTATGGCCACCCCTTGCTGCGCCCGCTGGTGAGCGTCATGAACCCGGAGCTCTTCTTCACCCTGCCCAAGGACCAGGTGGCCAACGGCGTTGCCGATATGATGAGCCACATCTTTGAGCGCTATTTCACCAACACCACCCATGTGGACCTGACGGATGCCCTGTGCGAGGCTACCTTGCGTACCATCATCGTCAACGCGCCCAGGCTGCTGGACAACCGCAAGGATTATAACGCCTGGGCGGAGATTGGCTTTGCGGGCACCGTGGCGCACAACGGCCTGCTGGGCATGGGCCGTGAGCAGGACTGGGCCTGCCACAACATGGAGCACGAGCTGTCCGCGGCCTATGATGTCGCCCACGGCGCCGGCCTGGCGGTGCTGACACCTGCCTGGATGAAGTATGTCTGGAAGGGAAACCCGGACATGTTCCTGCAGTTCGCTGTCAATGTGATGGGCGTGTCCAAGGGCTTCCGCGACAAGGAGGACGCCATCCTGGAGGGCATCGCGCGCCTGCAGAACTTCTACCGCACCATGCAGCTGCCACAGACCCTGACTGAGATGGGCATTGACGGCAGCCGCCAGGAGGAGATGGCGCAGAAGTGCACCGGCCAGTATTATGATCGCGAGAACAAGATTGGCGGGCTGAAAAAACTGGGCTGGCAGGACGTGTACAACATTTACCAGATTGCCAAGTAGACAGGCAGGCGATTTTTCAACCGGGCAGCGTAGGCTGCCCGGTTTTTTGTGCAAAGCCCGAAATTGTCCTACATTATAAAGGCGAATACGGTATCTTCAGGTCGTAATATGTTCGTATTGACAAGGCCATGACCACACCATATAATCAAATCAAAGTTTTATTGCGGGGTTTGCTTGTTATTGATAGGATGAAAGCCCGGCATGTCACTGAAAACCCGTCAAGTGGGTAGGTTTATCGCACAAGCGGGCAGGCGCCCGACACAAACAGCCCACAGGCTGCCCCAGGGGAGGAAGTCTTGAGCAACACACATGAAGTCCTCGTGAGAATGTCGGGCATTGACAAGGTTTTCCCCGGCGTGCGCGCGCTGCACCAGGCCAGTTTTGAGCTGCGCGCGGGTGAGGTGCACGCGCTGATGGGGGAGAACGGGGCGGGCAAATCCACCCTGATGAAGGTGCTCACCGGCATCTACCAGCGCGATGGCGGCACAGTGGAGGTCATGGGCAAACCGGTGGAAATCAGCGGCATGCGCGAGGCGCAGGAGCTGGGCATCTCCATGATCCACCAGGAGCTCAACCTCATGCGTGACCTGACCATCGCGCAGAACATCTTCATCGGCCGGGAGCCCATGCGGGGCTTTCTGCTGGATGAGAAACAGCTCAACGCCCAGACGGCGGAGCTGCTTGCCTCCCTGAACATCAACCTCAAGCCTGACACCCTGGTGCGCAACCTCACGGTGGCCAAGCAGCAGATGGTGGAGATTGCCAAGGCGCTTTCCCACGAGGGCACCCGCATCCTGATTATGGACGAACCCTCCGCCGCCCTGACTGAGGCTGAGATTGAGGACCTGTTCACCTTCATCCGCCAGCTGCGCGCGCGCGGCGTGGGCATCATCTACATCTCCCACCGGATGCATGAGCTGGAGGTCATCTCCGACCGCATCACTGTCATGCGCGATGGCATGCACGTGGGCACGGTCAACACGGCGGACAGCACCCTGGACCAGATCATCTCCATGATGGTTGGCCGGGTCATCTATGAGGAGCCCAAGCAGCACTCCAACGTGCCCCCGGACGCGCCGGTGGTGCTGGAGGTGAAAAACTTGCTGTCCACGCAGGTGAGCAACGTGTCCTTCACCCTGCGCCGGGGCGAAATCCTGGGCATCGCCGGGCTGATGGGGGCCGGGCGCACCGAGCTGGCCCGGCTGATTTTTGGCGCCGACAAGCGGATCAGCGGCCAGATCATGATCAACGGCATGCCGGTCAACATCAACAGCCCGCGGGATTCCGTCAACACCGGCATCGGCTACCTGTCTGAGGATCGCAAGCAGTACGGCCTGTGCCTGGGGCTGTCCGTGGCCAACAACGTGGCCCTGCCCACGCTGGACTTGTTTTCCAAGGGCCTGGTGGTGGATGACAGGCGCATCCGCAACACGTCCAATGAGTACAAGGAGCGCATTGACATCAAGACCCCCACGGTGGACACCCCGGCCATCAGCCTGTCTGGGGGCAACCAGCAAAAGGTGGTCATCTCCAAGTGGCTGGTGCGTGACAGCGACATCCTGATCTTTGACGAGCCCACCAGGGGCATTGACGTGGGGGCCAAGAACGAGATTTACAAGCTGATCAACCAGCTGGCGGCCCAGGGCAAATCCATCATCATGATTTCCTCTGAGCTGCCGGAGCTCCACCGCTTCCACCAACAACCAGAACGCGGCCGGCCTGGCGGCTGAGGAAATGCTGAAGCTGGAAGGCTTTGCCGATGCCCTCAAGGCCGCCACCCCCGAGAAGCCCGTCGTGCTGGCCGTCCTGTCCCAGGATGCCACCAGCGAATCCGTCACCGGGCGCACCACCGGCTATGTCAACAAGATGAAGGAGCTGGCCGCCCAGTATGGCAACGTGATCGTGGTGGGCCATGACCTCTGGGCCACCAAGCCCGATGAGGCCCCCGAGAACCCCAGCATCCTCATCCATGTGGAAATCTCCGCCACCCCGGAGACCGTTGACGTGACCAACTCCGCCAACGCGGTCCTCAACATTGAGAACCTCCATTCCGTCTTCCTGTCCAACGAAGGCGCTGTCAACGGCTTCCTGGCCGCCACCAACGCCGGTTCTGACCTGGGCGATGGCGGCCGCTACGCGGACCTGGTGGTGGCTGGCTTTGACGCCGGCGCCCCCCAGAAGAACGCCATCCGTGAGGGCTGGTTCGCCGGCTCCATCACGCAGGACCCCTACCGCATCGGCTTCCTGGCAGTTGAGCTGGCCTTCAAGGCCTCCCAGGGCGAGGAAGTGAGCGATGTGGACACCGGCGCCCAGTGGTACACCGCCGAGAACATCGACAACCCCGACATCGCCCTGCTGGTGTATGACTAATCACCTGAACCAGCCCCTGGGCTGATCCTGGCCGGATGTCCCGCGTTTGGGTGGGGCATCCGGCCTTCTTGAAGCAGGCGTTTCCCAAGGTTTGTTTTGCCGGACCGCGGGGTTCACCGGGCCTTGCCCGCCCGCCCCGCTTGTGATAGATTTCAAGCATCACTGCAAGGGCCGCTGCCCTTGCCCAAAACAGGAGGCACATATGCACTACCCCAAGATCGGCATCCGCCCCACCATTGACGGCCGCTGGGGCGGCGTGCGCGAAAGCCTGGAGCAGACCACCATGGACATGGCCCGCGCGGCCGCGCGGCTCATTTCCACCCTCAAGTATCCCGACGGCACCCCTGTGCAGTGCGTGATATCCGACACCACCATCGGCGGGGGCGCGGAGGCGGCCGCCTGTGAGCGCCAGTTCCAGAAGGAAAACGTGGTGGCCACCCTCACGGTCACCAAGTCCTGGTGCTATGGCATGGAAACCATGGACGCCAACCCCAACACCATCAAGGCGGTCTGGGGCTTCAACGGCACCGAGCGCCCTGGTGCTGTCTACCTGGCCGCCGTGTTGGCCGCCTACGCCCAAAAAGGCCTCCCCGCCTTTGCCATCTACGGCCGGGATGTGCAGGACCTGGATGACACCAGCATCCCGGCAGACGTGGAGGAGAAGCTGCTGCGCTTCGCCCGGGCCGCGGTGGCGGTGGGCTGGATGAACAACAAGTCCTACGTCAACTTCGGCGGGGTGTCCATGGGCATCGCCGGCTCCTACGCTGACATGAACATGATGCAGCAGTTCTTCGGCATCCGCCCTGAGTGGATGGACATGACCGATGTGCTGCGCCGCATCCACCTGGGCATCTATGACCCGGTGGAGTACGAGAAGGCCCTGGCCTGGATCAAGGAGCATTGCAAGGAAGGCTTTGATGTGAACGCCGGCAAGGAGCTAAGCCAGGTGGTCACCCGCTCCAAGGCTGTGCCGCCTGAGGAGGACTGGGCCTTCATCGCCAAGCTCAGCCTGGTCATCCGCGACGTGATGTTTGGCAACCCCAGGCTCACGGAGCTGGGCTGGCATGAGGAGGCGCTGGGCAAAAACGCGGTGGCCGGCGGGTTCCAGGGCCAGCGCGCCTGGACAGACTGGCTGCCCAACGCCGACTTCACTGAGGCCATCATGGCCACCACCTTTGACTGGAACGGCGCGCGCCAGCCCACCGCCTTTGCCACCGAGAACGACACCTTGAACGGCCTGTCCATGCTCATGGGCACGCTCATCACCAACACCGCGCCCTGCTTCCATGATGTGCGCACCTATTGGAGCCCGGATGCCGTGAAACGGGTGAGCGGTTGGAAGCCCGAGGGTCTGGCAAGCGAAGGGTTCATCCACCTGCTCAACTCCGGCGCCACGGCGCTGGACGCCACCGGCGCCGCCCGGGACCAGGAGGGCAGGAGCGTGATGAAGCCCTTCTGGGAGATGACCCAGCAGGACATCGCCGCCTGCCTGGAGGGGACCGACTGGGAGCGCGCCAACTACGAGTACTTCCGCGGCGGCGGCTTTTCCAGCCAGTTCAAGAACGAGGGCGAAATGCCCGTCACCCTGATCCGCCTGAACATCGTGGAAGGCATCGGCCCGGTGCTGCAGATTGCCGAAGGCGATACCATCCGCCTGCCCGATCAGGTGCATGAGCTGCTCATGAACCGCACCGACCGCACCTGGCCCTGCGTCTGGTTTGTGCCCCGGTTGACCGGCGAGGGCGCCTTCCGGGATGTCTACTCCGTCATGGCCAACTGGGGCGCCAACCATGGCGTCACCGTGTATGGCCACGTGGGGGCCGACCTGCTCACCCTGGCATCCATGATGCGCATCCCTGTGTGCATGCACAACGTGGCCCCGGACAAGGTCTACCGTCCCCATTGCTGGGCAGCCTACGGCACCGCCAACGCCGAGGCGGCTGACTTCAGCGCCTGCCGCGCCTACGGGCCGATGTACAAGTAACGCAAAGCCTTTGGGGAACCCGCGGCATCATAAAAACCTTGAAAACCGGGGTTTCCGCCGACAATGGGGCTGCCACTCACATGGCGGCCCCATTTATGCCCCTTGGGATTGAACCCGGGGTTTAAAACTGGCATACTGTTGGCGTTGGGCGTGTTTGCCAGCAAAATAATCGATACGGGAGCTGTCCATGAAAACATTCGCACAAATGTCCCTTGCGGAACTGATCCGCCCGGAAGGCCACGACTGCGCCTGTGGGCGCCACCACCAGGCGGGGCTGAAGCGCCTGCGCATCGGGGAGGGCGCGCTGGACGCCTTGCCTGGTTTTTTGAAGGATTGCCAGGTGTCGCGCCCCTTCATCATCATGGACGCCAACACCCGCAAGGCCGCCTGGCACCTGGTGGAGCCGGTGCTCAAGGAAGCGGCGATTCCGTTTAGCACCTATGTTTTTGAGGATGCGCACCTGGAGCCGGACGAGCAGGCCCTGGGCACCCTGGTGATGGCGTTTGACCCGGCCTGTGATGGCGTGCTGGCCCTGGGCTCCGGCGTGCTCAATGACCTGGCCAAGGTCTTCGCCCACGCGGTGCGCCTTCCCAGCCTGGTGGTGGCAACCGCCCCTTCCATGGATGGCTATGCCTCGGACAACGCCTCCATGATCCGCCAGCGGGTCAAGGTGTCCTTTTACAACGCCTGCCCGCAGGCCATCATCGCCGACACGCGCATCCTGAAAGAGGCGCCTGAACGCATGCTGCAGGCCGGCCTGGGGGACATGCTGGCCAAGTACCCCAGCATCTGTGAGTGGCGCATCTCCCACCTGGTGACCGGCGAGTACTATTGTGAGAACATCGCGGGGCTGGTGCGCGCCTCCCTGCAGAAAATCGTGGACAATGCCGGGGGCCTCAAGCGCCGGGAACCCGAGGCGGTGGAGGCAGTGACCGAAGGCCTGGTGCTGTCTGGCATCGCCATGTCCTTTGCCGCCGTGTCCCGCCCGGCTTCGGGGCTGGAGCACTATTTCTCCCACCTGTGGGAGATGATGGCGCTGGAGCGCGGCCTGCCGGTGGAGCTGCACGGCATCCAGGTGGGCATCGGCACCCTGCTCACCCTGCGCATCTGGGAGGACCTCAAACACATCCAGCCCAGCCGGGAAACCGCCCAGGCTTTCATCCAGGGCTTTGACGAGGCCGCCTGGGAGGACATGGTGCGCCGCATCTTCGGCTCCGCCGCTCCCGCCATCCTGCGCACCGCCCACATGGAAGGCCGCAACGACCGGGCTGCCCACACCCAAAGGCTGGAGAACACGCTGAAGAACTGGGCGCAGATCCTGGACATTGTGGAGCAGGAGCTGCCCGCCCACGCGCAGGTTGAAGCCCTCATGCGGGGCATGAGCATGCCCATGACGCCTGCTGAGATCGGCTTTGACGAGAAGGACACCCACGACGCGCTGCTGGGCGCGCGGGAAATCCGCAACAAGTACCTGACCAGCTCCCTCCTGTGGGACCTGGGCCTGCTCTACACCATCGCCTTCCCCTGATCTATCCGGAGCACAGCGATGAAAAAAAGGCTGCCGGCCCTGCTGCTGGCCCTGGCCCTGGTGTTGGGCCTGGTGCTGCTCTTCTTTCTGTTGCGCCGCGAGGGGCCAGCGCCGGTGGCGGACCGGCATGTCCCCATCGTGGGCTTTTCGCAGCTGGGCTCTGAATCCGGCTGGCGGGTGGGCAACTCCCGGGATGTCATTGCCGCCGCGCAGCGCGCCGGGGTGGAGCTGATCTATGAAAACGCCGGGCAGAAACAGGAAAACCAGTTCAACGCCATCCGCTCCTTCATCGCCTACCAGGTGGATGTGATTGCCCTGGCGCCCATTGTGGAGGAGGGCTGGGACAACGTGCTGCGGGAAGCCAGGGAAGCCGGCATTCCGGTGCTGCTGAGCGACCGCTACATCAACATTGGGGATGAAAGCCTGTTTGCCGGCTATGTCGGCTCCGATTTTCTGGAGGAAGGGAAGGCGGCCGCGCGCTTTTTGATGCGCAAGGCAGCGGGCATGGCACGGGTGAACATCGTGGAGATCGCGGGGACCGAGGGCTCCACCCCGGCCAAGCAACGCGCCTCCGGGTTCAGGGACACCCTGGGGGCAGACGAGCGCTTTCGCATCATCCACAGCGTCTCGGGGGATTTCTTGCGTTCCAAGGGCAAGGAAAACATGCGCAACATCCTGGCCCGGTTTGATGAGATAGATGTGCTCTACTCTCACAACGACGCCATGACCCTGGGCGCCATTGAGGCCATTGAGGAGGCTGGGCTGTCCCCTGGCCAGGACATCATCATCATCACGATTGACGGCGAGCAGGGGGCGATTGACCTGCTCAAGCAGGGGAAAATCAACTGCGTGGTGGAGTGCACCCCCCTGCTGGGCGACCTCATCATGGACCTGGCCCAGCGCCTGGCCCGGGGGGAGGACATTCCCCGGGTGTCCCACCCCAAGGAGCGCGTGTTTTCCGAATTTGACGAGGATGTGCAGCGCATCCCGCCCCGGGGGTACTGAGGTGCTGGGCCTGCGCTCCCCGCACAGCCTGGCCAGGCGCATGCGCGATGCCCAGCTCACCCTGGTCATCCTGATGCTGGTGCCGGCGCTGCTGGCGCTCTCGCTCATGCTGCTGCACTCCCAGCGCTACCACCGCGCCATCTCCCATGTGGACGCCATCACCGCGCTCAACCCCATCATCCATGAGGAGCTGCTGGACAGCACCATGGACATCGTCACCGGCCGGCACCGGTTTGAGGAGGGGCATCAGTACCCCATCCTGGACCGGGCCCAGCGCCAGCTGGACCAGCTGGTGGACAGCGGCGGGGCCAGCCGGATGGAGCTGACGGTGTCCCGCCGCATCCTGGACACGCTGCGCAGCTATGTGGACCGCCTGGGTCAAAGCGCCACCGTGGACGAGCAATTCCAGGTGCAGGACGAGATCAGCCAGGTGGCCGGCTTGTTTTTGGATATGCTGGAAAACGCCGTCAACGTGGAAATCAAAGCGGCTGCCCTGACCAGCCGGCAGATGCAGACCAGCATCCGCGGTGCGCTGGCGGTGGCACTGGGCCTGCTGGCCATCTCCCTGGCCGTGGCCGTCATTACCCAGCGGCGCATGTCCCGGGCTATCCGCGTGCCCATCAGCCAGCTGGAGGATTTCGCCCTGCGCATCGCCCAGGGCCAGCTCAGCGACCGCATCCCGGAGGACCAGGTGCTGGAGCTGCGCTCCCTGGCCAAGAGCCTCAACACCATGGCCTACCGGCTGGATCAACTGATGGCACAGAGCCGCAGGGAGCAGGAAAACCTGAAAAAGTCAGAGCTGCGCACCCTGCAGGCGCAGATTACGCCGCACTTTCTCTACAACACCCTGGACGCCATCGTGTGGCTGGCCAAAAACGGCCAGGCCAGCCAGGTGATTGAGATTACCAACGCGCTGTCCGACTTCTTCCGCATCTCCCTCAATAACGGCAAGGACTGGGTCAGCCTCAGGGAGGAATGGGAGCACCTGACCGGCTACCTCACCATCCAGAAAATCCGGTACCGTGATATCCTGCGCTATGAGCTCACCCTGGATGAGGAGATTGCCGGGCACAAGGTGCCCAAGCTGCTGATCCAGCCGCTGGTGGAGAACGCGATTTACCATGGCATCAAAAACCGCCGCGCGGGCGGGCTGGTGCGGGTATCCGCCAGGCGGGAGGGGGAGCGGCTGCGCGTGTGCGTGACAGACAGCGGCCAGGGCATGGATGCGGCGCGCCTTCAACAGGTGCGCGCCGTCCTGCACAACCAGGAGGATGCCCTGGGCCAGGCCGGCTACGGGCTCTACAGCGTGGACCAGCGCATCAAGCTCTACTACGCGCAGGAGGAAGGCCTGGTCATCAGCAGCAGGCCGGGGGAGGGCACCAGCGTGTGCTTTGACGTGCCGCTGCGGGATGAGGGAAGGGGGGGCCATGTTCAAGGTGTTTCTGGTGGATGATGAGATTGTCATCCGGGAAGGCATCCGCGACGGCTTTCCCTGGGATGAGAGCGGCTTCACCCTGTGCGGCGAGGCGCCTGATGGCGAGATGGCCTTCCCGATGATCGCCGACCTGAAACCCGACATCCTGATCACCGACATCCGCATGCCCTTCATGGATGGGCTGGCGCTCTCCCGTCGGGTGGCCCAGGCCCTGCCCTGGACCAGCATCATCATCCTGTCAGGCTATGACGATTTTCAATACGCCCAGGAGGCCATCTCCATTGGCGTGAAGCAGTACCTGCTCAAACCCGTTACCCCGCAGAAGCTGGCCGAGGCGCTGTCCCAGACGGCGGACAAAATCCAGGAGCAGCGCGCGCGGCTGATGCGGGCGGAGGACATGGCGCCGCTGAACCAGCCGCCCACCCAGCAGGAGCGCCTGCTGGCACGGCTGCTCAAAGGCCCGGTGGATGACCCCTTGCTGCGGGAAGCGGCGGGGATGGGGTTGCCGCTTGACGGCGCGGAGTATTTGGTGATGCTGCTGGGGGAGGCGGAACCGGCCCGGCTGCCCGCGCTCAAGGCCGGGCTGCAGCGCGTGGTCCAGGCCCAGATGCCGTGGGTTGCCTACACCACAGTGCTCCCCACCCCCGCCCTGCTGCTGGCGCAACCCCCGGGGGACAGCGCGCAGGACAGCCTGGAGGAGCGCGCCTATGCCCTGGCGCGGGCGCTGGAGCACGAGGCGGGGCGCTCTGGCGAGCAACCGCCCGCAATCGCCATTGGCTCCCCGGTGTCCCGAGCGGCGGACCTGCCCCAGGCGCTGGCCTCCGCCCGCGCGGTGCTGCGCATGGTGAAGGACCAGGCCCCGCGCATTGTGGGCGCGCTGGATGTGGACCTGTCAGCCAGCCTGGACCAGGTGGAGGGCAGCCTGCCCTTGGGCGAACGGCTGCGCTACGCCGCCTGGCAGGACGCGGACCAGCTGACCGAGCAGCACTTTGCCAGCATGGGGGACCTTGCCACCCAGTCGGTTCTGGTGCTGAACTTCCTGTTGATGGATGTGCTGCTGGCGGCCACGCGCATCATCCGCCAAAGCGGGGGGGAGCCCGCCCAGGTGCTGCCCCCGCGCATGCTACAGCAGGCCGAGATGCTGGCCTTGTCCCGCGAGCCCCAGCTGGCGCTGTCCTCCGCCAAGGCCATGGTGCGGGCGGCCCTGCGCTACCGGGATGAGCACCTGGCCTCCCGCTATGGGGAGACCCTGCGCCGCGCCTGCGCGTATATTGACGCGAACTGCCACAAGCCGGCGTTTTCCCTGCAGGACGTGGCCGGGCATGTGGCGCTGTCCGCCAACCATTTCTCCACCGTCTTCTCCCAGGAGATGGGGCTCACCTTCACCGAATACCTCACCAAAACCCGCCTGGACCGCGCGCGCCACCTGCTGGGCACCACCAGGAGCGGCTCGGCTGAGATTGCCGCCGCCATCGGCTACAACGACCCGCATTATTTCAGCTACCTGTTCAAAAAGCAGGTGGGCCTCTCCCCCAGGGAGTTCCGGCGCAGCCTGCAAACGAAGGCGTAAATCAGCCCGCCCGGCACGCAAATGCCCGCCGCATCTTCCAACAATATTCAACTTTTTTCCAAGCCCAGTGAATGTACCTTCCTCCACAAAGCCTGTACACTGCAGGCAAATGGCAGGACATATGCCAAAATACAGGAGGAAACACACATGAAAAAACTGCTATCCCTGATCGTGGCGCTCATGATGGTGCTGGGCATTGCGGCCAGCGCCGGCGCCATCACCATCGGCTTCTCCCAGATTGGGCAGGAGTCTGACTGGCGCACCGCCAACACCGACAGCGTGCTGGCCGCGGTGGAAGCCGCCGGCTGGGAAATGGTCTACAGCGACGCCCAGCAAAAGCAGGAAAACCAGGTGCAGGCGCTGCGCAACTTCATCTCCCAGGGCGTGGACTACATCCTGTTCACCGGCGTGGTCTCCACCGGCTGGGATGAGGTGCTCAAGGAGGTCAACGAGGCCGAGATTCCCCTGATCCTGCTGGACCGCATGCCCGAGCAGAGCACCCTGGACGCCATTGACTACGCCGCGGCCTTTGGTGGCGACTTTGTTGAGGAAGGCCGCCGCATGGCCTACTGGACCGCCAACTATGTTGAGAAAATCGGCAAGGCTGATGAAGAGCTCAACGTGGTCATCCTGGAAGGCACCACCGGCGCAGATGCCGCCACAGGCCGCCAGGAGGGCATCATGGAGGTGCTGGCCAACTACCCCAACCTGAAGGTGATCGCCTCCCAGACCGGCAACTTCACCCGCGCGGAAGGCCAGGCCGTGATGGAATCCTTCCTCAAGGCCCATGACAAGATTGACATCCTGCTGGCCCACAACGATGACATGGCCCTGGGCGCGATTGAGTCCATCAAGGCCGCGGGCAAGGACCCGGGCGAGGACATCATCATCGTGGGCTGCGACGCCCCCAAGACCGCCTTTGATGCCATCATCGCGGGCGACATGAACGCCACCATCGAGTGCACCCCGCTGTACGGCCCCTTCGTCGTGGCGGCGCTGGAGAAGCTCATCGCCGGCGAGGCCATGGACAAGACCCTGATCCACCCCGAGGAAGGCGCCTTTGACGCCGAGGGCGGCATCGTCTACTCCGCGGATGGCCGGGTGACCGAAAAGGCCGCGGACAAGATCGGCGAGCGCCTCTACTGATCCTGCACAATCACGAGTGACCCCGGTGGGTGGGGGCCTGCGCCCCCACCCGCCCTTCACATGAACCTGGCAGAAAGGGTGGTCCTTTGTCTGACATCATTCTGGAAATGCGGGGAATGGAAATCAGCTTTCCCGGCGTCAAGGCGCTGGACCAGGTGGACTTCACCCTGCGCCGGGGCGAGGTGCATGCCCTGCTGGGCGAGAACGGCGCCGGCAAATCCACCCTTATCAAGGTGCTCACGGGGGTGCACAGGCCGGACGCGGGCACCATGCTGCTCTCAGGCCAACCCATCCGCCCGGGCAGCACCCAGGAGGCGCAGAAGATGGGCATCTCCACCGTCTATCAGGAGGTCAACCTCTGCCACAACCTCACCGTGGCCGAGAACATCTTCATTGGCCGCCAGCCCATGAAGCGCGGGCGCATCGACTGGAAAACCATCAACCGCCGCGCCCGGGAGCTGATGCTGCGCATGGGCATGGACATCGACGTCACCCAGCCGCTGTCCGCCTATTCCATCGCCATCCAGCAGATGGCCTCCATCGCGCGGGCGGTGGACATCAACGCCCAGGTGCTCATTCTGGATGAGCCTACCTCCTCCCTGGATGACAACGAGGTGGTCAACCTCTTTGCCGTCATGCGGGAACTGAAGGCCCAGGGGCTGGGCATCATCTTCATCACCCACTTCCTGGACCAGGTCTTCGCGGTGTCCGACCGCCTCACGGTGCTGCGCAACGGCCGCCTGGTGGGGGAGTATGAGGCCGGCGCCATCAGCAAGCTGGAGTTGGTCACCAACATGGTGGGCAAGGACATGAACGTCATCTACAACCTGCAAAAGGCACCCCGGCCGGACGAGGCGCCTGTGGTGCTGGAGGCCAGCGGCATCGGCATCCCCGGCAAGGTGGAGGACATCTCCCTCAACATCCGAAAAGGGGAATTGCTGGGCTTTGCGGGGCTGCTGGGGTCCGGGCGCACGGAGACCGCCGAAATGCTCTTTGGCGTGGTGCCGGTGCACCAGGGCAGCATCAGCATAGGGGAGGAGCCCCTCAGCCTCAGGGCGCCTCTGGACGCCATCCGCCGCGGCATGGCCTTTTGCCCGGAGGACCGCAAGCGCGACGGCATCATCGGGGACCTGTCCATCCGCGAGAACATCGCCCTGGCGGTGCAGGCCACCCGCGGCTTCATGCACCCCTTGCCCCAGAAAGAGCAACAGGAGCTGGCCCAGCGCTTTATCAAGCTGCTGTCCATCGCCACCCCGGACGCGGACAAAAAGGTGGGGGAGCTCTCCGGCGGCAACCAGCAAAAGGTCATCCTGGCGCGCTGGATGGCCACCAACCCCGACCTGCTGATTCTGGATGAGCCCACCCGTGGCATCGACATCGGCGCCAAGGCCGAAATCCAGCGGCTGATGCTGGAGATGTGCAAGGAAGGCCGCAGCGTCATCTTCATCAGCTCCGAGCTGGATGAGATCATCCGCTGCGCCAACCGCATCATTGTCATGCGGGATTTGGCCAAGGCCGCGGAGGTGGACGGGGACACCTGCACCCAGGCGGACATCCTGGCCATAATCGCCAACGAAGGCGAAGGGGAGGAGGCCGCGGTATGAAAAAAGCCATCGCGTCGGGCAACTTCCTGCGCTCCAAGCTGTTCTGGGCGATTGTGGCGGAGCTGCTCATCCTGCTGGTGGGCTTCATCCTGCGGCCGGATTTTTTGAGCATCCAGCTGCGCACGCTGTCAGACGGCACCACGGTGCTCTTTGGCACGCCGGTGGACATCCTGAACCGGGCATCTGAGATCACCATCATCGCCATGGGGATGACCCTGGTCATCGCCCTGGGGGGCACGGACATTTCCGTGGGCGCGCTGGTGGCGGTGTCCGGCGCCATCGCGCTGAAGTTCCTGCGCTGGGATGTGCTGGTGTACAACACCCCGGGCGACTATACCGTGCAGCCCTTCTACCTGGTCATCCTGCTGCCGCTGCTGGCCTGCACGCTCATGGGCCTGTTCAACGGCGCGCTGATTGGCAAGCTAAAAATCCAGCCCATCATCGCCACGCTGATTTTGATGGTGGGCGGGCGCGGGATCGCGCAGATTGTGACGGACGGCAAGCAGTTCACCACCCAGTACACGCCCTTCAAGTTCATCGGCAACGGCAGCATCCTGGGCCTGCCCCTGCCCATCATCATCACGCTGGTGGTGGTGCTGGGGGTCATGCTGTTTGTCAGGCGCACCTCCTTTGGCATGTTTGTGGAATCCGTGGGCATCAACCCAAATGCCAGCCGGGTGTCCGGGCTGAAATCAGGCACCATCATCCTCATCGCCTATGTGCTCACCGGCTTTCTTTCAGGCATCTCCGGCCTCATCTACGCCAGCCGCATCTCCTCCAACGATTCAAACAACGCCGGGCTGGGCTATGAGATGGATGCCATCCTGGCGGTGGTCATCGGCGGCACCAGCATGACCGGCGGCAAGTTCAGCCTGACGGGCACGGTGGTGGGCTCCCTGATCATCCGCACCATCACCACCCTGGTGCTGTACTTTGGCGTGGTTTCCGAGGCCATCATGGCCTTCAAGGCGCTCATCATCGCCGTGGTCATCGTGCTGCAGTCCGAGCCTGTCCGCAACGCCATCTCCAGGCGGCGTGACCGGATCAGAACCCAGATGGGGGGTGAAGCCCGTGCCTGACATCCACAGCCGGACCCTGGGGCACAGGGAGCGCCTGCGCGCGCTGCTGACCAACCCGCGCTACCTGATGGTGTACGCCACCATCGGCATTTTCCTGTTGATTTATCTCTTTGGCGCGCTGCTGTATGGTAGCAAGGGCTTTACTTCCGTGCGCACCTTCATGCTGTTCTTCAGCGACAATGCCTACATCGGCATCTCCGCCGTGGGCATGACCCTGGTGCTCATCACCGGCGGGATTGACCTGTCTGTGGCCGCGGTGGCTTCCCTCACCGGCATGATCATCGCCTATGGCACCACGGTGCTGGGCCTGCACCCCCTGGTGTGCATCCTGATCGCCCTGCTGGCCGGCGTTGGCCTGGGAGCGCTGATGGGCGCCTGCATCCAGTACCTGAACGTCCCCCCCTTCATCACCACGCTCACAGGCATGTTCTTTGCCCGCGGGGTGACCTCCCTCATCAGCCGGGAGTCCATCTCCATCAAGCACAGCATGATCGACGCCCTGGCCGGCTTCAAAATCTACCTGACCTGGCCAAACGCACAGGGGGAGTGGGTCAAAATCAAGCCGGTGGCCAGCATCGACCTGAACACCATCGCCTTCCTGGTGGTCATTGTTATCGGCGCCATCATCCTGCAGCGCACGCGCTTTGGGCGCAATGTGTACGCCATTGGCGGCAACGAGCAGTCCGCCAGCCTCATGGGGTTGCCGGTGGCCCGCACCAAGGTGCTGGTGTACAGCTTCAACGGCCTGTGCTCGGTGCTGGCCGGCATCGCCTATGTGCTGTATGTCAAATCCGGCTGGAACCTGTCGCTTCAAGGGGCGGAGCTGGATGTCATCTCTGCCTGCGTGATTGGCGGTGTCATGCTGTCCGGCGGCGTGGGCTACATGTTTGGCACCCTCTTTGGCGTGCTGCTCAAGGCCACCATCCCTGCCATCATCACCTTCAACGGCGCCATGAACTCCTGGTGGGCCAAGATTTTCACCAGCGTGCTCTTGCTGCTGTTCATCATGATCCAGCGCGCGGTCATCGCCTCCTCCCAGCGTACCCGGCGCAAATAGTTTTCTCCACCCATCTGCGAAACCGCCTGGCCCGGGCGGTTTTTACCTGTCAGCAGGGATAGAAAAAACCCGTGCCTTCACAAGGGTTTTGGTGGTGGAGCATAGCGGATTCGAACCGCTGACCTCTACAATGCGAATGTAGCGCGCTACCAACTGTGCTAATGCCCCGGATGCGCCGCCTTGGCGCCAAAACAGTATAGCACCGGGCCGGGCGGTTTTCAAGCCCGGGCGCAAGAAAATCTCCTGCGCCGGCACAGCCCCGGCAAATGCCTGGAACCATGCGCCTTCCCTTGCTTTGCTGCGTTCAGCCCGCCATCCCGCCCCGTTGACCACCCCAGCCAAAGGCCGTATACTGGTCGGGACAAGTGAATGAACGCGTGGGTTCGCGCAATCGCGCGGCGCTGATTCAGCGCCAAGGGAAGACGGATGCAAGTTCCGCGCTAACCCAGTAACCGTGAAGCGGACAAGCCGGACACACAGCCACTGCGCAAGCGGGAAGGCGTCTGGCAAGGATGAGGCCAAGCCGGGAGACCTGGATCCACGCCCTGCCCCTGGGTTGGGACAACCGTGCAAGAACGGGCGTTTCCGCTGTGGGGCGCCCGTATTTGCTTGATCAACTGGAGGAGGTTGCCCCATGAAAACATCCCGGATGCTGTCCCTGCTGCTGGTCCTGCTGCTGGCCCTGCCCTTTGTCTCCCTGTCAGAACCCGCCGATCAGCCCTTAACGGACATGGTGGGCCGTGAATTCACCTTAAGCCAGCCTGCCCAACGCCTGGTGGCCCTGCAGGCAGCCGACGTGGAAATCCTGTACGCCATTGGCGCCGGCCACCTGCTGGTGGGCCGCGGCGAGTATGCCGACTACCCCGAAGCCGCGCGGGAGGTGCCCTCGGTGCAGTCCGGCTTTGAGACCAACCTTGAGCAGATCATTGCCCTGGAACCCGACGTGGTGGTGCTGGCCAAGATGGGCCAGCGCGAGGAGGACGTGAGCAAGCTGGAGGCCGCGGGCATCATCACCGTGGTCAGCGATGCGCAAAACATTGAGGGCGTGTACGAGGCCATTGCCCTGCTGGGCGCGGTGAGCGGCATGGAAGAAAACGCCGAGGCGCTGACCACCTCCATGCGGGAGGCGTTTCAGGCCATTGAAGACCAGGCCAAAGATAAGGAAGGCGGCAGCGTGTACTTTGAGGTGTCCCCCCTGCAGTACGGCCTGTGGACCGCGGGCAGCGGCACCTACATGGATGAGCTGGCGCATCTGCTTGGGCTGACCAACAGCTTTGCGGACCTGGAAGGCTGGCAGGCGGTGTCTGAGGAGCAGGTGCTGGCCCGCGACCCGGACTTCATTGTCACCACCACCATGTACTTTGGCGAGGGCCCGGAGCCTGTTGAAGAGATCATGACCCGGCCCAACTGGGCCGGCCTCAAGGCGGTCCTTGGCCAGCGCGTTTTCAACGCCGACAGCGACTCCTTCACCCGCCCGGGCCCCCGGCTGGTGGATGCCGCCCAGGCCTTTTACCGCTTCGTGTATGGCGAGTAGGTCCCTAAAAACAGAACATTATCAAAACCAGCCCGGCTGGGCGCGCTGGCTGCGCCTGGCCGGGCTGCCCGCCCTGCTGCTGGTCTGCCTGCTGGCCTGCGTAGCCCTGGGCAGCGTGTCCATCCCGCTGGGCCGTACGGCAGCCATCCTCTGGGATGCCCTGCTGGGGCGGCCGGCCGCCCCGGGGGTGGAGGCCACCATCATCCTCACCGTGCGCCTGCCCCGGGTGCTCAGTGTCCTGCTGGTGGGGGCGGCGCTGTCCCTGTGTGGCGCGGCCATGCAAGGCCTGTTGCGCAACCCCCTGGCGGACGGCGCCACCCTGGGCGTGTCCTCTGGCGCCTCCCTGGGCGCCATGCTAGCCATCCTGCTGGGCTTCCAACTGCCCGGCCTGCCCCTGGCGGGCACCGCGCTGATGTCGGTATTCTTTGCCTCTTTCTCCCTGCTGCTGGTGCTGGCCCTGGCCTTCGCGCTGGACCGGTCGCTGTCAACCAGCACCATCATCCTGATCGGCGTCATCTATACCATGTTCACCGGCTCCCTGATGAGCCTGCTCATCAGCTTTTCGGGCACCCGGCTGCGCCCGCTCACCTTCTGGACCCTGGGCTCCCTCACGGGCGCCGGCTACAACGAGGCGCTGTTCATGCTGCTGGCCCTGATTATCTGCGGCAGCCCGCTGCTGGCGCACTGGAAGGAGCTGGACGCCTTTGCCATGGGGGAGGAGAACGCCCGCCACATCGGCGTGCCCGTGCGCCAGGTGAAGATGACCATCATGGTGGCGGTCTCCCTGCTCATTGGCATCAGCGTATCCATTGGCGGCTCCATTGGCTTTGTGGGCCTGGTCATCCCGCACATCACCCGGCTCATCACCGGTCCCTCCCACCGCAGGCTCCTGGGCGCCAGCGTGCTGCTGGGCGGCGTCTTCCTGATGCTGTGCGACCTGGCCGCGCGCACCCTGCTCAGCCCCATTGAGCTGCCCCTGGGGGTTGTCACCAGCCTGATTGGCGCGGTCTTTTTTGTGGTCATCCTGACCCGCAGCCGCGGGAGGGCCGCCTGATGCTGAAGGTGACAGGCCTGGGGGTCAACTACCGCGGCCTGGAGGCGGTGCGGGATGTCTCCTTCCATTTGCAGGCTGGCCAATGGCTGATGCTGGCCGGCCCCAATGGCGCTGGCAAGTCCAGCCTGCTGCAGGCGGTGGCCCAGACCGTGCCCGCCACCGGGTCCATCCTGGTTGGCGGCGACGAGGCGCGCAGGCTGCCCGCCCGTACATTGGCGCGCCGGCTGGCTGTGCTGCGCCAGACCCACAGCCTGGGCTACGCCTTCACCGTGGAGCAGCTGGTCAGCCTGGGCCGCTACGCCCACCAGGGCGCCTTCTCCCGCGGGGACCCACAGGGCAGGCAGAAGGTGGAAGAGGCGCTGGCACTGTGCGGGCTGGATCAGATCCGCAAGCAAAACGCGCTGACCCTGTCCGGCGGGGAGCTGCAGCGCGCCTTCCTGGCCCAGGTCTTTGCGCAGGATGCCCCGCTGCTGCTGCTGGATGAACCGGCCAGCCACCTGGACCTGGCCTACCAGCAGAGCATTTTCGGCCTGATTGCCCTGTGGCTGCGCACGCCGGGGCGCGCGGTGATGTCCGTGGTGCACGACCTGCAGCTGGCCCGCCGCTATGGCAGCCACGTCCTGCTCATGCGCGAGGGGCGCAGCCTGGCCTGGGGACCAATCGACCAGGCGCTGACCGATCACCACCTGCAGGAGGCCTACGGCCTGGATGTGCGCGCCTGGTTCACCTGGCTGCAGGATCCCTGGGTGGATGGACAAAATCCGCCCAATTAGGTATACTCATCCCGGTTTGGAAGGGGATGTGAACATTGTGAAATGCCAGTTTTGCCATTCTGAGGACAGCCGCGTGGTGGACTCGCGCCCCACGGACGACGGCGCCAGCATCCGCCGGCGGCGGGAGTGCATTGCCTGTGGCAAGCGCTTCACCACCTATGAAAAGGTGGAAACCATCCAGCTGCTGGTCATCAAGAAGGACCAAACCCGCGAGCTGTTTGACCCCGGGAAAATCCGCGCCGGCATCGTCCACGCCTGCCACAAGCGGCCGGTGCCCGCGTCAGAGATTGACGCCCTGGTCTCCCAGATTGAGCAGGTTTGCTACAACAGCATGCAGCGGGAAATCCCCACCTCCAGGATTGGCGGCATGGTGATGGACGCCCTGCGCAAACTGGACGAGGTGGCCTATATCCGCTTCGCCTCAGTCTACCGCCAGTTCACCGACATCCCCACCTTCATGCACGAATTGAGCCGGTTGATGAAGGAAAACAGCAAGGAAACCCCCTAAGCCAAAACACAGGCATGCCGGGCTCGCGGAGCCCGGTATCGTTGTCTGTTGCTTGGTGTCCTCCGGGGCGGGGCTATACAAACCCGCCGTCCACGGACACTGTCTGCCCGGTGATGTAGGCAGCCCGCTGGCTGACCAGGAAGGCCGCGGCGCGGGCCACCTCCTCCGGCCTGCCCAGGCGCTTCAGCAGGCTGCGCCCAGCCAGGCTGTCCAGCTCTTCCTGGCTGAAACCGGCCAGCATGTCGGTCATGATGGCGCCGGGCGCCAGGCAGTTGACCCGGATGCCGCTGGGCCCCAGTTCCTGGGCCAGGGAACTGGCGTAGGCGATCATGCCTGCCTTGCTGGCGGCATAGGCCGCCTCGCAGGAGGCGCCGCGCAGCCCCCACATGGAGGAGATGAACAGCAGGCTGCCGGTTTGCCGCGCGACCAGGTGGGGGATGAGTTGCCGGGTCAGCAAAAAAGCGCCGCGCAGGTTGACGGAGAACACCTGGTCCCAGTCCGCCGTGCTCATCTGGCTGGCAAGGCCCCAATAGCTCACCCCGGCGTTGTAGATGACGGCGTCCAGGTGCCGCAGGGCAGCCAGGGCTTGCCGTGTCAGGCCGCTGGCCTGCGCCTCATCGCGCACATCCCCGCGCAGGGCGTGCGCGCCTGTGCGCCCAGCCAGCGCCAGCGCCGCATCCTCTGAATGGCAGTAGCTGAAGGCGACCTGCCAGCCATCCTGCACAAGCTGGCGCACCATCGCGGCGCCAATGCCCCGCGCGCCGCCTACCACCAGGGCTGTCTTGTCCACCTGTATCACCTCGCTTGACCGGATTGTAGGGGCCTGGCCCCGCGCTGTCAACGCCCGCTTGCTTTACAGGGCCGTGACTTGGGGATATAATGACGCCAACGCGAACAAGGAGGGAAGCATGCTCAAACGTCTGTGCTGGCTTGCCTTTTTTGCCGCCGCGCTGTTTTTGTTGCTGGGTCTGGCCGCGCGCGCGCCGGACAGCCTGCCCGCGCCGCCGCGGACCATCACCCAGGCCGCCCTGGCTGTCCAGCCGCAACCGGTAGGCGAAGCAGCCCCACGCGCCGGCCTGACTGCCGCCCTGACGCGGCTGGCCGCGCCGGAAAAGGCCCTGTGCCAGGCAGCGGAGGCGCCCCCCCAGCCACCCACGCGCCTGCCCTACCACCAGGCGCGCTACCAGGCCTTCCATTATCCGGATGAGGCCGGGTGATTGACCCCCGTCCCGTGCCCCATCAACATGAAAAGGAAGAAGAAACATGGCCAAGAAAACGACACACAAAAAGCTGACGGTCAACCGCAAGCTGGTCGCCGTGGTGACCTTGCTGGTGGCGCTGGTGCTCAGCATCATCTTCATCACCCTGGGCTTTACCGGGCGCCAGATGGATGCCCAGGGCCTCTACAAGCTGCTGCCCTGGCTGCCCGGCCCCGCGCGCCAGGCAGACTGGCGCCAGGCGCTGGTGCCCGGTGCGGGACTAGGGGAAACCTGGGTCAGCACCTTCAGCCCGGTGGGCGAGGAAGCCCCCTCGCAGCAGCTGCTGGACCGCGCTGTTGACGTGCTGGCCCGCCGGCTCAACGACCTGGGCTGGACGGATGCCGCGGTCCAGGTCAAGGAGGGCAAGCTGGTGGCCATCCTGCCCAAGGCGGCGGACACCGCCTACCTCAACAAGCTGCTGGCCATCCCAGGCGAGTTCACCTTTACAGACCCCTCTGGCGAGGTCTTCATGGATGGCAGCCAGGTGTCCGAAGCCGGCTTTGGCTTTGCCGACCAGAGCGGCACCAACCTGGCGCTTACCCTGCAGTTTACCGCTGAGGGCAAGCAGATCTTTGGCAGCAAATCCACCGAGCTGATTGGCCAGAGCATCAGCCTGCGCCGGGACGGCGTGGTGCTGGTCAGCCCTGGCATCAGCGAGCCGCTCACCCAGGGTCAGGTGTCTATCCCCGGCTTCAACATGGAATCCGCCCGGGAGAACGCGGTGCTGCTGCGTTCGGGCGCCCTGCCCTTCGCGCTTGAGCTGGACGGTGAAGGCCAGCCTGGCCGCCCGCTGATGGGGGACCGCGTCCAGCGCACCCTGCTCATCGCCCTGGGCATCCTCTTCCTGCTGGTGGCGGCCTATTTCCTGGTCTGCTACCGCCTGGCCGGCCTGCTGGCCGCCTGGATGCTGGCCCTGCAGGTGGCCCTGTCATTCTTTTTCGCGGGCTTGCTGGGGGCAGGCTTTACCGTGCTCACCCTCAGCGCCATCATGTTGGGGTTTGTGGTCACCACCTTTGCCATTCTCAAGCTCTACCTGCACATGCGCACCGGCCTTCGCCGCGGGCGCTCCCTGCGCCAGACGCTCCGTGAGGGCTATGCCACCGCCGGGCACGCCGGGCTGGATGTCATGGTGGGGCTGCTGCTGGTCAGCGTGGTGTTCATCATCATGAACCTGGGGCTGATCACCGTATTTTGCGAGCTGTTTGCCATCACCCTGTTGCTGGGGCTGGTCATTACCCAGCTGCTGCACCGCCTGCTGCTCAATGAAACCATCCACCTGTTTGGCACCAAGAGCTCCCTGTATGCCACCACACCCACCAAGAAGGAGGCCTGAGGCATGCGCATTCACAAAACCGCGCTCAACACCATCATCATTTCCACCCTGGTGGGCCTGCTGGCCCTCGCGCTGGGCCTGTTCGGCCTGGGCATGAAGTTCGCCAACGGCGCCCAGGCCGCCTTTGCCTGGGGGCCCCTGCTGCTGGCCATCCTGGCGGCCCTGGTGGTTTCCTTCCTGTTTGGCTGGCTGCGCTACGGCGTCAGCGGCGCGCTGACACTGGCTGTCGCCGTGCTGCATGACCAGCTGCTGTCCCTGGCCATGTGTGCCATCTACAGCCTGGCCTTTGGTCTGTCCGGCCATGCCATGCCCCTGCTGGTGGCCGGTCTGGCCTTCACCTACCTGTTCACCGTTCCCGTAATCCGCGACGCGCGCGCGCAATTGATGGCCAACCCCAGCCTCACCCGGGAGCAGGCCGCTTCCCAGGCGGTTGCGGCTGGCCGCCCGCTCAAGGTCGCGGTGACCCTGCTCAGCGCCCTGGTGCTGCTGGCCCTGGCTGTGGGCGGCAACGCGCAGATGTATGGCAGCTTGCTGCCGCTCCTCAGCGGCCTGATCGCTGCCGCGCTGTCCTCCCACCTGATCAGCCCCTATATCTGGGCGGCGGGTCGGCCGGGCAGACGGCGCAGATAAGCCACCCGGGCGCCCCCTGCAAGCGGGGGGCGCCTTTCTCTTGCCTTTGCCATGCAGAACCGCCGCCGCGGGACAGGGTCACCGCGCCGACCCAGCTGTTTGAGACGGGCAACGACCACGAAAGGACCCCATGAGAAAGCTCACCGCCCGCGCCCTGCCCAGGCAACTGCCAGGCTACCCCGACTACCTGGCCGCGCTGCTGCACGCGCGGGGCATCACCACGCCGGCGGATGCCGCGCGGTACTTGCACCCCAGCATGGACCAGCTGCACGACCCGCTGCTGATGCACGGGATGGCGGAGGCCGTCCGTGTGGTTCACCAGGCGGCCAGCGAGGGCCTGACCTGTGTGGTCTATGGCGATTATGACGCGGATGGCGTCTGCGCCAGCGCCATCCTGCTCAGCGTGCTGGAGCGCCTGCGCGTCAGGGCCTTCTCCTACATCCCCGCCCGTCAAAGCGAGGGCTATGGCCTGAACGCCCAGGCGGTGGAGACCCTGGCCGGGCAGGCCGGGCTGCTGATCAGCGTGGACTGCGGCATCACCGCGCTGGAGGAGGTGGCCCGGGCGCGGGCGCTGGGCATGCGGGTGGTCATCACCGACCACCACAGCCTGCCGGAGGCCCTGCCCCAGGCCGATGCCCTGGTGCACCCCCATCTGGGGGATTACCCTGACCGCAACCTGTGCGGCGCGGGGGTGGCCTGGAAGCTGGCCTGTGCGCTGCTTGGGGATGCGGCCCTGGACCTGCTGGACCTGGTGGCGCTGGCCACCGTGGCCGACCTGGTGCCTCTGAAGGGTGAAAACCGCGTGCTGGTCAGCCTGGGGCTGAAGGCCTTGGCGGAAACCCGGCGCCCGGGCCTGAAGGCGTTGATGAAGGCAGCCGGTCTGCGTGAGGGGCAGCCGGTGCAGTCTGACCACGTCGCCTACCAGCTGGCGCCCCGGCTCAACGCCGTGGGGCGCTTGAGCACCGCCCAGGACGCGCTGAGCCTGCTGATGACAGACAGCGCGGAGGAAGCCGCCCGGCTGGCCAATCAATTGGAGCAGCTCAACCAGGAGCGGCGGGCGGTTGAGCAGCAGGTGCTGCGCGCCGCCAGCGGGGCCCTGAAGGACTGGGATTTTCAGCACAGGCGCAGCATCGTCATCGCGGGGGAGGGCTGGAACCCGGGCGTTGTGGGGCTGACAGCCGGCAAGCTGGCCGAGCGCTGGAACTACCCCGCCATTGTGCTGACCGAAGGGCCGGAAGGCCTGTCCGGCTCCGGGCGCAGCGCTGGCCAGGTGGACCTGTACGCCGCCATCCAGGCCTGCGCTGACCTGCTGACCCGCTATGGCGGGCACAGGATGGCAGCCGGCCTGAGCCTGCCCAAGGAGCATCTGCCCGCTTTTGTGGAGCGTTTTGACGCGGCGGTCAAGCACCAGCTGGATGGGGAGGACCTCATCCCCGAAACCATCTATGACACGCGGTTGGACCTGGCGCAGGTCAGCCTGGAGACCGTCGCCCAGCTGGACCAGTTGGCGCCCTTTGGCCAGGACAACCCCACGCCTGTCTTTTTGCTGCAGGACCTGCACCTGGTCACCGCGCGCGCGGTGGGCAGCGACCAGGCCCACCTGAAGCTGACGGTGGCCCAGGACGGCCAGGTGCGCGAGGGCATCGCCTTCTCCCAGGGCAAGGCGCTGCGCGCGCTGTCCAAACAGGTCTCCCTGGTGGGCAGCGTAGATCGCAATGAGTTTGGTGGCCGCGTCAGCGCCCAGCTGCGGGTGCGGGCGCTGCTGCCGGGGGAGAGCGCCTTCACGGGGGATCCCTTGCTGCAGGCCCGGGCGCTGATCAGCGCGGCCGGCGGGCAGGCTGAGGACAGGGATGGCCAGGCCCAGGTGGAGCACATCACCGAACTGCCGCCGCTTTCGGGCACCCGGGGCACCCTGCTTGTCGCTTATGATGAGCAGACCGCGAACCATCTCCACCGGCGCTACCCCCACCTGGGCACCCAGGTGGGCCAGGCCAGCGACCCGCGCGGCTTTCACACCATCGTGTTCTGCCCGGATTTTGACAGCCATTTCGCGCAGTTTTCCCGCCTGGTCTTTGCAGATGGCCTGCCGTCAATGTATACTGCATATCAGGCGGCACGGGCCTGCCGGGCGGCGCAGGTGCTGGCCATGCCGCAAAGCGCCGCGCTCCGCCACGCGCTGGCCGCCATCACCCCCACCCTGGAGGAACTGCGCCTGGTATACCGGGGGCTGCGCTCCGGCCAGACCCTGGCCTTCACCCAGGATGTGGGCAAGGACCTGGCCGCCCTTGCCATCTTCGCCCAGCTGGGCCTGGTGGCTTTGAACGAGCAGGGCCTGTTTGACCGCCTGCTGCCCATGAAACGCGTTGACCCGGAAAAAAGCCCGCTGTACCGCGCGCTTACCCAGACTGACTGAGAGAAGGAGCTCCATGGCCCACACCGCGTTTGAACGCCTCAGCATTGAGGAGATGCTGGATCGGCTGCGCAACTACAGCACAGCCGAGCAGCTGCAATTGGTGCAAAAGGCCTATGATTTCGCGGCACAGGCCCACAGCGGGCAAACCCGCCGGAGCGGGGAGGCCTATATCTCCCACCCGGTCCACGTGGCCAGCATCCTGGTGGAGTTGCAGCTGGATGCCGCCTCCGTGGCCGCGGCCCTGCTGCATGACACGGTGGAGGATGTGGAGGGCATCACCTTTGACGATATTGAAAAGGAGTTTGGTCCTGAGATTCGTTCCCTGGTGGACGGTGTCACCAAGTTGGGCCAGCTTGACTTCATCGACCGGGAGGAGCAGCAGGCTGAATCCTGGCGCAAGATGATCCTGGCCATGAGCCGGGACATCCGCGTCATCATGATCAAGCTGGCCGACCGCCTGCACAACATGCGCACCCTGGCCTTTCAGCCCCAGGACCGCCAGGTGAGCATCGCCCGGGAAACGCTGGACATCTACGCCCCCCTGGCCCACCGCCTGGGCGTGTACACCATCAAGGCCGAGATTGAGGACCTGGCCTTGCGCTACATCGACCCCCAGGGCTACCGCGAGGTGGCCAACAAGGTGGGGCAGAAGCGCATTGAGCGCGAGCAGCAGATCAAAACCATCATCAACACTTTAAGCGAGAAGATTCACGAGATGGGCGTGTACCATTTCGAGATAGACGGGCGCCCCAAGCACCTGTACAGCATCTACCGCAAGATGGTCATCCAGAACCGCTCCTTTGACCAGATCTATGACCTGATTGCCGTGCGGGTGGTGGTGGACACCATCCCGGAGTGCTACACCGTGCTGGGCATCGCCCACACCCTGTGGACCCAGATGCCCGGGCGCTTCAAGGACTATATCTCCACCCCCAAGTCCAACATGTACCAGTCCCTGCACACCACCCTGATCGGCGGGCGCACCATCCCCTCGCCATTTGAGGTGCAGATCCGCACCAGGGAGATGCACCGCGTGGCCGAGTACGGCATCGCGGCCCACTGGAACTACAAGGAGGGCACCGCCAGCGGCGGGCTGGACAAGAAGCTGTACTGGCTGCGGCAGATCCTGGACTGGCAATCAGAAACCCGCGACAGCAAGGAGTTCATCGACGGGCTGAAGACCGACCTGTTCAGCGAGGACATCTTTGTCTTCACCCCCAAGGGGGACATCATCAACCTGCAGCGGGGCGCGACCCCCCTGGACTTCGCCTATCGCATCCACTCCCATGTGGGCAATACCTGCGTGGGCGCCAAGGTGAACGGCAAGATGGTGCCCCTCACCACGGAGCTGCAGACCGGCGACCGGGTGGAGGTCATGACCTCCAACCAGTCCAAGGGCCCCAGCATGGACTGGCTCAACGTGGTCAAGACCCAGCAGGCCAAGACCAAGATCCGCCAGTTCTTCAAAAAGGAGCTGCGCGGGGAGAACGTGCAGAAGGGCCGCGACATGCTGGAGCATGAGGCCAAGCGCCGCGGGGTGAAGCTGGGGGAATTGACCAAGCCGGAGTTTTACGAACCCATCCTCAAGCGCTATTCCTTCCCGGATCTGGAGGCGCTCTATGGCGCGGTGGGCTTTGGCGGCATCCCCTCGGTGTATGTCATCTCCCGCCTGGTGGACGAGCAAAGGCGGCTGACCGACCAGACGGTGGCCAAGAAGGTGTCCACCATCCCCGACCCCAAGGAGGTGGTGCACCAGGGCAAGCCCACGCACGGGGTGTACGTGGAGGGGGGCTCCGGCATGCTGGTGCGCTTTGGCCAGTGCTGCAACCCCGTGCCGGGGGATGAGATCATCGGCTACATCACCCGCGGCCGCGGGGTGACGGTACACAAGGCGGACTGCGTCAACGCCATCAATGCCGAGCCCGAGCGCCAGATCAACGTCAGCTGGGCGCATGAGGACACCGGCAACTTCAACGCCGGCCTGCGGGTCATCGTCTATGACAGCCCCAACATCCTGGGTGAGATGATGATGTACATCGCCAACGCCGGCACACCGGTGGCCGCCGGCTCCCAGGAGGAGGTCAAAAAAGGCCTGCGCACCCTGCATCTGGTGATCCAGGTAGCCAGCCGTGACCAGGTGCGCGCGGTGCTGACCAGGCTGCAGAAGCGCTCTGATGTGCTGGAAGCCTACCGCAGCGCACGGTAAGGAAGGGGCAGAAGATGAGGGCAGTGGTGCAGCGGGTGAGCGGGGCGCAGGTTCATGTGGATGAAGCGCCAGTCAGCCAGATCGGCACAGGCCTGCTGGTGCTGCTGGGCGTGGAAGTCAGCGATACGGAGCAGGACGCGCGGTACCTGGCGCAGAAAATCGCCCGGCTGCGCGTTTTTGCCGATGACCAGGGCCGGATGAACCTGTCGGTGCAGGATGTGGGCGGCGAGGTGATGGTGATCAGCCAGTTCACCCTGTTTGGGGATGCCAGGGGTCAGAACCGCCCAGGCTTTACCCAGGCGGAGGAACCCGGGCGCGCCAACCAGCTGTATGGGCTATGCTGCCGGCACCTGGAGGATCAGGGGCTGCAGGTGGCCCGCGGCGTGTTCCGCGCGCACATGCAGGTCACGCTCACCAACGATGGCCCGGTCACCATCCTGCTGGATTCCCACAAACAATTTTAGGAGCTGTTATGAACATCATCACCCTGCCAGTGGGCGAGCTGGCCACCAACTGCTACATCCTCCACCAGAACGGCCGCGATGACGCCCTGGTGATTGACCCGGGCGCGGAAAGCCAGCGCATCCTGGCAGCCCTGAACGGCAAGCGGGTGGCCGCCGTGCTGCTCACCCACGGGCATTTTGACCACACCGGCGCGCTCCCTGCCTTCAGTGACGCCCCCATCTACATCCACCGGATGGACAGCGTGATGCTGGAGGACAACCATTACAGCTTTGGCAGCATGGCCGGGGATGAAAAGCAGCGCCCCCAGGCCACGGATTTCCTGGAGGAAGGCCAGAAGCTTAGCCTTGCGGGGATTGACCTGGAGGTGCTGCACACCCCGGGGCATTCCCGGGGCAGCGTCTGCCTGAAGGTGGGGGAGGACCTCTTCACCGGGGACACGCTTTTTGACGGGGACTATGGCCGCACCGACCTGCCCGGCGGCAGCGCCGAGCAGATGCGCGCCTCCCTGCGCCGCTTGCTGACCCTCACAGGCTGCCGCTTTTACCCCGGCCACGGCCCTGGCAACATCATCAGGTGAGGGTCAGCCTGCGTTCGCCCATGCCGGGCTTCCACAAGGAACTGTTTGACATTGTGGATGTGTTCATGGGGCCTGTCACGCGCCTGGAGGGGGAGGATGACGCGGCGGACCTGCGCGTCACCCTGGCCCAGCGCCAGGAGGGCAGCCTGCGCGTGTGCGAGGCCAGCCTCAGCGGACGCTTTAAGGCCAGCGCCCAGGCCAGGCAAGCGGTATATGGGGATGCGCTGCTCATCAAGCGCTTGCACAAGCGCCAGCTGAAGCTGGCGCTGTTTGACGCACTGGTGGAGGCCACCGGCATCCGCCCGCCCTGGGGCGCGCTGACGGGCATCCGGCCCACCCGGCTCATTCTGGACGCGATGGGGGAAGGCCTGCCACTGGACCAGGCAGCCGCCCAGGTGCAGGACATCTTCCGCATCTCAGATGAAAAAACCGGCCTGCTCAAGGAAATCATCGCCGTTCAGCAGGGCTTGCCCCAGGCGGGGGCAAATGAAATTGCCTGTTACATCGGCATTCCCTTTTGCGCCAGCCGCTGCCGCTATTGCAGCTTCATCAGCCGGGAGGCGGGGGATGGCAGGCAGCTGTCTGCCTATGTGCCCGCCCTGATCAAGGAAATTGCCGGCACCATCGCCCTGATGCGCGCGCGGGGCCTGACGGCCCGCTCGGTGTACATCGGCGGGGGCACGCCCACGGTGCTGGATGAACAGCAGCTGTGCCAGGTGCTGGAGGCGGCCCGGCCCCTGTTTGAGCAGGCGCTGGAGGTGACGGTGGAGGCGGGCCGGCCGGACACCATCACCCGGGGCAAGCTGCGCGCCATCGCGGCGAGCGGCGCCGGGCGCATCTCTGTCAATCCCCAAAGCGTGCATGACGCCACGCTGCGAGCGGTGGGGCGTGACCACACCTGGTCACAGACGCTCGCCGCCTTTCACCAGGCCCGGGAAGCGGGCATCCCGCACATCAACATGGACCTTATTGCCGGCCTGCCCGGTGAGGATCCGGCCATGTTTGCCCACAGCCTCAGCCAGGTGCTGGCCCTGTCGCCCGAGGCGCTCACAGTGCACACGCTCAGCATCAAGCGCTCCAGCGACATGCGCCGCTATGGCGACAGCCTGCCATCGGGCCAGCAGGTGGAGCAGATGGTCAGTCTGGCGCGGGCGCGGGCGGCCCAGCGTGGCTTTGCGCCCTACTACATCTACCGGCAAAAGCACATGGCCGGCAACCTGGAGAACGTGGGCTACGCCAAACCGGGCTTTGTCTGCCTGTACAACCTGGACATGATGGAGGACCAGACCACCGTGCTGGCCATGGGTGCGGGCGCGGTGTCCAAGCTGGTCTACCCTGGCCGCAAATGCATCCTGCGCGCCCCCAACGTGAAGGACATCGCGCACTATATTGCCCGGGTGGGGGAGATGCTGGAACGCAAACACGCCCTGTTTGAGGGCGTGGGCAAGGGCGTCCGGGCGCCGATGGAAGAAGCTGAAGATTCAGAAGATTAAGAAACCATCATCATCTCTGGCCTGCGCTTAGCCCTGCGGGCGGTGCAGCCGCACATCCTGCCCCTGGAACTGCAGCGCCAGGGAGTTGCGCTGGTCCAGCAGCCGGGAGTAGATGCGCGCAGTGTAGCGCTCGCGGATTTTCTCCAACGGCAGGTTGGTGCTGATGACCGTGTGCAGGCGGTTTTGAATGCGGTGCTCCAGCAGGGCGAAGAGCTGCTCCAGGGTGATGTTTTCCCACAATGGCTCAGTGCCCAGGTCATCAATCAGCAGCAGCGGAACGGTGTAATAGGGCTGCTCCACCTCGTCCTCCCGGCTGAAATAGGCCTGGCGGATGTGGTTGAGCAGCGCGTTGGCGTTGAGGGTGAGGGTGAGGGTGCCCCGCTCGCGCACGCGCCTGGCAATGGAATGCAGCACATAGGTTTTGCCCAGGCCGCTGGGGCCATACAGCAGCAGGTTGAGCCGGCCGCCGGGCACCTCATCAGCAAAGCGCGCGGCATGGCGGCGGATGACCTCCATGAGCATCCGCTGGGTGGTGCCCTGGTCGTCCAGGTCCACCTCGGGGAAGACCCTGGGGTCAAAGCGCTCAAAGCTGGGGCCATTGTCCTGCGCCAGGTCCCCGCTGAGCAGCTCATGGTAGCGGCGCGACACGCAGCCGCACAGGGCGCGGGGCACCGTGCCGGTATAGCCGCTGTCCCGGCAGTCCAGGCACTGAAAGACCGGTTCCAGGTAGTCCTCCGGCAGGTCATTTTGTTTGAGCAGCGCCAGAATCTGGCTGTTGATGCGCCGGGTCTGCTCCTCAATGCCCTCCGGGCGGACGCCCTCAATGGCCAGCTGCAGGCCTTTGATGATGCCTTCACGGCGCTCCTGCTCCAGCTCCCCGATCTGCGGGCTCAGGCTGATGGCAAGGGCCAGGCGGCGGCGTTCCTCTGCCTGGTTGTCAAAGCGGCGCGCCTTGCACTCCTCCAGCGCCTGCAGCAGCAGCTCATTGGCCATGGCTTTCCCTCGCTTCCTTGAGCAAATCCGGCCCGCTGGCAGCCTGGGGCTGGCTGCCCTGGTCCTGGTCATAATCCTGGAAGCCCAGCCTGCGCCTGCCGCCACCCGGGGCCTGGGCGCCTTCCTGGCGCGCCGCCTCCAGGGTCTTGATGCCCTTCTTGCGCCAGTTGTCCAGCACCCGGCTGATGTAGGCCAGCTTGTTGCGGCTGGAGCGCGCCTGGCCTGCCGCCTGCAGGATTAGCTCCTCGCTGTGCCCCTGCTCCTGCCAGGCCTTCAGGGTCAGCAGGTCCTGTTCGCCCGGGCGGCCTTCCTGGCCGCTGAGCTCAAACACCTGCAGCATCAAGGGCTCATAACGCTTCAGCGCGCGCAGGTGGGCCTTGAGCTGCTGTTCATCCCTCAAGCCCAGCTTCTCCCAGGCCAGCAGGCGGGGCTCCAGGTCCTCAAACATGCCGCCGCGCGCCCTGACCGAGCGGGCGGCCAGCAGCACCATCTCAAAGGAATAGCGCTCCCGCAGCGCGCGCAGGGGCGCCAGCAGGGTGTAGGGGCTCACCTGGGGGCGGCCCAGCTCCTGCAGCACCTGCCTGACCTGCTCGGCTTCCTGCCCCTCCTGGCGCAGGTGCTCGCGCACCTTGCTGCCGGTCTTTTGGTTCAGCCCGGCCTTCAGGCGCTCCAGGATGCCGTTGAGGTAGGAAAAGGAGGGGTTGTTGGCTGCCACCGTCTCCTGCACCGCGGCCAGGATGCCCTTGTCATCAAAGCCCCACTGCTCCGTCCACTTGCGGTAGAGGGCCAGCTCGGGCTCGGTGGGCAGCCGGCGGATGTTGAACTGCAGCAGCACCGCCCGCGCCCCCTGGTGGGTGCGCTTGCTGTGGCTGAAATACTGCTCCGCCTCATCGGTAGAGGAGATGCCCTCCTCCTTCATCATCACGGCGGTGGTTTGCGCGCTTTTGAAGGAAAAATGCGCGCCCCTGGTGTCCGCAAAGTGGTTGAGCAGCATCAACACCACCTCCTGGGGCAGGCCCAGCTCCTCCACCCACTCATAGGCCATGCTGATGTCACTTTCGCGCAGCTTGCGCCGCGAGCCCAGCTGGGCATTCACCGCCTCTGAAAAGATGATGTAGCGCTCATCCCCGCTGAGCTGGTCCTGGCCGGTGAGCAGGCGCTGCCCCATGTGGTGGAAGACATAGGTGGGCGGCTGGTCGCTCACCCGCTCCACCAGGCGCCGACGCTCCCAATAGCGCAGCGCGGCCAGCACCTGGCCTTCCTCCATGTTGAGCGTGCCGGCTAGTTGCGTGACGTCCAGCCCTTCCAGCTGGTGCTGGCTGGCGTACAGGCCGTACAGGTAGACCTTGAGCTGCTTGCCGTCGGCCGCTGGCAGGTATTCGGTGATGAACAGGTTTTCCAGCACCGTGGCGCCAAACTGCAGGCCCTGCTCACTGCGGCGGAACATCACTGCCCTCCTGTCCCGGGTTGCTGGCTGTTGCTAACGCGGCTTCTTCACCCTTCTGCCCGGCAGGAACTGCCGCCGCCTGGTCTGAAGGCGCAGGAGACACTTCCTCCTGTACAGGCTGCGGGGCGCTGTCCGCGCTGGACTCTTCTTCAGCTGCCGCGCTCTTTTCCTGCCGCCGCTGATAGGACCGGTAGGCCAGCGTGGCCAGCAGGGTGACTGCCATGGTGACCGCGAAGGTCAGGATGGCGTACTTGTATTCCTGCACGCCCAGCAGGTTGCCGCCCATGGTGGAGGTAATCACCGAGGGCACGCGCGCGATTGAGGTAAGCAGGATAAACTTGCCCATGTGGATGGGTACCAGGCCCGCCAGGTAGGTCAGGATGTCCTTGGGCGTGCCCGGGATGAGGAACAGCAGGAAAACCGTGGCGTCCCGCTTTTTGGAGTTATTGAAAAACTTGATGTTCTCCAGCTGTTCCCGACGCAAAAAGAGGGTGACAAACCGCACCCCGAACCGGCGCACCGCCAGGATGATCAGCACGCTGCCCAGCGCCGCGCCCAGCAGGCACAGCACCATGCCCAGCCAGCCGCCAAAGATGTAGCCGGCGATGATTTCAATGGGTTCCCCCGGAATAAAGGCGATGATAACCTGCAGTGCCATGATGCCAATCATCAGCGGATACTTCCAGAAGCCCGTGCCCTGCATCCAGTCGCGGAAGCTGGCCTTGTCCCGGATGGCGGCGATGATGGGCTTGCCCAGCAAGATGGTCAGCGCCACCAGCACCAGCACCACAATCACCACGCTGATGACGCCCACCAGCCGCTTTTTCCTCAGCAGCTGCGGGTCGTCCCAGGCCTGATCAAACTTGCTCAAACGCTGTGTCACCTGCCTTTGTGTCTACATTGATGGCCAAAGCGCGCGCGACGCTCCGCCTGATGTCATCCTCCAGATCCACCTGCGCTTGGCCACCGCCAAATACCAGGTGGAAGAAAAACTCAAGCGTGCCGGCACTGCCCCGCACCGGGCTTTCACATACCTGAAGCACCCGCACGTCCTCCAGGCCGTTCAGCCAGGCGCTCAAGTCGCGCAGCAGCGGCGCGTAGGCCTGGTCCTGCAGCTGGCCGCTGCGCCGGGCCTGGCTGTCATCCACCTCAAACAGGGGTTTGACCAGCGCCACCAGCTGGCCTTGGTTGCCCAGAATGCCCTGGTAGATGGGCACCGCGTCACGCAGGGAAAGGTAGCTCAGGTCGCAGGTGGCAAAGACAGGCGTTGGCTCAAGCGTCAGCAGCCTGGGGTCGGACAGGTTGGTGCGCTCCAGGTTGACCACCCGGCTGTCCTGGCGCAGCGTGCCGGTCAGCTGGCCAAAGCCCACGTCCACAGCATACACCAAACGGGCGCCATGCTGCAGTAAACAATCTGCAAAACCGCCGGTGGACGCGCCCGCGTCCAGGCACACCAGGCCTGACACATCCAGCCTGAACGCAGAAAGCGCCCCGGCCAGCTTCAGGCCGCCCTTTGAGGCATAGGGCAGCTGGTTCTTCAATCGCAGCTGGTCATCAGGGCGCAGGAACATGCCTGCGCGGGCAGGCTGGCCGTTCACCAGCACCCGGCCGGCCATCACCCAGGCTGCCGCCTGTTTGCTGTCCTCGCACAGCCCAGCGTCCACCAGTGCCTGGTTCAGTGGCCTGCGTTTCATTTCAAGCCAGGTCAGGTTGTCTGCATGACACCCTTGAGCAGGCGCAGCACGCGGCGCTCCATGCGGGAGACTTGCATCTGGGTGAGGTTCATCTTTTTGGCGCTGGCCTGCTGGGACAGCTGGTCCTGAAAGCGCAGGCGGATCAGGTTGCGTTCCTGGGCGGTCAGGGTCATGAGGGCCTTGCGCAGGTCCTCGCGCATCTCAAAGTCCTCAAAGCCTTTTTCAGAGATGCCCAGGTGGTCAAAGACCATCATGCCGTTTTCATCCTGGGCGTCCAGGGAGGACACCTGGGATTTCTCCTTGGAGGCGTGCACGGCGATCACCTGCTCCACCGTCCAGCCCAGGTGCTCGGCCAGCTCAGGGATGGTGGGTTCGCGGTGCAGGCGCTGGGTAATCTGCTCAACCACCCGGTCCATCTGCATGCCCTGCTCGCGCAGCCCGCGGGGCGTGCGCACCAGCTGGGCCCGGTCGCGGATGTAGTTGCGCACTGTGCCGGTGATGGTGGGGGTGACATAGGTCGTAAAGCGAAGGCCGCGGCTTGGGTCAAAGCCCTTGAGCGCGTTCACCAGGGCCATCGCGGCCACCTGGCGCAGGTCTTCCAGTTCTATCCCGCGCCCGGTAAAGCGCGCCGCTATGGCATTGCACAGGGGCAGGGCCACATCGACAGCATCGTCCAGGGCCTCCTTGGTCTGCTCCAGCGAGTAGCGCATCGCCGCGTTGTGGATATCGTCTGCGTTCATCACTGCTTATGCTCCTGTTGGCAAGGACATCCGCACGGTGTAAATGCCGCACTGGTCTCCTTCCAGCTTCACCTCGGTGACCAGTGTGCCGATGATCAGCTGGGCCACCTCCGGGTCCATCATGTCACAGGCCTGGGCATCCGGCGCGCGCTGCGCTTCCAGGGTGATGAAAATCTGCCCTTCCTCCATCTTGCAGCTCAGGGTCACCTTTTCAACCAGCCTTTCCTGATGGGTGACCAGCTCAAAGGCTTCCTCCACCGCGCTGCGCAAATCATCAATCACATCCAGGGAAAGGTTGGCCATCACGCCCACCGCTCCCAGGGAAGTGCGCACCACCAGACCCCATTCAGGGCTGGCGGGAACCGTCAAAAACATTCTGTTCATTCTGTCTTGTTCACCACCTTGATTTGTTCAATGTTCAGCACCGTCAGCAAGTCAGCGCGGGCGTCCAGCGCCTCCTTCACCCACCAGTCCCGGGGGGCCAGCAGGGTTTGGCGTTCCTGCTTGAAGTACAGGAAAATGGGGATGTTCCCCGGTTGGCGCTTGAGCAGCGCTTCGCATTGGGGCATCTGCTCACGGGTTATCTGTAAGTATAGCTTGATTGGGGCGTTCTTGGCAAGCAAGGCCTCATCCTCCCGCGGGCCGGGGGTCATGGCGGGCTGCGGGGCAACCGCGGCTGGTGCCAGGGGCTCAATCCTGTCCACCACCAGGCTGGGCGGCCTGTCCTCGGTGATGGACAGCTTGCCGGTAAACAGCCAGGCGCTGTCCTCCTGCAGCCGGGTGGCCGCCTGCTCCCACACCCGGGGGAAGAACAGGCACTCCACCTGCCCGGTCAGGTCCTCCAGCGCCACAAAGGCCATCAGCCCGCCCCGGCGGGTGGCCTTCTGCTTGATGCCGGCCACCAAACCGCCCAGTCGCACCTGCCTGCCATCCTCACCGATGCCACGGTCCTCCCGCTCGGCCAGCTCCTCCAGCACCGCGGTGTTCCACTGCAGCTGGTCCAGCGCCTGCGCGTGGGCGTCCAGCGGGTGCCCGGTGATGTACACCCCTGTGACCTCCTTCTCCATCGCCAGCAGGGTGTTCTTCGGGTATTCGCCCACATCGGGGTAGGTGACAACCCCAACGTCCCGGATGTCTTCCCGCGCCACGTCAAACAGGGAGAGCTGGTTGCGGTTGTGCCCACGCCTTGCCTTGGCCTGCGCGTCCATCGCCTGCTCATATACCTGCATGCATTGCATGCGGGTGCCGCCCAGGCCGTCAAAGGCGCCCGCCTTGATCAGCGCCTCCACCGCGCGCTTGTTGACAAAGCTGCCGTCCATGCGCCGGCAAAAATCGAAGATGTCCTGGTAGGGGCCCTGCTCGCGCTCCTGCACGATATGGCTGGCCGCTTTCTCGCCCAGGCTCTTAATGGCGTTGAGCCCAAACCGGATTCCGGGCTGGCCCTGCTGGCTGTCCACCGTGAACTTGACATGGGAATGGTTGATCAGCGGGGGCAACACCGGAATGTGCTTGCGGCGGCAAAACTGTACATAGGCGGCCACCTTGGATGCCGAACCCAGGTAGGAGTTGATCAGCGCCGCCATGAACTGGGCGGGGTAATGGCACTTGAGCCAGGCAGTCTTGACGCTCAGCAGCGCGTAGGGCGCGGCGTGGGATTTGTTGAAGGCATAGCTGGCAAAGGCGGTCATTTCCTCATAGATGCCCTGGGCGATGTGTTCGGGAATGCCCCGGCCCACACAGCCGGGCACACCCTTGGCCACGTCCCCGTGGATGAAGGCCTGGCGTTCGCGTTCCATGACGCTTTTCTGCTTCTTGCTCATCGCGCGGCGGATTTCATCGCTGCGCCCGTAGCTGAAGCCGGCCAGGTCGCGCACAATCTGCATCACCTGCTCCTGGTACACCATGCACCCGTAGGTGACCCCCAGGATGGGCTCCAGCTCCGGCGTGGCGTAGCGGATGCTGTCGGGCTGGTTCTTGCCCTTGATGAAGCGGGGGATGGAAGCCATGGGTCCGGGCCGGTACAGGGAGATGGCGGCGATGATGTCCTCAAAGCGCTCCGGCTGCATGTCCGCGATGAAGCTGCGCATGCCCGCGCCCTCCAGCTGGAACACGCCGTCCGTGTCCCCCTGGGACAGCATGCGGTAGACGGCAGGGTCATCAATGGGGATGCGGTCCTCCCGCATGATCACGCCATCCTGGGCCATCAGCGCCAGGGCGTCGCGGATTACGGTCAGCGTGCGCAGGCCCAGGAAATCGGTCTTGAGCAGGCCCAGCTCCGCGATGTTGCCCATGGCGTACTGGGTGGTGATGACCTGGTCGTTGGTTTGCAGGGGCACATAGTCTGTCAGCGGGTTCTGGGTAATCAGCACGCCCGCGGCGTGGGTGGCCGCGTGCCGGGGCATGCCCTCCAGCAGCTGCGCCGTGTCCAGCAGCTTTTTCACGCGGGTGTTTTCCAGCGCCAGCTGCGCCAGCTGCGGGTTTTGCAGCAGCGCCTTCTCCAGCGTCATGTTCAGCTCCATGGGCACCAGCTTGGCCACCTGGTCAACCTCCTGGTAGCTGTACCCCAGCACGCGCCCCACATCCCGGATGACGCCGCGGGCTGCCATGGTGCCAAAGGTGATGATCTGCGCTACGTGGTCGTGCCCGTATTTGTCCGCCACATAGTCGATGACCTCCTGGCGGCGCTCATAGCACAGGTCGATGTCCAGGTCAGGCAGGGAGACCCGCTCCGGGTTCAGAAAGCGCTCAAACAGCAGGCTGTACTTGAGCGGGTCCAGCTGGGTGATGTTCAGGCAGTAGGCCACGATGGAGCCCGCGCCGCTGCCGCGCCCCGGCCCCACCATGATGTCCTGCTCCCGTGCGTAGCGGATGAAATCCCACACGATGAGGAAATAATCCACAAAGCCCATGCTGTTGATGACATCCAGCTCATAGTGCAGCCGCTCCAGCGCGGCCTGGGGCTGGTCCGGGTAGCGCGCATGCAGGCCCTGCAGGCACAGGCGCTTCAGCAGGTCGCTGTGGTCCTCCCCGGTGTCCTCATTGGGGATGTAGTGGGGCAGGTGGTGGGAGGAAAAATCAAAGGCCACCCGGCAGCGCATGGCAATCTCGTGGCTGCGGTCGATGGCCTCACCCAGGTGGGGGAAGAGGGCGCGCATCTGCGCCTCGCTCTTCACGTACAGTTCCTCAGTCTCCATGCGCAGGCGCTGGCTGTCCTCCAGCGTCTTGCCTGTCTGGATGGCCATGAGCACTTCCTGGGCAGGGGCGTCTTCCTTGCGCAGGTAGTGGCAGTCGTTGGTCACCACCAGGGGGATGCCTGTGTCCCCGGACAGTTTGACCAGCTGGGGCAGCACCAGCTTCTCCTCGTGGATGTGGTGGTCCATCAGCTCAATGAAATAGTTGCCGGCGCCCATGATGCGCTGCATGTTCAGCGCGTGCGCCCTGGCATCCTCGTAGCGGCCCTCCAGCAGCAGCCTGGGCAGCTCGCCGGACAGGCAGGCGGAGGTGGCGATCAGGCCTTCCGCGTGCTGTTCCAGCAGCTCCAGGTCAATGCGCGGGCGGTAGTAAAAGCCCTCGGTAAAGCCCGCGCTGCTCAGCTTCATCAGGTTGCGGTAGCCGGTCATGTTCTCACACAGCAGCACCAGGTGGCTGTTCTCGCGGTTGACGCCGCTTTTCTCATGCCGGTTGGGGGCCACATACACCTCGCAGCCAATGACCGGGTGGATGCCCTGGGCGACACATTCCTTGTAGAAATCCACCGCGCCGTACAGCGCCCCGTGGTCGGTCACCGCCACGGAATCCATGCCCAGCGCCTTGACATGCGCCACCAGCGGCTTGATGCGGCAGGCGCCGTCCAGCAGGCTGTATTCCGTATGCAGGTGCAGGTGCGTAAAGGCCATGTTTGCCCTCCTTATACCCGCATTATAGCCCAAGGGACCAACGCTTTCAACGAAGGCTTGCGGGCCTTGGCGCGCCTGACTATACTGGCAGCATGAGCCACAACCTTGAGCACACCACCATCGCCGCCCTGGCCACGCCGCCCGGCACAGGGGGGCTGGCTGTCATCCGCGTCTCCGGCCCGCGCGCGGAGGAGCTGCTGCGCACCCTGTTTGTGCCTGCCGGGCAGAAGAAGGAGATGCGGGAGCGCCGGTTCACATATGGCCACCTGGTGCATCAGGGCCAGACGCTGGATGAATGCATGGCGGTGCTGATGAAGGCGCCGCGCAGCTACACGCGCGAGGACGTGGCGGAGCTGCAGGTGCATGGGGGAGAGCAGGTGGCCCATCAGGTGCTTGCCGCCCTGTATGCCCTGGGGGCCGCCCCGGCCGCGCCCGGGGAGTTCACCCGCCGCGCCTTTGAAAACGGTCGTCTGGATTTAAGCCAGGCGGAGGCGGTGATGCAGCTGGTGTCCGCCAGTGGCGCGCAGGCAGCGCGGGCGGCCCTGCGCCAGCTGCAGGGGGGCACGCTGCGCTTTGTGCAGGATGCCCAGACCGAGCTGATTGGCCTGATGGCCGGCGTGACCGCGGCGATTGACTATCCGGAGGAGATTGACCAGCAGGAGGCGGTGGGACAGCTGGCCCCGGCGCTGCTTGCCCTGTCAGAGCGCCTGCGCGCGGCCTGTGACCTGCGCGGCGCGCGCATCCTGCAGGAAGGCCTGCAGGTGGCCTTGTGCGGCAAGCCCAACGCGGGCAAGTCCTCCCTGCTCAATGCCCTGCTGCTGGAGAACCGGGCCATCGTGACCGACATCCCCGGCACCACCAGGGACACGGTGGAGGGCAGCATCGACCTGGACGGCATCCGCGTGCGCCTGCGTGATACCGCCGGCATCCGTGAGAGCCAGGACAGCGTGGAGCGCCTGGGCGTCCAGCGGGCGCTGGACGCCATCAACAGCGCGGACCTGCGCCTGATGGTGCTGGACATGGAGCAGGGCCCGGAGGCGGAAGACGAGGCCATCCTGCGGCTGATCGCAGGCCGGGACAACCTCTACCTGCTCAACAAGTCCGACCTGGCCCCGCACGCCGCCTATCCGGCCTGGCTGAAGGAACACGAAGACATTCCGGAAAACCAGCTGCTCACCGTGTCCGCCCGCAGCGGGGAGGGGCTGGATGAGCTGCGCCGCCGCCTGCGCGCGGCGGCTGGCCAGCCGGGGCTTAATTCGCTCACCCTGGAGCGGCACATGCGCCTGGCCGATCAGGCAGCCCAGGCGCTGGCGCGTGCCGCGCAGGCGATGGAGGATGATTTGCCCCTGGACCTGTGCGCGGTGGACATGAACGAGGCCTTGGCGCTGCTGGGGCAGGTCACGGGCGACAACTACAGCGAAGCGCTGCTGGACGAGGTCTTCTCCAGGTTCTGCGTCGGAAAATAAGAGGAGGAAGCGAGATGGAATATACCAAGTTGGGGCGCAGCGGCCTGGAGGTTTCCCGCCTGTGCCTGGGCTGCATGAGCTTTGGCGAGCGGGGCCGCTGGATTCATGACTGGGTGCTTCCGGAAGCGGCGTCCCGTGCCCTGATCAGGCAGGCGCTGGACCTGGGCATCAACTTCTTTGATACCGCCGATGTCTACTCCCAGGGCACCAGCGAGCAGTTTCTGGGCCGGGCGCTGCGGGATTTTGCCAACCGCAGCGAGGTGGTCATCGCCACCAAGGTCTTCTTCCCCATGGGGGAGGGCAGGAACCGTTCCGGCCTGTCCCGAAAGCACATTCTGTCCGCCATCGACGGCAGCCTGCAGCGCCTGGGCACCGATTATGTGGACCTGTATATCATCCACCGCTTTGACCACCACACCCCGGTGGAGGAGACCATGGAGGCCCTGAGCGACGTCGTGAAGATGGGCAAGGCACGTTACCTGGGCGCCTCAGCCATGTACGCCTGGCAGTTCCAGAAGATGCGCAACGCTGCCAGCCGCCACGGCTTGCATAATTTTATCTCCATGCAGAACCACTGGAACCTGCTCTACCGCGAGGATGAGCGCGAGATGGTGCCCTACTGCCAGGACGCGGGCGTGGCGCTCACCCCCTACAGCCCGCTGGCCTCCGGCCGCCTCTCCCGCAGGCAGGAGGACGCGCCCACCGTGCGCCTGAAGACGGACAGCACCGCCAAATCCAAGTATGATGCGACGGCGCAAATGGACAGCCTCATCGTGCGGCGCGTGGAGGAGCTGTCGGAAAAAAGAGGGATGTCCATGTCGCAGGTGGCCCTGGCCTGGCTGCTGCACCAACAGATGCTGGCTGCCCCGGTCATCGGCGCTACCAAGGCCCATCACCTGGCGGACGCGGCCCGCGCGGTGGATATGAAGCTGAGCCCCGGGGAACTGGCCTGGCTGGCGGAGCCCTACCAGCCCCACCCGGTGGTCGGCGCGCTGTAAAGAACCGACATACACAAAAAGCCGCCGGTCCCCCGGCGGCTGAATTGGTCTTTGTGGGATTACTTGGCGTCCACAGTGGCCATGTGATGGATGAAGTCCACCACCTTGCTGGAATAGCCCCACTCGTTGTCATACCAGGCGACCAGCTTCACGAAGGTTTCGTTGAGCATGATGCCCGCGCCCGCGTCAAAGATGCTGGTGCGCGCGTCGTGGATGAAGTCGCTGGAGACCACGGAATCCTCGGTGTAGCCGATGATGCCTTCGTATTCCTTGCTCTGGGAGGCGGCCTTCATGGTGGCCTTGATGTCCTCATAGGTGGTGGGGGTCTTCAGGGTGACGGTCAGGTCCACCACGGACACATTGATCGTGGGCACGCGGAAGGACATGCCGGTCAGCTTGCCCTTCAGCTCGGGCAGCACCACGCCCACCGCCTTGGCGGCGCCGGTGGAGGAGGGGATGATGTTGGCGCTGGCCGCGCGGCCGCCGCGCCAGTCCTTCTTGGAGGGGCCATCCACCGTCTTCTGCGTGGCGGTGATGGAGTGCACGGTGGTCATCAGGCCTTCCTTGATGCCATACTTGTCGTTGATGACCTTGGCCAGGGGCGCCAGGCAGTTGGTGGTGCAGGAGGCATTGGACACGATGACCATGTCCTTGTTGTAGGTCTTGTGGTTGACGCCCATGACAAACATGGGGATTTCCTTGTCCTTGGCGGGCGCGGTGATGATCACCTTCTTGGCGCCGCCCTTCAGGTGCAGGCTGGCCTTTTCGGTGTTGGTGAACACGCCGGTGGCCTCGGCGATATATTCAGCCCCGGCTTCCGCCCACGGAATCTCATCCGGGTTCATTTTGTCATACACTTTGATGGTCTTGCCGTTGACGGTCAGGGTGTTGTTGGCCGGGTCCGCGCTGACAGTGCCGTCAAAGCGCCCGTGCACGGTGTCATACTTGATCATGTAGACCATATATTCCACATCAATGAAGGGGTCATTGATCGCGACAACCTGCATGTCCTTGCGCTCCAGGGTTGAAGCCAGAATCAGGCCGCCGATGCGACCAAAGCCGTTGATGCCAATTTTTATCATGAGTTCCTCCTTACAATACACCCGCGCATTACCGGGCTGCGTCTTTCAGGCAGCCATTTCTGCCACGGTTATTATAGCACCCGGATGGGGGTGCCGCAAGCAAAACAGACAAACTGCCGGGCGGATTGTGTCCCGGCCGGGCTGGTTTTTTCCGCGTGAGCGCGGTCTGATGCGGTTGTTCCGCACGCATGGTACCATGAGATGGACAGGAGGGCAAGAAAAAACCCGTCAGCTGACGGGTTTTCGAAAGCCTGGCCTTAATACTTGCGCTTGCGGGCGGCTTCCGCCTTCTTCTTGCGCTTGACGCTGGGCTTCTCATAATGTTCACGCTTGCGCACCTCAGCCAGCACGCCGCTGCGGGCACACTGGCGCTTGAAGCGTTTCAGGGCGCTCTCAAGCGTTTCATTTTCCTTCACGCGGATCTCAGACACTGTTCTCTCCCCCCCTTCGCACATCTCGCCTGAATAACACCGTTCTCACGGCGGATGGCGACCGTGCCCTTATTATAGCCGTGGCGCCCCTGCCCGTCAACCGGCAAACTGCACACAAATGCGGTTTGCCGCGCCTGGCAGCTCCTCATTGTTTGACAAGCGTTTATGAAGTCCATATGATGAAGGTTGGCATACCGACAGACGGAGGGACTTTCCATGGCTTATGACCTGGTGATTGTCGGCGCGGGCCCGGCGGGCATTTTTACCGCGCTGGAGCTGATCCGCAGGGGCAGCAAGAAGAAGATGCTTATCATTGAAAAGGGCCAGCCCATTGGCCGGCGCCGTTGCCCCAAGGGCACCACCGGCCGCTGCGTCAACTGCCGGCCCTACTGCCATATCACCACAGGGTTCGCGGGCGCGGGCGCCTTTTCCGACGGCAAGCTGTCCCTTTCCCATGAGGTGGGCGGCCAGCTGCCAGAGCTCATCGGGGAGGAGCTGGCCCAGCAGCTGATTGACTATACCGACCGGATTTACCTGGAGTTTGGCGCGGACACCGCGGTGGTGGGCCAGGTGGAAGATGAGCGTGTCAAGCGCATCCGCCGGGACGCCATCCGCGCCGGCCTGCGCCTGGTGGACTGCCCCATCCGCCACATGGGCACCGAGCGCGCCCAGCAGATATATGGGGCCATCCAGGCCTTCCTGCTGGAAAACGGCGTGGAGATCCTCTTTGGCGTCAACTGTGTGGACCTGATTTTGACCAACAGCCACTGCGTGGGGGTGATTGTGGAGCAGCCCGATGGCAGCGGCCGCCGGGAAATCCGCGCCCGGGACACCATCGCCGCCACCGGGAGGCGCGGCGCGGACTGGCTGGAAAAAATCTGCCAGGAGCACGGCATTGCCCACCAGCCCGGCACGGTGGACATCGGGGTGCGGGTGGAGGTGCGCAATGAGGTCATGGAGGAAGTCAACCTGGCGCTGTACGAGGGCAAGTTCGTGGGCTACCCCGCCCCCTTCCGCGACAAGGTGCGCACCTTCTGCCAGAACCCTGGGGGCTTTGTCAGCCAGGAAAATTATGACAACGACCTGGCCGTGGTCAACGGCCACAGCTACAAGGACATGAAATCCCCCAACACCAACCTGTCCATCCTGTCCTCACACAACTTCACCACCCCCTTCAACCAGCCCATCGCCTACGCGCAAAAGGTGGGGGAGCTGACCAACATGCTGGCCAACGGCCACATCCTGGTGCAGCGCTTTGGTGACATCCTGGTCGGCAAGCGCACCTGGGAGCGCGAGCTGCAGCGCGCCAACGTGAAGCCCACCCTGAAGGACGCGGTGGCCGGCGACATCACCGCCGCCATGCCGTTCCGCGCCATGACCAACATCATCGCCTTCATCCAGGCCATGGACCTGGTGGTGCCCGGCTTTGCGTCGCCTGAAACCCTGCTGTATTCGCCTGAGCTGAAGTTTTACTCCAACCGCGTCAAAATGAACGGGCATTTGCATACCAACATCACCGGCTTTTATTCCCTGGGCGATTCCAGCGGCTGGACCCGCGGCCTGATGATGGCCTCAGCCATGGGTGTGCGGATGGGCCAGCTGTTGTATACGGAAGAAAACAAGGCCTGAAACCGATAGCGTCAGGTCCGGGCCCTGTGCGTCGCGCCGGAGCCTGCCAGCGGCGAGGAGGTTGTATGCCGGAGAAAAGGATTCACGCCATCCGCAGGCTGCTGGGCAACGCGGTCAGGCTTGACAAGCCCCTGTTTGGCCTGGCGTTTGCCTACACGCTGTTCGCGGTGTTGCAGCCGCTGCCGGGCGTGCTGCTGCCCCGCGCGGTCATTGCCCTGCTGGGCCGGGAAGGCGCGAACAGCCGGGACCTGCTCGTCATTGTTCTGGTTTTCTTCCTGGCCGGCGCCCTCATCCATTTTGGCCGGGAGTGGTTTCAGGATGTGTCCATGCCCCGCCTGACCGCGCTGCGCATCGGCTACATAAGCGATCAGACCATCAAACTGATCAACATGGATTATCAGTATGTTGAGGACACGGCCTTCAACCAGAAATGGGCGCGCGCCTTCAACGCCTGTTCGGGAAACGAGAACGGGGTGGAAGATGTGTATCGCAGGCTCTTCTTCCTGCCCGCGGTGCTCATCCTCATCATTGGCCTGTCCGTCCTGGTGAGCCTGGTGCACCCGCTCATCATGCTGGGGCCCGCGCTGTACGCGGCCCTTTCCTTTGTCTTGAGCCGCCATGCCCAGCGCTACGCCTATGCCAGGAAGGAGGCATCCGCCAGGCAGGAGCGGCGCCTCAGGGTGTTTACAAACACCTCCCGGGATGTGGCCTACGGCAAAGACGTGCGCCTGTATGACCTCAAGGGGCGGGTGTTGGACAATTTTGAACAGGTCATCGCGGCCTACATGAAGGTGTTCAAGGCCATCCAGAACCGTGAGTTTTTGATGGCGGCCCTTGCCCTGCCCGCTTTGCTGCTTGCAGACCTGCTCACCTACGGCCTGTTGGCGCGCGCTGTGATGAACGGCCTGCCCATCGCGGAATTCTCCATGTACCTGATGGCCGCGCTGGCTTTGCGCACGCAAATGGAGGAGCTGACCGGGCACCTCAGCGCCATGCGGCGGGAGCTGATGTATGTGGAGGATTACTTCCGCTTCATGGATGAGGATTTGAACACCGAGGGGGGCCAGCGCGGTTTTCCCGACAGGATCCCCGCGGTGGAGCTGGCCTTTGAGAAGGTGACCTTCAGGTACCCGGGCAGCGACAGGAATGTGCTGACTGACTTCTCCCTGCGCGTGCCCGCCGGCCAGCGCCTGGCCCTGGTGGGCGTCAACGGCGCGGGCAAGACCACCCTGGTCAAATTGCTGTGCGGGTTCTTTCAGCCGGACGCGGGGGAGGTGCTGATCAACGGCCACCCGGTTCATGAATACCGCAAGAGCGAGCTGATGCGGCTCTTTGCCGTGGTTTTTCAGGATGTCAACGTCTACGCCTTCACATTGGCGCAGAACGTGGCCGCCAGCCTGGACAGGATCGATCGCGGGCGCGTGCAGGACGCGCTGACCAAGGCTGGCCTGTGGGACAAGGTGTGCAGCCTGGACAAGGGCATGGACAGCATGATGCTGAAGGTGATTGAAGAGGACGGCATCGTGCTCTCCGGTGGCGAGCAGCAGCGCCTGGCCATCGCGCGCGCCCTGTACAAGGGCGGGGGCTGCGTCATTCTGGACGAGCCCACCGCTGCCCTGGACGCCCTGGCGGAAAAGGATATCTACCAGTCCTTTGACGCGCTCACCCTGGACAAGACAGCCATCTACATCTCCCACCGCCTGGCCAGCACGCAGTTTTGTGACAAGATTGCCCTCATTGACGGTGAGGGCCTGCGGGAATACGGCAGCCACGAGGAGCTCATGGCGCTGGGGGGCACCTACAGGGAGATGTTCACCCTGCAGGGCAGGTATTACCAGGAGGGGGCCAGCGCATGAAAACCGGCCGCCGTTTCGCCGTGCTCCTGAAGCTGGTCTGGCAGGTTGACAAAACCTATTTTGCCCTGCTTGTCTTTTCCGCCCTGACTCACTCCGGCCAGGTGCTGGCCAATGTTATGCTGCCGCCCCTGTTGATTGACGCCCTGCTGGGCCAGGGACAGGGCGGGGACCCCTTGTTCTGGGTGGCGGCCATCGCATTGACCAACCTGCTGTTTGCCCTGCTCAAGCGGGTCGTCCAGCACGGCCGGACTGTGAAAGAAAGCCAGGTATACATCCGGATTGACCGCGCTTTTGCCGACAAACTGATGTCCATCCCCTTTCATATGCTGGAGGATCCGTACTACCTGGACCTGCGTGAGCGCGCCAGCTTCGCCATCCGCAACCAGAGCGCGACTGCGCACCTGGTGACCAGCGCGCTGGACAGCGTCAACCAGTTGGTGACCGTGGCGAGCCTGGTGGTGCTGATGCTGCGGCTGGGTGTGCTGCTGGTCATCGGCCTGCTGCTGTGTGTGGGCCTGATGCTGCTGATCCAGTCGCGTTTTTCCATCTATCAGCAGCGCTTCTTTGCCGAGCTGCTGCCAGTCAACCGCCGCTATGGGTATTATGCCGGGCAATGCTTTCAGCCCGATGGCCAGAAGGACTTCCGCCTCTACGGCATGGCGACCATGCTGGGGGAGACCGTGAAGCGCTACAACCATGAAATCAACACCTGGTTTGGGGCCTTTTACCGCAAGAGCGCGCTGTATCTGGGGTTTTTCCAGGTTGTTATCGTGTTGCAGACTGCCCTGGCCTACGCCTATGTGGGCAGCCGCGCGCTGGACGGCGCCATCACCGTGGGCGGGCTGACCCTGTACGTTTCCGCCGCCATCAGCTTTTCATCCGCCATCATCGCCCTGGGGCAGCACATCATCGATTTTTTCCGCTACCTCAACTTCCTGGAACCGCTGGCCAAGCTGATGGACATCCCGGATGCTGAAACGCACACAGGCGGCGCTGAGCTGGGCACCATCCACAGCGTCCGCTTTGAGGAGGTTTCCTTCAGGTATCCCAAATCAGATGCCCTGGTGCTGGACCAGGTCAGCTTTGACATCAAACAGGGCGAGCGGGTCAGCATCGTGGGACGCAACGGTGCGGGCAAAAGCACCATTGTCAAGCTGCTGTGCCGGCTGTATGAACCCACCGCCGGGCGCATCCTCATCAACGATACGGACATCCGGGATTATGACCTGGCTTCATTAAGGCGGCAGCTGGCCGCTGTTTTCCAGGATTTCAGGCTTTTTCACTTTTCCATTGAGGAGAACATCACCTGCGCGCCGGTGAATGCCCACCCCGAGCTGTTTCACAGGGTCATCCATGAAGCGGGCATCGCGCAGGCCATCGCCGACCTGCCCAAAGGCAAGGCCACCCTGTTTGGCAAGTCCTTTGATGAGAACGCCACAGAGTTCTCAGGCGGCCAGGCGCAGAAGGTGGCGCTGGCGCGCGCCCTGTACAAGGATGCCTCCCTCCTGATTCTGGATGAGCCGACCTCGGCGCTTGACCCCATGGCGGAAGCCGCGATTTATGAACAGATGAACCACATGGCGCGCTCGCGCACGGTGATCTTCATTTCCCACCGCATGAGCAGCAGCGTCTTCTGTAACCGCATCCTGGTGCTGGATGAGGGCAAGGTCCAGGCCTTTGACACCCACCAGCAGCTGATGAAGGATCAACAGGGCCTGTACTACACCTTGTTTGAGTCCCAGGCCGCGCACTACAGGCAGGCCAAGCCGGCTTATTTGTGAACAATTATTTCAAAAAGATATTATTCTGATACAAGCCTTGCATTCCCGTAACACATTTGTTACAGTTAAGCCGCAAATACGCTTGTGAGGTTATTGAATGAAAAGGACGCTGACGCTCTTGCTGGCCCTGCTGATGCTGCTGCTCCCAGTGATGGCGGAGCAGGATGGGGACGCGGGGCTGGGGGAGGACCTGGCCATTGTCACCTCCGAGGGCCGGGAGCTGAAATACGGTGACAAGGGCGAGGATGTCAAGCAGCTGCAGACCCGTTTGAAGGACCTGCGCTACTACAACGGCCCTGTCTCCGGAAACTACATGGAGGTTACCCGCAAGGCGGTGCGCGCCGTACAGGAAGCCTATGGCCTGGAGGTCACCGGCATCGCCGACCTGGACGTGCAGGAAATCATCTTTGGCGATGCCCACCGGCCGCTGAAGAAGGGCGACTCAGGCAAGGATGTCAGCCGCCTGCAGACCCGCCTGAGCGAGCTGGGCTACTACTGGGGCCAGATTTCCGGCAACTACCTGGACGGCACCACGGCCGCCATGGGCAATTTCCAAAAGGACAACGGCCTGGAGAAGACCGGCCGGGCAGATGTGGCCAGCCTGATCAAACTGTATTCAGACGACATCGTCATGCCCACGCAGGACCCCAACGCGACCCCCCGGCCGTTGCCCAGCCCGCCGGCTGACGCCGCCTACACCGGGGTCATCTCCTACGGCTCCAAAAACAAGAACGTCAGCCTCATCCAGGAGCGCCTCACCGTGCTGGGCTTCTTCGACCGCAAGGTGACCGGCGGCTACTATGAGCACACCTTCAACGCGGTCAAGAAGTTCCAGCAGCACAACGGCCTGACCGCAGATGGCGTGGTGGGGGAGCAGACCTGGAACGCGCTCTTTGCCCTGGATGTTGTCCGCTCAGGTGAGGCGCCCAAGCCCAGCCCCACCCCGGCGCCCATACCCTACTTTGTGGAGGTGGATGTCAACAACCAGCTGGTCAAGATTTACGCGCGGGATGAGCAGGGCACCTACACCATCCTGGACCGGATTTTCCACACCTCCACCGGCACGAAGAACTATCCCAGCAAACCGGGCACCTACACCCTGAACGGGCGCAAGGCGCGCTGGGCGGAGTTCCCCAACTGGGGCAACGTGAAGGCGCGCTGGTGGCTGCGCATCGACAAGTATATCGCTTTCCATTCCGTCATCTACAACAGCTACGACGTCAAATCAGTCAGTACCGGCTCGGTGCGCAAGCTGGGCTCTCGTGCCTCCCGCGGCTGCATCCGCCTGACGGTGGCCGATGCCAAGTGGATGTACGACAACATCGGCGAGGGCACCCAGGTGTACATCCATGAGGACGCGCCGCTGGACCCGGAGCTCAAGGCCGCCCACAAGCCAGGCAGCTACAACAGCAAAACCTATTTGCACAACGTCACCCCCGCGCCCAGCCCCACGCCTCATTTTGACAGTGCCAAGATGCCGGAGATCAACCGCAACCTGAAGACAGGCAGCGAGGGCAGCGATGTGTTCTGGCTGCAAAGCAAGCTCAAGGAGCTGGGCTACTACCAGGGCACGGTCACGGGCACCTTCCTGGACGGCACCAAAAACGCGGTTCGCGCCTTTCAGAAGGACATGAACCTGTCCCAGAGCGGAAGCGCTGACCGCAAAACGCTGGATACCCTGGCGCAGCTGGCCGCGCAAAGCGCGGCGCCCACCCCCCTGCCCACCGACCCGCCGGACCAGGCTGCCGGCACGCAGCAGGGTTTCACCGTGGATGAAAACCAGCCATAGACAACCACAAAAAAACTGCCCACCCGGCAGTTTTTTTGTGCCCTGACCAGGGCGCGGGCTGTGCTTCTGTCTTGCGCGCCGGGCTGTTCCATGCGTATAATGCCTTGCGGCGCACGGGCATTCATTACGCGCCCCAGGCTGAATACACGAAGTGAGGTTCGCGATGGCCCAGTCTTTGCTTGAACTCCTGCAGGCCGCCTGCCCGGCCACCCTGCCCATGCACATGCCCGGGCACAAGCGCAACATAGAGATGGCGCCCTATTTAAAAACCCTGGCCGCCCACCTGGACATCACCGAAATCAAGGGCTTTGACCACCTGCACGCCGCCCAGGGCGTGCTCAGGGAGGCCATGGAACAGGCGGCGGCGGTCTTTGGCGCGAACCACAGCTTTTTTCTGGTCAACGGCTCCACGGTCGGCCTGCTGTCCGCCATCCGCGCGGTCACAGCCCCCGGGGACAGCGTGCTGATGGCGCGCAACTGCCACAAATCGGTCTACAACGCGCTGGCCCTGAACAACCTGCGCCCGCACTTCATCTACCCGCAGACCAACCTGCGCTACCAGATCAACGCCTCGATGTCCCTGGAGGACATCCAGCGCGCCATCGCCCGGCACCGGGAGGCGCGGGTGCTCATCATCACCAGCCCCACCTATGAGGGCGTGCTCAGCGACCTGGGCGCCATCATCGCCCTGGCCCACCGCCACGGGCTGACCGTGCTGGTGGACGAGGCCCACGGCCCCCACCTGGGCTTGTCGCCCCACTTCCCCAGGGGCGCGCTCAGCGCGGGGGCGGACATCGTGATCCATTCGCTGCACAAGACCCTGCCCTCCCTCACCCAGACCGCGCTGGCCCATGTGCGCACCCCCGCCCTGGCCAACGAGATGCAGCGCCAGCTGGCCATTTTTGAGACCACCAGCCCTTCCTTTTTGCTGCTGGCCAGCATTGACGGCTGTGTGCGCCTGCTGAGGGACCGCGGGGAGGAGCTGTTTGCCGCCTGGGCGGAGGCGCTGGAGGCCTTCCACCAAAAGGCGCTGGGGCTGCGCCACCTGCGCGTGCTGGGCTATGGCAAAGAGCGCGGCTTGCAGCTGGACAACGTGTACGGCCTGGAGCCCAGCAAAATCTACATCTCCACCATCAACACCCACATCTCCGGCTATGAGCTGGCCGAGCTGCTGCGCGGGGGCCACGCCACAGAGCCGGAGATGATCACCCCCCAGGGGGTGCTGGCGATGACCGGCATGGGGGATACGGTGGACAGCCTGGGCCGCCTGGGGGATGCCCTGCTGGAAATTGACAGCCGGCTTTCCCCCGCCAGCGCGGTCAAGCTGCCCCTCATGGCGCCCCGGGTGCAAAGCAAGGTGCCCATCGCCACCGCCGAGCGCGCCCCCTTCATCAGCCTGCCCCTTGAGCAGTCCGAGGGCTATGTCATGGCCGAGACCATCGTGGTCTACCCCCCGGGCATTCCGGTGGTGGTGCCCGGCGAGGTGATGAACGGGCAGGCCATCTCCTACCTGCTGGCGGCCCGGCAGGCGCGCAACACCATCCTGCGCACGCGCTCTGACGTGGATGGCCAGGTGGCTGTGCTGCGCGATGCCTGATCCGTGAAGAAACTGTAACAACTGCCCGGCTTTGCTTGCGGCCACCAGGCCGCTGTGCGATAATGGCAGGCGAACGAGCCCGTGAAAGGAACATGAGAATGAACAAAAAAATGCTGGCCCTCCTGCTGGCCCTGCTGCTGCCCCTGGGGGGCGCCATGGCGGAGATGGCACAGGACCCTGCCCTGGCCACCCTCAATGGCGTTGACATCACCAAGAGCCAGGTTGAGGCACTGATACCCAACTTTCTGGAGCGCCAGTACATTGCTGACGCGTCCGACTACCGCGCGGTGCTGGATGTGATGGTCCGCCGTGAGGTGATGAAGCTGAAGATTGCCGAGCTGGGCTTTGATGTGTTCAGCGAGGATGAGGAGGCGGCCTTCCAGGCGGAGGCCCAGCAGCAGTGGGACGAGGCGCTGGCCATGTACGCCGATTACCACCAGAGCGATGACAGCGCTGAGGCGCGTGAAACCGCGCTGAAAATGGCGGAGGAGGCATACGCCGCCGATGGCTTCAGCCTTGGGACGCTGCTGGAGGATTTGCGCAACAATGCCGGCATTGACCGGATGAGCCAGTACCTTCTGGGCGGCTATGCCCCCACCCAGGAGGAGGTTGATAAGGTCTTTCAGGAAATCGGCGCCATCTACCAGCAATACTACGAGAATGACATTACCCAGTATGAGTACATGACCCAGTACTCCGGCCAGTCCAGCTGGTACACGCCGGCAGGCTACCGGGGCATCGTGCACATTTTGCTCAGCGTGCCCAAGGAGCTCACCCAGGAGTACCAGCGCCTGAGCGCGGCCCTGGAGGAGCAGCAGCAGACCAACGAGGTGCCCCTGGCCGATGATGGCGGGGAAGGCGAGGAAGATGTGGAACAGCCGGTCCAGCCTGTCACCCAGGAAATGGTGGACGCGGCCCGCCAGGCGGTGCTGGACGCCCGCCAGGACGACATTGAGCAAATCTATGCCCGCTTGCAGCGGGGCGAAAGCTTCCTTGACCTGATCGCCGAGTACGGCGAGGACCCGGGCATGACGGTGGAAGCCAACCTCAGGGACGGCTACCCGGTGCACGCCGCCTCCATTGTCTATGACCCGGCCTTCACCCAGGGCGCGTATTCAGAGGAGATGCGTCAGGTGGGGGATGTGAGCCAGCCCGTGGCGAGCAGCTTTGGCATCCACATCCTGCATTACCTGCGCGATGTGCCCTCCGGCCTCATCATGACCGGGGAAATCCAGCAGGAGATTGAGGATTATCTCGTCTCTGTCAAGCAAAACGAGGTGTTCAACACTGCCTTTGACAGCTGGCTTGAGGGGGTGGACCTGGTCTACCACGAGGAGGTCATCACCCGTCTGACGGAGGAGGCCGCCTCCAGCGGCCAGTCCCCGGAGGAGCTGCCGCTGGAGGCGCTGCCCGGCCTGGAGGACGGGGAGGAAGCCGAGGAGGAGGCCGAGGAGGTCACCCAGCCCTGAGGCGCGCCTGTTGCGGGCAGGCATTGTTTGACAAACGCGTACCCCTGTGGTATGATACATCTTGCGACAAGCAGAAGCAGCCCGCTTCTCACCTGACGAACACGTTTTGTCTGGTGCAAGGAAGTTCGATGAACATCGGATTGGCGGGTTTTTGCCCGCCAATCTACTTTTATGGAGGTGTACACACATCGCAACAGAACTGACAATCAACGAGGCCATCCGTGAACGCGAGGTGCGCGTCATCGGTGAAAACGGCGAATCGCTGGGCATCATGCCCACTGAACGCGCCTTGCAGCTGGCGGAAGACGCCCGGCTGGACCTGGTGCGCATCGTGCCCAAGGCGCAGCCACCTGTGTGCAGGCTGATGGACTATGACAAGCACCGTTTTGAGCAGGCCAAGCGTGCCAAGGAGATGCGCAAGAACCACCGCACCATCTCCCTCAAAGAGGTGCAGCTGTCCGCCACCATCGAGGAGAACGACATCCAGGTCAAAGCCCGCAACGCGGTGAGGTTCCTCAAGGCGGGGGACAAGGTCAAGGTCACCATCCGCTTCCGCGGCCGGCAGATCACCCACAGTGAGATCGGCTACCGGGTGATGAGGGAGTTCGCTGAGCGCATCAGTGATGTGGCCACCATCGAGCGCATGCCCAACCTGGAGGGCCGCAACATGATCATGATCCTCGTTCCCCGTCAGGAGAAACCAGCCAAAGCCAAGCCAGGCAAAGAAGCCAAGCAAGCCACCCCGCAGGCCTGAGGTGCCGGCGGATCATGTAAGGAGGGCATTCCTATGCCAAAAATGAAGTCCCACCGCGGCGCGGTCAAGCGTTTCCGCGTCACCAAGAGTGGCAAGGTCAAGCACAAGAGCATGAACCTGGGCCACATCATGACCAAGAAGAGCCCCAAGCGCACGCGCCAGCTGCGCGCCGGCGGCTTCCTGGAGAACAAGAAGGAAGCGGCAACCATCCGCCTGCTGATTCAGCAGTAAAGGCTGCACTTTATTAGGAGGAAAACCATATGGCTCGTATTAAAAGGGCAGTCAACGCCCAGAAAAAGCGCCGCAAGATGCTGAAACTGGCCAAGGGCTACTACGGCGCCCGTTCCAAGCAGTACCGCGCCGCCAGTGAGCAGGTGCGCCGCTCCATGGCCTACGCCTATGTCGGGCGCAAGCATCGCAAGCGCGACTTCCGCCGCCTGTGGATCGTGCGCATCAACGCCGCGGCCCGCCTTAACGGCCTGAACTATTCCGGCCTCATCAGCGGCCTGAAGCGCAAGGGAATCGTCATCAACCGCAAGATGCTGGCGGACCTGGCCGTGAACGACGCCCAGGCCTTTGCCCAGTTGGCCGAGCAGGCCAAGAGCGCCTGAACCAGGCAGCCTGATACCCAAAAACCGCGGCCAGCCGCGGTTTTTGTTTGCGCCCACATAGACCCTATGGGCTCAGATAACGCTTGCCTCCCTCAGGCTTTTGCTGACCTGGGAAGCGGCCTTGTTCATTGCGCAACCGTGTGTCCCTGAGATTTTCATGGCCGTGACGGAAGGCAAGCAGCGGCATCAGGGGCTGAACCTGGCCGCCAGCCTGTCCTCAGGCAGGGCAGCGCTGTCTCAGGGGCGAATGTGCGCACCCCCGGGACAAAAACCGCCCGGACACTTTGTCCAGGGGCCACCTTTTTTGTTGCGGCAACGTTTACGCAATGCTATACTCCAAGCAAGAACAGCAGGATGAGGGAAAGGGGCAGGGCAGTGCTTGGGATGCATATTTTCCTGGTGGGCATGTCCGGCGGGGGCAAGACCACGCTGGGCCGCAGGGCAGCGGCCAACCTTAACCTGCGCTTTGTGGACACTGACCAGCGCGTCAGCGACATGATGGGCATGACCGTCAACCAGATTTACGACTCCCTGGGGGAAGATTTTTTCCGCAACATGGAGTCCGGCGTGCTGATCGAGCTGGCCCTGGATGCGCCCTGCCTGGTGTCCACCGGCGGCGGCCTGCCGACGGTGCGGGAAAATGTGCTGCTCATGCAAAACCACGGGGTCATCATCCACATCAACCGCCCGCTGGACCAAATCCTGTCCGACATCAAGGTTGACCGCCGCCCCACCCTGAAGGACGGCTCACACGAGGATGTCATCCACGAGTACAACAGGCACATCGGCTATTATCACGCCTGCGCTGACTACACCCTGGACAATTCCTCCGGCTACGCGCTGGGGGTCGCGCGCCTGACAGAAATGATCCAAGGGCTCATGTAGCCCCGAAGCGGCTTCCCATTGCCCCTGCCCGCCCCGGGCTTTTTTATTGCGGGGTTTCAGCCTCAAAAGGCATAGTTTTCGCCCTGCACCAGCCCGCCCACCCGGGCGATTTCGTGGGGCACCTTTTCCTCCACAAACCATTGGTCCTGGTCGCTGAGGAAGAGGTAGGTCTTGCGCTGGCCTATGCGCACCGTAAAGCGCAGGCCATTACCGCCCACGTTCTGCGCCACAGCCTGGCGGGCCTCCAGCACCCTGTCAATCTGGTAGGGCCGCCGGCGGAACACCAGCTGGAGGGGGTGGATGCCGCCCAGCTCGTCCGTCTCATAGCGTACAGACACAAAGGTCTTGATGGCCAAGGGCTTGCCCTCCCTTCCCTTTGATTGCCCCCAGCATAACACGAACAAACGTTCTCGTAAAGGGTAAAAGAAAGCTCCCCCGCATGCATACAGGGGAGCCGCGCTGGAGCTGATGATGGGACTCGAACCCATGACCTCCTCCTTACCAAGGAGGTGCTCTACCGCCTGAGCTACATCAGCGCGCAAGTGGCAGTATAGCCCATCAGTTCATAAAATGCAAGGCTCATTTTGGGGCAAATGGATAAAAACCTGCCCCGGGCTAACGCGGCGCGGACCTTCGGCCAGGGGCAGGACCAAAGCCTCATTCCAGCTGGTCCGCGTAGCGTGTCATCAGCGCCTGAATGTCCTGGGCGTGCAGGTCATAGGGATGTTCCTTCAGCCAGTCCTCATAGGGCTGCGCGATCTGGCGCAGCCAGGCGATGATCTCCTCCTCCGGCAGGTAGCCAAAGCCGGCCTCGACGGTTTTGTCCATCTGGTCATCACCAAAGACAGCATGGAAGAAATTTTCCCGCGGCGTCAGGTAGCTCAGGCAATCCTGTGAAGCGGGCACCAGGCTCATCAGCAGGCCGTCGTGGCCATACACGCCCTTGTACAGCCAGACATCGCCCTCATAGACATCCACCAGCCAGACCGGGACCCGGCCGTCATTGAACAGCTCATGGGTGATGAAGGCGGCTTCCAGGCGCAGGCTGTCTGTCACGGTCACGCCATACATCGCCAGCAGGTCCTCACCTGCCTTCCGGAGGACATCCTCCTTTAGGGCATCCGTGGGCAGGGGCGTGGCAGGGCTGCCCTGCGCCATCATGTCCGGTTGGTCTTCCTGGTGCTCCCCGCCATGGGCCGACCAGGAGAGCAGATCCCCCGCCCGGCTCAGGCGCAGTAGGTGGAAACCCGGGTGCTGGCCGTTTTCCCCGGGGAAGGACTGCACATGGATGAGCCACTCCGCGTCCCCCGCCGGCTCATACACCTTTTTGCCATCTTCTCTTTGGCGCAACCGGGTGGACTGCTGCAGGATGATCTTCATTCTCGCCTCAAGCAGGGACTCCTTGCTGAAGCCGCACTTGACAGCGAAGAACCGGGCGGCGGTTTCCCGCAGCTGGCTTTCCGTCAGGTCATCCGGGCCGGGCCTTAGGATGATGGTGTCATCGGCACAAGCGGTCAGGGACAGGGTCAGCAGGAGAAAGACCAGAAGAATTGAAAAGATTGGTTGTTTCATCAAACACTTCTTTCAGTTCAGGCATCGCCTGGATGCCGCAACCGGGTAGCCAGGACAAAGGCATCGCGCCGGGACCTGGGCTTGCGTCTCTGTCTTGTTGCGCCGCTTTGCCCGCTGTCCGTTCTTTACTTGATATTGCCCAGCACAAACCATACCTGAGGCGGCCGGAAATGCGTGTTCACTCCATCCAGAACCTCGCCAGTGCTGGCGTCCAGGCGCAGGGAGACGTACAGCGGGGTGTTCTCCTGCCCGCCAAAGGCCTGAATGAGGGGCTGCCAGTATTCGCGCTCATAGGCCTCGTTGCTTTTGCCGGCAAACCGGGGTGAATTGCTGCGTTCATCGTGGTAAATGAAGTGCCACACCGGGATGCCCAGCTCGCCGGACACATAGTGCGCGGCCAGCCAGGGCACAAAGAAGGCAAAACGTTCCGCCGTCCAGGGTGGGCTGTCCAGGATGGCCTTGACAGCCAGCGCCTCTGCCTGCTCAAGGCCCAGCGCGCCGGGGGCCGGCTCACGGTAGTCCTGTGAAAGGGCACGGATGGATGCGTATTCCCCGCTCTGCTCGTAGACATCAGGGTGCTGGGCCTTGAGTTCGCTCAGCATGCCGGGCAGGTGGGGTGCCCATTTTTCCTTCAGCTTCAACAGGCTCTCGTTGGTGTAGGGCAGGGGCCGGGCATCATTGAAGTCCCTGCGCAGGCGCTCGTCCAGGTGCATCACCCGCGGCGGGGTCAACTCCTTGAGGCTGCCATCGTTGTACAGGTCGACAATAAACAAGCCGTCGGTTTCCTCCTGCTTTTCCTTGAGGAGGAAGCTGAAGCGCCAGGACTGCTTGTCACCATCGCGGGCGGACTGGTAGAAATTGAGTTCATCCGCGCTGACGCCATGCTGCTCCAGGATGAACCTGTAGGCCAGCTCCCGCCCCGAGGTGGCGTTGATGGCAGCCAGGGCGGCAAGCGGCAGCAGCAGGCAGGCCAACAGCAAGGCAAGGGTGCGTGCTGCGTAGTTTTCGCGGCTTCTCATGATGTCCTCCTGATGTCTCCCTTGTTCAGGATCATTGCTCATTCTCCCGCAGCATGGCCGCAATCATCTCATCCAGCCTGGCCAGGAAGATGCCTGCGTCAAATTGGGGGTTGTCCTCGATTTCGGCGAACAGCGCGGGGTACTGTGCCTGCAGCTGGGGCAGCGGGTTGAAGGGGTTCAGGTAGAGGTTGTCGGTGAAGCGGCGGTACCGGTCATTCTGGGCCTGGGTAACCTCCCAGCGGCTTTCCTCCAGGTCTGCCAGCTGCGCCTCAAGCACCTGAAGCTGGGACTCCAGCTCGCTGTGCAGCGCGCCTTCGGCTGTGGCCAGGCTGTTGGCGACCTCCATCCTTTCTGATTCCAGGCGTTCTTTCTGCGTCTGGTATTCCGGGTTTTCAATCGGTTTGTTCATCGTGCTCAGCAAGCGCATGCGCAGGTGCGGCGCCATGCTGTCAACAAAGTAGGTCAGGAACTGAAGGGCCAGTTCATGATTCTTGGAATAGGGATTCACCACGAAGTAGGAGAAGGAGTCCGGGGGAAAGCCCACCACCGGCTTGTTCCCGGTTTCAAAGGCCATGGGCAGCTCAATATAGGTGTCCAGGGGGTAGGGCACATCCACCAGGTGAAACAGGTGAATGCCGCCACGGGCCCGCTCGGTGGAAAGGGCGTCCAGCACCAGGCGGTACTTGGCCAGCAATTCCCGCAGGACAGGGGTGTTCATGGTGTAGGGCTGGCCGTTCAGCGCGCGCTCATCCAGGTAGTTGGGCAGCAGCGTGTCAATGGTGGTGGTGTAGCCGATGGGCTCAAAGTAATAGTCCGGGTGCTCATCCGCCAGGCTGGTCAGCCATTGGTAGCCCAGGTCAAAGTACTCTGCCCAGGTGGTGGGCACCTCCAGGCCCAGGTCAGCCAGGGCCTCGGGGCGGTAGGCCAGGGAAGAGGGAAAGGCAACCTTGGGCACACCGTATAATTGGCCATCTTGCGTGAAAAAGTTGCCAAACGCGGGGTACAGCTCCGCTCCAAAGGCGGCCAGGCCGGGGTTGCCGCTCAGGCTCAGGGCAAAGCCCTTCTGCTTGATGGTGGCCATCAGGTTCTGGTCTTTCAGCAGGTAGATGTCAATCTCGTCAGAGCGCGTGAGCATGTCGCGCCTGAAGCGCTCCTCGGCGGGTTCATTGGTATAGGTGGGAAAGGCCAGCTCGGTGTCGCCGTGGTGGAGCATGAAGGCGGCGTAGTCCTCGCCCCGGCCCAGGGGATCCAGCACGGTCAGGCGTGCCTGGGCTGGCTGCAGCTCGGGCTTGATGGTGCGCAGGGCAATCAGGCTGTCCAGCGCCACCAAGGCACGCGCAGGGTCCAGCATGGCCATGCCAAACACATCCCCACGCACCAGGGAGGCCGCCTTTTCCAGCTTGCCCTCCTCAGTCAGCGTGAACAGCGCGGTGTTGGCTGAGATCACAAGCGGGCTGCCGGGCATCCAGGCCATCGCGTCCACGTTCAGGCCACTCTCCAGGGTGGCCAGGGGCGTGAGCTCCCCGCTTTGCGCGTCAATGGTCACCAGGCTGGATTGCAGCACGCCCTGCACCCGTTTTTTCTGCACCGCGGCAAAACGGTTTGGGCCATAGGGGATGTGGATGGTCATGCTGTCCAGCTGGTGGCTAACCGGCTCGCCGCCGGACAGCGGCATGATGGTCAACACATTGTTGGTGAGGATGGACAGCCTGCCTTCCGAAATGGCGGCAGACGGGGGCCAGCCGATGCTCATCTCCGGCAGGGAGATTGCCTCACCCAGGGAGACCGTATCCTCACTGAGAATGAGCGGATAAAGGCGGGTGATATCATGGTTCAGCGCGTACAGCGCGCCATCACCGGCCAACAGTTGGCCAATGGCGGCCTCCCGCCAGCCTTCGCCCGCAAGGGCAAGCGGGGCTTTCGTCCCGGTTTCCGGGTCCAGGCGGACAAAGGTTTCCGGGTATTCGCTCAGGTAGACCTGGCCGTCCAGCACAACCATGCTGGACAAACCCGGGTGGATGAAGACGCGTGCGGCATAGTCGGTCTGCGCGGCCCGGGAAACAGGGAGAAGGGATGCTGCCAGGACCAACGCGATCAGCGGGGCAAGTAGGCGGCGATGCAGTCTCATCATGTCCTCCTGTCGGGATAATCATAGTTCTTTGTTGAGGCGTCTGGAAACGGGGCCACAACCCGTGGGGCTGCCTGGTGTTTTGTTGGGCGGAAGGGATGCACCTGCGTCATTCCGGATTGGCCAGCCATGCCAGCTGAAGGGCGGTGGCGGCCTGGATGACCTGGTCCGCCTGAACAAAGCCATAGGTGCCTTCCACATCCATCAGCCAGCCCAGTTCACCCCGGGGCACCACCACATACAGCCAGCCGCCCTGGTCACTCAGCACGTGCATCCTTGTGCCCGCGGGCAAGTCCTGCAGGCTGCCATCCAGCCAGCCGGTGCCGGCCTTGAGCCGGGTGTCCCGTGTGGTCTGCGCCACGGGCAGCGGCAGGGTGCTGGCCAGGGAGCGCCCATGCTCTGATTCCGGCGGGTTTACATACAGCGTGCTGATGTAACCGCTGAGGCGGCCAATCTGCCCATGCAGCCAGGGGAAGGGGTCACCTGGCTCCTGGCCCAGCACCCTCACCAGCGTCCCGGGGATGAACAGCCCCAGGTCGCGGGAACGCGAGGATGTTTTCTGCCGCAGGTGCACCCCGGACAGGGAGGCGTAGCCCTCCGGCGCCAGGCGCGCGGGCAGCTGCTGCCAGGCCTGCATGGTGGCGGGGACATCATCCAGCTGTGAAATGGCGTCCAGGAACCCAAAGACGGCGCCCTCCACCACCCGGGAGATTTCCTGGCCCGGCCCGGGCAGGTCCAGCAAGACCCAGCCCTGTGTGGTGAGTTTGGCTTCAAAGGCAGACTTGGTCTGCCGGTTCTCCTGTCGGTAGCTTTCCAGCGCGCAGACGTACTGGCCCGGGATGGTGGTGCTCCGCACCACCACGTGGAAGGAGGTAACCAGGTCAGGTTCCGCATGGTTTTCAATCACAAACCCATAGCCAGCATCATGGTGGCGGATTACCAGGCTGGCGCCTGCTTTTTGCGCCCCCTGGCTCGCCGGGTGAACTTTCCAGGGGGCATCTTCCCGCCGGGTCAGCATCACCAGCAGCTGCTCTCCTTCCCGCTCAAAGGCGGCAAGGCCTGTGTGCAACCGCTCAGGCCCGACTACCTGGTACTCCTGGGTGGCCCCGCCAATCAAGCGCCAGCCCTGAAGGCGCGGGTGGGCAAAGGCGGTCTCAAGCGCCGCGGGCGCCTGGCTTGCAAAGCGCGTGAGGGTCACCCGGTCATGGCTGCCGCGCTGAACGGTGACGACCTCCCCTTCCGGGAGCAGGTACGGCGCTTCAGGGGTCAGCCCGTATTGTTCCATCACCGCCTGCTGCCATTCCTGCGCGGCCGGGGTGTGCAAATGGGCTTCGCCCAGGCAGGAGGCAAAGAAGGCCGTCAGCGCCTGGGACGCGGTGATATCGCCCGCCTCCAGGCCCATGGCCAGGCTGGTGCTGGGGCGGATTTGGCCTGGATCACGCAAGGCTTTTTCGAACCCCTGCAGGGCGGACTCATCCCAGTTTGTGAACCAGCCCTGCTCATCGGCCAGGCGCAGCACATCCCGCATGGCGGATTCCCCCGGGAAGTTGGAGTAATTGCCGGCAAAGAAGGGGCTGGTGCCGGCGATGACCGCCTGGTTCGCCGCTTCATAGCTCAGCGTGTACACCCATTGGGGCCGGCTTTCCGGCCAAAAGCTGAAGGTGCCGCGCCCGTCATCCTGGAAGTGGAAGGCCTCCGCCTCCTCCTGGGTGTAGCCAAACACCTCGGTGAGGTTTGAGATGGCATGTTCCTTCAGGCTGTCCGGCGCCGCCTGGGCCTGCAGGGTGGTCAGAATGAGCAGCGCAAACAGTGCAAGCATCAATCTTGCGGTTTTCATGGTATTTCTCCTTTTGTCAGCCGTTGCCGTCCAGCGGGTTGGGGCGGAAATTCACGCGAATGATGCGGGTGACCGGCGTCACCTGTACCGACACGCTCACCACCGGCACCTCGCCATACATGAACCGGGCATCCTCGTCCATGAAGTGAAAGTTGATGTAGATGTCATCGCCCGTGCGGCCCCGGTCGCTCACCCAATTGGTGATGCCGATGGCCTCCTCCGGGTTCATCATTCGAAGCCAGGACAGGACGTCCTGTGCCAGCTGATCGGTTTGTACCTGGGTCAGAAAGTCCGGCGCGCTGGCGTAGCCTTCCTCCCAGCTGCTGTCGTGGTTGGCCAGGAACAGCAGCCTGCCCCGCTCATCAAAGCTGACCGAGTGCAGCGCCCTGTTCTCATCCGGCAGGTTGGCGGCGATGATGTACTCCCCGGGGCTGACCCGGTTGTCAATCAACTCCCAGTGCAGGTCGCTGCGCGGGCGCAGGCCCAGCTCATCCCGGCGCAGCAGCTCCCGGGCAAAGCTCAAGGCCTGCTGGTCGCTGGTAATCTGCTGGCCCTTGGGCGCGGGGGAGAGGCGGGTCAGCCTGGGGTTGAGGACCGCCTCACTGGTGGCGAAGGCGCCCACCAGCAGCATGCTGGACAGCAACACGAAGGTGATGGACATCAGCCGCAGCGGTTTTTTGCCCTTGAGCACGCCCAGCACCCGCGCCTTGAGCTTGCGGTGGGTCTGGGTCATGCCGGTGGCCAGCACCGCCAGGCCTGGGGCGCTGTGGCGCGCGGCGGACAGCACCAGCACGTTGGCGTAGGCCTCCTTGTCTGGATCCGGCAGGGAGGCGGTCACCCGCTCATCCGTCCTCAGCTCGCTGTCGGTATAGCTCAGGTGCGCGGCCAGCCACACCAGGGGGTTGAACCAGTGCAGGGCGCAGCACAGCAGCCGCAACACGCCATAGAGGTGGTCGCGGTTTTGGTAATGGCCAATCTCGTGCCGCAGCACGTGCATGACATCCTTGGGGGCAACGGTCAGGGGCAGCGCGATGTGGGGGCGGAACACGCCCACCAGGCAGGCGCTGGGCAAGGGGTCAATCAGGTAGACCGACAGCGGCTTGACCTTCAGCGTCTGGCACAATGCCCGGTAATCCTCCAGCAGTTTGCCGGTGAGCGGCTCGATGCGGTCGGCCTTCAGCTGCCGGCGAAAGCGCAGGTTGATGATGACAAACCATGCCAGCACCAGGACAACGCCCACCAGGTAGATCTTGGACAGGGTGATGGGCAGGCTGGCGTCGAACATGCCCTCGCGCAGGCTGGTCGCCGCGTTGCCCACCAGGCTGCCGTCCTGGCCACGCATGGACAAGCCCTCAAACATGTCCCGCAGCCGCACCTGGATCTGTCCGGCGATGGGGCGGATGGCGGCATCCGGCATGTTGGAGGTGCGGATGCTGTAGATGATCGGGTTGGGCAGGGAAAGGGGCAGCAGCAGCCGCAGGGCGACCAAGAGCCAGCCAAAGCTGAGGGCGCCGTTGCCCAGAGGACGGCGCAGGCTGGCCCGCAAAACAATCATCAGGACGATGGCCAGGCTGGCCATGAGGTTGGCTTCCAGCAGGAAGTTGTACAAAACTGCGCTTCGCATGGGCACCTCCTTCAGGATTTTCCGTTATGGCGCATCAGGTCCAGCAGCTCCTCCACCTCTTTCAGGCTCATTTCCCCTGAATCAACCAGCGTGTTGATCAGCAGGGAAGGCTTGCCCCGGAAGATGGAGGACAGGAACTTTCTGGTCTGGGTGGCGCTGGCGGCTTCCCGGGTGATGGCGGGGCTGTAGGTCTTGACCGGTCCGGATTCATCCACCAGCACGCTGCCCTTGTCCTGCATGCGCTTGAGCAGGGTGATGACGGTATGGCGCGTCCATCCGGTGCCCGGCTCCAGGGTGCGGGTGATGTCGGACATGGAGCGCGGCGCGTGGTCCCACAGCACCTCCAGGATCTTCCATTCCGCTTCTGTGGTCTGGACAGACAAGGCGTGCACCTCCTCTCGTGTAGACACTTGTCTACCGGAAGTGTACAGCTGTCTACCCCTTCTGTCAAGCATCAATTTTTTGCTGTTCCTGCATGGCAACGTTGCCATCCCTTTCAGCGCGCGCGATTGTCAGAAACCTTGGTGGGGATTGACATTAGGGCTTGCCAAGCGGAGCGATGTGTGATATATTCCGTTCAAACCTGTGACCAAGAGAGGAACTGCAATCAGTTTAAATCATTCAGCCATATCAGGAGCCCATCTTCATTGTTTGAATCACCAGACCAGCAGGATAGCACCCCGGTACATCGGGCAAGTTTATTGTGGGTACCAGCGCCAAAAGGATGGCCAGACTATGCCCAGCCGTCCGCACGCCTGCAGGCAGGTGAAAGGTTTAGCCCGCATGTCCCAACAGGTTGATCTCATTCAAATCGCAACGCCATAAGGAGGAACCCGTGGCAGACAAACACAAGCTGGAAGGCATGACAGTGCTGGAGCTGCGCAGGTATGCCAAGGAACAGGGCATCACCCTGTCAAACCTCACCACCAAGGCTGCCATCATTGAGCGCATCGCCCAGGCGCTGCCCAGCAAGCCGGAACCGCAGGAGCAGCCCGTCCACCCGGCGCGCCAGCCTTCTGCCGCGCCTTCACGCCGCGCCACCATCATCGCCGATGACGGCGATGAGCAGGCCCCGGCCCCGCGCGCGCCCCGCGCAAGCGTTAGTGCTGACAAAACCAAAACTTCCACCGGTAAAACCAAGCCGGTGTTCACCCTGCAGGGTTCACGGGCCTGGCACAATCCCCAGCCCTTTACCCAGACCCAGACCCAAACGCAGCGCTATGCGCCACAGATTACCCAGGGCATCAACACCCTGCCGCGAGAAGGCGGCCCGGTGGACACCAGCCTGTATCCGACCGTCCGGCCCCGGCCCAGCGCGCCCCGCACGGTCAGCCGCTTTGGCCCAGCCAGCCAGGCCCCGCAGGGTCCGGAAGCCCAGCCAGGCCCGCGGGAAGGCAGAGCCTACACGGCATCCCGCCCCTCGCCAGAGCGCAGCGCCTACCAGAGCAGCGCCTTCAAATCCGTCCTGCCCGCCCACCAGCGCGAACCTTTTGTGGAACCCGCTGCCGCTGAGGAACTGGACATCCCCGAGCCAAGCTTCGCGCCGGTTGAGCCCGCGCGGGACAACGGCCTCTCCGCCCAGGTGAGCGACCTGCTGGCCGCGGGTGAACTGGGGGATGGGGCGGGGGTGCTGGAAATCCAGCAGGACGGCTACGGCTTTCTGCGCTCCGGCAACCTGCTGCCCGGCCGCAATGACATCTACGTGTCCGGCACCCAGATCCGCCGCTTCCGCCTGCGCAACGGCGACTATCTGGTGGGCAAAACCCGCTCCCAGCGGGAAAACGACCGCTACGCCGCCATGCTGTACATCACCAGCATCAACGGGGAGGAAATCGACTCCCCCGCCAGGATGGGCGCCACGGAGGATGCCCATCCCCGGCGCGAGTTTGATGAGCTCACCCCCACCTACCCCGACCGCCTGATCCGGCTGTCCTCCCGGGAGGAGAACGACCTGGTGCTGCGGTTGATTGACCTGTTCATCCCCATTGGCTTTGGCCAGCGCGCCATGATTGTGGCCGCGCCCAAGGCAGGCAAGACCACCATCCTCAAGAAAATCGCCCTCTCCCTCAAGCGCAACCACCCGGACGTGCACTCCATGATGCTGCTGGTGGACGAGCGCCCTGAGGAGGTCACCGACCTCAAGGAGAGCGTGGGCGGGGACATCTTCTATTCCACCTTTGATGAGCCGCCGGAAAACCACGCCAAGGTGAGCGAGCTCACCCTGGAGCGCGCCATGCGTTTTGTGGAGCAGGGGCGCGATGTGGTCATCCTGCTGGACAGCCTCACGCGCATGTCCCGCGCCTACAACACCCTCATGCCCGGCTCCGCCCGGGTGATGACCGGCGGCCTGGCGGCCGGCGCCATGAACAAGCCCAAGCGCTTCTTTGGCGCCGCGCGTAACCTCAAGGAGGGCGGCAGCCTCACCATCATCGCCACCGCGCTGGTGGACACTGGCAGCCGCATGGACAGCGTCATCTTTGAGGAGTTCAAGGGCACCGGCAACATGGAGCTGACCCTGGACCGCACCCTGTCAGAGCGCCGCCTCTTCCCCGCGGTCAGCCTGCTCAAGAGCGGCACCCGTCATGAGGAGCTGCTGCTGAGCGAGAAGGAACGCGAGGTGGCCGCCAAGGTGCGCGACCGCTTCGCCATGAGCTCCGAGCAGGAGGCCATCTCCCTGGTGCTGTCCATGCTTGAAAAGTCCAGGGACAACGATGAGTTTGTTGCCCGCTATGACGACTGGATGAGGCTCATGCGCGGCAGCAGCATGTAAGGCGAGGGATACAAAATTACGCAGGGAGGAGCGTCCATGACACAACCATTGCTGGGCAAGGATGACCAGGACCGGGAGGCTGTGCTCATCCATCTGCAAAACAACAAAGGCCTGCGGGTCACCCTGACCAATTTTGGCGCCCGCCTGGTCAGCATCCTGGTGCCGGACAGAGAGGGCCAGACAGTGGATGTCTGCCTGGGCTATGACAGCCTGCGCGATTACCAGACCAAACCCGGCTACCTGGGGGCGACCATCGGTCGCTGGGGCAACCGCATTGCGGGCGCCTCCTTTACCCTGAACGGGCAGGTATACACCCTGTATGCCAATGACGGGGGCAACACCCTGCACGGCGGCCGGGAGGGCTTTGACCAGAAGTTCTGGACGTATGATATGGAAGGCGAGCAGGCGGTCACCTTTTCCTACACCTCACCCCACGGTGAGGAGGGCTTCCCCGGTGAGCTCCATACCCAGGTACGCTTTGAAGTCTTTGATGACGGGCGGCTGAGCATTACCTACCGGGCGGACACCGACAGGGACACCGTGGTCAACCTTACCAACCACGCCTACTTCAACCTGGCGGGCGGGGGCACCATCCATGAGCACCTGCTGCAGGTGCAGGCCAACAGCGTGGCCGAGGTGAGGGAGGATTTGATCCCCACCGGCAATCTGGTTCCAGTTTCCGGCACGCCCTATGACCTGCGTCAGCCCACCCGCCTGGGGGAACGCCTGGCCATGCGGGGGCAAAACGCCATGTTTGACAGCGCCCAGGGCTTTGATATTGACTATGTGCTGCTTGGCGAGGGCTTCCGCCAGGTTGCAGTGCTCAGCGACCCGGCCTCCGGCCGGGTGATGCGCGTGATGACGGACCAACCCGGCCTGCAGGTGTATTCAGGCCAGGGCCTGCAGGGCCCGGCCAAGGGCGGCGTGGTTTACCAGCCCTACAGCGGCATCGCGCTGGAAACCCAGCATCATCCCGACAGCCCGAACCATCCCAACTTTCCCAGCACCCTGCTGCGCGCCGGGCTCACCTACAACAGCACCACGGTATACCAGTTTTTGGCAGAATAAGGCCTGGCGCATCACACCAACAGCTTTCGTAAGCAAACATCCGGGCACTGGCCCGGATGTTTGCTTACAGGGTGACGGCACCATCAGCCCGGGTGCGCCGCCAGCCATTCCCCGCGCAGCGCCGCGTACAGCGCCACATCCTCCAGCTGCCCATGCTTGTGCCGCTCCGAACGCCGCAGCACGCCTTCCAGCTGCAGCCCCGCTTTTTGCATCACGCGGCCGGAGGCCGGGTTGTCCAGCAGGTGCTTGAGCGCAATGCGCTCAAAGCCCACCTCCAAAAACAGGTAGCGCAGCGCCATCTTAAGGGCCTGTGTCATGATGCCCTGGTTCCACAGGTCATAGGCCAGGCAGTACCCAAGCTCGCAGTACTGCTTGTGGTTGTTCAGCGCCACCACGGACAGATCACCCACAAGCCGGCTATCCACTTCAATGCCCCACTTGTACTGCCAAGGGTTTTCATAGCCAGCCACCCAGATCTTCAGCAGGCTGCGGGTGAAAGCTACGTCCGGGTGACTGTCCCAGATCAGCCGGTCGCTTACCCGGGGGTCGGAGCACCAGTTGTCAAACATGGCCTGCGCGTCATCCAGCCGGAAGGGCCGCAGGGTAATCCGCCCCTCGCGCAGCGTCCGGGAACCCAGGTGGCGCATGGGGTGGCCGGGCGCGGCGGGGCCTGCCTGCGCCTTGATTTTAATGACCGCCTTGCGTCCCTGCCCCTGCCCGATCCCCGGGCGGTGCGCGTCCCCCGGGAAAAAGATGGCGAACATGTCACGCTTCAGGTGCAGCGGGCTGCCCGGGCAGGAATCATCACTTTGCAGGATGTCTTTCTCCGGGTCATGGCCGGACCAGCCTTTGATGGCGCCAAGCGGCGCCCAGTGGATGCGCTCCTCCCCGCCCAGGACAACCTGCAGGTCCAGGTGCTCCCGGTGCGCTTCCCACAGGCCGCCCGGCCCCAAGTCAAGGGTCATCAGGCTGCCGTGAACCCCTTCGATGCGCAGGTCCAGCGGCCCGTCCGGCAGGCTGTGCAGGTCCATCCCGTCCAGCGCCTTGATGGCCAGGTCCAGGTGGGGATGCAGGCCGATGTAGCGCGCCAGGTTGTCCAGGGTGTCCGCAACCATGTGATTGTCCTCGTTTCCAAGCCTTGTTTGCGCCTTATTATAAAAACCCTGCTCCCGCCTGTCAACGAAGGCACCGGGCTTTCCGGGGTTTTGCCACAGTTTGGTAGGTTGTAAAATGAATTGCCGCAGGAGGACAAAAAGAGGCTCATTCCTTGCGTAGCTCAGTTACACTGAAGTTGCTGAAAATCAAAGCAACAGAGGTGGCAAGGAATGAACCCAGATAATCATA
>Ga0209312_1000081_pt1 | contig 104164 bp, 66 predicted proteins | sample BioC13SIPDNA_4_FD_185744 | JGI IMG/M metagenome (GOLD analysis project Ga0209312, IMG submission 185744) | Anaerobic biogas reactor microbial communites from Washington, USA - Biogas_R1_B C13 SIP DNA (SPAdes) (version 2) | ecosystem: Engineered > Bioreactor > Anaerobic > Unclassified | place... | reverse complement strand
CGAGCACACCCGCCGGATCGTAACTGGACGCTGCCTGGCCCTGACTGACCAGCACGCCCATCGGGTTGGCCCGGCTGGCATCGTTGACGTCGTCGAACGCGGTGCCGAAATACACGTCGTGCGTCGCCGCGAACTCGCCCGGCTCCCAGGCCAGAGACGTATCTCGCGGTACGTCCGTCGCCTCATTGGCCGGACTGGGGTCGTCGGCCAGCTCCGCATTGGGGCCCTTGCCGAGCATGACGTCAGCCAACTCCTCCGCCGTCAGGACCCGACTGTAGATACGCACATCGTCCATGACACCATCGACGAACCGGCTCATAGGCTGCTCGTTCCCTATGGTCAGCGGGTCTGTCGATGCCTGAGGAGTACCGGATTCGCTATCGTCAAAAACCAGGTCGCCATTCTTGTAGAGCCGTCGCCCGTCTGTGGAATCATAGAGATAGGCATAGTGGGCCCACTCGCCGGCGACGATCACGCCCGTGACGCTGTTGACGTATGTCCGCGCGCCACCGGTCATCGTGATGGGAAAATGAAAGCTGCCATCGGCGAATCCCAGCACCTCATAGTTCTCCGCGGCATCCAGGCCCTTGATGACAAAACCGTTGTAGTCCTTGTTCTGGGCCGCATTGAGCCAAAAAGCAATCGTCCACATGGTAAGATCCAGACTTGGATCATTGCCGCAGTCGAGGAAATCGTCGGACCCGTCAAACTCCAGGGCCTTGCCGAAGCGACCGGCCACCCACTGGGGGTCACCACCGAAAGTGCCGTCGTTGCCACAGCCGCTGATGTCCCGGGCCGTTGTTCCCGTGCCCTCATCGAATTTCCACCAACCTACGAGCGTTGGGTCGCCGGCACGCACGACAGGGTTTCCCACCACGCTCACTGCGAAAACGCACAGTGTCAATGCCACTAACTTCTTGCACATGGTCGTCCTCCTTCACTGAACCTTGTCCGCTCGAACCTTGCTCCGAAGACATATTACAACCTGTGCTGCTGTACCAACGACAAGACTCATTCATTCCCAAGCTTGCCTGGCCGAAGGCAGGGGCCGCCTCTCGCCCCTCCGGAGTCATTGAAACCGTCGCTCTGGCCTAACCACCTCCCTTCCTGCCCTGGGTCGATGCTGCTCCCCTCGTCTTCTTCTTTTCGCACCTCACCGTGTTCCGATCGCCGTCTCGTACCCGAACTTGCCCCAGATCCCGTACTGCACCCATTGCACATCCTCACGGCCTTCTTCGGTCGCCGGGCCCCAGATCCCCGGATGCGACCGAACGCTGTCGCGTCCTCTCTTGATTGTTTCAAGGCCTTGCCACTTGTGATATGTCGCATGGCCGTCCGCATAGGTGAAGTTCGTCCCGTCCCCATGGCGAGTCGTCGGCTGGTCCCACCAGGCGGCCTGATTGTAGCGAGTGGAATACGCATCAGGACTGGCGAGGCCCTCGTCAATGAACACGAGTCTCTGCCCCGGTCGCGGGACCTGTAGTCTTCTCTTGAACTGGGGGCTGCCGTCAACCGATCGGCCGTTGATGGAGATCATCATGGCGTACGTCAGCAGTTCCCCGCGGTATCCCGTGGGGCACCGATACAGATCCTCTGCCCTGACATACGGCCACAGAGCACCGCTCCGAATCCCGTCGAGTTGGTCTTTCTCGGGCAACTGGCCTCCTTGCGCCCAATCAGAGGCCCACGTCACACCGACCCACGGCTCGCCGTAGAGGTTCTTCCATGTGCCGCCGGCCTCGCTGCTGACCAGCTTGTCGTCGTTGTCATCGGCGTACAGGATCCACGACAGTTGCAGTTGCTTGAGATTGCTCAGACAGGCCGCACGTTGCCCCTGCTCTCGAGCCCTCTTGAGAGTGGGCATCAAGATGGCCATCAAGACGGCGATGACCGCAATCACCACCAGCAATTCAATAAGAGTAAATGCACTCCGCCTCATAAGGAAGGGACTCCCGCTGAAGCCGACCTCAGAACGGCTTGTGCCTTGGCGCAGTTTGATCCGCTAGCCAGAGGATCTCGCTTGGCGATAGGGCCCGGCCGTAGAGACGCACCTCATCAATCGGGCCGTGCCAGACGCGCTCCGTCAAGGTGTCGATGGAGCCAATCAGAACCCGGTATGAGGTCGCCCCTATTGGTCCGGATACTGCCTGCTCAACGTCCAGCACCCCATCGATATAGAGCATCTGACGTTGGCTGTCATACGTGCCCGCCACGTGGTGCCATTCGCCATCGTCCACCGTGCTGCTGCTGAACAGATACGGGCTGGGCGGACACGTCCACTCAAGACCTGCTTGAATGCCGTTCCGTTGCAGACGCCAGCCCAGACCTCTGGTGAAAATGGCCTGCCACCCAAGCGTAAACCCATCGTCTCTCACCCAGCAGGCGACCGTCATCGCCTCGGTGAGGTTCATTGCCTCATCGTTACCCAGATCGACGTACCCGTTGGTACCGCTAAACAGGATGGCCTGACCGTGTCGGCCTGTGGTCCATTCCGGGGTACCGTCCGTGAACGTCCCATCGAGCCCGTTGGCGGAACCGTCGTGGGTATTGCCTTCAAAAGCATAGTAGGCCACCAGACCCTTGTCGCCCGGATCGGCCGCGGTGATGTATTGGGGTGTCCAGGGATACAGGCGGATGTCATCGATAAACACCACACCCGTCGCGCCGGTACCCTCAAGTCCGATGGTCAAGGTAGTGACGTCGCTCAGATCGGAGGCTGCCGCAGACAAATCGATGTTCCACGCCTGCCACGCCGGCCGCGCAATGTCGGCAGGATCGCCATCATAGACGACTCTGGTGTTATTGATCTCAACATACAACCGGGCCTCGCCATTCTCCGGATCGCCGTGGAAGTACAGCGACAGGCTTTGGATGCCATTGGTCGTCCAATTCTGTGCCAGCGCGTACTCCGTTTCCGAGACGGAAACGTTTGTATTGTCATAGGACAGCGGCATGGATTGCCGGCCGCCGTGGACGATCGTCCGCTCGGCAAAGGGAGCGTTCAAGTAGCCGACGGTCGAGCCTGTGTTGTTGATCCAACCGTCGATCCACGTGTCGAAGATGGTTGTGCCGGCGTCGACGTCGTCGTTGTAGCTCTCGAAATCCTCGACGACGAGGAACTCCTGGGCCGTGAAACTCCAGACCTCGCCTTCCCACACCGGGATCGCATCGGCCTCGTTGACCTCGTTCACTCTCCAGTAATAGGTCGTCGCCAAGGTCAGCGCCTCCGGGGTATAGCCGGCTGCACCCGTCGTACCCACCAGACTCAGCGCGTTTGGATCGGTGCCATAGTAAACTTCATGTGAGACGGCTTCGCGACCCGCACGCCAACTCAGCGACGAATCCACCGCCACGCCGGTAGCTCCGTCGGTTGGCTGTGGCTCGCGGGCTTGGGCGGGGATGAACAGGAAGCGGACCTCACTGAGTCCATACTGTCCCATCATCCCGTAGCCGCTGTTGACATTCAGACGGACGAACCGGGCCGGAGTCCCGCCGAACTCGACGGCGGTGTTTGCCTCGTATGTCGCCTTGGCGGTGGCCCGGGCGAGATCGACGTCGCCCAGACTCGTCCAGTCGATCCCGTTCTCGGAGCACTCGACCGTCACGTTCTTGATTCCGAAGCCCAGGAGCAGTTCGAACTGGACGTTGTAGTTCCAGACGAGCATCTGGTGCAGCTTGTAGACGCGATCGAACTGATACTGTATCCACAGGGGGTCGGCTCCTGGTGTGGCCAGCCACATGTCGTCGCTGGCGGTCGAATGCTGATCGCCGGCGTCAAGCCCTGAACCGTTGACTGTGTTCTCGGGTCCCACGCCCGGCTCCGAGATCCCGTTGCTCGTGGCAACGATTGCTCCGACCGGATAGGCCACCGGCTCAGTCGTGAAGCTCCAGACCTCACCTTTGTAGATCGTATTGTCGGGCGCAGCGTTGACTTCATCTATGCGCCAGTAGTAGGTCGTCTCAAAACCGAGCACGCCGATCGGATCGTAGGTGGCCGCCGTCTGCCCCTGGCTAACGAGCACATTCATCGGATTGGCCCGGCTCCCATCGTTGACGTCATCGAACACGGTGCCGAAATACACGTCGTGTGTGGCTGCGAATTCGCCCGCCGACCAGCGCAGGACCACGTCACGAGGGAGGTCTGCGGTGCCGTCCTCCGGGTACGGGTCGGAGCTCATGGCGGCGTCACCACGCATGACCTTGCGAATCTGGTCCGCCGCCAGGGCCTCATCGTAGATTTGCAGGTCGTCCACCAAGCCCTGGAACCAGCCCATGCTGTGACCGGAGTTGGACCCGACGAAGATCCGGGTGCCCGTGGCCCAGAGCGTGCCGGCGGTGCTGATGGAAGTCCCTTCTTCAATGCCGTTGACGAAGATGCGCATCGGCCCGTCATTCTCGGCCATGATGGTCACGTGATACCACGTATCCGGGACGATCACTGTCGTGCCGGACACGTGGCGCTCCGCACCCACCCACAGGTAGTGATGAAACTGGCCGGCCGCGTTGATTCGCAGTTGGTGCGACCAGCTTGTGGTCGGTCCCGACGCGTCCGTCCGCGTGATGACCGCCGCCGCGTCCGTTCTGGCCGGCCTGATCCACGCGGCAATCGTATAAACGGATGGGTTTGTGGGCGATGGAATGTCCACGTAGTCGTCCACCCCGTCGAAGGAGATCGCTTGACGGACCCGTCCCTTTTCGTAACTTGCCTGCCCTCCGCTGAACGTCCCGTTGGCCGTGCCGGCCACGTCGTTCAGGTTTCCATCGAAAGGCCAATGGCCCACGAACTCGGCCGAGGCGCCGCTGTCGAACGTCAGCAGCACGGCCAGGCCCATCAACACGATCCACCTCTCGCACATGACAATCCTCCTTCAGCAAAGACTCAAAACGCCAACGTTTGGGCCCCACGTGGAGGCATGCGTTCGGGGTAGTGAGTCGATACCCTTGTTCTTTCGACGCTCGTATGTGGCTGCCTGAGCCGTCTGAGTCTTTCCGTGCTCCGATGAGGGTACGGAGAGGGTCTGCCGGCAACCTCCTTTCTACGTAGAAATACGTATAGCGCGATGAATGACGAAATGATCTTGGGAATGCCGCGTGAGCCGGGCATCCGGTCCCCCATCAGCCATGTGTCTGCGATCACGCAGTGCATCAGGGCCTCCGATCCCCGGGCCGCGGTGCTGTCTCAAGAGCAGTGAAACCGCCTTCCGTCCTAACGCACGCGACCCTTCTCCTTTATAGCAGACGGTCCGTTCGCATTCAACAGGATTTCCTGCCGTGCCGACACCGTTCTGCGGATGTGTGGGATGAACCGCCCCGAGTTTCCCATGAGTGCTGCAAGAAACCCGCGCGCTCCTAAGGCCTGATCGGCGAAAGGGAATGTGACGCTACGGCTTGGCGGCAGCGAGCTTGGCTTTCACCTCGTCGGTGAGGTCGGGGCAGCCGCCGGAATAGACTACCTTCTGCATCGCGATCACGCCGGCGAACGTCTCCGACAGCGGCAGCCCATTCGGGTCGACCGCCAGCACCAGGCCGAACCCTCTGGCGCTCGCCAGCTCGCTGGTGATGCGGGCGATCCTGTCGTAGGTCTGCTGCGTCCAGAGCTGCTGCTTGAGTGACATCTGGCGGTCGAGGAATTCCTTGCGGCTCTCATAACGGCCTTGCATCTCCATGATGCGGTCGAGCTGCTTGAGGTAGTCGTTGCTGCCGATCGTGAACGTCTTGAGGGCCTGCTCCTGCTCGTTGATCTGGCGGGCAAGCTGCTCCAGCTCGTTGTTGGCCCCGGTGCGTTCGGCCAGGATCGCTCTGCGGCGTTCGGCGCCGGCGCCCAGATCGCGGAGGATCTCTAGGACACGGACGACCGCGATCGTCTGCGGCCCCGGCGACGGGCGATTCGCGGCGCTGCTGAGGACCGACAGGTCCGGCAGGGAACAGACGACGATGCCTGCGAGGCAAATCAGCAGTGCGATTCTCATCTTCATGGATGGCCCTTTCCGTATTCGCTTTTCCCAAACGGCTTGGTTTGTCGTCTTCCACACGCGCGACACACGACCGGTTCGTTGCCGGCCTTACCCCGCGTCGCGACCCAGTTCGTGGGCCAGCAGGTGCAGACTGTCTCTAAGCCGCCCGAGGTAGTCGGGTTCGCTGATCTCCATCACCTGCATGGCTTGGCGCAGTTTCGAGCGGACAAACCCGCAGGCCCGCTCGACATCCTCGACCATCGCCTTGAGCTGTTCTGCGTCACACGCGAGGATGTCGATGATCAGGCCGCAGTAATCTCCCTGCGGATCGGGCACCGCCAAGTCCAGCCGCCGGTCCGTTTCCACGACCTCGAACCGCAGGTCGGGCAGCTCATAGACGATGGCCGCCGCCTCGCCCACGCGCCAGTAGACGCCGGCGATCGACAGCACGACCTCGTCGGCCGTCGGAAAGACCTCGGACAAAGCGATGGAGCGTTTCTTGAAACCGATCTCCGAGACCCCATGAAGCCCCTTGTATCCTACCGTCATCCTGTAGCGGTCGAGGTCAGGCATGCCCGCCATTCTACGCCGCCTCCCGAGTGACAATCCACCCCATACCCCCCACCGGCTCCTGCCGCCCGGGGCCTGTAGTTTCTGGACGGGCTTCACCGCCTGTCGTACGATTTCTTTGCCTGCGCGCAGAGACCGCGTTACAATCACCGCGCAACCTTGAGACTATGCTGCTTGGCGCAACGAGAAGAGGCTCACGATGACGGCTCTGTTGGGCGCCCGAACCCCCATGGGTGGCCAGGGGGCCGATGCGCACGGGCGCCGGCACATGCAGGAAGAACAGAACTCTTTGCCGAGAAGCGAAGGCGGAAAGGAGCGCGATCATGCGCGTTTCGAACACGACGAACGGTCTGAAGGTGTACGCGGTTGGAGGAACCTACGTCGTCCTGCTGGGATTCGATCTGCCCCAGGCGGACTGCGACGGGCTTCTGGGTTTCTCGATTCATCGCACCGACCACACCGAGAACGAGGCCTATTACCTGTCGGGGATGAAGGCATTCGCGGAAACCGATCCCGGCTTTCCCGCCGGCTCGCTGTACTTGACGCGCGATCACCCGATCCAGAGCTTTCAGTGGGCGGACTATTCCGCCAAACCGGGGCATCACTACAAGTACACCATCGCCGCGTTGAAGGGCAGTCCGGCGAACTTGGTCGCCCACGCGACGACCGCGATCGAGATCACCACCGAAAGTCCCGAGACGGGCAACCACGATGTCTACTTCAATCGCGGAGTCACGTCGTCCCAGGAGTACATCCGCCGGTTCGGCGACCGCGACCCCGAGGAGGTGCCCAATCGAAAGGCCTTCGAGTGGCTGTCGCGCGGTCTGAACGAGGCCCTGGAGGGCTTCCTGCGTTCGTGCGTGCCGAGCCGGCACGCGCTGCGCATCGCGGCCTACGAGTTCAACTACGCCCGGTTCCTCGACGTCGTCCGAGAGACGTTGGACCGAGGTGTCGACATCCAGATCGTATACGACGCACGGGGCGACTACCCCAGGGACGCAAACCGTCAGGCCGTGGCCACTGCGGGACTGGCGCGCGCCTGCTCGGAGCGGACGCGTCCGGCCTCCTATATCTCCCACAACAAGTTCATCGTGAAACTCGAGAATGGCCAGCCCCTTTCCGTCTGGACCGGCGGCACGAACTTCTCGGAGGGCGGCATCTACGGCCATTCCAACGCCGCTCACGTGGTCGAAGAGCCCGCCATCGCCGCCAAGTTTCTGGACTACTGGAGCGAGCTTTCGCACGACCCGCTTAGCGCGCCGCTCAAGAATCGTGTGGAGGCGATCTCCCCGCTGCCGGCCGGGCCGCCACCGGCGGGGACGAGCGTGCTGTTCAGCCCGCGCAACAGCCTTGATGCACTCGATTGGTACGCGGACCTCGCCCTGAACGCCACCGACGGGCTGTTCATGACGTTCGCCTTCGGCATGAACGACGTTTTCAAGAACGTCTACCGAAACGGGCGTGCGCGGTTCCGCCTGGCGTTGCTGGACAAGAAGACGCGCTCGATGGCGCCCGGGGTGCAGCGCGACGCCGAGGAAGCCGAGATTCAGGCGCTGCGCAACATGCCGGAAAACGTGTTTGCCATCGGCGACTTCATCCGCACGAACCAGATCGACGGCTGGGTGAAGGAACGACTTAACAAGCTGAATTCACACGTGCGGTACGTGCACAACAAGTTCATGCTCGTCGATCCGCTCACGGACGATCCGATCGTGGTCGCTGGCTCGGCCAACTTCAGCGACGCTTCGACGCGGCGCAACGACGAGAACATGGTGATCACGCGCGGCAACAAACGCGTCGCCGACGTCTACCTGGGCGAGTTCATGCGGCTGTACAGCCACCATGCGTTCCGCGAATCGCTGCAATGGCGAAAGGCCGACGACCCGCCGAAGCCGTTGAGGACCGACGATTGGTGGCGCGATTACTTCGCGCAGACGCCTCGCGCCACGCGCAGACGCTTCTTCGCCCGCTCGCAGGCGTAGCAGCACGGGATGGTGTCGAGGATCATGGCATGCACCGGACGGCACGTCTGTTGCCTCGCGAACCGGGGGCTGCCGCCTATGCCTCCCGATGCTGCATAGGGCATAGGCATCACCTCCTTTCTACTGCGTCTCGTTGTTATGCTCGCATTTCCCGCTACGGAGTCGCTTCGGTCCCATAGCCCGGCCGGCCCCAGGTGACGCGTTGGAGCCGCTGCAAGTCGTAGAGCCCGTCCTCGGTCTGCACTTTGTAGCCGTAGTCCCGCCTGTCGTGCGGCAATGCCACCTCGCTGAGGATGTCATAGTCAATGACTTCAGTGAAAAGGTCGCCCACAGGACTAAGTATGCGAGGGATGGCGACGGTCTCGCGGCCCTTCCACCTCCAGTGTTCGCCGTGACCGTCGGCGAAGGAAAGCGTGGTCCCGGACGCATGGCGAAGGGGAGGCGGGTCGCCAGACCACCACATCGGATGAAGGTAGAATACACGGAAATCATCCCGAACGTGCTGGCCGAGGTCGATGAAGACCGCCCGCTTGCCAGGACCGGGACGCGCGATCTGGTCCAGACGCGTCAAATACAGGACGGTTCCGCCCACTCGCTTGCCTATGTGACTCAACGTCTCTGGGTCCTCACTGTCCATGCAAGTTCCGTCCACCGGCGCGCCGTTGGCGCCCGAAACGATGCCGTAGGTTGAGAGGTGGCCGGGCGCGCCGTTGGGGCAGCGATAGAAATCCACATCATTGATGTAGGGCCAGAGGCTCCCCTTGTCGGGATGCTCCATGATTGCCAAACGGTCCGTCTGCTCGAAGGCCCTGCCCAGCCAGCCGAATGCTCTTGGGGCACGTGGATCACTTGGGAACCCTGCCACGGATGGACCAGTGACTCTGCCCATGACAAGACAACCGTTGTGTTCCTGTGCGTACATCAGCCAGGCGAGTGTGAGCTGGCGGAGGTTGCTCAGGCAGACGGCGCGCCGGGCCTGCTCGCGGGCGGCGTGGAGGGCCGGAACCAGCAACGCCAGCAGCAGCACAATCACCGCGATGACCACCAGCAGCTCGATCAGTGTAAACGCCCGTTTCTTCATTGCCTCAGCCCCCGCGGCGCCTGAGCAGGGTCCTCAGTGGTCCTTGAGCTTCCGCATCCACTGCGGCCAGTCCTCGGGTTTGACGCCTCCGGCCCTGGTCCAGGGCCCGGCGGTGTCGAAATCGTCGTACCACTTGAGCGTCCAAAGTTCCTTGAGTCCCACGGGACGGACGGACCAGTCGAGAAACAGGGCGTTGGTGGTTCCGTTGTGTCGATTGATGACGAGGTTTCCCGACGTGGCGTTCGGCTCGACGGGCGGCGGCGGCGGTATCTTGCCATCGCCGATGCTGCCTGTGGGCTTGCCCGCGTCGAGCAGGAACGGGATGGCATGGCGCCCACGGAGCGAGGTGATATCCCGGCCCCAGCGTATCTCCGTGGGGCGCATAATAGGCGGACCGGTGACCATGTGGAAATTCAAGCCGTAGCTGCCTCGAAAAGAAGGGGTCGGCAGGATGATCTCCCATGCGGCGAACGTCCCGCCGCCATTGACCTCCAGGGTGTTCGTGCCGCTCGATATGGCGGTATAAGCCCGATCCCCGGTGGTCCTGGTGGCGGCCGGGCAGCAGGCGATTCGTTCGGTCTCTACGCCGTGGTAGCGCCCGTGGGTGTTGGGGTCCTTCTGATAGTCGATCCGCAGTCCTCTCAGCAGCGACAAGCCTGGGAGAATCCCCGTGTCGACGGGCAGCCAGCCGTCATGATCCTCCAGATACAGTGCCATCGTCGTTCCCCATTGCCTCAGATGGGTGCGGCACACCACCGCCCGAGCCTGTTTCCTTGCCCGTGACAACGCCGGAAACAGCAACGCCATCAGCAGCACGATGATGGAGATGACCACCAGCAGTTCGATCAGTGTGAATGCGTGGCTACGCCCCCGTTTGTCATCCCGAGCGCGGCGCCTCTGTTTCTTGTGACCTTGAGCGAAGCGCAGCGAAGTCGAAAGGTCTGGCCATAGCTGAGACGCGCGCTCCGTTCGCAGCCAGATCCCTCGACTGCGCTCGGGATGACAATGTCGTGATCGAGCGCGATTCATAGTCGAAGTGTTGATCGGACCACCAACCATTCTGTCTGCTCCTGCGAGACACGAGCGAGGAGGGACGAGCGACGCTCTAATAGTCCTTGCAGCTTCTCATCCACTTCGGCCAGTCGTCAGGCTGGACGCCGCCGGCTCTGGTATAGGGGCCCGCGCGGTCGAAATCGTACGCCCAATTCAGGACCCAAAGCTCCTTGAGCTCAACCTTGCGAACGGACCAGTCGAGGAACATCCCGTTGACGGCCAGGCCATGCCGGTCTATGCAGTATCTGTTCAGGCCGGCGCCGCCGTGACGTCCGTCGCCCATGGGGGGAGACATGGAAATGAAGGGGTCGGACATGGGCGTGGTCGAATCCAGCATGACGGGGATACTCGCGAGGCCTCGCATCGACAGGACGTTGAAAAAGACCTTCCCCAACCGCATTCGGGGCTGCTCCATGGCGGTGAACCCGTGGAAGAGACTGCCGTTGTACCCGTAGCTGCCCGCGAACGGCGGGCCCGGGACAAGGACCTGCCAGGCGTCGGTCGACGATCCGGCTTCGCCTTCTATTCGCCAGGTTCCCTCGGTCCCACTTTGCGAGATCCGGAACGTGCCGTTGCGAAACGGCTTGGTGGCCGCCGGGCACAACGCGATTCTCCTCGTGGTGAAGCCGTGAAACGCCGTGTGGTCGGCATTGGGGTCTTCGTCGCCGATGAATGTGCCGCGTAGCATCCAGATGCCATTGTTGCGATTTCCGCTCGAAGGGAAGTGCCCGTTGTGTTCTTCGGTGTAGGCGGACAGCGTCATCGCCCACTGGCGCAGGTTGGACTGGCAGACCACGGTGCGCGCCTGCCGGCGCGCCCGTTGCAACGCCGGGATCAGGATCGCCATCAGCAGTGCGATCACCGCAATGACCACCAGCAGCTCGATCAGGGTGAAAGCATGGGAATTGATTATGGATGATTGATTATTGACGATTGGGCGAGGCGGATCGGTGGGGACGCACAATATGGGCGCACGAAGAGTGCCCGTCCGGTTCGCCGGCGTTCGTTTGGGCTGGCATCTTTCGCTTTCGGTCTCCATGCCATGCCTCCCGCTGAGGGCATTCTACCATAGAAGTCCAGCGAGTGCGACCGATGTTACGGCAGTTTCTGCGGAAAAAGGTGAAAGCGAAGTCGTTCGTCTACCTATGCCCTTGCGGGCACACTGCCGAAGCACGAATATCTCGTAGGGGCGAATGATTATTCGCCCGTATTGGTCAGAATCTCGAAACAAGCCCGAATGACCCAAAACCCAAGCTCGAAAGACGGATGACATCGCGTGCAACTCGGCCCTGCCTGTGCCAACCGGGACGGATTTGGAGCATTTGGACTTCGTGCTTCGGACTTGTTTCGAGTTTCGTGCTTCGGATTTCGGGTTTGCCTCCGGCGGCCATGAATCGATGCCCGCCAGAGAGGGGCTGATCGAGTCTGATCGCAAGAACGGTCACGCGCCCAATCGGCGGCGGCAACGCCTTGTCACGGTTGGTTTTAGTCGCTATGATTTGGTGGAACGCGCTTTTGGGAGGCAGAAATTGCCAGAGGCACAGGACGCCAGGAAAACCCGACATCTGTCGCTGGTCGCACGCATCGTGGTTGCGACGGTCGCGATCGTATGGGTTTTTCGCGGCCAGGACTGGGAGAAACTGCGAGAGGTCTTCAGCCGGTTGAGCTGGGGATACTTCGCGCTGAGCCTGGCCGCCTACATTATCGGACAGATCGTGGTGGCGTTCCGCTGGTGGCTGCTGCTGCGGGCGCAGTCGATCCATATTGGGCCGGTTGCAGCGGTCCGACTGTACTTTGTCGGGCTTTTCTACAACAACGTGATGCCCAGCTCGGTGGGGGGCGACCTGCTGAAGGCGTACTACGTGACCAAGCATACGCATCGGAGGCTCGAAGGGGTTCTGAGCGTATTCATCGACCGGCTGGTGGGCTTGGCCGGCATGATGCTGATGGCGGTGGCGGCCTACCTGCTGTTCCTGCGAGGCCGGCCCCTGGAGGCGGAAGCAGGGCCGGCCGAAGCGGTCGAGCAGGGCGTCGCATCGTCGCACGGGGCGATTCCGTGGATCCTGGCGATTGGAGCGGTTCTGCTGGCGGCGCTGCTGATCCATCCGGGCAGCCGGAGGCGGCTCCAGCGGGCCGGCGGGCGGCTCTGGGGCCGCAGCGCCGAGATGCTCGGCAGGGTCTGGGCCGCCCTGGTGGTCTACTGCCGCAAGCCCTGGACGATGGCCGCGGCGATGCTGCTGACGCTGCTGGGCCAGAGCATCGTGATCGCGGCGTTCTGGCCGCTGGGCCGTAACCTCGGTCTCGAAGCCGGACCCAAGTACTACTTCGTAATCTTCCCTGTCACCTGGGTGATTGGGGCCATTCCCGTCAGCATCGCCGGGCTGGGCGTGCTGGAGGCGGGCATCGTGACCCTGTTTACGTCGCTGACCGCCGCGACGCGGGAAAGCGCCCTGGCGCTGGCGTTCTGTCAGAGGTCCGTCTGGGTGCTGGCGTCGCTGCCCGGCGGGATGGTCCATTTGCTCGGCGGCCACCTGCCCAGCCAGTTTTTAGTTGACGGCCAAAATGGCGCAAATTAGGCTATACGCGTTGGATAGATGCGGCTTTCCGGTCGCCCGACGTCTGGGATGGGGCCTTCCTGACGGCGGCGAAGGGCTGTTGTAACGGAATGGGCATAACCAAACGATTCAAGAGCTACTTCCTCCGCGGGTTGGCGGTCCTGTTGCCGACGCTGCTGACGATTTGGATCCTCGTATGGGGTTACGGCATCATCAAGGACAATGTCAGCATCCACATCAATCGTGGTCTGGTCTGGCTGATCCTTCAGTTTCAGGGCGAACACGGGCTCACCCGCGAGGACCTGACGAGGATCTTCGTCGACGGGATGGCCGGCTCGGCGGTCGGCTTCATCATCGCGCTGCTGGTGGTCTTCGTCGTCGGGGCGCTGCTGGCCAGCGTGGTGGGCCGGGCGCTGTGGCGGCTCGTCGAGGTGTTCATCATGAACACGCCCGTCCTGCGTCGGGTGTACCCCTATGTCAAGCAGGTGACCGATTTTGTATTGACGCAGGAAGAAAAGCAGAAGATGTTCTCTCGCGTGGTGGCGGTGGAATACCCGCGCAAGGGCCTCTGGTCGATCGGGTTTGTGACGGGTTCGGGCCTGGCGCGGATCACGCAGAGCGTGCAGAAGGAGTTTCTGACGGTGCTGGTCCCGAATTCGCCGACCCCGGTGACCGGCTACGTGATTGTGGTGCCGAAGGAGCAGACGATCGCGCTGGACATGACGATCGAGGAGGCGTTCCGGTTCTGTATCAGCGCCGGCGTTATCGCCCCGGACCGTCAGGAGGCGGTGGCGTTGCCGCGCGCGTACACGGAGCGGCCGCAGGAACCGTAAGAATGGGGATCATGGCTGATTAAGGAGACGAGCATTGGTTTTCAAAATCACGGGCAAGCACATTACGATCACTGACGCCATCCGGGCGTACGCGGAGGAGAAGACGAGCCGCCTGCCGAGATTCTACAACACGATCAGTCAGGCGGAGGTTCTCGTCGACGGCGACGCGACCGCGGGCAAGGTCAGCGTCGAAATCATTGCCAGGGGCGAGCACAGCAACGTGTTCGTCGCCACGGAGGTGGCCGAGGACGCCCTGAAGGGCATCGACGCGGCGGTTCGCAAGCTGGAGGAGCAGTTGCGACGCAAGAAGACCAAGGAACGGAACAACAAGCACACGGGAGGCGGGTTCGAGCCGGCGTAGACGGCGGCCCGGAACGGGACCTGTCGGGCCCCCGAAGGGCGACAGACAGTTGACGGCTGGACAATAGGACTGGACGCGAAGAATGAAGTTTCAAGATTTTGTGTGTTTCGAGGCCACGATACCGGTGTTGGTGGCCCACGACCGCAACGGGGCCATCACCGAACTGGTTTCGTCACTGGTCAAGGCGGGCAAGCTGCCGGTGGAATCGGCCGCCGAGGTGGCCAAGGCGGTGATCAAGAGAGAAAACGAGGCGAGCACCGGGATGGGCAAGGGCGTGGCGATTCCGCACGTCAAGCACCCGGCGGTTCGCGACGTTGTCGCGGTGATCGGACAGACGGACACGGGGATCGACTTCTCGTCGCTGGACGAGCAGCCGGTCTATTCGGTGATTCTGCTGATCAGCCCGCCGGACAATGCCGACCGACACCTCCAGGCGATGGAGAATATCTTCCGGCATCTGCAAAAGGAGAAGTTCCGCAAGTTCCTGCGCCAGAGCCGTACGCCGGAGGCCTTTGAAGATCTCTTGAGAGAGGCCGACGAGAACCCATCGTGGTGACCCGACTCGGAAGGCGGGCGGGATAGGGCCAGGAGGATCGCCATGTGGGCAGGAGAAGCAACGTTGGACAATCCAGTTTGTCAGATCACCGTACAGATCAAGAGCAAGAACGGTCTTCACATGCGCCCGGCCATGCAGTTTGTCGATCTGGCCAATCAATACAACTGCGAGATCGCCATCGGCAACGGATCAGAGCTCGGCGACGCCAAGAGCATCATGCACGTGATCGGCCTGGCCGCCGGGCCTGGCACGACGCTGGAGATTCACGCGCAGGGACCCGGAGCCGAAGAGGCCGTCGGCGCCCTGCGTACCTTCATCGAACGCGAGACGTTCGACCCGGAACCGCCCAAGGACGCCAAGTAATCCGCCGCACAGACTCTGGCATGGAGATAAAGAAGGGAATTGCTGTTTCGCCGGGGGTATCGATCGGCAAGTGCCTGATCATCGATTCGGAGGACTACCGAATCCCCCGGCGGCAAATCGAGCCGTCCCAGCGGATGGTGGAGATCCAGCGCGCGCGGAATGCGTTCGGCGACGCGATCGACGAATTGAGCGGGTTGGAGCAGGCCCAGACGCAGACCGGCGGCGGGCGGATCAAGGACATCTTTGCGGTGCACCTGCGTCTGCTGCGCGACCGGAGCCTGCGGCGCCAGGTCACAGACCTGATCCACGGCGAATCGGTCACGGCTGAGTACGCGGTCGCCTCGGTGCTGCGCCGGTTCGCCGCGCGGTTCGCCGAAGCCAAGGACACCTACATCAGCGAGCGGGCCGCGGACATCTACGACATCGAGCGTCGCCTGCTGCGTCACCTGCTCGGCGACAAGCGGGAGGACCTTGGCCGGCTGCGCGAAGAGGTGATCGTCGTGGCGCGGGAGCTGAGCCCGACCCAGACGGCCGGGTTCAACAAGGCGTTCGTCAAGGGCATCGCGTCGGATGCCGGCGGGCGCACCAGCCACGCGGCCATCGTGGCGCGTTCGCTGGGCATCCCGGCGGTCGTGGCCCTGGAGGACCTGACGGAGATCGTCCGCGGCGGCGACGCCGTCATCGTCGACGGCAACCGCGGACTGGTCATCGTCGATCCCGACGCGGAAACGGTCGAGCAGTACGAGGCGTATTCGCGGGAGTTCATTGCCCTCGAACACAAGCTCGACGCGATCCGCGAGAAGCCCGCCGAGACCCGCGACGGCGCGCGCATCACCCTGCTGGGCAACATCGAATTTCCTGACGAGGCCGAGATCGTGCTCGCCAAGGGCGGCGAGGGCATCGGCCTGTACCGCACCGAGTTCCTCTATCTGAACCGGCCCACCGAGCCGTCGGAGGAGGAACACTACAGCGCCTACGCCCAGACCGTGCACATTTGCCACGACCGCCCCGTGGTGATTCGCACGGTGGACCTCGGCGCCGACAAGTACACGCAGCGAAAGCGGTTCGCGCCGGAGCCCAATCCGTTTCTGGGACTGCGTTCCATCCGGTTCTGCCTCCAGAATCTGGCGATGTTCAAGACGCAGCTCCGCGCGATCCTCCGTGCCTCGGTCCTGGGGCCCGTCAAGGTCATGTTCCCGCTGATCTCGGGCATCCAGGAGCTGATGCAGGCCAAGATGATCCTGCACGACGTGATGGAAGACCTGGACGAGGAGGGCATCGCGTACAACCGGGACATGGAGGTGGGGATCATGGTCGAGACGCCGTCGGCGGCGTTGACGGCCTCGACGCTGGCGCGGGACTGCGATTTCTTCAGCATCGGGACCAACGACCTGACGCAGTACACGCTGGCGGTGGACCGGGGCAATGAACTGGTCTCGACGCTGTACTCGCCGGCGGACCCGGCGGTCCTGCGGCTGGTGCGCACCGTGATCCAGGACGCGTACAAGGCGCAGATCGACCTGTGTGTCTGTGGAGAAATGGCCTCGGAGCCCGAGTACATCATGGTCCTGCTGGGCCTCGGCGTGCGCACGCTGTCGCTGTCGGCGCCGCTGATCCCGGAGGTCAAGCAGATCATCCGGTGCGTGACATTGGAGGACTGCAACCTCCTGACGCGGAAGGTGCTGGGCATGAACTCCGAGCGGCAGATCTCGAACTACCTGCGCAACGCGGCGCGCAAGGTGCTGCCGGAGGCGTTCTGACGCGGCGACGGATCGCTCGGCACACGGACAAGACAAAGAACGAAACACATCCATTCGAGCAGAGATGGGCATAGAGGCGACAAAGGACAACTCACGCGGCCGTCCGGACCAGGCGTGTGCCGGCCGAGCGACCGACGCCACGGCGGCGGTTCGTTTCGGGATCGATGGTTTGCTGAGGTTCCTTTCGCATGCCGAGACGCTACGCGTGTTCGAGCGAGCCTGCGTGCGTGCCGGCGTGCCCGTCAAGTATTCCCAGGGATTCAATCCGCATCCGAAGCTGTCCCTGCCGTTGCCGCGACCGGTGGGGGTCGCCTCGGACGACGAGCTGCTGGTCCTGCGGCTGTTCGACGCGCGGGGCATCCCGGCCGAAGACGGCCAGGGGCGCGTGCGGCAGGCGTGGGAGGACCGGATGAAGGCGGCGCTGAGCGAGGCGCTTCCGGAGGGTCTGGTCGTCCACTCGGTTGCCTTGATGAAATCGAACGTGTCGTTCCGGCCGGAGTCGGCCCGGTATGTCTTCGACCTCGACCGTGCGGACGGTCGGGCGGACATTGAGGCCTTGCGAGAACGAATCGGTGACATCCTGGCCCGCGAGAGCGTGGTGGTAGAGCGGGTCGTGCCGGAGCGGCGGGCCGGACGCCGCGTGGACATCCGGCCGTTTTTGAAAGCGATCGAGTTGCGCCAGACGCGGGCGATCGTCGAATGCGGCGTCAGCGACGCCGGGTCCGTTCGCGTTGATGAACTGATGCCTCTGTTGAAGCTGGCGCCCCAGGACCTGAGCGGTCCGGTGCGCCGCACCGACATCGCATGGACTATCACTTGACTTTCGAATCCGCCGGTCGCTCGGCCGGCGAATTGCGATAAATGACGAGGACGTAAAGTATGTCACGAGACATGTTGATCAACGTTGCCGAGCGAGAGGAGTGCCGCGTCGCCGTCGTGGAAAACGGCGCGCTCGAGGAACTCTACGTGGAACGCGCCAGCGTCGGCGCCCACGTCGGCAACATCTACAAGGGGCGCGTCGTCAACATCGAGTCGGGGATTCAGGCCGCCTTCATCGACATCGGGATCGACCGAAACGGCTTCTTGCACATCTCCGACGTGCACCCGCGGTACTTTCCCGGCCAGAAGGGCAACGTGCTCGAGAACATCGGGCGGCGCCAGGCCCTGAAGGACCGCCCGCCGATGCAGAACTGCCTGCGCCGGGGCCAGGAGCTGGTCGTCCAGGTGACGAAGGAAGGGCTCAAGACGAAAGGCCCGACGCTGAGCACGTACCTGGCGCTGCCCGGCAAGCACCTGGTGATGATGCCCTGGATGAAGGGCTACGGCATCTCGCACAAGATCGAGGATGAGGAGGAACGTAAGCGGCTGGCGGAGGTGTTCGACGAGAGCACGCCGCCCAAGGGGATGGGCTACATCATTCGGACCGCCGGACAGGGGGCTTCGAAACGCGACGTGCAGAACGACCTGAGGTACCTCAAGCGGCTCTGGCACGCCGTGCTGAATCGCATCGACAGCGAGAAGGCGCCGGGGGACATCTACCAGGAATCGGACCTGGTCATTCGGGCCCTGCGCGACGTGCTCAACAGCAAGGTCGACAAGATCATCTGCGACTCGGACAGCACCGTCCGGAAGATCAAGGACTTCCTGTCGATCGCCATGCCGCGGCTGAAGCCCAAACTGACGCATTACGACGGCAAAATCCCGCTGTTTCACAAGCACCAGATCGAGGGGGAGATCGCCAAAGTTCAGTCGCGCTCGGTCGATCTGAAGTGCGGCGGCTCGATCGTGATCGAGCAGACCGAGGCGCTGGTCTCGATCGACGTCAACAGCGGACGCCACCGCAAACAGGAGGGCGCCGAGCAGACCGCGTTCGAGAGCAACATGGAAGCGGCCATCGAGATCGCCCGGCAACTGCGACTGCGCGATTTGGGCGGGTTGATCGTCTGCGACTTCATCGACATGCGTAACCAGAAGCATCGCAAAGAGGTCGAGCGGGCGTTCCGCGAGGCCGTGCGGACCGACCGGGCCCGTTCCAAGATCCTGCGGATCAGCCGGTTCGGCGTCATCGAAATGACGCGCCAGCGGATGCGTCCGTCGCTGCACCTGAGCACGTACCTGGCCTGCCCCCACTGCGCCGGGACCGGGTTCGTCAAGAGCCATGAATCGCTGGCGCTGGAGATCATCCGCCTGCTGAACCTGGCGGTCTCGGAAGAGCATATCAAGCGGATCGAGCTGTCAGTCTCGCCGGAGGTCGCCGACTATCTCCAGAACGAGAAACGCGCCGCCATCGCCCAGATCGAGCAGCTTGCCGAAAAGCGGGTCGTCATCCATTCCTCTCCCGACTGCGTCGGGGAGGAGCGCCAGCTCGTCTGCTTCAACGAGCGCGGCAGCGAGGTCAAGCTGTAGGTCCTGCGTGTGTAACAGCCTCAAGCTCGAAGAGCTTGGGGATGGTAGACTTGCCTGTCGCACCGATGGCACGGAACTGCCACGACGGTGAACCATCCCCAAAGGCTGCGCGTTTGAGGCTGCCACACGCGGGCGATTGGTCTTGACCGGACCTGCTTCCTGGCGTATAAGGGGGCCGCTCGGGGGGCGGTAGGCAACCGATAGACTCCAACGATTTGGCGGAGCATGAAAACAGAAGAGGTTCACAGTACGGTGGAGTTCGATCTCGATTACGCGCGAAGCGTGATTCGCGCCGAGGCTGACGCGATCGCGGCCATGACGCCGATCGTGGACGAGTCGTTCGTCCGCGCTGTGGAGATGATCTACTATTGCAGCGGCTCGTGCATCGTCAGCGGGATCGGCAAGGCCGGGATCATCGGGCGCAAAATCAGCGCGACGCTGGCTTCGACGGGCACGCCCAGCCACTTTTTGCACCCGGCCGAAGCGGTGCACGGCGACTTGGGCCGGCTGCGGCAGAACGACGTCGTGATGGTGCTCAGTTACGGCGGGGAGACCGACGAGATCATTCGCCTGATCAACCTGGTCAAACAGCTTCAGATTCGCCTGATTGCGATCACCAGCGACTGGGATTCGACGCTGGGCCGCTACAGCGATGTGGTCCTGTGCATGGGCAAGGTCAACGAGGCCTGTCCGCTGGGCGTGGCGCCCAGCGTCTCGACGACCTGCATGCTGACGATCGGCGATGCGCTGGCATTCACAGTGATGAAGGCCCGGAAGTTCCGCGTCGAAGACTACGTGCGGTTCCATCCGGGCGGCTCCCTCGGGCGCCAGTTGATGACGGTCGAGCAGTCCATGATGTTCCAGCCGGGCGAGAAGCTCCCCATCGTGAACGCCGACCAGACCGTCCAGGCGATGCTGACCGCCACGCGCGACTTGAAACGCCACGGCGCCGTGATGGTGGTCGATGGCGGCGGACATCTGGCGGGCATCGTCACCGACGGCGATCTGCGCCGGCTCCTGACCCGACACGGGACCGCCGCCTTCGAGCGCCGCGTCGGCGACGTGATGACGGCGCCCTGCAAGCGCATCCGTGCCGATGCGCTCGCCTCAGAGGCCACGGCGATTTTCCACAAGTACCGCATCGACGAGCTGCCCGTGGTGGATGCCGACGACCGGCCGGTCGGACTGATCGACGTGCAGGATATCGTGACGATCAAGGTGGTGGGATGAACCGATCGCGCGCTCGCGCGACGCACAAGGGATGATGCGATACGAAACATGGTGAACAAGCTGAGCACAAACCTGGAGACGATCGAACTGCTCGTGCTGGACGTGGACGGCGTGCTGACCGACGGGCAGTTGGTCCTGCACGGCGACGGCCGCGAGAGCAAGTGTTTTCACACGCACGACGGGCACGGGATTCGGATGTGGCAGCGGGCCGGCGGCAAGACGGCACTGCTCAGCGGCCGCTATTCGGAGCCGACACAGCGCCGCGCCGAGCAGCTGGAAATCGCTCACGTGATCCAGAACTGTCACTTCAAGCTGCCGGCGCTGGAGGCGCTGCTCGAAGAGCTGCATCTGAAGCGGGAGCACGTCGCGTATGTCGGAGACGATCTGCCGGACCTGCCGGCGATCCGCTTCGCCGGCTTGGGCGTCGCCACTGCCAACGCGGTGGACGAGGTCAAGCGGGAAGCCGACTATGTCACGATGCGACCGGGCGGGCAGGGGGCGGTGCGCGAAACGATCGAATACATCCTCAAGAACTCCGGCCGATGGCAGGCCCTGATGGAACGATACCTCGCGTGACCGCGAGGCCGTTGGATGGGTACCGTGAATCTACGTAAATTCGCTATCGGTTTCGTCGTGTTGGGCGCCGTGATCCTGGCGTACCTGGCCTTCATGCAGGCCGGCGGCGGACCGGTCATGGACGCGGACCTGCGAGACCAACTCGCGCGGGAGGTTTCTGATGGCAATGCTGCATCTTCCGGCCGCAACCTCGGACGCATCGGGGATGTTGGTGTCGGCGGCATCCGGCATACGCACTTGTTCCACACAGACCAGACGGGACGCATCGACCGCGAGTTCGGTTTCGAGCAACTGCTGTACAGCGAAGGCGATCAGTGGCGGATCACGCATCCGTGGATGAGCCTGCTTCTGGGCCCGGTCAACTGCCGCATCACCGCCGATCGAGGCGAATTGCAGCTCGACACAGCGTTCGATCAGCCCACGCCGCACGACGCGACGTTCACGGGAAACGTCGTGATCCGCGTGACTCCGACCGACCCCAACAACCCGCTGGAACTGTTTGTCTACCTCGATGATCTGGCCTTCATCGCCGACAGCTCGCTGTTCTCCACGACCGGCGCGGTCCGGTTCGTCTCTCGGTATGCGCAGCTCACCGGACGGGGCATGGACCTGCTGTACGACGAGGCCCAGCGCCGGCTGGAGCTGTTCCGCGTCAAGGAACTGGAGAATCTGCGGCTGCGCAGCGACCTGTTTGCTTCGCTTCCCGAGTCGGCCGCTTCGAACGCGGCGTCAGACGAGCCTGAAGCGGAGGCCGCCGAGGTCGCGGTGGCGGGCGCCGACGCGCGCACAGTAGACGCCAACGAGGGCGGGGCGCCGGACTACTATGAGTGCGTCCTGCATCGTAACGTGATCATCACGACGCCCGAGCAGAAGGTCACGGTGCGGGACCGTCTTGTCATCGACAACATACTCTGGGCGGGGCCCGCATCGCCCGAGGCCGAAACCGCCGGGCCCTCCGCGGTCGCGACGGCGGCGAAGACCGAACCCAATGCCGCTGAGCCAAATGAACCGCCGTCTCCCGTGCGGAAAGCGATGGATACCAGCCCTTCACCGGCGCCGGCGCTCGACGCGATTCCCCCGTCGTTTTTCGACATCGTCGTCACCTGTCACGGCGGCCTGGTGATTGCGCCGAAGGGTTCGCCCAGTCTGGAGCCCGATCTGGGGGCGCTGGGCCTCGACACTGCCGCCTCTCCGGCCGACGCCAGCGAGCCGACGGCGGTCGATCCGAACCGTCAGAGTCTCGTTGCCCATCGCATCGACTTCGATGCTTCAACGACGGACACGATGCTGACCGGGCCGGTGCGAATGACCTATGCGCTCGACCCGAACGACCTGACCGGGCGCGACAGCGGCGGCCAGCGAATGCCCGTGACGGTCAGCGCCGAGGACTCGGTGCGGTTCATCGCGGCCTCGACCCGCGTCGAGCTGGACGGCAACTGCATCGTGACGCTGCACCAGACCGAGCCGAACTATGCCTACGAGTACATGCTCACGGCGCCGAGGCTGGCGGTCGATCTGTTCGAAGATCCCAATGCCAAGACGGGCAAGAAGTCCATCGGTCTGAAACGGTTCGAGGCCTCCGGCGGTCCCGTCGCGGTGCGCGCCCTGCGCCACATGGGCGATGAGTTGATCGGCTGGGTCGAGCTGCATTCGCGCCGTCTCGACTACGAGGGCCGGGAGAAAACGTTTGCGGTCACCGGCCCGGGCGAGATCCGCCTGCACAACGGCCAGGCCCCCGAGATCCCGGTCGAGCCGAACGAGTTCAGCCTGCGTCAGCCGTGCTTCGCTTTCATGAGGGACTTCGATTCGCTGGCGTATTCGGCGCAGACCAACACGATTGTCGCCGATGCCGTCGGCCGTCAGATCCTGCTCGACTATATCCCGCAGATCGACGGCAGCTACAAGAAGCGGCACGTCGAGGCCGACGCCGGACGCATCGAGATCGCCCTGACCCAGACCGAACGCGGACGTATGGAACTGCTCTCGCTCACTGCTTCCGAAGGCATCCGGTACGAGGATCCGCTCAATCGCTTCGATGGCGCGATCCTGTTCTACGATCACCCGCAGACGCTCGTCACCGTAAACGGCGACGGCCGCCAGTCGTGCTCGTTCAACGGCGCTTATGTCGACCGCATCCGCATGAACCTCACCACCGGTGCGACCAAGGCCGAAGTGCTCGGGCCCAGCACGATCCAGATCCGTCCCTGAGCGTTGCCGTCTGGAGTGGCCGGCGCCCGCCAGGGGAGTCGGGAAACCGACCTTCGGGGTTGACGAAACCGGTGGGAAATCGTTACAGTGCAGTTACTCGACGCCTCGAGCGCCCGTAGCTCAGTTGGATAGAGCAACGGATTTCTAATCCGTAGGTCGCAGGTTCGAATCCTGCCGGGCGCGGTCAGTTCATACGAATTCAACCCACCGTCGTTAGATCGAGGAAAACGATGACGGACGGGTTGCCGACGGGTGCGTAGTGGCCGGTGAAGGCCAGGCGGCCCGTTTGACGGTTCACGCGGAAGACGGCGACGTTGTCGCTGCGCTGATTGCAGCAGTAGAGGAACCGGCCGAAGGGGTCGAAATTGAAGCTGCGCGGATAGTTGCCTTGCGTCCATTCCTCGCCGACGTAGGTCAGGGCGCCGGTGTCCCCGATGGAGAAGATCGCGATGCTGTCGTGCAGGCGGTTACCCGCGTAGAGGAAGCGGCCGTCGGCAGAGACTATGATCGCGGAGCAGAAGTTGCTGCCGGCGAAGGCGGTCGGCAGGGTGGAAACAGTGTGCCGGGCGGCCAGCCGGCCCTTCTCGGAATCATAGTCGAACAGGACGATGTTCGAGCCTTCCTCCTGAATGGAATAGAACCAGTGTCTGTTCGGATGGAAGCAGAAGTGGCGGGGCCCATCTCCCGGCGGCAGTGAAACGGCGTGCGGATCATTCGCCGCGAGCACGCCGTGGCGATCGTCGAACCTCCAGAGGAAGATCTGGTCCAGGCCGAGATCGACGTGCAGAACGAAGCGTCCCGAAGGATCGGCCTGGATCATGTGTGCGTGCGTCCGGTCGTGTCCGCTGAACGCGAAGCTGCCCGGCGGGGCGTTCGTTGCCCTCGTCGGTCCGAGCGTCCCCGCGTCCACCTTGACGTCCGTGGCGGCGCCCAGGCCGCCGTCGGGCAGGATCGGCAGCACCGCCACGGAACCGCCGAAGTAGTTGGCCACCAGCAGGAACCTGCCCGAAGGATGCACGCTCACGTAGGTGGGCCCGGCGCCGCCGGAGCGCACGGTGTTGAGCAGTCTCAACTGCCCATCAGCGGGGCCGATCGCGAAGGCGCTGACGGTTCCTTCTCTGTCGTCGCCCACGCGGTCCGTTTCGTTGGCGGAGTACAGGCGCGTTCCGGCGGCATTCAACGCCAGACAGCTTGGGCTCGTCCCTGACTCGTAGACGCCGCAAGGGGTCATGTCGCCGGTGGTGCGATCCACCCGGAACAGATGAATGCCGCGTCCGTTTCCGGGAGGCAGATCGATCTGTGTCGGCAGCACGTCACGAAGTGGCGAACTGAATGTGCCCACATAGGCCATGAGCGGTTCTTCCGTCGCGGCGGATTGAGCAGTGAGCGTCTGTGCCGTCAGGGATGCGCCGCCTGCGACCACGACGGCAAACCCCAGGAACCAGCGTCTCGAAATCACCGACGGGATCGGGTTGGAGGCACATTGGGCCCCTTGACGGGAAGCAGCTGACAGGAGTCTTGGTTTATCGGCCATGCGAGTGATTATACCCCGCAGGCTGCTGGCTCTGCATTGAAATGTGCGCAGATCGCAGGGCAGCCGGGCCGGTTATATTGCTTGATAGCCGCTGGTGGATCGCGTACGATTGTGGCCGACGCCGCAAGACCGGGGCATCGTGACCGTGCCGATGGCCGGTCTGTGGCCGGGTACGGGAGGTATGGAATCGATATGACCCGAAGCAATCATTCCCATTGACCCCAGGAAAGGACCGACACGTGGCAGAGCAGAGGAGCAAACCAGCAGAAGACCGGGGCATGTCTGCCGGTCGAAGAGCATTTCTGAAGGCAACGGCGGCATCGGTGGCGTTTCCCTACCTGATCCCGGCGTCGGCGATGGGCAATGCCGGGGCCGTGGCGCCGAGCAACCGCATCGTGATGGCCGGCATCGGGCTCGGCAACATGGGTAGCGGCGATCTGGGTTCCTTCCTGGGCCGTGACGACGTCCAGTATGTTGCCGTCTGCGACGCCAAGAGGAACGTTCGCGAGGCCTTCACGAACCGCGTGAACCAGAAGTACAACAACAAGGACTGCAAGGCATACCGTGACTTCCGCGAGGTCATGGCACGCGGCGACATCGACGCGGTGCATTGCGCCACGCCGGACCACTGGCACACGATCATCGTGATCGAAGCCTGCCGCAACGGGAAGGACATCTACTGCCAGAAGCCCGAAACCAAGACGCTCCGGGAAGGCAAGCTGATGATCGACGCCGCCCGGCGCTACAACCGGGTCGTCTCCGGGGGCAGCCAGCGCGTGCTCGAAGATTACCGCAAGATTGTTGACGCCTGCTGGAGCGGCGAGAAAGGCAACGTCAAGTCGATCAACGTCAACGTCGGTCCGTTCCCGACTGACTGCAACAAGCCGGGCGAGCCCATCCCCGACGGCTTCGACTGGGACATGTGGCTGGGCCCGGCCCCCTGGGCGCCGTACCATCCCCACCGGTGTAGCGGCAGCTACAACATCGACGGCACAAGCTGGCGATCCTTCAAAGATTACTCCGGCGGCGGCATGACCGACTGGGGCGCCCATCATTTCGGCGGCGCGACGTTCGCCATCGACGTGCGGGAGATGGAGCCGGAAGAGGTTATCTTCCACAATGAGAACGGCAGGAAGTTCGCGACCTGCCGCTTCCCGAACGGCAAACTTCTCCACCACAATCATCCCGGGCGGGGCAATCTGGATGTAGAGTTCGCGGGCGATGCGGCTCCCTCGAAACCAGTCCCCGGCTACGCCGGAACCGGCGGCATTTACGGCGACTTCATCGACTGCGTCAAGACGCGCCGAAGGCCCTTCCGTGACGTCGAGCTTGCGGTCCACACCGCAAACGTCTGTCACCTGTTCCTGGCGGCCTACGAGCTGGAACGATCCCTGAAATGGGACGCGGCCAAGCAGCAGTTTGTCAACGACGACGAAGCCAATCGCCTTGTCGACGTAGCCAGACGAGAGCCGTGGGTGATCTAAGAACGCGACCATTGCGACATGGAGAAACGACGATGACGAACGAACAGACTGCGAAAATGACCCTGACGGCGGGAGCGGCCACCCTGATCGCGACCGGCGCCGTGGCCCAGGCCAATTCGGCCGAAGTGGATAAAGCATTCGAAACGCTCAAAACCTATGACTGGGGCGCCGACCGTGCGATGTTGAATCCGATCGACCAGGCGATCATCGCGACGCACGGCGATGCGGCGGCACGCCAGGCTCTGGAGAAGAGACTGGTGGACGCACTGGCCGGCGGCCTTTCTCGATCCGCGCAAGACTATGTGTGCCGCAAGCTGAGGGTGGTGGGTACGAGCCAGTCGGTGGAAGCGCTGGCCGCTCTTCTGGCCGAGGAGAAGACCTCGCACATCGCGCGTTACGCTCTGGAGCGGATGCCGGGCGCCAAGGCGACCGAGGCGATGCGGGACGCGCTGCCGAAGGTCGGCGGCAAACTCCGACCGGGCCTGATCGGCTCGCTGGGCGTGCGTCGTGACGCGACGAGCGCTGCGGCCATCGCGGCGTCTCTCGGCGACTCCGACAAAGACGTGGCCCGGGCGGCGGCCCATGCGCTGGCCCTGATCGGCACGCCGGCTGCGGCCGATGCGCTGAGCGAGTTCGCCAAGACCGCGCCGGCCGACATGAAGGTGCCTGTCGCCGATGCCCGCTTGCTTTGTGCCGAGCAGTTGCTGGCCGACGGGGCCAGGTCCGAAGCGTTGGCTCTGTACAAGGCGCTCAATGGCAGCGACCAGCCCACCCAGGTCAGGGTCGCCGCGATCAAGGGGATGCTGGCCGCTTCGACGAAGAAGTAGGACTGGGATACAGACCGGCGAATTCATGAGGGCCAACGCACCTTCAGAAGGAGCTTCCTATAAGAGGGGGGAATGGGTATAATAGGACAGAGGGTCGTGGGACGGCCTGAAGGTGCAGCGTGATACGAGGCAGGGCGGACCGCCCATCGGGCGACCGGCTGCTCATACGATAGAACGATAGTTCTTCTTGGGAGTGCGTATCATGGCTAAGCGTAGAGCATTCACCCTGATTGAGCTGCTCGTCGTGATCGCAATCATTGCCCTGCTGATGGCGATCCTGATGCCGGCGCTGGCTCGCGTCAAGGACCAGGCCAGGACCATCGGCTGCCGGGCCAACCTGAGGCAATGGTGCCTGTTCTTCCAGATGTACACCGAGCAGCACGACGGCAAGTTCCAGGCGGGCACGGGCAGCGGGCACACCTATCACTGGATGAACGCGTTGCGCCCGCTCTACAAGAACGACCACAAGATTCGCTGCTGCCCGACGGCCTTGAAGCCCATCTTCGATGAGAACGGTCTGAGCGCGCCGGTGTGGAATGTGTACTCCGCCTGGGGCCGATACTGGGGCGAAGGATATGCGCCGGAAGGGGACTGGGGCAGCTACGGGATCAACGGCTGGGTGGAGAGCCCGCCGGCGGACGTGGCGACGGTATACGAGGGTTTCGAGACCAAGAACAACTGGCGGACTCCGGGCGTCAAGGGGGCTGCCTACGTGCCTATGTTCATGGATGCCCTGCGGTTCAACGTCTTCCCGTTGCCACAGGACAGTCCGCCCGTCCTTGCGGACGCGGCGTGGGAGGGGACCCAGCACATGCGGCGTGCCTGCATCGACCGCCATGACGGGGGCACCAACATGGCGTTTCTCGACTGGTCCGTGCGAAAGGTGAGTCTGAAGGAGTTGTGGGTTCTGAAGTGGCATAAGACCTACGACACGCGAGGCCCGTGGACCATGGCCGGGGGTGTTACCCCTGACGAGTGGCCCACGTGGATGAAGCGATACACGGATTTCTGAGGCCGCATCGCGCGGGTCGGGTGGTCCGCCGTAGGCGGATCGCGATCGTGCGTGTCGTCGCCCGACGGCTCTATCGTTGTGCCTGGAAGACGCGGTAGGAATGCGGCGGCAGGGTGACCTCGAACATGCTGCCCGAGACGCGTTGCCAGGGACTTTGTGGCAGCGGACGGGCAGGGACAGCCTGGCCGCTGATTATGTCCGTCAAGGCGGCCGTCTGATTCTTCGTCCACACCTGTACGTCCACCGGTTCGTCGCGGAAGGACTCCACGATGAACGTGTCGTTGTCGTAGGCGAACAGACAGACCTCGGCCGGTCCGTGCAGGCGCACGAACAGATCCCGACACAACGTGTCTCTGACGCGGTCCAGGACCGCCGCCGGCAGGTGGTACAAGTCCGTGAAGCTCTCGGGAATGGTCAGCACGTACAGGGTCCCTCCACCGTAAGAGGCCGAGTGCAGCATGGGCCAGCCGTTGGTTTCGTCCAGTGCGGAGACCTCTTCCCATGAGTCGTTGGTCAGGTACTGGATCTGCGGGATGGCCATCTCGGCTCCCGCCGCGACCGTGGGGCCCCAGCCGGCCCGGAAGTCCTTCACGATGGCCTTGCGGCCGGTGACCTGCATCTCCACGATCGACTCGATGCCCTTGCCCTGCAAGGCGCCGAGCAGGCCGGACGTGATCATCACCTGCTTGCCCTGCACCAGATGCGCCTTGATCTTGCCCACCAGATCGGGGTCGAACTTCGCGGTTTCCGCCAGGAAGACCGTGTTCGCGTCCGTCGGAAAGTCCGGCGCCAGGTCCATGGGTACGCCGCACATGCCCAGGTAGTTGTGCAGGAAGTCCTCGCCGGTGGAGTGACAGGGCTTGTAGCTCCTGACCCCCGCCGGCTCGCCGAGTTTGCCCAGGAAACGGTCCACCCGTTCGAACGTCACGCCCGCCGCCCGGGCGAACATATTTGCCTGATACGTGGCGCCGTCGGCCAGTTGGATGGGTGCCTTCATGGCGTCGAAGTCGAAGCTGGTCTGTCCGTCGCCCTGCCAGGCGGCCCGCAGGTTCGATGGGACCGGACGCGTGATCTGGCGGATGTCGAAGAGGGTGATTTCCGGGGCCTTGGCGAACAGCGTGAGCCAGAGCTGTTCGGCGTAGCGATCCATTGTCGGCAGGCCGCCGGTGTCGACCCAGCCGCCGCCGTTGCCGTCGGGCTTGAGGTTCTCGAAGTAGCGGAAGATCAGATAGCCCAGATACGGCTGGAGGTGCTGATTACCGGACGGATCGCGAGTTTCGGTGCCGGTGTAGAGGCCGTCGAACAGGGCCGGCTCTTTCTCCAGGTTGAAACCCAGGCCCTGGAAATGTTCGTACCAGTTGGGGTATTTGATGACGACTTTGACCTTGGGGTTGACCGCCTTGGCGGGCGCGAGGATCAGGCTCCGGGCCGCCTCCTCCATGAGGTCCAGGCGATATTTGGTCCAGGATTTGTCGCCTTTGGCGGCGATGCAGAGCCGGCACTTGCAGCTCGTGAAGAAGAAGTCGTCCAGGATCAACTCGTCGAAGTGGCGCGCCGTGTGCTCGACGATCTCCTTGACCTTCTGCCGGTGTTCCGGATTGGTGTAGCAGAAGGTTTCGAATCGGTTGCGCTCGTTGACCGTCAGGGTGATGCCGCCGGCGGTGCGAACCCCACGCTCGCGGAAATACGCCTTGGCCTGGTTCAGCGTCTCGTCGTCGACGATCAGCAGATCGCGGTGGGTCTCCAGGTACACCTTGTCCACGTGGACCTGTTTGGTGATATCCTGCCAGCGGGAATCCAACCAGTTCCGATCCGCCATCTCTTTGGTCTCGTACGCCCGGCAGTATACCGCGACGGCGAAGTTCTCATAGGCGTCCGCCCGGGGACACCACGTCGATGCGAGCAGGATCATCCAGGCCGCGTTACGTGTTCTCATCTTGTCGTCTCCGCTATGCCGTCACAATCTCCACGGGCTGCGCGTGGCGCGGGCCAGCAGGCGCGTGGCCTCCGGGTCGCCGACGAACTCTTCCTTTGCGGGGTCCCATTTCAGCGAGCGTCCGAGCTTGTACGCCAGAATGGTCAGATGTCCCAACGAGGCGCCGCGATGGCCGATCTCCGGGGGGCAGTTCGGCTGGCGCCGCGTGCGGATGCAGTCGAACCAGTTGGCGTGATGGTCGTTGTCGCCGATGTTCACCTCGCGCGTCGTCAGCTTCATCCGCCCGAAGAGGTCGTCGGGGCCGCCTTCGATTGGTCCGCCGGTGCTCATCGACGTGACCCAGCCTTGCTCGCCGACGAACACGCCGCCGAAATTGCCTTCCAGCCTGGCGTTCGAGGGCACGGCCTTGTACACGTCCTTCACCATGCCCCAGTGGTCTACCAGGTGCAGGAGCGTGCCGTTGGCGTAGCGGTAGGTGAGCGTCGGGTATTGGCCCGTGCTCGGGTGGATGAACTCGACCGGCCCGCTGTCTTCGGCGCCCAGCGCATACTGAATCACGTCCGCAGCGTGCGAGTGGTACCACGTGACCGCGCCGGCGCCGAAATCATCGTGGAATGCCCAGGGCACTACGCCGGGAATGGGGTTTCGGTGGAAGGCGCGGTTGTACGGCTGCCACGGGGCGGGCCCCACCCACAGGTCCCAGTCCAGCCCCTCGGGCGTCGGCTCGGCCGCCAACGCCGGGCTTACTGGCGCATACGATCGACCGAAGTCCTCGCCCAGGGGCTGCCAGAGTGTGAAGACCGACTTAACCTGGCCCAGCCCGCCGCTTCGCACGAACGCGCAGACCTGGCGAATCGTCGAGATGGAGCGGTATTGTGTTCCGGTCTGGAAGATCCGGCTGTAACGTTGCGCCGTCTGGACCAATCGGCGGCCCTCGCGGACGGTCAGCGAGATCGGCTTTTCGCAGTAGACGTCCTTGCCGGCCTCCATCGCGTGGATCGATTGCATCGCATGCCAGTGGTCCGGTGTGACGATGACGACGGCGTCGATGTCCGAGCGGGCCAGCAGTTCGCGGTAGTCGTTGTAGGCGTCACAGCCGCGATACGTGCCGGCGGGGCGGCGGGCGGCGTAGGTCGCCTCGACGCGCTGCTTGCCCTCGTCCCGGCGCACCGCGTCCACGTCGCAGACAGCCAGCACCTGAATCTCCGAGTCGCCGGCCAGGCGGTGCAGATGGCCCTGGCCCATGCACCCGTGCCCGATCAGACCGACGGTGATCCGTCCGCTCGGCGCGGTATTGCCTTGGGCGCCACAGACCGAGGACGGCACGATCCACGGAACTGCGAGCGCGCCGGAAACGGTTGCTGTTCGTTGGATGAACTGACGCCTTGAAAATCGTTCGACATGTCTGTCTTGTGTCATATGGCTACACCTCAGGTCGGCTTGGCTACAGCCTTGTTAAAAGTCTCGATCGTCTGCTCCAATTCGTCGTCGTCGGACTCGACGCAGAAGACCACGGGACCTTGCTCTTGCCGACGCGTCTCGTCGAGAAGCGAATCGATGCCTCTGACGCGCGTGGGCTTGTCCAAGACGACGATCTGGGGGAGTCTGCCTTCCGGTGCAATCCTTGTCCCTGGTGCGACGACGGCCTCGATGCCCATCTTTTGGGCAAATTCGACGATTTTCAGTTGGCCCGCGCTGTCGGACGGCATCGCGTCCAGGTGATAGGTGAGCAGGCGGACGCTTGCAGCATCCAGCTTGAGTCGAATCTGCTCCGTCTCCTCAGCGGTCAGTCGGTCGTGGAGCGTCTTGGGGATATCTCGACTGATCTTCTGTCGACTGCTGCCGCCGACATACAGCAGACCGTGTTCTGCCGCTCTATCGATCAGTTCGAAGAGATGTAGGGGCGAATCATCATTCGCCCGTTCTCTGGATGCCGGCGGCACCAGGGCCAAACGCCAGCCGAGTCGCTCCTGCGCGCGGATGGCAGGGGTGAGCTTGGCGCTGGGCGTCGTCGGGGCCGGCAGATCACCGAGGGCGAACTGCGTGGCCGCCAGGTAGAACCGCAGCATCTTCGGGTCCCAGAAGACCGAAGGGTGGTGCGCGAAGCCGCAGTAGAAGACGCGTCCGCGTCCGTACTGGCGCACCCACGCCAGCGCATAATCGTTGTCGGCCCGCACGACGGCTCCATAGGACGGCTGCTGCTGCATGTCGGTCCGGGCCGTGTCGATGCTCAGGAGCACGCGAACGCGGTGGCGCGAGTACGGCTCGTGGACGCGGAAGAACTCGTCGCGGTAGTCGAAGTCCTGCCCGCCGAAGACCTGGTTGACCGGGTGGGTCGGATCGTCCAGCTTGATGAACACGTGCTCGTTGTTGGCCTTGTGATTGGCGCCGCGCGCGCCGAGCATGATGCCGAACTCGGGCCAGTCCTCGATCGCGCCGGGCCACTTCGTGAAGGCGACGGACGTGCCGTGGACGCCCATCAACCCGCCGCCGCTGTAGACGAACTCGACCAGGCTCTGCCTCAGGGCGGGGTCCTCAAAGCAATTGCCCACCGTGTTGTTGAAGAACACCGCGTCGAATTGTCGCAGACTGGCCGGCTCGAATATGGCCGGGTCCCTGCTGACCACCGTTTCGAATGCGCCGGTCCTCTTGCCCATGAGTGCAAACGCGGTATTTGCGGTGGGGATGGAGGCGTGGCCGCCGTAGTTGACGTTGAGGTCGAAGATCAGCAGCTTGCGCGGTCGGCGCGGCACGGCAGGCGCCTCGGTGGGGATGGCCTGCTCGATGCGTTGGAGCTGCTGTGAATCCTCTGATGCCTGCGCACGGGCCATTGGGCCTGTGGCGGACCCGAGCAGGAGCGCGGCGACGATGCCGCCTGTGCGCCGCAGGAATGCCCGTCGCGTCACGATAGATCTGAACATGGTCCCTTCCTTCATCTCGTGTCTCCCATCTGCCGGCCGCTCGTAGTGTGCCCGTAAGGGCATACGGGAAGGGCGAAGCATGCTTCGCCCCTACGAGCGACAGTGTAGCGGCCGGCGACGAGATGGGCAATGGGGTATGTCGGTCCGCCTGCGGCGGACTGCCATCTACGAGAATCGTGTTTCAGTCGGCGGCTCGGATCTCGTATAATCCTGACCGTCGCTGGACAGTTCGCAGTTCTCAGGTGGCAGTGGGCTGGGAACTGACAACTGGCAACTGGGAACTGCGATTGAGGATTGGCTATGCGAGCGAGAACCTTGGTTTGTTGTGTGGGCGTTCTGGCCTTTGGGTGGCAGCCGGCCGCCGGGAGCGGGACGGCTGAAATCGAATACCTTGGCGATGTGCCCGAGCGCATTGCGACCCACAGTCAGTCCTGGGGCAAGCTGGGGCTGAACACGGCCGCCTACGACCCTGGTGTCCGTCCGGACAAGGCCGGCGATCCTCTGCGGATCGGCGATCGACAGTTCGCCAGGGGTCTGGGACATCATGCCAGTGGCACGCTGGTCGTGCTGCTCGACGGCGAGTTCTCCTGGTTTGACGCCGAGGTTGGCTTGCAGCCCTGCGGCGCCGGCGGCGGGAGTGTCGTTTTCCGCGTGTCCGTTGACGGCGAGATGCGTTTTGACAGCGGGATTCTCCGGCCGGCAGACGGCGCCAAGACCGTGCACGTGAACGTCGAGGGGGCACAGGAGCTTCGCCTAGAGGCGGGCGACGGCGGCGATGGAATCACCTGCGACATGGCAAACTGGGCCGATGCCCGGCTCACGCGTTCCGATGTCGCGACGATCGCGCGCCCGCCTGCCGTGGACATGGCCCGTTTCGCGCGGGTGGTGACCTGGGACCCGGACCGCAAAGACGGCTGCCGCGCCAATCGGCTCCAGGAGTTCGCCGCAGAAGACCTGTTTCTCGAAACCGACCTGGTCCGCGAGGCCGACGGCTGCTATGCGATACCGACGAGGGCGGGTGGCTACCGCTGCATCGGGCTCCAATGGTTGAACCGCCGCGCGCTGCGGGAGCTGCGGTTGCGTCTGTCGGGGCCTGCCGCTCCCTCTGCCGTCAACAGCATTGGTGTGGAGGGCTGGTTTGGCGAGTCTGCCTGGCAGGGGCAATGGAAGCCGCTCAGCGGCGACATCGTCGCCGAGGGCAACGAAGTGGTCTGCCGATTGTCCATGCGATCGCCCGAGGGCGACCGTCTTATGACGCGGAAGATCCGTTGGATTCTGCCGCCTGTGGCGGCCTCGTGGCGCGTGCGTGACTTGGCCTCGTTCACGCGGACCCGCTGGGACACGGCGCGCCTGCTGGTGCAAGCCGAGTCTGCGTTGGCTCAGGCTCCTGTGGGGATTGCCATCTACAACGGAGAATTCCTCGGGCCGGTCGGGCCGGAAGTGACCTTGCCCAGTCCTCTGCATCTGGAGGTTCGATTTGCCAGACCCTCCTCTGTGAATGCGGATCGGACGGTGATTCAGTTTCGGTTGCCCGCGGGGGCGTTCGGCGTGGCCGTCGAAGACGTGCTCGCAAACGAGTGCGTCTATCTGCCCGACCACGGTCTGTTCGTCGCGCGGGACCCGGCGCCGATCAGTCTGGCTGACTACCGCCGGAAGGTAGATGCCCGTCGCACGGTCCTCGAAGAAGTGCGGGTGCGGCCGGACCAGACGCTGGCCCAGGCGATGACGCGGACGCACAATCCGCTCCAGAGCGAAGGCCCGGTGATGCTGTCGCTGGCCTGCGACAACACGAAGTACGTGCTGGAACGGGACGGCACGCTGCGTTTCCAGGCGGCCGACGGCGAGGGCGGCGACTGGTTTGCCTCCGGCGGGAGGATGCAACTGCGATGGGGATTGGGCCAAGCCGACAAGCGGACTCGACAGCTCGAAGGGGGCTGGCTTCCCATCCCGGTCATCACCACGGAACATGAGGGGATTGTCTGCGCGCAGCGCGTATTCGTTGCGCCCGTCGACGATCCCGGCAGCGATCCGGCTCGCCTGAACCGCCGGGCCGTCTGTGTGGCCGAGTTCACCTGGAAGAATCTCCGAGAGGATGCCAATCCCGTGTCGGCCGGCCTGGATATCGTGCTCGACAGTCGAGGCGAGCGGCCGGCGGGGCTTGCGCCAATCGAGGGCGGCTTTCGGCTCGAAGCCGAGGGCGACGTGCTGGGATCGGTCGTTGTCACCCCATCGAGCGATCTGAAGCTGCACGTATCGGATGGTCGGCTCCAATTACGTGGCACACTGCCGCCCGGCGGACGCGCGGGCTTCGTCGCAATCCTTCAGCCTCCTGCCGGCGATCTTCCGACCGTTGGGGCCGTCTCCGAGCTGCGCCGCGACGCGGAGTCCTACTGGCAGGCGGTTCTCGCGCCCGCCATGCAGATCGACACGCCCGATCCGTTCATCAACGATCTCGTTCGTTCCTCGCAGGTGCGCTGTTTGACCGCCGCACGTAACGAAGCCGACGGCGCACACGTTGCGCCGTGGATCGCTGCGATGTCGTACGGTCCGTACGAGAGCGAAGCCCACTCCGTGATTCGCGGGATGGACTTCCTCGGCCACGGCGAATTCGCTCGACGCGGCCTGGAGTTCTTCGTCCACCGCTACAACGCCGACGGCTTCCTGACCACCGGCTACACCACCTTCGGCACGGCGTGGCACCTCTGGACGCTGGCGCAGCACTGCGAGCTTACGGGCGACGCCGCCTGGTTGCGGGCCCATGCATCGCAGATCGCGCGCGTGGGGGACTGGATTCTTCGGCAACTGGCCAAGACCAGGGCGCTCGATGCCCACGGGCAGAGCAGGCCGGAATACGGCCTGATGCCTCCCGGCGTGCTGGCCGACTGGAATGCGTTTGCCTACCACTTCTGCATGAACGCCTATTACCACGCGGCGCTTCGTGACCTCGGGGCCGTACTGGGGGACATCGGCCACCCGAAGGCGGCGGTCTTTCAGGAACAGGCGGACGAGCTGCGTAATTGCCTGCTCTCCGCCTATCGCTGGACCCAGGCGCAGTCGCCGGTTCTGCCGCTGCGCGACGGCACGTGGATTCCCCATTACCCCTCGCAGGTGCACAGCCCCGGACTGCTGGCCGACTTCTTCCCCGGCCAGGACATGGGCCGCACGTGGGCGTACGACGTCGAGCTGGGGGCGCATCAGTTGGTCCCGGCCGGTGTGTTCGACCCGAACGATCCCGAGGTCACACGCATGATGGACCACATGGAGGATGTCCACTTCCTGGGGAACGGGTGGTTCGACTATCCCGCAGAACGCAACCGGCAGGACTGGTTCCACTTGGGCGGGTTCTCCAAGGTGCAGCCGTACTACGCCCGCAACGCGGAGGTCTATGCGCTGCGAGATGACGTAAAGCCCTTCCTCCGAACGTACTTCAACTCCATCGCGTCCCTGGTGAACCCCGAGGTGATGACCTTCTGGGAGCATTTTCGGCACAGTGGCGCCTGGGACAAGACGCACGAGACGGGCTACTTTCTGTACCAGACGCGTCAGATGCTGGTCATGGAGCGCGGCCGGACGCTATGGCTGGCCCCGTTGATCCCGACGGAGTGGCTGGAAGACGGCAAGCAGTTGGCCGCGAGCAATTGCCCGACGCGCTTCGGGCCGGTCAGCTACCGGATTTCGTCGCAGGTGGATGCGGGGCGCATCGAGATTGCCATAACGGCGCCCCGGCGTGACAGGCCGGAGGCGATCGTGATTCGACTGCGGGACCCGGAGAGCCGTCGGCTCGACCGCGTGGAGGTCAACGGGCGTCCGCACGATCGGTTCGACGCGGATCAGGGAATCATTACGCTGCCGTCGGACCTCGATGCCTTGACGGTCGTTGCGCATTACCGATGAGCAACCATCGGCGATCAGGTTGCGGCGGAACAGTACGTTGTAGGAGTCTTCACATGACGTCCCATACGATCAACGGCAGATCCTGGCCTGCTCGCGGTGCCTTGGTCGCGCTGATGGCGCTTGCCGGCACGCTGCACGCGGAATCAAGTTCCACGACGGCTCGCATGGCCAAGCCCATGCCGGCGGATGAAGCACCGGGGGCTCGTCCCTATGAGATCGTCCGGGCCGGCCGCCAACCGCCGCACGCACCGCTGGTCGATTTCGACTCGCTCGAAGGCTGGCAGGTCGAGTGCAGCAACGGCGCGGTCGCCGATCTGATCGGCTCGCAGAGGCAGCGGGTGTGGGAATCGCCGGTCGCCCGGCTGGTCTATCGCGGCACATCGAACGCCAGCACAGTCGCTCTGCGCCCGCCGGCGCCGGTGGCGATCCCGGATGATGTCTCGGCGACCACGATCTGGGTCTATGGCAACAACTGGTCGTGGGCGCCCGAGCCGGGGACACCCCGAACGACTGTGACGCTGGTGGTTCTCGACCGGGACAACGCGGAACTGTCGCTCGATCTCGCCCAGGTGGCCTGGAAGGAATGGTGGCTGATCCACAGGGTGCTGCCGGCCGGTTGGCTCGATCGGAGGCCACTGCGTTTCGCCGGGCTGCGGCTCACAGGCGGCTCCAACACGGACGACCGCGAGCTTTTCTTCGAGGACCTGGTATTCTTCAAGGAAAGTCCGGCTCCACTTTCCTTCGAACCACGTCCGAAGCGCGGCATCGACCCGTTCCCCGGCCAGTCCCAAGGCGCCAACACCGGTCCGGGCCGGCTGCCTTTCCCAACGCGCGAGCAGACCATCCTGCCCGACAATCTGACGACGGACTTCATGGTGAACCTGGAGCAGGCGGGCGAGGGCTGGCGGTTCACCTACCAGGATGCCGAGACGAAATTGGCGTATGAGGTCAAACCAGGAGCCGGATTCTGGGAGCCGGTCGTCGTCAGGCTCAACGGAACTGTCGTGGCCAAAGCCATGACAGAGGCGGGACTGAAGTTCGTCGCCGAGCCGCAGAACGTCCGGCTGATCCAGGCGCAAGCGACCGGCAACGAAGTCAAGGCTTCCTGGCGGGCGACCATCAACGGGACCGACGTGACGATCCAGTCCACGCTGCGTCTGTGGCAGAAGAGCCTCGTTGTGGATTGCATCTGCACCGGCGGATTGGCGACCGAGCTTTCTTATGGCCGGATCGAAGGCGTCGAAAAGCCGGAACTGCTGATGCTGCCTTTCATGAACTATGGAGGCCACCATCTGAACGTCCTGATGTCCAAGGGCGCGGTCCCGTATTTCGCCTCGGTCTGGATGGACTGGTACCGTTCAAACGCCTCGGCGCCGTTCGCGGTCGACAAGATCGACGGCGATAAGGTCCAGCTCAACGGCGGCGTGCGATACATCCCCAAGACGGATGGACGACGCAACGACCTTTACGAGAGGTTCTTCGTGACCTTCTCGCCGGTGTTCGAGGAGACGCTGGCGACGATTGACAACCCTCCCGCCAAACGCGGTCGCGAGGCCGCTACGCGGCTCTGGCAGGAAAGCTGGGGTCCACAGGACTACCAGAGCGAGCACGAACGGTCGAAGAGGCTGCGCGCCTACGGCATCGAGATGCTGACGCAGTGCAACCACGAGATCACCTGGCGCGACAGCGGCGAGAGCTTCACGTTCCGCGAGATGGCCGCGCCGGGCAAAGGCGGCGACGAGGCGCTGCAGAAGTACGTGGCCGCTCAGCGTTCGCTGGGCTGGCGCTCGGGCCTCTACACAAACTACACCGACTTTGCGCCGGTGAACGCCCACTGGGACACGGACCGCGTGATGCGCGGCCCCGACGGCAACCTGGTCCGTGCCTGGGCGCGATGCTACTCGCCCAAATCGCTCTTCGCCGTGGAGATGGACCGCCGGCTCGCTCCGTTGATTCAGGCCAAGTTCAACACGAACGCCGCCTACACCGATGTCCACACGTCGGTGAGCCCGTGGGATCGGACGGACTTCGATGCCCGCGTGCCCGGCGCCGGGACGTTCGCGGCGACTTTCTACGCCTATGGCGAGCTGCTGCTGCACGATCAGGACGTCTACGACGGCCACTGCTGGTCGGAGGGCCACCACCAGTGGCTCTATGCCGGCCTGTGTGTGGGCAACTATGGCCTGACATACAGCGGGCTGCGGCTGTGGGAGTATCCCTATCTGCCTCACTTCGACCTGCTGAAGATGCACCCGCTGTCGGTCGATATCGGTGTGCCCTGGACGGGCCAGTTCTTCAGCGGCAAGGAAGGCTGGAACCGGCCGGAGAATATCGTCGCAAGCATCGACCAGTTCCTGGCGGCGACCATCGCGTACGGCCACATCGGCTGGCTGGTGGAGGAGGCCCACGGCATTCGTCAGACCTGCCGGTCGTACTACATGCTCGGGCCGCTTCAATCGCGGTACGCCATGCTCAAGCCGCAGGAGATTCGCTATGGCACGGATCGCGGCTTGGTCAGTTCCTCCGAGGCCTTCCAGAGCGGTGATTGGCGAAAGTCGAAGACCTTCATTCATTATCCGAACGGCCTGCGCGTCTGGGTCAACGGCAACGCGTCCGAGTCGTGGCAGCTTGCGGATGTGGGATACGATTTGCCGCCGTTCGGCTGGCTGGCTCTGGGAACGGACAGCTTCATCGAGTGCTCGGCCTTGCTCGATGGGCAACGCTACGACCGCGCCAGTTCGCCGGATTGTATCTTCCTTGACGGCCGGGGCGCTTGGCGCCGCTTCGACGGACTCGCGACTTCCGGCAGCGTTGCCGTCCGTCGTGCGAAGGAGGGCGTGGGCATTTCCGCCACTCTCATCGAAGGCGTCGGGCGTCTCGTGATCGCCAGGCCGTCCGTAGGGGCGAATGATGATTCGCCTGTACTTGGCCCGGACGATGTGCGGACAGCGATTGCCACCCTCGTGGACAGGCCGGCGATTACGGTGGCTGCATATGACCAGGACGGCCAAAGAACAGGCGACGCCGAAATCCGAAGAACGGAGTCCGAATGGGAAATCGTGCCGCCGGCTTCTGCCGTCCGGCTGGATATCACCGCAGGCCTGTAGGGGCGAATAATCATTCGCCCGCACCTGGTGGATGTATATGCTGACGTCACGCACCCTTATCTGCATTGCGTATCTGACAATGGCGTGCTTTGCTGCCGCCAATACAACATCTGAAGACGCCGCACTGCCGCCGGGCGTTCAGCCGACGTGGGACATCTCCGCGGCGTATCGAGAAGCTACCGCGACTCGCGAGCGCGTCTGCATCAATGGTCTCTTGCGTTGGCAACCGGCACAGACGGATTCCGAATCCGCCGCAGGCGTGCCACACGCCGATTGGGGCTACTTCAAGGTCCCAGGGTGCTGGCCCGGGATCACCGACTACATGCAAAAGGACAGCCAGACGGTGTACGCGCACCCGAGCTGGCGCAATCTCGCACTGCGCGACGTGGCCGCTGCCTGGTACGAGCGGGAGATCACGATCCCGTCGTCCTGGGCCGGCCGGCGCATCTCGCTCTGTCTGGAGTATCTGAATTCGTATGCGGCGATCTACGTGGACGGTGACCAGGCGGGCGAGGCTCGATTCCCAGGGGCCGAAGTCGATCTGACGGCCTTCTGTCAGCCGGGCCGGACGCACCGGCTCAGTCTCCTCGTCGTCGCCATGCCGCTCAAAGGCGTGATGCTCTCCTACACCGACACTGCCTCGGCGCGCGAGGTCAAGGGAACCGTGGCTCGACGAGGGTTATGTGGCGATGTCTATCTGATCGGCATGCCGGCCGGACCGCGCATCGCCGATGCGCGAGTGGCCACGTCGATCCGCCGGCAAGAGATTTCCATCGATCTGGCTCTGGAAGGACTTGAAGCCCAGAGCGAATACGCCGTCGGCGTTCGGATCCTCGACAAGGACCGCCCCGTGAAGGAATTCACAGGTCGCCCGTTCCGGGCAGGTGACGTCCGCGAGGGCCGCATCACGTGCGCAGACAAGTGGATGCCGGACAAGCTCTGGGACCTTCACACGCCGCAGAACACGTATGACGCCGAGGTTTCCCTTCTCGACGTGCAAGGCCACGCGCTCGACACGCACTGGCCCATCCGCTTCGGATTCCGAGAGATGTGGATCGAGGGCCGCGATTTCTACCTCAACGGCACGCGCATCTTCCTGTCGGCGGTGCCGCTGGACAACGCCCAGGTCGGCGCCGCGTCGGCCACCTACGAGGCGACCCGCGAGAGTCTGGAGCGGCTCAAGAGCTTCGGCATCAACTTCGTCTACACGCACAATTACGGTTGCCAGCCCGGTTCGCATCTGAGCTTCGCCGAGATTCTCCATGCCGCCGACGACACCGGGATGCTCGTGTCGTTCTCGCAGCCGCATTTCAGCCACTATGACTGGCAGGCGCCGGACGCCGATCGCAACAACGGCTACGCCCGGCACGCCGAGTTCTACGTTCGAGTCGCCCAGAATCACCCGTCCGTCGTGATGTACTCCATGAGTCACAACGCGACGGGTTACAGCGAGGACATGAATCCCGACATGATCGACGGCCTTCAGGACGCCCGCGACAACTGGGCGCTGCGGAACGTCAAACTCGCTACGCGGGCCGAGGCCATTGTCCGGACGCTGGACCCGTCTCGCATCGTCTATCACCACGCCTCGGGCAACCTGGGCTCGATGCACGCGATCAACTTCTATCCGAACTTCGTTCCCGTGCAGGAGATGTCGGACTGGTTCGAGCACTGGGCGACGCAGGGCGTCAAGCCGGTCTTCCTGTGCGAGTACGGCGCGCCGTTCACCTGGGACTGGGCGATGTATCGCGGCTGGTACGAGGGCAAGAGGGAATTCGGCAGTGCGGCGGTGCCGTGGGAGTTCTGCCTGGCCGAATGGAACGCCCAGTTCTTCGGCGACCGCGCCTTTGCGATCAGCGAAATGGAGAAGCGGAACTTGCGCTGGGAGGCCCAACAGTTCCGCGCCGGCAGGCTCTGGCATCGCTGGGACTATCCTCACCAGTTGGGCTCGACCGACTTTCCTGAGCGCGAACCGGTGTTCGATCTCTACCTCACGGACAACTGGCGGGCTTTCCGCACCTGGGGCGTCTCGGCCATCTCGCCCTGGGAGCATCACATCCTGTTCAAGCTTCGCCCCGGCGTGGAAAGAAACCGGCGCGAAGAGTTCGAGGTGGATTGGCGCAGCCTGCAACGGCCCGGATTCAGTCCCGACTATCGCGAGCAGCGTTACGAACGGATGGACCTGGCGTACGAACGTGCAGACTGGGTTCCCACCGGCGCCGGCAATGCCATCCTGCGCAACAACCAGCCCTTGCTGGCGTGCATCGCCGGCAAAGCGGGTTCCTTCACCAGCAAGGATCACAATTTTACTGCCGGCCAGACGGTGGAGAAGCAGTTGATCGTGGTCAACAACTCGCGCGAGCCGGTCCGTTGCACGTGCTCGTGGCGTGTCGGGTTGCCTGAGCCGGTCCTCGGCAACGAAGAGGTCGCCGTCGAAACAGGTCAGCAGGCGAACGTACCGATACGCTTTGTCATCCCGACCAGCGCGAAACCCGGCTCATACGAAATGATTGCCAAGGCCGCATTCAGCAATGGTCAGTCACAAGAAGACACATTCACGATCCACGTTGTTCCGCGTCTGGCGCTGGTGCGCGACAAGGCCAAGGTTGCTCTCTTTGATCCTGCCGGCGAGACGGCGCAGTTGCTGGAAGAGATGGGGCTGTCCTGCGAGCATGTGGACGCGAGCGTTGACCTCCGTTCGTATGAGATACTCATCCTGGGCAAGGCGGCCTTGACAATGGACCCCGGCGCGCCGGGGCCGGATATCGGGCAGGTCCGGGATGGGCTCAAAGTGGTCGTGTTCGAGCAGACGCCGGAGGTGCTGGAGAAGCGGTTCGGTTTCCGCGTGGTCAAGTACGGCCTGCGGAACGTCTTTCCGCGTGTGCCCGATCATCCCGTCCTGGCCGGACTTGAAGTCGAGAACCTGCGCGACTGGCGAGGCAAAGCGACTATTATCCCGCCTCGATTGAAGTACGAACGCTCCGCCAAGTTCAACGGCGCGCCGGCTGTGACGTGGTGCGGCCTGACGGTGACGCGCGCGTGGCGATGCGGCAATCGGGGAAACGTGGCGTCGGTCCTCATCGAGAAACCCGCGTGCGGCGATTTCCTGCCCATCGTGGACGGCGGATTCAGCCTCCAGTACAGCCCGCTGTTGGAGTACCGCGAGGGCAAGGGGATGGTGTTGTTCTGCCAGATGGACGTGACCGGGCGCACCGAGACGGAACCGGCGGCGCGGATTCTCGTCGCCAACCTCCTGCGGTACGTCGGCGATTGGAAGCCTGCGGCGACGCGCAAGGCATTCTATGCCGGTGCGCCTGCCGGCCGCGAACACCTCGAAGCGGCAGGGTTCTCCCTCCATACCTACGAAGGCGGTGAGATCCCCACAGACTCCGTTCTGATCCTCGGGCCTGACAGCCCCGGCGCGCCGGGGTCCGCTCACAAGGACGCGATCGGTGCGTTCCTGGCGTCGGGCGGCCGCGTTCTGGCCGTCGGTCTGTCGCAGGAGGACGCTGACGCCGTGTTGCCTGTCCGTGTCACCATGGGGCAGGCCGAACACATCAATGCCTTCTTCGATCCTGCGACGATGGACTCGCCACTGGCGGGGATTGGGCCGGCGGACGTGCACAGCCGCGACCCGCGGACGCTCGCGCTCGTCTCGGAAGACGCCGAGCCTGTTGGCGATGGCGTGCTGGCGGCCATTCCGGGAGGGAGCGTCGTCCTTTGTCAACTCGCCCCGTGGCAATTCGAGTATCGCAGCAACTTCGGGCTCAAGCGGACCTTCCGGCGGACCAGTTTCCTTGTCACGCGGCTTCTGGCCAACCTGGGCGTGCAGGCTCCGACCCCCTTGCTCGGGCGATTCTCTCGCCCGGTCGACGGCGCCGAGCCGGGCCGATGGCTTCAGGGCCTTTATCTGGACGAACCGCAGGAATGGGATGATCCCTACCGATTCTTCCGCTGGTGACCAGGTACGGGCGAGTGATTACCCGCCCCTACAGGTTTCAGATCGGCGAGCGGCGAGCATGCGTCATGTGGTATAATACCGGTACAGGCGAATAATCATTCGCCCCTACGTGGCGAAGGCGTGCACGGCACCCCCTACGGAGGCGGTTGATGGCTGAATACCACGAAAAGCCCGGTTTGCGAGGGGTTGGGGCCCTGTTCCTGGGGCTGGCGCTTCAACTGTGCGCGCCGTGTGCGCTGTTGGCCGACAGCGTGATCGTCATCAACGAGATCATGTTCCATCCGCGTGCCGGGGAGCCGGAATGGATCGAGCTTTACAACCAGATGGGAACGCTGGTGGACCTGTCGGGCTGGTCTCTGGCGGGTGCGGTCGAGTACACCTTTCCGCCGGGAACGGTTCTTGCACCCGACTCCTACGTGGTCGTGGCGTCCTCGCTGGAGATGACAACCTCGCCGGTCCTGGGACCGTTTGACGGGAAGCTCTCCAACGCGGGCGAGGAGATTCGGCTGCTCAACAACAGCGGCCGCCTGATGAATCGGGTGCGATACGGCGACGGGGGGGACTGGCCCGTAGCCGCAGACGGCTCCGGCTGCACCCTGGCCAAGATCGATCCCACGCGCGAAAGCGATACCGCGTCGAATTGGACCTGGAGCGACCGGCTTGGCGGCACGCCGAACGCGCCCAACTTCAGTCCGCCTGTGGCGGCCGAGCCGTTACCGTTCGCCACAGGTGGACTGCGCCTCAACGAGGTCTGTCCGGCCGGCCAGTCGGACTTCTTCGTGGAGATTGTCAACGTAGGAGCTGAGCCGGCCAGCATGGCAGACGCCTGGCTCGAAGTGCAGGGTTCCCGGGATTTCAGGTACGGATTCGAGGATGAAGCCCTCGACCCGGGCCAGTACGTCACGATCACGCCGAGCGATCTGGGATTCGTTCCGCAACCCGGCGACAGGCTATTTCTTGGCTGGCGCGACGATCAGGTTTGCGACGCCACGCGGGTCGGTGACACCGTGACAGGCCGGCATCCCGCCGGCACGGGACCGTGGCTGTTTGCTGCGTTTGCCACACCCGGACAGCCCAACGAGGTCGAGCTGTGCACGGATGTCGTGATCAACGAGATCATGTATCACCCCATGGCTTTGCCTGCGGTGGACAACGCGCAGGGCCTGCTGCTGTTCGACGAGAACGCGGCTGTGAAGGTCCTCGTCCCGCAGGACGATCACCTCGGGCGACGATGGACCGGCGGCTTCGAGCCGTTCGATGACGGCGCCTGGGTCCAGGGCATGGGAACGGGCGTCGGTTACGAGGCCAGTTCGGGATACGAACCCTACATCGACGTGGATGTCCGAGCCGAGATGTACGGCCGCCGCAACACGGTCTACATCCGCATCCCCTTCGAGATCGCCGATCCGGGCACCCTCGCAACGCTGACGCTCAACATGCGATACGACGATGGTTTCCTGGCCTTTCTCAACGGCACGCTCGTCGCCGGCGCCAATATGTCCGGGTCCGAGGCGTGGAACGACCGTGCCGTCGCCTCGAACGACGACATGGCGGCGGTCAGCTACCAGGGCTTCGACGTATCGGCTCACCTCGGTGCACTGAAGGCGGGCGTCAACATCCTGGCCATCGAGGGCCATAACATCGAGGCGAGCAGCTCGGATCTGCTGTTTCAAGCTACGTTGGAGGCGACCGTGGCCGATTCCTCCGACGACGAAGAGCAGGACGGCGAATCGAAGACGTGGGTCGAGCTCTACAACCGAGGGAGTACAACGGTCGATCTGTCCGGCTGGAGCTTCGACAAAGGGATCGCGTACACATTTCCCGAAGGAACGTCTCTGGCGGCCGGCCAGTACCTGGTGGTGGCGCGCGATCGAGCGCACTTGGCCGCGCGATTGCCGGATGTTCCTGTCGTGGGAGATTTTCAAGGGCGTCTGGCCAACGGGGGCGAGGAGTTGAGACTCCTGGACGCCCGAGGCAATCCCGTCGATCGGCTGCGCTACTATGACGGAGGGACTTGGCCCGAGGCCCCCGACGGCGGCGGCCGCAGCCTGGAGCTGCGCGATCCGTGGGCGGACAACGATTGCGGCGCCGCGTGGGCCGCCAGCGATGAATCGTCTCGGTCGAGCTGGCAGACAATTTCGTATCGCGGTGTCGTGCAGGCCAGCGCGGTGGGCAATGACAGCCTCTATCACGAGTTCGTCATGGGACTGCTGGACGCCGGCGAGGTCCTGATCGACGACATTCACGTGATCGAAGACCCGGACGGCGCCGCGCAGGAACGGCTTCAGAACGGCGACTTCTCTCGCGGGCTCGATCGCTGGAGGATCGTGGGCAACCATCGCCACAGCGCCATCGAAACCGATCCGGGCGATGGAACGAATCCGGTCCTGCGTCTGGTGGCCACCGGGCCTACCGAGCACATGCACAACCATGCGGAGACGACATTCGCCAACGGCGCGCGAATCAACAACGGGCGCGAGGTGGAGATTCGATTCCGGGCCAAATGGATCAGCGGTTCACCGCTGCTGCACACGCGTCTGTTTTTCAATCGGCTGGCCCGGACCACGCTTCTGGCGGTGCCCTCGCTTTCAGGCACGCCGGGACGTGCGAATTCGTGCCGGCAGCCGAACATCGGTCCGACCATGACGGCGCTTCGCCACAGCCCGTCGGTTCCTCTGCCCGATCAGACGGTGGAAGTCGCTGTCAGAGCCACCGATCCGGACGGCGTCGAGAAGGTCACGTTGTGGTATCGGCCGGACAATGGCATATGGCAGGCCGTGGAGATGAGCGGGCAGGAGGATCGCTTCGCCGCCGTCATCCCGCCGCACGCGAGCCACACCCTTGTGCAGTTCTACGTCGAAGCGCAGGACGGACGCGGGCTCGTCGCATTCTGCCCGGCCGCAGGCCCGGAGTCTTTTGCCCAGTATCGGGTCTTGCAGGTCGATCTGGCGGCAGGGCGGCCGTCCCAACCCCCACAGGCGAGCGGTCCATTTGCCCCCAGGACCACCGGCGTGTTCAACTATCGCATCGTCATGCGCGATGCGGAGCGCGACCTGTTGTACGAGCCCACCAACCGCATGAGCAACGAGCATCTTGGGGCCACGCTGATCGTCAACGAGCAGGATGTGTACTACGAAGTGGGCGTGCACCTGAAGGGCAGCGAGCACGGCCGGCCCAAGGAGCCTCGCATCGGCTTTCATCTGCGATTCAATCCCGAGAAGCTGTTTCGAGGCGTGCATCGCACCATCGGTTTCGACCGCTCCGACGGCCAGCAGGTCGGGCAGCGCGAGATGCTACAGCATGTCGCGATGAATCGTTTCGGCGGATTCTCCAAATACCATGATCTGGGCTACCTCATCGCCCCCCGACAGCAGCAGTGCAGCGGCGTCGAGGTGCAATTGGCGCGCTACGGCCCGGTCTATTGTGAAGAGGCGTACGGCGAAGAAGGCGGCGCCGGCACCGTGTACGAGTATGAGTTGGTCTACACGCTGGCCGAAACGGTGGGCAACGATCCGGAGGGACTGAAGATCCCGCAGGAGGGCGGCGGCGTCTACGGACGCGGTGTCACGGACTACCTCGGCGCCGACAAGGAGAAATATCGCTGGCACTTTCTGATCAAGAACAATCGGGATCTGGATGACTATGAGCCGGTGATCCGGCTGACGCAGGCCTTGGGCCTCAGCCAGACGGCGTTCGAATCGTCCATCTCTGAGACGATCGACGTCGAGCAATGGCTCCAGGCGTTCGCGGTCGGCTCGACGTTCGGTATCTCGGACAACTGGATCAGCAATTCCAGTCACAATGCGATGTTCTACTTTCGTCCCACCGATGGTCGGTTTACGTACTTTCCCCATGACCTGGACTACTACAACGCGAACCAGGCCCTCGAGAGCAACAGCGTGTTGAGCAAGCTGCTGCGAAAGCCCGCGTGGGCGCATGCCTTCTACGGAAACGTCTACGACTTCCTCCAGGTCAGCTTCAACAAGGTGTACCTGTCTGCTTGGGCCGATCACTTCGCGCAATTGCTGCCGGAACAGGCGTGGTCGAGCTGGCTGGGCTACGTCGGCCAGCGGTACGAGCGGGTGATGAACCAGGTCCTGGCCAGAGCGGGAAATCCCATCCCCTTTGAGATCACCGCGCCGTCGGCGAAGGAGGTTGCGGCGCCTTCCGTGGCGATACGCGGTCGCGGGTGGATCCACGTACAGCGGATCGACGTGGTGGAGACGGGCCAGACGCTGGCTCTGGAGTGGCTGGATCTGACCGTGTGGGAGGCCCACCTGCCCGACGACTTGGCGCCCGGCACGTATACCCTGGGCGCCTACAACAGCTTGGGCTTGCTCCTGGCGACCGACACGATCACGCTGATGCCGCGGCAGTGACGCGACGCTTCTGCCGGTGGTTCGCGACAGATCGGGACTTGACTTCTGGGACGAATCGGTCAGAATATGCATTAGGAGTGTTTCACGGTGGCCGGGGCCTCGGGCGTCCTCGAAACCTGGTCACGTGGGAGGAGGTTGTCTGCAAGTGTAGTATCTGGAGGCACTTGCGAGAGAAAGACGCGGCCCTCCCTTTCGCCACAGGCCGGTTGGAGTACGGCTGGAGGCGGTCTCATGGAAGCGACGATGGCGTGCCTCGATTCCGAGGCAGTTTCGCCATACGATCCGCCGGTGGTGGTCCATAAGCCATTTTAGGAAAAGCCTTTATACGAGTATCGGGAGACCGGTCCGGCTCGCCAGCGCGCGTAAAAAAGTCTGCGAAGGCCGGAAAAACCGGAAAAACCGTTACGAAATCGGTCGATATCGGCACAAGTGCGTTAGTAGACGATCCGTCCAACATCTGGGACCGGACCGAGATCGGTGGTTTGGGCATGGGTATAGATAGAGAGAGGAGTTCGAAATGAACGGTCTGAGTCAATCGCGTGTGAGAGGCCTGGTGGGCCTGGTGGCCCTGTGCCTCGTGGCTTCGGTGGCCTACGGCGCTCCGACCAGCCTGAGCAATGGCGTTCCGGTCACCGGCATTTCCGGGGCGACCGGCAGCGAGCAGTTCTACATGATCGTCGTCCCGAGCGGGCAGGACGAACTGGAAATCCAAATCTCCGGCGGGACCGGCGACTGCGATCTGTATGTGCGTAAGGACACCGAGCCGACCACCACGACGTATGATTACCGGCCCTACAAGGTCGGCAACAACGAGACGGTGCTCGTGGAGAGCCCCGCGGCCGGCACGTGGTACATCATGCTGCGAGGCTACAACGCGTTCTCCGGATTGACCTTGCAGGCCAGCTACTCGGCCAGCCTCAGCGTGGTGATGTTGAGCAACGGCGTAGCCGTGACCGATCTGAGCGATGCCCCCGGCGGTGAGAAGTACTTCCAGATCGACGTGCCGAGCGGACAGACCAAGCTCCAGATCAGCATCTCCGGCGGGACCGGCGACTGCGATCTTTACGTCAAACGCGGCGCGCTGCCCACCACCACCGATTACGACTATCGACCGTTCCTCTCCGGCAACAACGAATCCGTTACTGTCGACAACCCGACCGCAGGGACGTGGTACATCATGCTCAGAGCCTATAGTGCCTACACCGGCATGACGTTGCTGGCCAGCTACACCGGCGGCGGCGCGGGCACGCTGCTGAGCAACGGCGTTCCCGTCACCGGCCTGGCTGGCGCGCAGGACAGCGCGCGGATCTTCGCCATCGAGGTTCCGTCCGGCGAAACCAGCCTGCAAATCAAGATCTCCGGCGGGACCGGCGACTGCGATCTCTACGTCAAGTTCGGTGCGGTCCCGACCAATTCCGACTATGACTACCGACCGTTCCTCTCCGGCAACGACGAAACCGTTGCCGTCAACAATCCGACCGGCGGCACGTGGTACATCATGCTGCGAGGCAACAACGCCTACTCCGGCGTGACGCTGGTCGCCACCTACGGGAAAGAGACGGTTATCGAAGACAATGTGCCTGTCTCCGGCATCTCGGGGGCCAGCGGCAGCGAACAGGTCTACAAGATCGATGTCCCCTCGGGGCAGTCCGTGCTGGAGATCAGGATCTTCGGTGGCGCCGGCAACTGCGATCTCTACGTCCGTTGGGACGCCATCCCCACCACGTCGAGCTGGGACTACCGGCCCTACCTGTCGGGCAATGAAGAGACGGTCACCATCGAGAATCCCCAAGGTGGAACGTGGTACATCATGCTGCGCGGCCGCACGGCTTACAGTGGTGTGACTCTCAACGCCGACTACTGGTTCACCGGAACGGTCACCCTTCTCGACAATGGCGTGCCTGTGACCAACATCTCCGGGATCGAAGGCAGCGAGAAGTTCTATCGCATCATCGTGCCCACCGGCCAGACGAAGTTCGAGATCAAGATGTCCGGCGGCACCGGCGACGCCGATCTGTACGTCAAGAGGGATGCCCCTCCGACGACGTCGGATTATGACTATCGTCCATATCTGATCGGCAATAACGAGACCGTCACGATCGACAATCCGCAGGGCGGCAACTGGCTTATCATGATCCGCGGCTACCACGCCTACGCAGGCGTGAGCCTCGTGGCCACCTACGGCAGCGGCAGCTCGGGGGACACCGTCACGACGCTGACCAACGGCGTTCCCGTGACGGGTCTGTCCGGCGCCAGTAGCAGCGAAACGCACTACAAGATCGACGTGCCCGCCGGCCAGGCCAGCCTGGTGATTCAGATTTCCGGCGGCACCGGCGACGTGGATCTCTACGTCCGCAAGGACAGCAAGCCCACGACCGCGCAGTGGGACTACCGACCGTACCTGATCGGCAACAACGAGACGGTCACGATCAACAATCCGTCGGCCGGCACCTACTACATCATGCTGCGAGGCTATCAGGCCTACACGGGCCTGACCCTGGTGGCGACATACGTGCCCTTGGCGGACCCGGTGGTTCCTCTGGCCAACGCCGTTCCGCTGTCGGGTCTGTCGGGCACGGGGGGCGGTGAGACGTTCTATCTGATCGTGGTTCCCGCCGGGCAGGATTTCCTGAACATTTCTATCTCCGGCGGCACCGGCGACTGCGACCTCTACGTCAAGAGGGGCTCGCAGCCCACCACCGCAAGCTATGACTACCGCCCGTACCTGGTCGGCAACGAGGAAAGCGTGCAGATCGCCAATCCTGCCGCCGCCACGTGGTACATTATGTTGAAGGCCCACCAGGTCTACTCGGGCGTGACGCTGTTGGCCTCCTATGGAGCGATCGGCACCGGCAACAACTTCGCCGGCGATCCCCACTGCGCTGCGCTGTGGCGCTTCGAGAGTGGGCAGTTGGGCACCGATTCGGTCGGCACGAACATGCTCATCAACTATGGCGTGCAGGCCAACACCACCGACTACCAGGAAGGGGCCAGCGCTGGGGAGTTCCTGGCGAGCCAGGGCGACTGGATGAGCATTGACGACGACGATCTGTCGGCCGCGTTCCCGACGCGCAGCGACGATTCGGACGTCGAGATGTCGATCTGCTTCTGGATGAAGCCCAGGACCTTCGCCTATGAGAACACAGTGATCAGCAAGTACCTGATCTCGACCGATGATCGCTCCTGGAGAATCTACGTGGGCAACTTCGGCGTCTCGACGGGTGTGCTGTACATCGGTTTGGGGACGGGTGTCGGCGCGACGTTCAACACGTACACCTTCGATGCGCCGGATCAGCGTCTGTCCGTGAACCACTGGTATCACGTAGCGTTCACCTACCGCGATGCAGACCTCAGCTACCATGTGAGGATATGGGATGCCACAGCGGGTGTTCTGGCGTATGACGTCGTGGGCACCGCCAAGGGGCGACTTGCCGTCAACAGCGGCCCGGTGGTCCTGGGCAACCTGCCGCTGGAAGAGAGGTACTTCGACGGCTGGCTGGATGAGGTGGTCCTGTTCAACGATATCCTGACGACGGCGGAAATCGACCTGATTCGTCAGGGAGCGTACGGAAAGCTCTAAAACGACCTGCGGCAAGGGTCTGACCCATGGCCGGAGGGTGTCGCTGGGGGGCGCCCTCCGGTTTTCTTTTTGCCTGCGCCGCAGACAAGCCGGTTCCTGGCCTTGCCACGGATCCGAGCGGGTCCAATCGCAATGCCGATTGTGCCGCAACGTGGTCCGCCCTGGCGCGATCATGGCCCGGACCAGAGGTGTCTTGGCATGCCCCCTGTTCGTTCCACGTCTCAAGCGTCCTACCTGAGGGCGAACCAAACCGCCCCATCGTACGTAGCTTCCTGCATGTGGCAGCCCGATCCGGATGGACATCCTGCTGTGGATGTGTATGATCGGATGCTCGGGGGCGCTTTCGGGGTCGGGTAGGCGAATTGCCTATGACATATCGAGGGTTTTCCTCATGCAGAAGTCCCCGGGAGTGCATTAACATACAAGCGGTTTTCAGGTATGCCGGCCGACAGGAGGGCGACCGGGTCAGGGGGTATGGACATGAGCACGACGTATTTGAATCCTGCCAGCTTTCGCCGTACGTCCGTCCATCGCCTGCCGCTGTGTCCGAAGTGCGGGCGCACACTGCGCGAAGTGGACCGCATCGCCAAGAGAGGGTCTGTGTGCCTGTGGTATGAATGCGACGGTCCGGAGTGCGAGGACCGTTGGTTCGAGAAAGTGCCGGCCAGAATGGGGTAGGGGGCCGGACGGTAGAAGGCCGCATCCGGGATTGTGCGCGCGGATGAAACAGTCGTATGGCGCGGTCTTGCCGAGACAGACCGCTGTGCCACGGAGGAGGGACCTGTGTGTCGGTTTGTGTCGGCCGCTCGTGTCGGATGTCGCCGAGGCGACACGCACGCAGGTCGAAAACGCCACGGATGGCACTGAGGGGATAAGCACGCTGGAAGGCAGGTGATTCCAGGCGGCGGCCCTCTCGCGATGAGGGAGCATCGTGAGAGGATAACGCCGTTTCCGTGGCAGTATCTGCCTGCCCCACGAGACACGGCACAGCCGTTCGCATTCCCTGTCTTGCGCTCCCGTCGTACTGTGAGGTCCGGCGGTCAGCGCCCGGTTTCTCGGGTCAGTCGGATCGAGCGGCCCGGCGCTAGTGTGAAAATCAGGTCAGTTCCTGTTCTGCGGATGTCGTCTTCGTCCGGCCCTTCCACCCGGTAAAGCGCATCGCCAAACGGGTTCTCCAGTCGGCACGTGCCGCCGGCTTCCGCATGGATCTCGACGAACGTGACGCGATCGGCCCGGCGTTCGGCCGAAACCACAAAAGCCCCTTCCGCACGCAGCTTCTCGAATGAAGCGTCGTGCCATGCCTCGGGGATGGCGGGGAAGACGCGAATCGTTCCGCTGTAGCTTTGCAGGAGCATCTCCTGCAGGCCGGCGGCGGCCGCGAAGTTGCCTTCGAGCGTGAAGGGACGGTAGCGGAGGCTGCTGTGGCCTTTGTCCGTCTGGTCGCCGTTGCAGTGGAAGCTGTTCCGCAGGCAGAACGCGGTCGAGAAGATCTCCAGGGCGCGTTCGGCCGCTACGCCGTCGCGGGCGCGGGCCGCCAGGTTCGCCAGCCAACTGAAGCTGTACCCGGTCCACCAGGTTGAGCCTTTCTCCTCCAGCTCCGCCAGCGACGCCTCGATGATCGCGCGGTCGCGGGCGCCGTTCTCCCAGCGGACTAGGCCGAGCGGATGGATCGCCATCAGGTGCGAGAAGTGCCGGTGCGAGCCGGGCAGGGGATAGTCTCTGGCCACCAGCAGTTTGTAGTTGTTCGGGTCCAGCGCCAGCTCCGGCAGCTCGGTCAGGACGGCGCGCCACCGACTTGCTTCCTGCCGGCGGCCTAGCTCGTCGGCCAGTTCCGCCGTCTTCTCGAAGTTCCAGCGAACCAGCGCCAGGTCGTAGTTCGTGATCGTCCCGAACCAGGCGTCGATGCGGTTGTCGTTGATCTCAGGCGATGAGCTCAGGGGTAGCGTTCGCTTGCCGTCCGGGCCTTTCTCTGTGATCGTTTCGAGGAAGACGGATACGTCGCGCAGCCACGGGTAAGCGCGGTCGCGCAGGAAGTTGCGGTCCATGCTGTACCGCCAGTGGAGGTAGAAGTGGTGGCCCAGCCAGGCGCCGGTGGTCGCCGAGTGCGTGTACTGGTGCCAGCCTCCGATCTGCTCCTGGTTCAGGTCGGCAGTCATCGGGACGTTCAGGCCGGGCAAGTCGAAGAAGCGTTTCGTCCAGGCCTCGGCGGTCGGCCTCGTGTCCCATAGCCACCTGACGAATCCTTCGGCGCCGTCGAGCCGGTTGCCGCTGTAGGCGGGCCAGTATGACAGCTCCGTGTTCAGGTCGTGGTGATAGTCGCCTTTCCACGGCGGAATCTTGCGATCGTCGGCGGTCCACGGACCCTGGAGGGTGATGGGGGGCGTGTCTGACCGGGCGGCGGCGCCGAACTTGTAGGTTTCCAGATACCACTGGCGTTCGATAATCGGATTCGGCACGCTCACCGAAGCGCCGTCCCAGTAGGTCTGCCACCAGCGGGCGTGCTGTGTGAGGGTTTTCTCGAAGCCTTGCCGGAGGGCCTTCTCGCAGGTCACGTGGGCCTGAGCCAGTGGGTCGCTCGATTCGCCTGACGTGGCGACCGACCAGACCCCCAGCCAGCCTTCGTCAGTCTGCCGCCAGGCGAGCCCGACGGCAAAGCGGAATCCACCCCAGCCTTTCTGAGCGTACCCGGTCCATCCTTCGGCTTCGTGGGTATGGGGCGGCTCGTATCGCAGGGTGGCCAGATCGCCGGCGCTGATCTTGCCTGCTCCGGCCTCTTCGGTGATCTCGCTCGAGAACGGCGGTGGCAACAGCGTCACCTTCTGCGGCGCCGCGCCGCTGAGACGAACCATGCCAAACGGTTCGGTGGCGTGGACGAAGACCTCGGCGGTGTTTCCATCGGCAAGACGCACGACCGTGACAGCTTTGGCCAGGTCCAGTGATGCGCTCTGGAAGCTCGCTTCTCCGCCAAACGTCAATTCGATCCGTCCGGCGGGGATCTTTGTCGGGCCGGCGTTGCCGTAGGGATCGTCGTACAGCCGGTGCAGGTCCTCGATCCGACCCTCGCGCACCCACTGGCGCATCTTCGCGTACGAGTAGTCCTCGCTGTGGAACTCGGGAACGGGGCGCAGGTCCCACAGGTCGGTTCGGTCCAGCGAAATCCGCAGCGGAGCACCGTCGCCCCAGACCAGCGCGCCGAGCAGGCCGTTGCCCAAGGGCATCGCCTCGTCCCAGGTCGTCGCTGAACGGTCGTAGTGCAGCCCATGCTCACGCTTGGGAGCCGCCGGAGCGTTGGCTATCCCCAATGCCAGACAGAGGAATAATCCCGCAATCGCAGCCGTCGAACCTGTCCTGTTCATGCCTTCGTCCTCATTTGTCTACCGCGTGTCGGTCACCGGATTTGCCCCATGTTGGGACGATTGGGTCATGATTGTAACACCGCGTCCCGCCGGCCGAAAGGGGCGGCCGAGGTTTGCGATAGACGGAGGTTTCGTCGGTTGATAGAATCGTCCCGTTCGTGTGGAATCGACATGAGTGCAACCCTTGGGAGGTGACTCGGTATGGCTCGAAATCTCGTGGTTCTGGTAGCCGTTTCGCTGCTGCTCGGCGGGTGTATTTACGTCGAGGAGTGCGAGCGCATCTGTGATGAGGAGCGGGAAATGACGTACGCGCCGGCGACGGCCCAGGCGCCGACGCGGCTGCTGCGACATGTCGTGCTGCTCAGGTTCAAAGAGGATGCCAGCGCCGCCGACATTCGCCGGATCGAGAACGCCTTCAGTGCGTTGCCCAGCCGGATCGACGCGATCTACGATCTCGAATGGGGCACCGACGTCAGCGTCGAGAACCGCCAGAAGGGATTCACGCATTGTTTCATCGTGAGTTTCCGCAGTGAGGCCGACCGGGCTGAGTACCTGCCCCATCCGGCCCACGAGGAGTTCGGCGGACTGCTCGGGCCGTATCTGGACGATGTGCTGGTGGTGGACTACTGGGCGAAATAGGGGCAAATGATCATTCGCCCCTACGGGAGCCGCCGGCTGTCACGACGTGACCGGAGGCGGCCGGATCGGTATGAGAATCATTGCAGGCGCCAAACGCGGAATGCACCTTCTGTGTCCGAAGACGCAGGACACGCGCCCGATCACCGACCGGGTCAAGGAGTCGCTGTTCAACATCCTGAACAACTACGGCCTGCTGATCGATCAGCGGGTCGCGGACCTGTTCAGCGGCGTTGGTTCGCTCGGCCTGGAGGCCCTGAGCCGGGACGCGGCCTTCGTGACGTTCGTCGAACAGGACCCGAAGATCGCGGCTTATCTCGAGAAGAACATCGCCAAGGCCGGCTTCGTGGCCCGGACTCGCGTGGTTCGGGCCAACGCCTTCCGCTGCGGGGCGCCGCCGGAGGCGGCCGGGCCCGGGTATGATCTCGTCTTCGTCGATCCGCCCTATGCGCGGACGCGCGAGGTCGGCGCCGGCTCGCTGTTGGCGCAGTTGTTCGAGGTGCTCGCCGGCCAGGTGGTTGAGAAGGGAGTCGTGGTCGTGCGGACGGAGGCGGGCGTGACGCTGCCCGAGAGCTACGGTCCGTTCACGGCGATCGACGCGCGGAACTGGGGCAGCATGTCCATCGTCCTGTACCAGGTACGAGGCCATGACGAATAGACGGGCGGCCATCACCATCGTTCAACGGCTGCGGGCAGAGGGTTTCTGCGCGTTGTTAGCGGGCGGGTGCGTGCGGGACATGCTGTTGGGCCGCCGGCCCAAGGATTACGACGTGGCGACGGACGCGCGCCCGGAGCAGGTGATGGCGCTGTTCCCGCGCACGCTGAAGGTGGGCGCCCAGTTCGGCGTGGTCATCGTTCTGGCGCGGTGCGCGCAGGTGGAGGTGGCGACGTTTCGCTCCGAGACCGGCTATGAGGACGGGCGTCATCCCGACCGCGTCGCGTTCACCGACGCGGCCAGCGATGCGGCCCGCCGGGACTTCACGATCAACGGCATGTTCTACGATCCGCTCGAAGAGAAGGTCATCGACTACGTCGACGGCCAGGCCGACCTGAAGCGGCGGATCGTGCGAACCATCGGCGATCCCGACGAGCGGTTCGGCGAGGACTACCTGCGGATGCTTCGCGCGATTCGCTTCTCGACGCAGCTCGACTTCGCGATCGAGCCCCAGACATTCGCGGCGATCGGCCGCAACGCGCAACACATCAACAGAATCAGCGGCGAGCGGATCGCCATGGAGCTGGAGGCGATGCTGGTACACCCCAATCGCGGCGCCGGCGCCTCAATGCTGCGAGCAAGCGGATTGACCGAGCGGATCTTCCCCGCGCTGCCCGACGAACAGGCCCAGCAGGCGCCCGCGGTTCTGGAACTGCTTCGCAGACGTGTGGATTTCGCGCTGGCGCTGGCGGCGTTCTTCTCGGGCTGTCCGGCCGAGACAGCGCTTCGGCTGTGCCATGTGCTCAAACTCAGCCGCCAACGGACCGGACACCTCCGCTTCCTCCTGACCCATCGAGGCCGGCTCCTGGATCACGAGATGGCTCTGGCGTCGCTCAAGAAGCTGCTGGCCGAGCCTTGCTTCTGGGATCTTTACGAGCTGGAGCGGGCCACGCAGAAGGCCGCCGGAAATGCTCGGGCACTAGCGGCGCTGGCGAAGCTGCACCGCCGCGTTCAGGCCCTTCGCGGCGTCGACGTCAAGCCCAGGCCTTTGCTGAACGGGCACGACCTGATCCGCCTGGGCGCCCGGCCCGGCCCGCAGGTGGGCCAACTGGCTGAAGAACTCTACATCGCTCAGCTCGAAGACCGCCTCGACAGCAGGCAACAGGCCGAGCAGTGGGCCGCCGACTGGCTTCAACGGCATCACCTGCCCGAGTGACGAACCCCTCGTCCGCGCGAAGTCTGTCTATCACGCCGTCGCCGTCAGGCATTGAATAGACGCGGCTTTCTGGATATAATGGCGGTGTGATCAAAGTGTGATCACGGAGGGCGAGTCGAGATTCAAGCGAGTCTGTAGGGGTAGTGCCGGTGTATCGGTGTTTGCCTGTGCTGTTGTGCGTGCTGGTGGTTTCGGCGGCAGTCCTCGCGGGCGCGGGCGATCCGGAAGCCGCCTGGAAGAACCAGATCCAATTTCCGGACGAGCCGTTCCAGAGCTGGACCTCTCCCGCCTACGTCAAGTTCACCATCGTCATCGCCAAAGGTTTCGATCCGAACGTCGTCTACTACCAGGATTCGGGGCAGTATGAGTACCACTACGATTTCGCGGTGGACTGCCTCGATCCGTTCGCGCGCATGACGATCGACGAGTTCGACGCCGCAACGCTGCGCGCCAGCGGTCAGCAGGTGATCCTCGGCGCCGTAATCCTCCCTCCCTGGGCAAGCCCGGCTATCGCCGAGTACGGAGTTCAGCTCGTGCGCCAGGATGCGTACTCGCGCGAGGAGGTCGTGAGGCTGTTCGGCGTGGTGCGCGCTTCGGTGATCGCCGAGCCGAACGTCACGGCGTACTACTTCCCGACCTACGAACAGCATCCGACCGCCGAGCAGAACCGTCAGTGGCTCCAGGAGCAGGGTGTTCCCGTCGGCTCGACGGCGCGATGGACCCAGGGCAACACGAGCTACTCCGAAGGCTGGTCGCTGGGGATGTTGAAGTCTGTCGTTGGGTCGGACATCCAGGCGGCGTACACGCGCGGAGACCTGACGTGCGGCGACGTCCTGCTGACCGATGGGGTGCCGGCCGAGGTGCCTTCAGTAGCCGGCATCGTCACGCTGGTGCCCGCAACGCCCAACTCGCACGTCGCCATCCTGGCCCGCTCGCAAGCTGTGCCGTTTGTGCATCTGGCGCTCGCAGACGATGTCGCCCTGGCGAAGGGTCTGGTGGGCCGTACGGTCTACCTGAGCGTGGCCGAGGATCGGTTCGGCTCGGGCAGCGGGATCGAGCTGCTCGACGCAGGTTCGCTTGACCCGGAGGATCAGGCATCGCTACTGGCTCTGAAGCAGTCGCCTCCGCTGACGATCCGCCCGATGGTCCATCAGGGACGCTTCTGGGCGGATACGAACGACCTGCGGCCGGAGAATATCGACGGCTTCGGGGGCAAGGCCGCCAATTTCGGCGTACTGCGCGACGCAATCCCGGACGATTCGCCTCGTGCGATGGCCTTTTCCTTCGACCTGTGGAACGCGTTTCTCGACCGGCCCGCGCTCGACGCGACGCTTCGCGAGCAGATCGCCCAGCGCCTGTCGAAGTACGTGACGTATCCTCCATCGGACATGCAGGCCCTGTCGGTCGATCTGGCGACGATTCGCGACTGGTTCACCGATTCGCACGTTGCCTCCTTCGGCGACGAGCTGGAGGCGGTCGTTCTCGATGCTCTCGGCGGGTTCGGATTCGACCCGAACCAGAAGATTCGCTTCCGCAGCTCCACGAACGTCGAGGACAGCGACCGGTTCACCGGCGCGGGATTGTACGACAGCTTCAGCGGATGCCTGGCCGATGATCTGGATGGTGACTCGGCCGGCCCGTGTGCGTGCGACGCAACCGAAGGCAAGGAACGCGGCGTCTTTCGAGCGATTCGCAAGGTCTTCGCCAGCTTCTACAACGACAACGCGTTTCTGGAGCGGCTCAAGCATCAGATCGACGAGCCGCAGGTGGGCATGGCGCTGCTCGTGCATGGCTCGTTTCCCGATGAGATCGAGTTGGCCAATGGCGTCGTGACCATGGAGCGCAGCGGCGCGGGCTGGGAGATCGAGATCGTCTCTCAGAAAGGGGCGGTTTCCGTGACGAACCCGCCGGCGGACGTCGTGCCGGAGACGGTGCAGGTCAGTATGTCGTACATGGGACCGATGCCCTGGGTAGTGCAGCGGTCGAGTCTGGTCTCGCTTCGCGAGGATACCGTGCTCGAATGGGAGAGCGACTACCTCCGCTTGTATGAGCTGGTAGTCGCGGCGGCCCAGAAGTACTGCCGGATCAAGCCCGCCGACAGCCCTGTTCTCGACCTGGAGTTCAAGAAGGTCTCTCCCGGCGGCCGACTCATCGTCAAACAGATTCGCGAGATTCCGCAAGCCGGCGAGGACGAGTACACCACGCCTTTCCTGCTGGGCCAGGCCAGGCAGTACTGCACCTTGCAGGGCAGGGGCAGCAACGTCTTCACCAACCACCGGCTCAAGTCGCGCTGGACGCTGACATCGGGGAGCACCTGGCTCGACGACGACACTCTGCGCAGGTGCCTCTACGATCAGGCGCAGATCGAGTACATCGCGGACGGACGCGTGCAGGAGATCGCCGGGCCGATGTCGCTGCTGCCCGATGCGCGGCACGAGTGCGAAGCGCCTCAGTGGGATTCCGACCGGTACGACCTCGTCGACTCCTGGCGGCTGGACGGTTCGTGCAACCCGCGAACGTTTCGCCTTCGTACGACGCCGGCGTTTGCCGATACCGTGTCCGACCCGATCGTCACGATGGACGACGTGCGGCTGGCGGTCGAGGTCGACTATGACCAGCCTGTGCCGATGGGAGAGAACGCACTGGCGACCACGGAGGAGGCGACGCTGTACCGCCCCTGGGAGCCGGGGGAGCAGGATTGGCTCGACGTGTGCGAACTGGACGACCCCAACACGGGCGTCTGCGTCCACGTGGAGTTCTACATGCGATGGAGCTGGGACCCATCGTCTCCGACCTCGATTCAGATCAACCGAACGCGGATCGATGGGCTGACGAGCGAGCCTATCGAGCTGAGGGGTTTCTTCTCGCAAAGCGTCGGCGGCGGATCGCATCTGTGCCCGAAGAACTTCCTCTTCGAGCCCGCCCTGGAGCCCGGCATCTCTCCGCAGATTCTCGATGAACTGAAGGCCAGGGACATCCGCCTGATTTACTTCACCACCGGCGCCCGCGAGTGCCGGCCGACGGAATGGGAGGACACACCTCCGGCGATCCGCTTCTACGGCTTCGGCGACCCCATCGAAGGGCCTGCCTGCACCCACTGATCGAACACGTATGTGTGGCAGCGGCAAGCGCCGCTTGCCGATGGTGCTACGCGCGCGATCCATGCCATCGGCAAGCTGCGTGCTGCTACGTTTGCCGCTGCCACACGGCAGGGAAAAGGCGTGGCGGCCCATTGCCTCTGCTGGTATCATGATCTCGCAGATTTGCACACATCTTGCCCGGCGGGAAGGTCCGTGCCGGGCGAATGGGGTGTATGGCGGAGGGGATGGTAGAAGGAGATGCCGATGGATGGACGACATCGCTTGCCGGGGCGATTCGTTGGCGTGATGGGTGTGCTGCTGATTGCAGTGGCCGCCTCGGCGCAGCAAGGGGCTCTGGCGCCCGTCATCGAGCCTTGGCGATTTCACGTGGGGGCCTGCACGCATTTCAGCCAGGACAAGGGCATCCTCGAATTGAATCTCGACAGTCTCAAAAGCGCCGGCATCAGTACGATCCGCGACGAGGTTGGCTGGGGTGCCGTCGAGGCCCAGAAGGACCGGCTCCAGATGCCCGAGCGGTACGACACGTATGTTCGCCGGGCGGCGGCGCGGGGCCTGAACGTTCTGCTCATCCTCGACTACGGCAATCGCTTCTACGACGACGCCGACCGGCCCCAATCGCCCGAGGCGATCGAGGGTTTCTGCCGGTACAGCGAATTCGTCGTGCGGCACTTCGGCAAGGACGTGCGGCTGTACGAGATCTGGAACGAGTGGGACATCCCCATCGGATTGCCCGAGCGCCATCGCAAGGAAGGCTCGCCCGAAAGCTACGTCAGGTTGCTCAAGGCTGTCTATCCGAGGATCAAGGCGGCCGATCCCGATGTCACGGTCCTCGCGGGCGCGTCGACCAGCGGCGCGGTCAAGAAGGGGTGGCTCGAAGAGATCGTCAAGCTCGGCGCTTTGGACAACTGCGATGCGATCTCGATCCACAGCTACAACTACAGCGAGCCGTTCCCGCAGCGGGGGCCCGAGGCCTGCTCGACCTGGATGACGAGCGTCCGAGAGATGCTGCGGGGCTACCACGACGGCAAGGACGTCCCGTTCTATGTCACGGAGATGGGCTGGCCCACACACGTGACCAAAGGGGGCACCGATCCGGAGTTGTCCGCGTCGTATCTGGCGAGGCTCTATCTGCTGGCGTGCACGTCCGACTCCTACAAGGGCTTATGGTGGTACGATTTTCAGGACGACGGCTGGAACCCGAAATACAACGAGGACAACTTCGGCCTGGTGCGGCCCGACCTGACGCCCAAGCCGGCCTACTATGTCATGGCGGATATCTCGCAGCTCGTCGGCAAGGGGCAGTACGTCGGCCACATCGAGACGCCCGACCAGCACGTGCAGGGATTGCGCTTCACGCGCGAGGACCGCGACTACTGGACACTGTGGTCGGACGACGATCGGGATCGCCAGATCGTCCTGCAAACCGAGCACCCCGAGACGCCCGTGCTGGTCCGGCGGCTGGGTCACGACGCCGGCCTTGTGCGGTGGGGCTTTCGCGACTGGGCGGACCAGCGTGGTGCGGAGGCGGCCCCGAACCGAATGTCGATCGTCGTCGGACACCGGCCCTCTATGCTCAGCGGCGATCTGGCGGGCCTGTCCGTCGTCGAGGTGATTCCGCGCTTTCGCCAGGTCGATCCGCCCGAACAGAAGTAGGTGACACAGGATCAGGAGGCATACATGGACACAAGACGCACCGCTATGGCCTTATCCGACGCCGCAGTGGGCACGCTGCTGTTGGTGATGCTCACGGGACCGACACTTGCCGGAGAGGGGCGTTTCAAACTTCGCGAGCTGTATCCGCAGGAAAGGATCGAGCAGGTGCTGGTCTCTCGCGACCGATGGCGTCCGTGGCCCAAGTGCAGCGAGCGCCGGGCGTGGGAGAGCCTGCCGGAGGAGGTTCGCAAGGACCTGATCGCAGGCGGTCAGGAGTATCTCGGCTACCAGTGGCCTTCGCTTCCGGCGACGCTGTTTCTCGAATTCGCCCGCAACGGCAACCGCAGCCGCTACGAGCGAGAGCATTTCGCCCGGCGCAGCGCGCTGACCGCGCTGGTGATCGCCGAGTGCGTCGAAGACCAGGGCCGATTTCTCGATGACATCGCCAACGGCGTCTGGGCCCTCTGTGAGGAGTCCTTCTGGGGTGTGCCCGCGCACATTGGCGCGCAGAAGGCCGGCTCGGGCCTGCCCGACTGCGAAGAGCCGATCGTCGATCTGTTCGCGGCCGAGAGCTCCGAGAGTCTGGCTTGGACCAGCTACCTGGTGGGCGAGCAGCTCGACAAGGTCTCGCCCCTGATTCGCCGGCGAATCGCGTCGGAGATCGACCGGCGCATTCTGACGCCGTGCCTGGAGCGCGACGACTTCGGCTGGATGGGCTTTCGCGGCGGACGCGTCAACAACTGGAATCCGTGGTGCAACTCGAACTGGCTGGTCTCGGCGCTGCTGATCGAACCCAACGAGCCTCGGCGTGTGGCGGCGGTGGCGAAGATCGTCCGCAGCCTCGACTGTTTCCTCGACGCCTACGAGGACGACGGCGGCTGTGACGAAGGGCCGGGCTACTGGAGCCGGGCCGGAGCGTCGCTGTATGATTGCCTCGATCTGCTGCACAGCGCCAGCGGCGGCGCGATCGACGTCTACGAAAAGCCGCTGATCCAGCAGATCGGCCGGTATATCTATCGCGTGCACATCGCCGACCGTTACTTTGTGAACTTCGCCGATGCCTCGGCCCGGGGCGGCATTCCCGAGTCGCTCGTCTACCGCTATGGCAAGAGCATCGGCGACGACAAGATGATGGGTTTCGCCGCCCACTTTTTCGGCGAATCGGGTGGCATGGCCCAGGCGTTCAAGGACAAGCCAGGCTATGGGATCGGGCGATATCTGGCGGCGATCTTCGGCGCTGCGGAACTGGACGGGGCCGAGGCGAAACTGCCCTTGGTGCGCGACGTCTGGATGGACGGGATTCAGGTGATGGCCGCCCGAGATCGCGAGGGAAGCGCCGAGGGCCTTTACGTTGCAGCGAAAGGCGGACACAACGCCGAAAGCCACAACCACAACGACGTAGGCAACTTCATCGTCTACATCGACGGCAAGCCGGTCATTATCGACATCGGCGTCGAAACGTACAGCCGCAAGACGTTCAGCGCGCAACGCTACGAGATATGGACGATGCAGTCAGCCTACCACAGTCTGCCGACCATCGACGGTGTGATGCAGTCGCCGGGCAGGCAGTTCGCCGCCCGCAACCTTGGCTATCGGTCCGACGATGCGATGGCCCAGCTTACGCTCGATATCGCCGGCGCATATCCCGAGCAGGCGCATCTGGAATCATGGGCACGCACGATCACGTTGAACCGGGGCCGCGATGTCACGGTCACAGAGGCCTACACGCTGACTGAGCCGGTCGGCCAGATCACGCTCAGCCTGATGACGCCGTGCCGCGCGGAGGCCCGCCGGCCGGGACAGATTGTGCTGGCGACTTCCAATGAGGACGAGTTGGCGCAGGTACTGTACGACCCGACCCAATTGGCTGCGACGATCGAGGTGATCGATGTCGAGGACGGCAGGCTTCGCGCGGTCTGGCCCGAGAAGATCGCGAGAATCGTCATGAAGGCGGACAAGCCTCCGCTCAAGGACACCTGGACGCTCAAGATCGGGCCGGCGAAGCCGTAGGGGCGAGTCGATGCAGCCATTCACGCTCCTGATCAAGCCGTCCGGCTCCGACTGCAACGTCGCGTGCGAGTACTGCTTCTATCGCTGCCGCGCCGCGGAGATCGGGCGGGGCCGCCAGCGGATGAGTGAGGAGGTGCTCCACAGGCTCGTCAAGGACTACATGGAGCTGCGCCTCCCGATGTCGGGCTTTGCCTGGCAGGGGGGCGAGCCGACGCTGATGGGGCTGGACTTCTACCGCAAGGCGGTCGAGTGGCAGGTCAAGTATGGCGTCTCGGGCCAGCAGGCGGGCAACTCGCTCCAGACCAACGCCATCCTCCTGGACGACGAGTGGTGCAGGTTCCTGCACGAGGCCAGGTTCCTCGTGGGCATCAGCATCGACGGTCCCAGGGAACTGCACGATCACTATCGGCTCGACTTGGGCGGCCACGGCACGTGGGACCGTGTCATGCGGGCCATCGACTGCTGCAAGCGGCGTGGGGTCGAGTTCAACACGCTGACGCTGGTCAACAACCTCACTGCCGAGCATCCCGACGAGATCTTCGATTTCCTCCTCGAAGTGGGCGTCCGCTATCTGCAATTCATTCCGTGCGTGGAAGTCGATCCGCAGGCCGGGCAGATCGCCGGGTTTTCCGTCTCGCCGGAGCAGTACGGGCGGTTCCTGTGTCGCATCTTCGACCGCTGGCTGGAGGTCGGACCGGACAGACTCAGCGTCCGCGATTTCGATTCGCTGCTGAGCTATTGTATCGGCGGACGGCACACGATCTGCACGTTCGACCGCCAGTGCAGCCAGTACATCGTCATCGAGCACACGGGCGACGTCTTCCCTTGCGATTTCTTCGTCGAGCCTCAATGGCGTCTCGGCAACATTCTGGAGACGCCTATCGAGCAAATCGCGGCCTCTGCGAAGAAGAGGGCTTTCGCCCGCAGGAAGCAGAACCTGTCCAACAAGTGTCTGGTATGCCGGCATCTGGCGGTCTGTCGTGGCGGGTGCATGAAGGACCGCGCTCCTCGTGGCGAGGGCATCTTGCCCTTGCGTCCTGGCGGCATTTTGCTGAGAGAGCAGCAAGGGCAAGATGCCCTCGCCACAGAAGACAAGGGCAAGATGCCCTCGCCACGGGACAGTCTCAGTCGCGAAAGCTACTTCTGCGAGAGCTATCAGCGGTTCTTCGATTACGCGTTGCCGAGGCTGATGCAGGTGGCGGCGAAAATCCGGTCGGGCTCGCTTGTCCGGCCGGAGCAATTGACCTAAGATGGGTTCCGGCCGTCTGCGGCCCAGGCTATGTCAGACCACGAGAAAGGATGGGTACGATGGATACTGTGAATCGAAGAACGTTTCTGGCGGGCGCCGGTGCGGCGCTGGCCGGTGCGGTGATCCCCAACCAGGTGACCGGACAACCGTCGGCATCGAATGCCGACCACGGTGGGCGGGGCAATCCGATTGCCGTTGCGACGTATTCCTTCTGGCGGTTCAAAGACAACCAGAAGATGCCCATCGTCGAGTGCATCGACCATGCCGCCCGGATGGGATTCGACGGCGTGGATATCCTGCTGATCCAGATGGACGACCAGAGCAAAGGCGCGCTCAACAAAATCAAACGTCACGCCCTGATCAACGGGCTGGACCTGTGCTGCATGTCCACGCACCAGGGCTTCGTCTCGCCCGACGAGGCAAGGCGTCAGAAGAACGTCGATCTAACGATCCAGCAGATCGAGATCGCCTATCAGCTCGGCGTGCCGATTGTCCGCATCAACACCGGGCGCTGGGGCACCAGCGGCAACTTCGACGAACTGATGGCCAATCGCGGCATCGAGCCGGTCCTGCCGGGACACACGGAGGACGAGGGCTTCAAGTGGGTGATCGACGCGATTGAGAAGTGTCTGCCCAAGGCCGAGGAGTGCGGCGTGATCCTGGGGCTGGAGAACCATTGGGGCCTCGCGCGGACGCCCGAGGGACTCCTGCGGATCGTCAATGAGATCGACTCGCCCTGGCTCCAGGTCCTGCTCGACACGGGCAACTTCCTCGAAGACCCCTACGACAAGCTCGAAATGTGCGCCCCGAAGACGGTGTTCATGCAGGCCAAAACCTACTACGGAGGAGGCCTCTGGTACACGCTCGACCTCGACTATCCTCGCATCGGGCGGATGATGCGAACGCATGGCTTCAAGGGCTACGTCTCGCTTGAATTCGAAGGCAACGAGGACTGGCAGACAGCCGTCCCCAAGGGTCTGAAGCTGCTGCGGGGTGCCTTCAGTTGACCGCGACCCTGCACTGCCGCACACCAGAGGGATGGAAATCGAAGCGTCCATGTGGTATGATGACATATGAAGGCTTTCTGTATGCGCTGATCGAAATGGCTCCCGGCGGGATATGCGGTCGGAGGTGGCGATGAGGCATCACGAAGCAGGTCGGACCATCCGGTTGCCAGGATTGCTCCTGTGCATCGTCCTTGCCCCTCTGCTGTTTATTCTGGGACATGCGGCAGCCCAGATTGCGCCGGCGGACTCGAATGCGGTCGCCTTCTCCTATGGCTTCCTGGAACTGGACGATCCTCGTGTCGTTGCGGACGCCAACGGGGTCGCGATGCTGACGTTCGCCTGCTTCGGCGAGGACGACAACCTCCTCTGGACACGGGGCTTTGCGAGCATCGACGCCTGGTGCACCTACGCCCGCAACGATCCGAATCTGTCGGCGCAGAAGACCGAGCAGACCGGCTGGGCGCTGTGCCTGGGCGACGAAGAGATCTTCTGGCCGCTCCAGGCGCTGCTGTATATCTGCCCGAGCGTTCGCGACACCGTGGCGGCCATCGAGAGCCGTCCGCTGGTTTACGACCGGTTCGCCCGAGCGTACAAGTCCCCGCACATCGAATTTACGGACGGAGAGAACCTCTGCCAGCAGCCCTCGGCGACCGTGCTGTGGAACCCGACCATCACCCGAGCCTACGGCGCGCCGGTCGCGTGGGACACGTTCCCGCCGCTGGTCGGTCTGGCCCACGAACTGGTCCATGCCCGCCAACGCGTGGTTGAGGACAAGCAGATCTACGGCCCGGTGCTCCAGATCGACGCGATGAAGGACGAGAACCTCGCGCGGTACGCGTTCTATCGCAGGGTCCCGGGCAACGAGTCGCTCCGCCCGCGTCCGGGCAACAAAGGCTATTACCGCAACGGCGAGTTCGTCGCCTACTTCGAGGACGTGGAATGGTCCGAATGGTCCCCGAGCTTCGACCCGGTGCTCGACATCTTCGAGGACGAACCATGATGCGTGCGCGGGCGTTTCGGACATTCTGCTGCGGCGTGCTGCTGGTTGCGTGGTTCTCCTGGGGCGCGAAGGGCGCCGAGTTCGCCGGCGGGACGGGCGAGGCGGGCGATCCGTATCGCATCGCCACCGCCGAGCAGCTTGTCTCGATCGCCGACGACGCCGACCTGCTGAGCAAGCACTTCCTGCTCGTCGAGGATCTGGACCTCGATCCGAACCTGCCCGGCGGTTTCGGCCCGCCGGGATTCAGTGGAGCAGTGATCGCGCACGATGGGACCCCGAACGCCTCGCCCCATCCCGCCTTTGTCGGACGCTTCTATGGCGATGGTCACACGATCCGAAATCTGACAATCCGCACCGGGACGGGCCAGTACCTGGGTTTGTTCGGCGCGGTCGGAGAGGGTGGACGCGTCTACGACCTTCATGTCGAGAACGTCTCGATCGAAGGGCCCGGACGCGCCGGCGCCCTGGCAGGCTCTAACAGGGGATCGCTTGTCAACTGTCACGCGACCGGCACGATTCGGTGTCCCGAGGAAAGCAACTGGGTCGGCGGCCTGGTCGGGGTCAACGAAGGGGGCATCGGCGGTTGCAGTGCGGCGGTGACGGTGACAGCGGGCGGCCGGTGTTTCCTGCTCGGCGGACTGGCGGGTCTGCATCGCGGCCGCATCGCCAATTGCGGGGCGACCGGCGACATAGTTGTCGGACGCAATAGCTTTGACGTCGGCGGCCTGGTGGGCGGATGTCTCGGCGGGGCCGTCGAGAACAGCCATGCGACCGGTTCCGTCATGGCTTCGGACGGGTGCTGGAGCCTCGGCGGGTTTGTCGGCAGCGCCGATTCGAATGCTTCGATTGTCTTCTGCTATGCCAGCGGCGGTGTGACGGCAGGCGCGGGCTGCCGCGATATGGGAGGATTCGTCGGGCGTCTCCAATGCGAGGCCAGCGACTGCTACGCAACCGGCGATGTCACCACTTTCAATGGCAGCCACAGCTTAGGTGGCCTGGCCGGCTCGCTGACCGGTGGGCTGGTTGTTGACAGCTATGCGATGGGCGCTGTCACGGGCGGCTCGGGCAGCCGCTCGCTCGGCGGGCTGATCGGGCGGGTCGGCACAGCCGGCGATGTCACGAACTGCTACGCGACCGGTCGTCTCCTGCGGAACGGCGCCGCTCACGACCGCGGAGGGCTGATCGGGACTATCGAGAGTGGCCGGCGTGTGCGCGTCACACGTTGTTTCTGGGACCGGCAGGAGAGCGGTGCTTCGCAGAGCGCCGCCGGAGTCGGCTTGACCACGGCGCAGATGCAGGACGTGGAGACCTTCCGAACGGCGCGATGGGATCTGGCAGGTGTGCGGTCGGACGGCACCGCCGACACGTGGCGGATGGCCGGCGAGGGCGGATATCCCCAACTGGCCGCCTTCGGCGATCCGAATGATCTGCACGCGCTCGAGGGTGCCGGCACTTCATACGAGCCCTACGAGATCGGCACCGTAGAGGACCTCGGCGCTGTCGGGCGGTATAGCCGCTACGCCTGGTACAAGCTCGTCGCCGATATCGACATGGCGGGGATCACTTGGGCACGCCCGCCGATTCCTGTCCTGCGGGGATACTTCAACGGCAACGGGCATCGCATCGCGAACCTGACGGTTGAGGGCGAAACGGCCGGCGACCTGGGTTTGTTCGGACGCATCGAGAACGACGCGTGGGTCTACGATCTTGGTCTGGATAATGTGTCGGTTGTCGCCGAGGGCGATGTCACCAGCGTCGGCGGACTGGCGGGCACCAACGCCGGGATGATCATTGCTTGCTACGTGACGGGGTCCGTCGCGGCCGGTCCGGGCACCCTTGCGGCAGGCGGCATCGCCGGCTCGGATCGCGAGGGCGTCGTCGCCGACAGCTACGCGACCGCCGTCGTCTCCTGCCAGGCAGAGGATATTCGCATCGGCGGGCTGGTGGGCTTGAACTACGCCGGCATCGTCTCCGGGTGCTATGCGGCAGGCCATGTGACCGGCGCCAAAGGCAGTCGATACGCCGGACCGCTCGTGGGCAGGGACATGCAGTTCTCACTGACAGCCGACAGCTACTTCCCGTCTGCCGGCGGTCCCGGCGCGCCGGGAGGCAACGGCCTTGGCACGCCCCTGACCGACGAGCAGATGAAGCAGCAGGCCAGCTTCGTCGACTGGGACTTCGCTAAGACCTGGACGATTTGCGAAGGCCAAACCTATCCCCGCCTGCTCTGGGAGCAGTTTCCCTGCGACCCCTGACCTCGACCGAGCGGCAGCCGTAGAGTGTCCCGATCGTGATGCGCATCCAGACGGGCCAGTCCGTGCGTCTACGATGGCGTGGCGTCTGTGCGAATTGGTTGACAAGGGTGGTGATCGTTGGTAGCTTCAATGGCGCGGACGCCGGGTGAGAAAGGTGCGGTGCCTCCGGCGGCAAGAGCCAGTGCGGCAGTCGAACAACCATCGACCAGAGCGAGAGAAAGGCAGGGCAGGTCATGGACGAAACGCTCGTCTCCTCCAAACGCGGCATTTTCCTTCTCTCGATCGTCTACGGCGGTGTGTGCCTTCTGGCGGCGTGTTGTGGCGTGCTTTTGTCCTTCGCGGCCCAGCCGGGCGGCATCGGCCATTCGAACGCGTTCGTGGCGCCGCTGATGGGGCCCTGGAGCCAGACGCTGCCGCCCAATCCGCATCCTGTGAGCGTGTGGTCGCCTCAGTACGCCTTGTTTGCCCGATGCCTGACGGTGATCCTGGCGTTTGCCCTGGCCGGCTCGTACCTGGGCGTCAGTCGCTGGCTGCGGTGCACCGCGATCGCGCTGACGGTCCCGTCGCTGGTGATCTGGGTGCTGGCGGGCCTGATGAAAGTCGTTTTGGAACTGCATTGACACCTCGACGTGTCAGGGGAGAGATTGCCATGCGATCGCGTATCAGTTCGTATAGTGTCGCCATGTCAGAAGCCGGCGTCGTGTTTGTACTCAGCCTCTTGCTCGTCGCCGCCACATCGGGCCAGGAGGTACAACGCGGGACAGGCACGATCAAGGGCACGGTTGTGGACGCAACGCCGGACTGCTCGCCGGAGAAATGCGAGAAGCTCGCCAACTGCAAATCGCAGGAGGAGGCCACGCAGGTCCTCCGCGAGGTTCTCGGAGGGCAGCCGGCGTCAGGCGCGACGGTCACGGTCGCAAGCCGGGAAACCAAGCGAACCACCGTGACCGATCCCCACGGTCGGTACGCGTTCACAGGCTTGCCGACCGGACCCTACACCATCTACGCCGTGATGATCGACTCTGAAGGCAAACCGAGGTGGTCGGCGCCGAGGGCGACGCAGTGCGACAAGACGGTTCCTCTGGTTCTGCACGGGGAGTTCATCACGGTTTCCGGCCGGATCGTCGATCCGAACGGCCGGCCTATTGTCGGAGCGAAGGTGACCGGAACGCTCGTCCCGATGTCCGAGGTGGGAGTCCCCGAAACGAGAGGAGCCGTCTCCGGCGCCAACGGCTTCTACGTGTTGACGGGATTCGAGCCGGTGAATCTCTACCGCGTTGCCGGCTACCTCAATGGGGGCAGTCTCGACGCCCCCGGCGCCCTGCAGACCCAGGTCGAAATCCGCGTTCAGGCCGAAGGCTTCCGCCAGGACCCAGCGAATGTGCCGCGCGTCCCGCTCATAGCCGAGACACAACTGGTGCCGGGCCTGCGCCTCTGGAAGGCCCTCGCCCAACATGCCGCGACGATGGGCGACGCCGAACGTTGGAACGAGCCCCAGGAGTGTCCGCTGCCCGCCAGCCGGGGAAATACGATCACCGGAATCGACATCGTCTTGAACCTTTGAGTCGAGGCATCCCCTACCCTCTGCCGATAAGCTGTTCGCGAAGACTCCAGAGAATGGCCTGTAGGTCCTGTCGGTCGTACGGGTCCTATGCCCTTACGGGCAGACTGCGAACCGCTACGGCACGACCGGGGCGGTGTTCTCGGGGCCTGTGATTCCAGGCGGCAATTCGAGAATGTAGATGTTGCGAAAGTGGATCTCAGCGCCCTCGGACTCCAGGCAGAGATAGCCCTTCCTGACGGAAGAATTTCGGATGCTGTTGACGAACCTGCCGTTGACCGCCAGCTTGACTGTGCCATCGACGCAGACAACGTCGTAGACGTTCCACTCGCCCTTGCCCTTGCAGCGGTTTTCGAGGGACTTGCTCCGGCTGCCGCGCGGGTTGTCGGGCGTGGCTTCCAGCCCGCCGGCGCCGAACAGCTCGCCGTGGACGTAGGCGATGGGCGGCAGTGAGCCGTCCGGTCGCTTGTGCTGGTTAACCCAGTCAAGCTCGAGCATCTGGACTTCCATGCCCTTGGGAAGCTGCTGGCCTTCGGGGACGGTTCCCTCGCTCCAGACGAAGACGCCGGAGTTGCCGCCCGCCTCCATATGACGCCATTCAATGTGCAGGAGGAAGTTCTCGTACTGCCGGTCGCTGCGCATCACGCCGATGGGATGCCCGCTACAGACGATCATGCCGTCGCGAACGCTCCAGGTGTCCGGAGCGGTGTTGACGTTGACCCAGCCCGTCAGGTCGGTGCCGTTGAACAGCGGCCGAAACTGCGGCAGTTCCACGCCCTCGGCCCAGGCCACCGATTGCGTCATCGCCACTACGCACAGCAGAATCTTCACTTGCTTCTTCATGGTTCGGTCTCCATCGGTGTTTGCGGTTCTTGTTACTCCTGTTTGGTGCAGGCTGGAAGGACTCATGGCCCGATCCGGCGTTCCATCATTGTGCGGATGCCCGCCAGGGGCAGGGCCGCGCTGGCCAAGTAGTTTGGAAGCTGGCGCCTTTGGCCGAGAATCCACTCGCAGGCGCCGCCGGACTGGAAGTCGCGGACCAGATCGATCACAGTCCGGTCGGCCAGGGCCGGATCGGCCAGATCGAGCGTGTAGACGAACCATCCGGCGGGCGTCGCCCAGTAGGCGCCGTTCTGGTACGTGTCGCGATCGCAGACCGCCTTCTCCCAGTAGACGCCGCCGGGCAGGTGGCGAATCTGGCCAGCTTGGACGATCTCGTTGTAGTGATCGCGGAAGTACCGCGCGACGGTCTGCGACTGCTCGGCGTCGGCGACGCGGAGATATACTGCAAAGGCCGAACCCCAGATGTCGTGCTCGCGGCAGCACACCGTCGCAGCGCGGAACAGGCCGACCTGTTCATCCCAGAAGACCCGGCGGACGCTCTGTGTCACGCGCTCGCCTTCCGCGCTCCAGCGTTTGGCGTCGGCATCGCGTCCGGCGGCTTCCAGCAGGTCGGAAAGCTGACGGCACGCTTGGACGTACAGCAGCGAGCAGAACAACATGTCTCCCTGTTTGCGAATCGTGTCGGTGAAGCCGTAAGGGCATCGCTCCTGCGGCTCGCCCGGGACGATGTGGACGAGGCCCGTGTCGGGAAGGCGCGGGACCGCGTTCATTGTCTTGACGAGCGGCTCGAGGATCTCTGCGAGGAGCTGCGCATCCTTGGTCTTTCGGTAGGTGTGCCAAGCGACGGCGACGGTGAATTGCGACCCGTCCGCCACGGGATGAACGCCCATGGAACCGAAGCCGGGCTTGTAGATCGGTGTGCCGTCGAACTTGATGCAGTCGACGCCGGCGCCGTCGGCGTCCAGGCTGCGCACGAAGAGCCGGCAGGCGTCGGTCAGCTCCTTGTCGGAATAGGAATCGACGGACCCTTCCAGGGTGTACTCATAGTCGCGCAGCCAGAACGCCTCGTAGCCGATCCCCACCTGAGGCGGGAACGCCGCCGTGCCGTCGGCCATCGTGCGCATCGAGGCGCGGATGACACGATGCGCCTCCGTTTCAAGCCACTGGACCGCTTCGGACAGGGAAGCAGACGCACGGGCTTGACCCGCTGTCGCTTCCGTCTTAGCGATCAGGATCACGATCAAGATCAACAGAAGAACCACGCAACGTCGGAGCATCGAACGGCCTCTCATTTCCGCCATCGGCTACTGCAATCTCTCGTAGGGCCACATCGCAATGCCCCCGTCCAGGACGCGGACGTCGTTGAAGCCGGAGGCGCGGAGGATCAGGGCCGCTTCGTATCCGCGCAGCGAGATCTGGCCGAACGTCACGATGGGTTTGCCCCTGGGAATCTCCTCGATCCGTCCGCGCAGCGTAGCCAGCGGGATCAGCGTCGCGCCGGGCAGGCGCACCTGGTCGTACTCGCCGGGCGTGCGCACGTCGAGGAAGACGAAATCCTTCTTGTCCTGGAGCATCTGGTGGACCTCTGCCGCCGAGACGCCGACCATGTGACCGTCCAGCTTGTTCCTGGCGACGTTGGCGGCGGTGATCAGGTTGTCCATCGCCGGCGAGTAAGGTGGAGCGTAGCCCAGGTCGAGGCCCGCCACCTGATCGACCGTCATTCCGGCGGCGATGGCGGTGGCGGCAATGTCGATCCGCTTGTCCCCTGCGCCCGGTCCAACGGCCTGAGCGCCGAGAAGCCGCCGCGTGTCGTGGTCGACCACGAGCTTGAGCAGGAGCATGCGGGCGGTGGGCAGATAGTTGGCCCGATCCGGCGCCGGCGCCATCGCAACAGTCACGGTGTACCCCAGCTCTTTGGCGGCCCGTTCCGTCAGGCCGGTGCGGGCGACGCAGTAGTCGAACACCTTGCAGACGGTACTGCCCAGGATGCCAGGAAACGAGTCCTCGCCTCCGCAGAGGTTGACCGCGGCGACGCGTCCCTGTTTGTTGGCGGTGGACCCCAGCGGGACATAGGCCGGACGGCCGGTGAGGATGTCGGTGGATTCGACGCAGTCGCCGGCCGCGTAGATGTCCGGATCGGACGTCCGCATGTGCTCGTCGACCTTGATCCCGCCCGTTTCGCCGATCTCCAGTCCAGCGGCTCGCGCCAGCGCGGTGTTCGGACGGACCCCGATGCCCATGATGACCAGATCGGCCGGCAGCACCCCGCGATCCGTCACGACGCGATGCACCTTGCCGTCGCCTTCAAACGACAGGACCTTCGTGTTCGTGAGCACTTTGACGCCCCTGGATTCGAGGTGCAGCTCGACGAGCCGCGCCATTTCCGCGTCCAGGATGCCCAGCGTCTGCGGCTGCATCTCGACGATGGTCACGCGGCATCCGCTGCGGGCCAGCGCCTCGGTCGTCTCCATGCCGATCAGGCCGCCGCCGACGATCACCACGTCGCGGGCCCGGTCACCCGAGAGGACCGCCTTGATCCCTTCGGCGTCCTGCACGCCGTGGAGACAGAAGATGTTGTCGAGGTCGTGTCCGGGGATCGACGGCCGAATGGGCGAAGCGCCCGTGGCGAGCACGAGCTTGTCGTACTCCAGGTACGATTCCCGTTGACCGCCGAGTTCCTTGATGCGGACTCTCTTGGCGGCGCGGTCGATTTCAGTAGCCTCGGTCCGGCTGAGGATGCGCACGTTCTTGACCTTCTGAAAGAACACGGCGTCGCGCAGCGCCCCCATCGGCGTGCTCATCAGTTCCGCATGATTCTTGACCTGCCCCGAGATGTAATAGGGCAGGCCGCAGCCGGCGTACGACAGGAACTGGCCTTTCTCGACCACGGTGACGTTGGCGTGCGGGATCAGCCGGATCACTTTGGCCGCGACTTTGGGACCGGCCGCCACGCCGCCGACGATGACCACCTTCACGCCGTCGGACCTCTCGGCTTCCTTGCCGCTCTCGATCTCACTCGGCGTCGCCATCGGAAGCTGGATGTCGATCCGAGCGCCGCCGAGATCGGCCTTTCCCGCCTGGACTGTCCCCCCGAGTTCCTCCACGACCGCCTTGACGAACGACAGCCCCAGCCCGGTTCCTCCGCGAGTGGAGCTTCTCGCGGCGGTGGTGCGGCAGAATGGTTCGAAAACCTTCTCTCGCATGCCTTCCGGGATGCCTACGCCCGAATCGGCTACGCAAAGGTGCACGAGGCGCGCCGATGCCTCGGTCGTCAGTGTCAGACGGATGTGGCCGTGCGACGGCGTGTACTTGAAGGCATTGTCGATCAGGGCGTCGAGCACCTCGGCCAGGGCCGGCTCTGTGCCGCGCACGTACACCGACTCGTCGTCCGTCTCCACCACGAAGGTCAGGGCGTACTCGATTGCCCTTTCCTCGTAGCGCGTCCGGGCGCTGTGGATGATGCCGGCGACATCCACGACGCTGCCGATCTCCTCCCGTCGACTCAGCGCCGAAACGATTGCGAGCATCCGACGTACGGTGGCGACACCTTCCTCGCACCGCAGATTCGCGCGGGCGATGAGGTCCTTCTGTTTCGGCGTCAGCGGTCCGGCCACCTCCGTGGCCAGCACGTCCAGCAGGGTGCTGATCGTGCTGATCGGGCTCTTGAGCTGGTGCGCAATCAGCGAGGCGAATTGCAGGATCTCCGACTGATCGGGTTTATGGTCGGTCTCTTCGGTCATCGTTTCCCTTTGTCCGTATGATACCGTTCGTCACACTCGGCGCGTTCATTCTACAAGGTGACTCTGCGTCCGATCAAGTCATGCCGTTGCCATGCAGAAACGGCGCGTGCTGAGGCCACGGATCGCTCAGTAAGGTCCCTTCTGGCCGGGCATGGCACAGGCGTAGAGCCCATTCGGTCCCGGTAGGATGGGAGGGGCCGCGTCCCAACTGTAGCGGTCCGGGCCGAGGTCTGTCTCGGACTTCATGGCGTCTTCCCAGGTGACGATGTGGCCCGAGTAGGTGGCCATGCGGCCGAGGATCGCGGTCATCGTGCTGCTGACGCCGTAGTCGCCCTCGTTGTAGGGTTTGCCCGCGTCGAGTGCCGTAAAGAGATGGTCATGCTCGGCCTGGTGGCCCGCGACGCCCGGATCGAAGCGAACGGGTTTCTCGCCTTGCACCGTCAGCGTGCCGCTGCCGAGATCGGCCTGGCCCTTCGTGCCGTGGGCGATGCCGCCGAAGCTGCTCCAGCAGTTGGGGATGTGCCGGCAGAACAGGAACATTTTCGTTCCGTCGCGGTAGGTGTATTCGACCGCGTGGTGATCGTAGATTTCACCGTAGTCGGGCCCGATGCGCACTTGCCGTCCGCCCATGCCCTGGGCGTCGATGGGGTGGTCGCCCTTGGCCCAGTTGACCAGGTCGAGGGCATGGACGGTCTGCTCGACGATCAGGTCGCCGCAGAGCCAGTTGTAGTAGTACCAGTTGCGCATCTGGTATTGCATCTCGCTTTCTCCGCTTTGCCGCCGATGGACCCACACGCCGGCGTTGTTGCCGTAGGCGCGCAGAAACATGATCTGCCCGATGGCGCCGTCGTGGACGCGGCCGATCACTTCGCGTGCGTTGTTCTGGTGGCGGATGTTCAGACCGACCGCTACCGCCAGGCCTCTGGCCTTCGCCCGCTCGTTGGCGGCGGCCACCTTGCGAATGCCGGGCACGTCCACCGCTACGGGTTTTTCCATGAACACGTGTTTGCCGGCGGTGACCGCCGCGTCGAACTGCTGCGGTCGAAAGCCCGGCGGCGTCGCCAGGATCACTAGGTCCACATCCGTATCCATCACGCGCGCGTAAGCATCCATGCCGACGAAGCGGCGCTCGGCCGGCACGTCCACGCGGTCCGGATGCTCCTTCGAGACGCCTTGAAGGCTTCCGCCGAGCCGGTCTTCGAAGGCGTCGGCCATGGAGGTGAGCCTGGCGCGCGGGCAGGCGTTGAGCGCCTGGACTGCGGCGCCGGTGCCGCGCCCGCCGCATCCGATCAGGCCGATCCGCATGGCCCCCGTCCCGCCGGCGTACGCTCGGGCCTGCAATGCCCCGGCCAGCGCGGTCACCGATGCAGCGGTTATCGAGCTGCGGAGGAACTGCCGGCGCGAAATCTTGCCTGCTCGTGGTCTGTTTTGCGTCTCCATCGGCTCTCCTTTCCCTTGTCGGTTGGGTGGCAGCCTTGTAGGGGCGAATCATCATTCGCCCCTGTGTAAGGCTAGCAACTGCCAGTATACCGGATCGGAACCGAGGACCAAAGACGCAACTGAGCCGGTCCGATCAAAAACGGATGGCCAACTGGATTCCGGCTCCAGCCTCGACGGGAAAAGTCGTCAGGCTGGTCCGTTCGGGGTCGGGAAGGTTCAGAAAAGCATCGTGGATGAAGGCGGTCACGAAGTGTCCGAGTGCGGCTCCGAACAGGATGTCCGAAGGATAATGCTTGCGTCCTTCGACGCGGGCCCACGCGACGCCGCCGGCGAGGACGACGTTGCCGGTCTGTAGCACCGGTCGAACGCCTGTCGGCAGGTCGATGGAATCCAGATTCCGGTTCGAGAGCGTGGCGTAGGCAAAGGCCGAGGAGCTGTGGCCTGAGGGGAAGCTGTTGTCGTTCTCCTGATTCGGACGGTCCCGGCTGATTGCGCTCTTCATCGCCCCGGTCAGAGTCTGCGTCAGCCCGATCGCGCCGCCCTCGACGGCCAATCCCTTCAGCTTGGCGTATGCCCACGGTCCGGCCTCGTCGCCGCTGGGGGTGGCCAGAGCCGTTGCCAGCACCTCCACGGACAGGATGGTCTTGAGATCGTTGCTGGCTTCACGGGCGTCTTCTTCCGAGCCGAAGATGGGGGTGTGCTTAGTCGCCCAGTCAGAGGTTCTCTCATCGAAATCGTCGATGGCGAATACCGCCGCACCCGCCAGCGGGATGAGCGTGTGGGGATTGAGGAAGGCGTCTTTGGCCGCCTTCGCGATCCGGTTCGAGTCGAAGCAGGTGAAGGCGTCCTGGCCCCACCCGCTGCCGTCCGGCAACGTGCCACAGCCCGCGCTCCCCAGGACGAGGCCAAATAAGATGATCCGCACTTTGCTCATGGTTCCATCCTCCATCGTGCTCGCCGGGCGGATGGTGCTGTCGATTCGATGCGCAGGACTGTGGAGCGGCGCAGGGACGGGATGGTGACGTCGCCGTCCCGAATGATTGCCGTCGATGACGTGTCCGTCCAGGGATCGTAGAGTTGCACGCTCGCTCCGGCGGGAATCCTCACGCTCGACAGATCGATCCTGACGTCGGTCAGCGTCTCAGGTTTGCGGCCCTCGATCAGCTCGGTCCGCCAGTCGTTCTGCGCATCGCGGCACCAGGCGAGAAACGTGTTGCGGCCGGCGAGGGCGTAGATACGCAGTCGCTCGTGCGGGATCGTGACCGGCTCGAACGCCTCGGCGGGCGGGTCGATTCTTTCGATGGCTCTGGCGAACCGCGCGAAGTGATGCCACAGGTTCGGCTCCTCGATGGCCTGCCGCCACCACCACACGTGGCCGGGACCGGCGGCGCCGTTGAAGAACGGCGCAAACAGCATATCGTGGAGGAGCGTGCCCTCAGGGTCCTTGGCGTAGAGCTCCGAGCAGCCGGTGTGACGCGGCTTGACCGCGCCGGTCTCGGTCAGGATGATGGGCTTGCCCGCGTCGAACGCGATCAGCTCGCGCACCGCCTGGGCCGCCAGCGCATCGACCGGGCCATGGCAGATCTCCCAGCCGGCGCCTTCGTCGAGGTAGCGATGGACCTGGGCGACGTCGTTGTCTTCGAGCAGGCACAGCGTGCGATAGCTGTCGCGCCCTTGCTCCCGGTCGTAGCTGCCGAGGCTCTGGATCGCCAGGTTTCGCGGGAATCGCTTGTGCAGTTCGGGCAGCATTGCCTTGGTCCAATCGAGCCACTCGGAATCGCGCACGGCGTTCATCTCGTTCCACAGTTCCCACGCGAAGACCGCCGGCTCGTCGCCATAGCGATCCGCATACCAGTCGAGTTTGGCCTTGAAATGGTCGCGGCCCCGATCGGACGAGAGGTATTCGTGCATGCTCTCGTAGAGACCACCGTTGGCTCGGTGGTAGATCAGGTTGTCGGACCAGCGGTTCCGCTCAGCGCGGATGTCGCGGAAGTACTCCAGGCACATCTTGACGCGAATGCCGTGCTTTCTTGCCAGGGTAAGGAAGCGGTCGATGACCTCGGCGCGAGCCGGATCGAATTGCAGAGGCTTGGCGTGCTCGGCGTTCCAGCCATCGTGTCCCAGCCAGACGCGAACGTAGTTGATGCGGTTGGCCGCCATGATCGCAAAGAGCCGGTCGAACTCGTCCTCTCGCGGCGGCCCGACCAGATTGAACCCGATGGGGACATAGGGGCTGCCGTTGGACAGCTCGAAATACCGGTTGTCGCGCGGACTGACTACGACGAACGAGGTCAGGTCGTTCTGCGCGGTCGCTGCGTGTAAGGGCGAATCATGATTCGCCCCTACGAATAGGACACCAATGGCAATCAAGAGAATCGATTGTATTCTGTTCATCGCTCAGTACTCGATGGCCATTACGCTGGCGATAGCGTCGGGCGCCTGGCTCGGGGCCTGGATCGTCACACCGTCGGAGTTCGTCTGAGTCTTGAGGGCGGCCCGGCCCGTATCGGCCAGCAGGTACGCCCTCGTCACACGCTGCCCCTTAAGCGGGACGATCAGCTTGCCGTCGGCGGGCCAGTCGAAGACGTGGGCGTAGAGCTTGCCCGGCTTCTTCGTGTACCGGCCCCAGGCGGGCTGCTCGAAGGGGCTGCCGGTCGTCTCGTAGATCGCCTCGCCGTTGACGGCCATCCACTTGCCGATGGCGCGCATCGAGTCGATGCTCTGCTGGGGGATCGAGCCGTCGCCTCTGGGCCCAATGTTGAGCAGGTAGTTGCCGCCCTTGGAGACGATGTCGACGAGATTGCGGATCAGGGTCTCGTTGGACTTCCAGGCGTCGTCGTGGTCGGAGTAGCCCCACGTGGTGTTCATCGTCATGCACACTTCCCAGTCGACGCCGGGGATGCCGGTCGAGGGAATGGTCTGTTCCGGCGTGGTGAAGTCGCCGTGCTCCGGTTTCCACTTTCGCAGCCGGTCCGAAGAGTCGTCCTTCTCGATATCCGGGATGTGATAGAGGCGGTTGTTCGATATGATCGCCGGCTGCAACTGCCGGGCCATCGCCATCAGCTCGTCCGACCGCCAGAAGGGGCCCTCGTTGCCTTCCTTGGAGTAATCCCACCAGATGACGTCGAGCGTGCCGTAGTTGCTGAACAGCTCGCGGGCCTGATGATGGAGGTAGTCCAGATAGATGTCGTGGTTGCGCGGACCGTTGGGGGAGGGCCGGCCTCGAAGCGGGTGCGGCAACTGGCTGGCCTTGTCGTAGTCGTACTGCGGGTGGTGCCAGTCGATGACGGAGTGATAGTAGCCGACTTTGAGCCCCTCGGCGCGGATCGCGTCAGTGATCTCCTTGCACAGGTCCCGTCCGACCAGGTCGCGGGCATCGTAGGTGGTGTACTGCGAGTCGAACAGACAGAATCCATCGTGGTGTTTGCTGGTGACGACCACGTAGCGGCAGCCCGCCTCCTTGGCGAGCTTGGCCCATTCGGTGGCGAAACCCTCGGCCGGACGGAACTTGGGAACCGCCTGGTGGGCGTATTCCCACGTGTCGGCGCGAACCCGCTGCTGGAGCCACTCCATCCCGCCGCGCGTACCGACAGGCTTGTCGTTCCACGTTCCGGCCAGGCCGGAATACAGGCCCCAATGCACAAACATGCCGAATCGCGCCTGTCGCCACCACGCCATCCGGGCGTCCCGCTGTTCCTGGGTCTCGGCATACGCAGTCGGAACGAAAAACGAGCCGGCCAGTGCCATTGCCAGCGCGATCGTCACGGTTGTTCGCAGGGGGGATGTTCTTCGTCTCATGGTGCTCTCCTTTGTCTCTCTGCTTCAAACGGACAGGCGTATCCGCGACGAAAACCAGAGCGTCGCATCACGATGCCATTGTCCTGACGCCCACGGCAGAGGGCAAGGGAAATTCACTCCGACCCTGATGGTCAATCCTCTGATGAATGGGGGCTATCTTCTCCGGGCCCCATGGATCGCGGTGTCATGACTCGGCTTTGCGTTGCGCCCGGCAACGTGGTAGACTAACGTCATGATTGCGTTGCCGGAGTGGGAGTCGGACTTTGTCAGGCGATCTCGACGCTGCACGCGGAGGCGCAACGCGTATGCGGCTGTACGCTTCCTTGCGGTACTCGTGGTCCCGTGGACCCTTGCGCTAGCGTCGTCCTGGGGTCTTGGAGTTGTGGGCCGTTCGTTTCTGGCGATCGTGTCGTTCTTCGGTGTGGTTGTGATCCTGTTCGTCGCAGAGCAGGTTGCCTGGGCTGTCAAGCGTCGTCAGAAGAGACGTGCGATATCTGCTCTGCTTTGTACCGTGCCGGAGTTGGTGCTGCTGTGCGGGCTGTGCGTCTACTGGTGGCTGCTCTTTCCGGGCCATATCGCCCTGGCCATAGGTGCGTGGTGGGCATTTGGTCTCCTTCTGGGGCTGTGGCGATACGTTTGGCGCAGGTGGGCCTTGGCAGAGGGCATTGTCCAGACGAAAGACTACCGGCTCTTTGGTCGGAGAGCCGGACGCTCCGTGAAGCGGGTCAAGCACGATAGGGCTTCGCTGTATGTGCTTCCGCAGGATTCCGCCTTCCGTCCCGGTACTGTCATGGTGCTGACGGCCGACGAACCTGAGATCTACGTCAGTGACGACGCGAGGTTGCGTCTGGATGCGGACCAACTCCGAGTGATTATTGCCCATGAACTGGGACACTCGTGGTCTCTGCACCACGTAGGCTACACACTGGAGGAATGGACGCGGAAGATGTTCCTTGTCCCTTTCCTGGGATGGCTGGCTTCGGTGGCGCTTGCGGCCGCACCTGCCAGGATGGAACCGATTCTTGTGTTCGTGTTCCTGACCGCGATGACGCTGATCTGGACGGTCAATGGTTGGGCGGCGAATCTGCTCAATCGGCCGATAGAGTTGGGGGCCGATCTCTACGCGGTGGAGATGACTCGAACGCCCGAGGCGTTTGTGGAAGGCATGAGACGCCTGGCGGAGGCCGAACCATACAACGTGTTTCCGAATCTGTTCGACACGCTGGGCTTCTGCTCCCATCTCTGCGTAGTCAAACGACTCGAGCATCTGGCGGCCGCGCTGGAGAATGCGAGCGACGAGCCCGGCGCAAGAAGACTGTGACAGAGGGGCAGATAGCTGATCATTTCCGTGTCCAAGCGTGCGCCGTCACTCTGGCCATTCGACTAACCGGACCGGGCCGAGGAGGCCGGAGGGGAGCAGGGGGGTGTCCTTCCAGGGGACTTGCCAGGTCAGGGACTTGTCGATGTTGGTTCGGCAGAACTTCGGGCCGTCGGGGGATTGCGCATCACCGACGAGTCGGTTCGACCACGTGTTGGCGACCTCGACGACGACCTCGTTCGTGCCTGTCTTGACGGCACCTGTGATATCGATCTGGAAGGGGGGCTTCCACAGGATGCCCTGGCTTTGCCCGTTGACGTAGACCTCAGCTACGAATCGCACTTGGCCGAGATCGAGAACGATCCGCTTGTCCGGCCCGATCTGGTCGGCGCGAACGTCGAACGTGTTGTGATAGGATGCGATTCCCGAGAAATACTTCACGCCTTCGTCATCGACGTCCGTCCATGAAACGAGCTTGGGGAAGGTCTTCGAGGCCGGCGCGCCCCAGCCCGGCGCGAAGCGGACTCCCCAGGGGCCGGCGATTTCATGTCCGGTTTCCAATAGAGGCGGTTTCTCCACTGTTGGCAGAGTCTCGGCGGTTTCGCGGAACACGACGAATACGCTACCGTGAGGGGCCAGCTCGAAGCGGATGAACGTCTTGCCATCTTCCACCGTGTACTCGCATGTCCGGATCTCACCCGTGTCGGGCATCCACAACTGTGGCACCCGATTCGTCACGCGGAAGAGGCCATATGCCAGCGGCAGGGATAGTCCGGTTGTGTTGCTCACGAAGTAGATGTCGGCCTCCGGCAGGCGCCGGTGGACGTAGTCGAGCTGTCTCGGATGATGGTTATGCACGGATGCGCCGATGAAATCCGGGCCGATCCCGCGTTCTTCGAGGATGTCACGCAGGGGCTTGCCCCAAATGATCCTGCCTTGGCCGTAGGTGTGCTCCTTGATGGTCCCGCCATCGCAGGGGCCCCAGAGGCGGTCGGCGATCTGCCGGACTTCGGCGTCCCGGCGGATGTGGTCGGCCAGGCCGTTGGAGCGCGTCGGTTTGCGACCGACGACAGTGGCGCCGTCTTCGACCATCTGCTCGAGCTTCTTTAGGACATCCAGGTCGATGTCATCGCGTTCGGGCAGGACGAGCAATTCGTAACTCATTCCGTCGGGCAATGTGAGGCGGCCATCCTTGACGCTCATCCGGGTGAGGATGACCTCGGCGTTGGTGACGTCGTAGTCGTAGCCGAAACCCAGGGACGGATCGATTTGCTTGGGAGGCACGAAGTTGTAGCCCTGGTCGCCGTAATAGTAACACACGTCGGCGACGAACAAGCCCTGCTGGAGCAGATAGGAGCACCGCGAGAGGTAGTCGATCCAGGGCTTGGCCTTGGGCCACCACGCGATGCTCGGGCTGATGTGGGTTCCGGCGTGATAGACCCAGCCGGGCCGGTCGGTCGCCGAGGGATTGTGCGCCGCCGTGTGGAACGTGAAGTGGTTCGCGCCGTCGCAGAAGGCACGGTCGGCGATGGGCTTGAGTTCGAAGGGGCCATCCTGCCAGTGCCGCCAGCTCGTGAACGCCTCCATATCGACTTGGCTCTTGCCGTAGATGTGGGCGGCGCAGGCGGTCTCTTTGACGACCCAGACATTGTGCTCCTTCCAGAACTCGCCTCGCGGGATGTCGAGCGCCCCGAGCGCCTTCAGTGCATCGACGGGCACCTGGTGGAGGGGCGGGCCGGGACCGCCCGCTTCGGCGCACAGCAGCAGACCATGCTCGTTTGATAGTTCTGTAGCGGCCTTGTAGAACGCGTCGACCAGCAGATCGCCCAGCGTCTTGCGGTAGTCATATTCGAATCGCTTTGCGGCGTCGTGGTCCTTCAGCGCGCAGCCCGCCAGGACGGGCAGATACCGCGTCATGTCGTAACCGCGACGCTTGGCGAACTGAGACAGGAAATCGGGCGTCCACGTCGAGCCGCTCAGCTCGTAGCTGCATACGTACATCTGCTTGAGCGCCGTGTCTTTGAAGTTGCCCAATTCCTTGTGCAGCTTGTCGAGCAGGTATTGGAAATGGAACTTCGTCGCTTCGGCGCTGAAATGGTCGATGGCCAGGCCGCCGGAGTTGGGGCTCGGCAGTCTCAGCGACAGGCCCGTATTGGCGCAGACGAAACGCATGATGATCCACTCGCCGGCCGGCACGTCCCAATCGAGGCGGCCATTCGCGTCGATACGGTTCGTCACGTCAACGATGTCTTCCGGGTCTTCGATCACCAGCGGCGGCGGGCCGGCGGACGACCAGCTTCCGGCCGCGCCCGACTTGCCACCGTCGTGAATGTTGGCCGCGGTCCAGTTCTGCTCGGTTTCGCTGCCCAGGGCGGAACTGCTGTGCAGCAGACTGGCGGCGGTCTTGCTGCCGTCGGGGTGATAGGCATTGGCGACGTTGACGCCGTCGGCCGAGTAGACCTCGAACTCGCCCAACTGCACCCGGTCGAATTTGGCGTTGTGCCCCGACAGGACGACGAGCCTGACGTAGCGGGCCTCGATTGGCTCGAAGCGGAACGTCTGGGCTTCCGTGTTCGGTTCGAGAGATGCCCGCACGATCTGCCGAAAACGGTTCGGCTCCGCGCTCTCGGCCGATGCATAGACCGCAAAGTCGCTGGCGAACAGGTGCATCGGGCCGTAGCGCTTCTCATCGCCGCTGGGCGTGTTGTACAGAACCACGCGGTCGACGGTATGCGTTCCTGGCGGAGCGAGTTCGAAGACAAATTCGTGTCCCGCCGACCGCTTGGGTGACCGGATCGCCAGCGCCGCCACGTCCTTGACATACGCCGGCTTGCCGTCAGGGCCTCGTGGCGCAGCGGCCGGAAGCGCCGGCAGAGGCAGCGGACTATCGAGGCGCGTCGGGCCTGTCACGGTGATCTGGCAGTGGTAGAGGCCCATGCTGGCGTATTCGGGCGGGACCCACGGCCCGCCGCAGTTCCAACTGCTCGACGTGACCAGACCGACCTCCATGCCGAGCCGCGTCGCTTCGCGGACGGTGTGGCCGATGGCGTGAAGCGATTCCGGGCCCATGAAGGCGGGACCGGCCGGCACGATGCGCCTGGGGTCCTGTGCGCCGATGTCGAAGATGTACACACCGCCAATGCCCTTGGCCTTCATCTCCTCCAGCTCGACTGTCATGCGGTCCTGGTTCGTCAGGCCATTGACCCATGCCCAATAGACCGACGGTCGCGCCGGCAGCGGCGGCTCCCGAAATCCTGCCTGCAAAAGGTTTTCAGTGCCCGCGTGGAGACACCACGCATGCGACAGAATGAGGATCGCAGTCAGGACGTGTGAGAAGCGATACGAAGTCACGGAACCTACCACCACATACACGGGTTCGCGAACTGATTGTAGAACCAGCGATGCTCCATCTCCGCGAACTGACGCCAGGTGACGTGGCCGTCGAGGAAGAGGATGTTGCCGCCGGAGGGCTTGGTGCTGTTCTTGAGGTGGTTGCTCCTGTCGTATACCTGCCAACGCGTCCAGCAGCCTCCCGTAGCCCGGGTGAAGTCGGCAGTCTCCCGATTGGGCCCGTCGCTGGCGGTCACGTCGGTGATCAGCTCCATCGTGGCCGGCGGTATTGGTTTGTCTGAGCCCTTTATCTTTGTGGACGTTGTCGTCCGGACCCACCGCTTCGTCAGACCGTCCGGGTCCATCGGCTGGTTGACTCGCCCACCCTTCGTGTCGATGAGCCAGTAGTAGCCCATGATGCGGTGGTAGTCCTTTCGAGTCGCTTCGGCGGTGGGCTCCGGCGTCAGAGCGCTCTCGGGCGTTCCGAGCGGGAAGTTCTCGCCGTAGCGCCAGAAGAGGATGTTGTCCCGCTGCTTCCAGGATGGGCAGTAGAAGATGTGCCGGTCGAACGCGCCCGTCTTGAGGATGATGTCCGTAGTCCAGTAGGAGACGTCGAACAGCCAGCGGTCGACCTCATTCATGGGCAGCTTGCCGTCGTTGTCGTTGGCGTAGACGAACAGGCCCAGCCCCATGTTCTTTTCGTTCTGGGCGCAGACCATCCGGCGGCCTTGCTCGCGGACGACGCCCAGCGCGGGCATCAGGATGCTCAGCAGCAGCGCAATGATGGAAATGACCACCAGAAGCTCGATCAGCGTGAAGCCCCTCTTTACCCGCTGTGCCCCATAGTTACACGTCATGCGAGTATCCCTCCCTTTTCCCAGGATAACCACATCACAATCGTTGGAGTCGCTTGATCCGGACTCTATCATGCCCGGAGTGAGCGGCAAAGGCAAGGAAAAAACGCCGCAAGTGTGCGGGGGCCGGGGTGCCAGTACGGATCTTCGTGCAAGGCCCCTTTCAGGCGTGTGGAAGGCTGCCACTTGCGTCAGAAGGCGCCCAGCAAGACGGGGGTGGCAACGACGTTGTAGACAGCCGCCCAGGCGTACAGGATGATGACGGCGACGAAGATGTAGATCGCCCAGCGGCGCAGGAAGACCGTCAGCAGGATGACCGCCGCGAATTGGGCGAGCTTGCTGACAACCGGGCCGAGCATGGGACCCAGGGCGAGAGAGAGCAGCCGGATGACCGGGTGACTTTCGGCCTGGGGACCGTCGATCGCCATGAAGAAGACGGTCGAGAGCATGTCTGCCGCCGCCGCCACCGCCAGCAGGAGCAGGAAAGCCCAATACGTCGCCAGATAACCGGGCCAGTTGTCTTGCAGTCGCCTGGCCACATCGCCAATGGATCGCACCTGGATCATGGGCAGATCGAGTCCTCCCGCTGCCTTCAAAGAGTCGGCGTCCATCCACCCGCTTGCGCTTCTGCATCTACAGCGAGATACGAGATGCCAGATACGAGATACGCAGTTCGAGCAACCAGCGACGAAATGCGGCCCGCGCATCTACCCTTCATGCTCGCCCGCTTCTACGCGTCGGGACGCCCCATTCGCTGTCATGATAGGCCTGATAGACAGGGTCGGCGGTGCACCATCCGCAGCGGTTCACGAGCCACCGTTGCCTTGTTTCGCGTCGCCCCGCATCGAGGGCGGAACGAGCGGCCCCAGATCGATTCCCCCCACGCTGAGGGTCCCGAATTCGTACGTGATCGTCCGGCCGTCTTTCGTTACGACTGCGACCTTCGTGTCTTTCGAAGACAGGCGGATCGTGCGGTAGTCCTCACCCAGCACCGGGTCAACGGGGCGTGAAAGGAACTCGCCGTCTCGGAGAAGGTCTTCGTACGTCACCTCGGGGACGCGATGACTCCTGAGGTAGGCGCCGCCCGCCATGACCACTTGCCTGAGATTGGCCTGGATCGCCTTCTCGGGATGCTCGGCCCGGAATCGCTCCCATTCGCTCCGACCAGGCAACATCGACAGCAGGTACGAGAGGCTGAAGGCGATGATCGCGAACGAGACAATCACGATGATGCCGGTCCGGGTACGGATTGTTTTCATGATTGACCCCTCATTCTTCCCATCGCGGGTCCCGAACCACGCGTCTTTCTGGCCATTGGCTCATGCGTCGTCCTTTGCCTGTCATCGCGGCTTCTCGTCGCCGACTACAAGGGCAACAGCATTACCTGCTTGCCTGGATCCAGGGCGGCGAGCCCGCTTCAATACCGCCATTATGGGCGGGTATTCCGGCTAATGCAAGCGAATAAATCTGTATCTGAGGGTAACATCAGACGGGCCCAACCGTCATAACGTGCGCAGAAGGGGGTTTTCGGCCTGGACGGCGGGGCCGGGCCTTGGATTGTGAAGGTGGGATGCAGGCGTGAGCGGAGTGCAAGAGGCCCTGATACAAGTGGAGAACCTCCATCGAGTCTTCGTGACCGACGAAGTGGAGACCCATGCACTGGCCGGGATTCACCTGTCGATCGCGCGGGGCGAGTATGTGGCGATTTCCGGACCGTCCGGCTGCGGCAAGTCGACCCTGATGGCCATTCTGGGCCTGCTCGATACGCCCAGCGAAGGCGATTACTGGCTCGACGGCCGGCCCGTGGCGAGCCTGACGCCTTCTGAGCGGGCCCGCATCCGCAATCGCCGGGTCGGGTTCATCTTCCAGAGCTTCAATCTGATCGGGGATCTTACCGTCCACCAGAACGTCGAACTGCCGTTGCTGTACCGTCGCGTCCCGTCGGCCCAGCGCCGGCAGTGGGTGCAGGAGGCGCTGGATCGCGTGGGCATGTCGCATCGGGCCAAGCACTATCCGGCCCAACTGTCCGGCGGGCAGCAGCAGCGGGTGGCGGCCGCCCGCGCCGTCGTCGGCCGGCCTGCGATCCTCCTGGCCGACGAGCCGACCGGGAACCTCGATTCGAACAGCGGCCGGGCGGTGATGGACATGCTCGCCGAACTGCACCGCGAGGGTACGACGATCTGCATGGTCACGCATGACCCGCGATACGCCGGTTATGCCCAGCGCACCATCCATCTTTTCGATGGACGCATCGTGGACGACGACATGGCCGTCCAGAAACCGCAAGATTCATTGGGAGGGACGGTCGAGAGGCGCGCATGACAACGCTGTGGCAAGATGTCCGATACGGTTTTCGCATGTTGTGCAAGAACCCTGGGTTCACCGCAATCGCTCTGGTCACCCTGGCGATTGGTATTGGGGCCAATACGATCATGTTCAGTTTGGTCAATGCGATGTTGTTTCGTTCCGTGCACGTGCAGGATCCGGATCGCCTGGTGGTGTGCAAAGACGATAACCTCGACCTTGGCTATGAGATGTATACTTATATGCGTGACCATAATCCGGTGTTTAGCGATCTAGTGGCCCTTGATAGGGGCCCTCATGCTGCCACCTTGGTATGGGGCGATGTTAGCAAGCGCGCTCACGTGATGTATGTTTCGTCCAATTATTTCTCTGCTTTGGGTGTGGCCCCGGCTCGGGGAAGGTACTTTTTGCCTGAGGAGGAACGCCTGGACGCTGAGTTGGTTGCCGTGCTCAGTCATCGTCTCTGGCAATGCCAGGGCGCAGATCCCGAGATCGTCGGTCAGCGGGTGTCCCTCAATGGCATGCCGGCACAGGTTGTTGGGGTCGCCCCTGAGGGCTTTACCGGTGCAACACTCGTTGGTCCTGAGCTCTGGCTGCCCTTGGGAAGTGGAATGCGAGTGCAGTATCAACTCCAAGAGTACCCTCTACCGCAGCTCATGGGGCGGCTTCGGCCGGGTCTGAGTATGTCCGGGGCGCAAGCCCAGTTGCAGTCTCTGATTCCTCGTCTCAGGGAGAACTTCCCCAGGTCATGCAACAACCACAGCACCTTGAGTCTCAACTTGTTGCCGAGGACGGTCCACAGCACACAGACCGAGGGCGATAGGGCCTACTTATCCGGGGCCAGTCTGTTCCTGATGGGCGTCTCCGCCGTGATCCTGCTCATCGCCTGCACGAATCTGGCGAATATGATCGTCATTCATGGGATCACGCGTCACCGGGAGATCGCCATCCGCTTGGCCGTTGGAGGAAGTCGCTGGTATGTCGTACGTCAGTTGTTTGTCGAATCTCTGCTGGTGGCACTGCTCGGAGGAGGCTTGGGCATCGTATTGGCGATCTGGTGTATGCGAGTTTTGAATGCGTGGGTAGCAGCCCTTGACCCGGAATTCCCCCTGGAGTTGGCCAGGGTTCTTACGACCGGCCTCGACCTACGCGTTTTGGCAGCCACTTTGGGCATCTGTTTGACTGCGACGGTGCTATTCGGCCTGAAACCTGCCTTGCGTTTGTCGCGACGCGATGTCGTTGCCGATTTGAAGGAATCTGCCGGTGGTGGGGTCATGTCCACACGCAGCACGCGCGGGATCATGCCGCGTGGTCTTTCGGTGGTTTTTCAGACCGCCCTGTCGGTTGTGCTGGTGATGGCCGCCGTCCTATGTACGCGTAGTGCCCGCAAGGCCATTCAGACCAACCCCGGTTTCGACCTGCAAGGCAAGCTGCTCATCGAGATTGACGCGCGCGCGGCAGGCTATGATCCTGCCCGTAGTGTCCAAGTCTGCGAAGCCGTGGCCGAGCACCTGAATGCGCTGCCGGGCGTTCAGATGGCTGGCTTGTCCTGCGACGGTGGCTTTGGCGGTTCCGTTGTGGAATACGCACCAGGCGTGGAAAGTGATACGCCTGGGAATCTGTTGGCCAGAGATCCCTTTGTATGCCCGGTTGGTGGGGAATACTTCGAGTCAATGGGAATACCACTGTTGCAGGGTCGCACTTTTTGTCGTCTCGATAGTGTCACCGATGCAGAAAAGGTTCTCATCATTGATGAACCGCTTGCCCGCAGACTGCGACCGGATGCGAACGCCCTCGGTTGCCTGATTCAATATGGCTGGCGTTCCTTGTCAGAACCCCACAGGATTGTCGGGATTGTGCCAACCCTGCATAGCGCTTTGCACAACCCAGAGAAAAGGGCTCATATCTATCTGCCGATGGGGCCGAAGCACAGACCCGCATACATACACCTGCGCTTGGCAAGTGACGCCCTCAACACTGAGGCCACCCTACGGCAGATGATCCCTGCTGAGATTCGCAAAGTGGATCCATATCTGCCGGTCCTGTCAGTGAGAACTCTGATGGACTGTCAGCGCAACGATTTACCGGTTTGGCTCCGGCTCATGGGTGCCCGGCTCTCGCTCATCTTTGGGGCAATGGCCCTGTTCCTGGCGGCTTTGGGCATCTATGCGGTTAAGGGCTACATGGTTGCCTCGCGCACGCCTGAGATCGGTGTACGCATGGCCCTGGGTGCTACCCGGCGCGGTATTCTGGCCATGGTATTGCGTGAGGGCGCAATCCTGACGCTGGTTGGCCTGTGCTGGGGATTGCTGCTGGCTTGGGCCGTGGCGCGCGTGGCCGGTAGCTTGCTTTATGGCGTCAGTCCGCTCGATCCTGTCAGTATCGCTGTGACCATTGTCGTGCTCGGCCTTGCCTCGCTCTTGGCCAGCTATATCCCTGCGCGCCGAGCGGCCAGGGTCGATCCGATGGCAGCACTGCGGTACGAATAGGGATGCGTTGACAGTTCACAGTTGACAGTTTGCAGCAGGTTCCTGACCGCCGGTAACTGACAACTGAGAACCGACAACTGTGAACTACGAACTGGAGTCATGCAATGACGACGCTCTGGCAGGACGTCAGGTACGGGTTTCGGATGCTGGCGAAGAATCGAGGTTTCACGGCGATTGCTCTGGTGACGTTGGCCGTTGGCATCGGCGCCAACACGATCATGTTCACCATGTCCGATTTATTGCTCCGGCCCCCGACGAAGGTGAAGGAGCCCGAGCAGTTGATGTATTGCGCGATCCAGGACGCCTTGTTTCCCTGGTTTCGGTATTCGGCGTATCTGACGCTCCGCAACAGTGGCCTGGTCTTCAGCGATTGTCTGGCCCAGGGCGACGACGCCCGGCCGACCACCCTGGTTCATGGGAACTCGGTAGGCCAAGTGCGCGCGGCATACGTCTCAGCCAACTACTTCTCTTTCCTGGGAGTGGCGCCGGCTCAAGGACGGGGTTTCCTGCCGGCCGAAGAGCGGCAGGGCAGTGGCCCGGTTATGGTGCTGACCCATCGCACTTGGCGGCGGCTGGGCGCCGATCCGAATATGGTGGGGCAGTTCCTACGTGTCAACGGCGTCTCCTGCCAAGTGGTGGGCATCGCCCCCGAGGGCTTCACCGGCGCGACGTTCATTGGTCCGGACCTCTGGCTGCCGCTGGGCAGCCACCTGGCAGTGGCCGACCTTTCACGGGGGAGACCCCCCCGGGCAGACCTCGGGCCGGATCGAGACTACCCAAGCGTTCATCTCGTCGGCCGGCTTCAGCCGGGCTTGAGCCGGTCGGCGGCGCAGGCCCAACTGCAAGCGCTGGTCGCGCGCTTCAAACGGGAGTATCCCAGACAATGGAAGCCCAATTCCTCGCTTGCTCTGCGCCCGCCTGGCCGGTTCTTCATCGATGCGGATGTCGAGCAGGAACAACTGAGCGCGACTCTGTTCAGTCTGGTTCTGATGGGGGTCTCCGGCGTCATCCTGTTGATTGCCTGTTTGAATCTGGCCAACATGCTCATCATTCAGGGCGCCGCGCGCCGCCGCGAGATGGCCGTCCGCATGGCCCTCGGTGGCGGCCGCTGGCGCATCATCCAGCAGTTGCTCGTCGAGTCCGCCCTGCTGGCGTTGTTGGGAGGGATCCTCGGCCTTGTACTGGCCTTCTGGGGCACGAGCATTCTGAGGGCGTGGATTGGGTCGGTTCAGGACGCGGAGTTGCGGTGCTTCAGACCCAGCTTGAACGTTCGTGTTCTGGTGGCCACGCTGGGTTTCTGCCTGGTCGCCACACTACTGTTTGGGCTGCGACCGGCGCAGTGGTTGTCGCGGTGTGACATTGCCGGCGAGATGAAGGATTCCGCCGGCGGCGTCCTCGGCTCGGTTCGCAGAAGACGCCGCGGCCTCTCGATGGTGGGGCAGATCGCCTTGGCCGTGGCGCTGGTGCTCAGCGCATCACTGCTGACGAGAAGTGCCTTCCAGTTGATGCGCCCGGACCCGCGGTTTCCTCTCGAGGACAAGCTGGTGGTTCAGATCGATCCACTTTCGGCCGGGTATGACCGGGTGCGGAGCATCCAGACGTGCGAGGCGCTGGCTGACCGTTTGTCCTCCCTGCCGCAGGTCAAGGCGCTGGGGACATCACCCCGGCTGTTTTTCGGCGGCGGGGACGTGCTGTCGATTTCCGAGTGCACGCCGGCAGCGGAAGACGGAGGAGCAAGAAGACATCTTGCGCGCTGGGCCGCCGTAACCGACGTCGGTCGCGATTACTTCGCCGCGCTGGAGATTCCCCTCTTGCAGGGGCGGCGCTTCAACCTGCGGGACGGGGCGCCGAACGCGGAGAAGGTGACCATCATTGACGAGTCTCTGGCCCGCAAACTTCGCCCCGACGGTAATGCCCTCGGCTGTTTCGTCCAATATGGCGGTTTCGGCGAGTATTCCGATCCCTACCGGGTGGTCGGTACCGTCGCGCACGTGCCGGGCGTCGGCGATCCCGAGGTCCACCTCCAAATGTACAAACCCGCTCAGCCAGACCAGTTGTCCCCGTATCTCTACGTGCACGTTGCGAATCGCAAAGCGGCCGGCATGTTGCGCGAGCAGATCGCCGAGGAGATTCACAGGATTGACGCGCGCGTTCCGATTCTGTCGATCGAAACGCTCGCCCGGATCCGAAAGGCCGATACCTCGATATGGTTCGCACGATTCGGTGCCCGTTTGGCGCTCGCGGCCGGGGCGGCGGCACTATTCCTGGCAGCGCTGGGCATCTACGCGATCAAAGGGTTCATGGTCGTCTCGCGGACGCCAGAGATTGGCATTCGCAAGGCGCTCGGCGCCACGCACTGGGACATCATGAGCATGGTCTTTCGCGAGGGACTGGTCCTCACGGTAGTTGGGCTGTTCTTCGGCCTGCTGCTGGGTTTGGGAGTGGCGCGTGTTGCGGCCAGCCTGCTCTACGGCGTCAGTCCTATCGATCCCGTGAGCGTCGTCGCGACGGTCGTTCTGCTTGCTCTGACCGCAGTGTTGGCCGGTTTGATTCCGGCGCGCCGCGCGGCGCGGATCGATCCGATGGCAGCACTGCGGTACGAATAGGGATGCGTTGACAGTTCACAGTTGACAGTTCGCAGCGGGTTCCTGACCACCGAGACCCGACAACTGCGAACTGACAACCGACAACTGAGAACTGAGGACCGACAACTGTGAACTACGAACTGGAGTGATGCAATGACGACGCTCTGGCAAGACGTCAGGTACGGATTGCGGATGCTGGCGAAGAATCGCGGGTTCACGGCGATTGCGCTGGTGACACTGGCGATCGGCATCGGCGCTAATACGATCATGTTCAGTGTGGTCAACGCGATGCTGTTTCGCCCGATGCACGTGAAAGATCCCGACCGGCTGGTGCACTGCGGGATTCGCAATTTCGGCCTGATCACCTACACGATGTACGCCGACATGCGGGATGACAACCCGGTGTTCAGCGATCTGATCGCCCACAATTATGGCTACTGTCGGGGCACCTGGGTCCAGGGTGACGTGGTTCGACACATGGACTTGATGTACGTCTCGGCCGACTACTTCTCCGTGTTGGGGGTCGTTCCGGCGTATGGACGAACCTTCCAGCCTGAGGAAGAACGCTACGGGGCCGAGCCGGTCGTGGTCCTGAGCCATCAGACCTGGCAGCGGCTCGGCGCCGATCCGAAGATCGTGGGCCAGTACGTGGACATCAACGCGTCGCCCTGTCGGATCGTCGGCGTGGCGCCGAAGCGATTCACCGGCACGACCACCTCGGGTCCCGATGTCTGGCTGCCTCTGGGCGCTTTTGGCAAGGTAGACCACCCCGACGAGGAGAGGCCGACGGGCAGACGACAGGCGATATGGGACTACCCGGCGATCACGTTGATCGGGCGGCTCAGGAGCGGCCTGGACATGGTCGAGGCCGAGGCAAGGTTGCAGGCGATGGCGCCGCGCCTCAAGGAGTATGACCCCAGGAGGTGGAAGGACGACTCCAGACCGTACCTGGCTCACCTGGCGCGAATGGGCGCGGGGGAAGACGAGGATGAGACGAAGACCTTGAGCGTCATCAGTGCGATTCTGATGGGCATCTCGGGCGTCGTTCTGCTGATCGCCTGCCTGAACCTGGCGAGCATGATCACGGTCCAGGGAGTGTCGCGGCAGCGGGAGATCGCCATTCGCATGGCCATCGGGGGCGGACGCCTGCGGATCGTCCGGCAGTTGTTCCTCGAATCGTTCCTGCTGGCACTGTTCGGAGGGGTCCTGGCTTTGATTCCTGCCTTCTGGGGCGTTCGGATTCTCAACGCCTGGCTGGCTACGGCAACCCTGCCGATTCGATTGACGACCTGGTTCGACGCGCGCGTTCTGAGCGCCACCCTGGGGTTCTGTCTGATTGCGACCGTGCTCTTCGGTCTCAAGCCCGCTCTGCGTCTGTCCGCACGTGATGTTATCAGTGACTTGAAGGAGTCGGGGGGCGGGGTGGTCCGCTCGGTGCGTCGACGACGGCGCTTGATCCCGCGCGGTCTGCCGGTGGTCCTTCAGATCGCGCTAGCCGTCGTGCTGGTGATGGGCGCGACGCTGTTCACGCGGACGGCGTTGAGGATCGCGCGAACGCGTCCGGGCTTCGATCTGGCCGGCAAGCTGGTGGTCCGGATCGATCCGCTGGCAGGCGGCTACACCCACGCCCAGGCCGCAACCGCTTGCCAGATGCTGGCGGAACGCCTCAAGGGGACGCCCGGCATCCAGGCCGCGGGTCTGTCCACGTCGTTTCCGGTCGGCGATACACGACATGGTTTCTCGCAGCGGTTCATCGCCTACGAGCCTGGCGTTGCAGACGACCCCTCGAAAAACCTGCTGGAGAGAGGACCGCTGCTGTTCGAGGTTGATGGCAATTACTTCGAGGCGATGGGAATTCCTCTCCTTCGAGGCCGACCCTTCCGACCGCTCGACAGCGCTCCCGATGCCGAGCGGGTCGTGATCATCGACGAGCTGCTGGCCCGCAAGCTCCGCCCGGACGGCAACGTCGTGGATTGCCTGATCCAGCATGGCTGGGGCTCGGAGCTGGACGTGTGCCGAGTGGTTGGGGTCGTGCCGAGTCTGTTGGATCTTTCGGGCGAAGCATGGAACTGGGCCCACATCTATGAGCCGATCCGCGATGACCATCTACCTGTCTACATCCACCTGCGTCTTGCCAGCACCGCGCCGAGCGTCGAAACAGCTCTCGTCCGGAGCATTGGCGCACAGATCCGCAAGATCGATCCGCGCCTGCCGGTGGTGTCGGTGATAAGCCTGACGGACCAGCATCGCAACGACGGAACCATACGACAAGCGGCAGTGGCCGCCCGGCTGACGGCCATGTTCGGGGTCATGGCCCTGTTCCTGGCCGGGCTCGGGCTGTACGCGGTCAAGGGCCACATGGTCGCGTCGCGGACTCCCGAGATCGGGATTCGCATGGCCCTGGGCGCCACCCGGCGCGACATCCTGGGCCTCGTGTTTCGTCAGGGCGCCGTATCGACATTCGTGGGCCTTTCGCTCGGAATCCTGCTGGCCGGCGCGTTGGCGCGGCTGATTCGCGCCGGGCTTTACGGTGTCAGCCCCCTCGATCCGCTAAGCATCGCGGCCACAGTGGTGCTGCTGGCGGCCGTGTCCGTGCTGGCCGGCTACGTCCCCGCCCGCCGAGCGGCGCGAATCGACCCGATGGTAGCACTGCGGTACGAATAGGGATGAGTTGACAGTTCACAGTTGACAGTTCGCAGTGGGTTCCTGACCGCCGGTAACTGACAACTGACAACCGACAACTGTGAACTACGAACTGGAGTCATGCAATGACGACGCTCTGGCAGGACGTCAGATTCGGTTTGCGGATGCTGGCGAAGAACCGCGGGTTCACGGCGATTGCCCTGATTACGCTGGCGATCGGCATCGGGGCCAACACGATTATGTTCAGCGTGGTCAATACGCTGCTCTTTCGACCGCTGCCCGTCAAAGAGCCCGACCGATTGGTGCGCTGCGAATTTAACGTAACACGTCTCGTCTTTTATCCGGGCTATGTCGAGCTACGTGATAATAATCCGGTGTTCAGCAATCTCATCTCCCACAGTTACGGCAGAAGAACCTGTACTCTGGTAAGAGACGGTATGGTAAGACATGTGGATCCGCTATACGTCTCGGCCAACTACTTCAGCGCCCTGGGGGGATCCCCCCTTTATGGGCGGACGTTCCTGCCTGAGGAGGAAGTCGCTGGTGCTGAGCCAGTGGTGGTCCTGAGCTACCGAACTTGGCAGCGTCTGGGCGCTGAGCCCGAGATCGGGGGCCAATATGTGCGCCTCTCTGGTAAGCTCTTTAGAATCATCGGCGTGATGCCAAGGGCATTCGCAGGCGCATCCGTCATCTGCCCCGACGTCTGGTTGCCTTTGGGCACGTATGGTCTTGTGGGTAGAATCTATAAAAAGAAGCCGGAGAAGACCGATGAACGGTGGCACTATGCGCCGTCGGTCTTAGCGGGACGACTCAAACCTGGCGTGAGTCGATCGGAGGCCCAGGCATGGCTGCAATCCATGCTCCCACGCCTGAAGCAGATTGACCCTTGGATGTTCAACAGGCCCAGGTTCGGGTCGACAGAGATAGAGGAGGTCTGGTTTGAACTCCACCCGTTGCCCAGACTCAGCGCCGGTGGTATCGACAATGACAGGTCCGCCTTGGGTCGTATCAGTCTGGGGTTGATGGGAATATCGGGGGTCGTCTTGCTCATTGCCTGTCTGAATCTGGCGAATATGATTGTGGTTCAAGGGGTGGAGCGCCAACGGGAAATCGCCATCCGTGCGGCCATCGGCGGGGGGCGTTTGAGGATCGTGCGGCAGTTGCTGGCCGAATCCCTTCTCTTGGCTGTCTTCGGTGGCATTCTGGCTATCGGCGTGGCCTTCTGGGGTGTCCGGGTTCTCAAGCTGTGGGCGGCGATGGGCCAACTCCCGATGCAGTTGGGGGAGGCCATCGCTGAGGGAATCACGCTGGATATACGCGTCCTGGGGGCCACCTTGGGTTTCTGTTTGATTGCCACGGTGCTCTTCGGGTTGAGACCGGCCCTGCGCCTATCGGGACGCGATCTTGTTGGCGATCTGAAAGAATCCGGCCGAGGTATACTGCGCGCCACGCGCAATCGGCGATGGTTCGTCCCCCGCGACCTGTCGGTGCTCTGTCAAATGGCCCTCACTTTCGCGCTGGTCATGTGCGCGACCCTATTGGCTCGAACCGCGCTGAGTGCCGCCCGGGCCGAACGCGGTTTCGGCCTGGATGGGAAGTTGATCGTCGACTTGGATCCTTACGCGGGAGGCTACAGGGATGCTCAGGCAAAGCAAGCTTGCCAGGCCCTGGCTGAGCGGTTGAAGGAAAATCCCGAGATTCAGGCGGTTGGCCTATCTTTTAAGTCGCCTGTGGACCTGGAGTGGTGGCCCTGGGTTCGCGAAAGAGTCGTCGAGTATGTGCCGGGCCGCGAGGATGACGCGTCAGGCAGCCTATTGACGAAGCCACTTCACGAGTATGAGGTAGACGGCGACTACTTCGAAGCGATGGGAATTCGGCTCTTGCAGGGTCGGGTCTTTCGCCCTCTCGACAGTGCCCCTGATGCAGAAAAAGTCGTGATCATCGATGAGCTTCTGGCCCGTAAACTCCGGCCGGAGGGTAGTGCCCTTGGCTGTCTCATCCAGTATGGCTCGGGGCCCCACCAAGTGATCGGTATCGTACCGAACCTGCGGAGCGTTTGGGGCAATGGCCAAATCCAACCCCATGTCTATACACCACTCGGAGCCCAAAGCGTGCCCGAATCCATCCATCTGCGTGCCAGAAGTGCGGCGCCCGGAGCGGAGGCCGCGTTCGTGCGCACCATCGGTGCACGCATTCGAGAGCTCGATCCTCGTCTGCCGGTCGTCTCGGTAGCGTCTCTGGCGGATCGACATCGCAACGATCCCACGGTGTTGCTCGCGCGAGCCGTGGCCCGACTTGCCGTGATGTTTGGGGCCATGGCCCTGTTCCTGGCCGGTATGGGTCTCTATGCCGTCAAGAGCCATATGGTCGCCTCGCGAACCCCTGAGATTGGCATCCGTATGGCGTTGGGCGCCACCCGGCGGGACATTCTGACCCTGGTGCTGCGTCAGGGCGCCACATCGACGTTCGCAGGGCTGCTGGCCGGCATGCTGCTGGCGTTCGTCATGACGCGAGTGATTCGCAGCGCGGTCCAAGGCATCAGTAGCATTGATCTCGTGAGCATCGTTGTCACCGTGGTTGTGCTCACAGCGACTTCACTGCTGGCCACGTATATCCCGGCCCGGCGGGCGCTCAGAGTCGACCCGAAGGCGGCCTTGCAGTACGAATAGGAGAGACGCATGGGAACGCTGTGGCAGGATATCAGATTCGGTTTGCGGATGCTGGCGAAGAATCGCGGGTTCACGGCGATTGCCCTGATTACGCTGGCGATCGGCATCGGCGCCAACACGATCATGTTCAGCGTGGTCAACGTGCTGCTACTGCGGCCTGCGCCGGTGAAAGACCCGGGTCGATTGGTGGGTTGCCGCTCTCGCGGATTCGCGTTCATTCCGTACTCCGCCTACGTCGTTCTGCGGGACAACAATCCCATCTTCAGTGACTTGGCGGCCCACGCCTGGGACACGCAGGTTGTCACGCTGGAACAGGGGAACAGCACCCGGCGGGCCTACGCCATGTTCGTATCTGCCAACTACTTCACCACGTTGGGGGTTGCACCGACGCGAGGACGGAGTTTCCTGCCGGAAGAGGAACGGGTAGGTGCGCCACCGGTCGCTGTCCTCAGCTATCGGGCCTGGCAGCGGCAGGGGGCCGATCCGAATATCGTGGGCGCGCGAGTGTCCGTCAACGGGGCTCTCTTTCAGGTGATCGGTGTAGCTCCGAGGCGATTCACGGGAACATCGCTGTTCGGACCTGACCAGTGGCTTCCCCTGGGGGTCTATAGTCTCGCGATCAAGGACACTTGGGAACCGCGACGGCCCAACGCGTCGAGCGACTACTGGGACTACCCCACGCTGGCCCTGGTGGGTCGGCTCAAGGCCGACGTGAGTCTGTCACAGGCAGAGGCCCGGCTCCCGGCCATGGCGGCCCGTCTGAAGGAGAGCTTCCCGGACCGGCAGGAGCAGGGGCGCACGTTTTACCTCCACCGGCCGGGCAGACTCACCACATACGAGGACAACGATCAAGGGAAATTGTCTGCCTTGGGCCTGTTCCTGATGGGCATATCCGGGATTGTCCTGCTCATTGCGTGCCTGAACCTCGCAAATATGCAGGTAGTGCAGGGGGCTTCCCGGTGTCGCGAGATTGCCATCCGCATGGCCATCGGGGGCGGGCGGACGCGAATCATACGACAGTTGTTGATCGAGTCCCTGTTGCTGGCAGGCCTGGGCGGAATCGGCGGACTGGCCCTTGCTTTCTGGGGTACGAAGATCCTGAATACCGCACTGGGCGCTCTGAGGTTGCCCTTCGAGATGGGGACGGCACTGGAGGCGGGGCTCGACGCTCGTGTTCTGGCGGCGACGGTGGGATTCTGCGTGATTGCCGCCGTGTTGTCCGGTTTGAGGCCCGCGTTGCGCCTTTCCCGGCGCGACATTGTTGTCGATCTGAAGGAAGCCAAAGGCGGTGTTCTGCGACCCATCGTGAAGACTCGTCGGCTCTCACCGCGCGGCCTGTCGGCGGCCTGCCAGACCGCGCTGTCCGTTGTGCTCGTCATGGGAGCAACCCTGTTCACCCATAGTGCCCTGACCGCGACTCGCATGACTCCCGGTTACAGCCTCCACGACAAGCTGTTGATCGAAGTGGAACCCCGTCGGGCCGATCGCACCGGAAGCCAGAGCCTGCAAATCTGCGAGCGATTGGTGGACCACCTGAGCGCGTTGCCGTCCGTCCAAGCGGTCGGCCTTTCCACTTCCATGCCCTTTGGAGTCGGGATTCCCTGCAACGACATTCACGAGTGCAGAGCAGACGCAGACGGTGACAGGCCTGTGTCCATGGATACGCCGCTGAGCATCATTCACGGTATCGGCGGCGATTACTTGCAGGCCATGGGGCTCCCACTGTTGCAGGGCCGGTACTTCCGTCGCACGGAGTGGCTCACAGATGCCCCGGTCGTCGTCATCGATGAGTTGCAGGCGCGCCGGCTTCGGCCCGATGGAAATGCGCTGGGTTGCCTGATCTCGGGGGCCGGCCGCAAGCCTCGCGAGGTTGTGGGTATTGTGCCGGGCGTGCGTCACGGCGTCTTCGAGAAACAGATGCAGCCGCACGTCTACCTGCCTCTTACACGCGACTTGGACTCCTACGGCGATCCGATCTACATCCATGTTCGCATGATCGCTGACGTTCCCGAGGCCCGGACGGCGCTGCTGGCGAATCTGCCGCAGGAGATTCGCAAGGTGGACCCGCACGTGGCGATCCTGTCGCTGATGACCATGTCGGACTTCCACCGCAATGCCCCGAATATGTGGCTGGTACGCATCGTGGCAGGGCTGGCGGCGGCTTTTGGCGCCATGGCTTTGTTTCTGGCGGCCCTGGGCATCTACGCTGTCAAGGGACACATGGTGGCCTCCCGGACCGCAGAGATCGGGATTCGCATGGCGCTGGGGGCCACGTGCACGAATATTCTGGCAATGGTCTTGCGGGAAGGAGCGGCCCTGACGCTGGCGGGATTACTCGCGGGAATGTTCCTGGCTTTGGCTGTCGCCCATGTGATCGCCAGCGTTCTGTGCGGGGTCGATCCCATCGATGCCGCGAGCATCGCTGCGACCGTCGTGTTGCTCGGTGTCACCTCGTTGCTGGCCAGCTACCTTCCCGCCCGCCGGGCCGCACGGATCGACCCGATGGTCGCCCTGCGCTACGAGTAGGGCGAGCGTACGATGGGCTTGAAGCCCATGCGGATCGGAGTCGATATGCCCAACGGGTGCATGACTGTTCTTGCGATCCGGCTCGGTCAGGCCCACACTGGCGGGCACCGATTCATGGCCGGTGAGGACAAGCTCGAAATCCGAAGCACGAGACTCGAAACAAATTCCAAACACGAAGTCCAAATGCTCCAAATTCGGCCCGGTTTGCATGGGCAAGGCCGCGTTGCACGCGATGTCTTCCGTGTTTCGAGATTGGATTCTGGTTCATGCGGGCTTGTTTCGAAATTCGGACTTCGATCTTCGTGCTTCCGCAGTGTGCCCAAGCGCGCAGCGCAGAAACGGTTATGCACCCGGGCGTAACCCCACTCTACACATGGCACGAACCGGTTGGTACAATCAGACCGGTGGAAGCCCACGGCAGGAAGATTCCCCGCAGTGAGCAGGAACGTGCCGATCGCATAGACAGGCAACGGGAGCAACGTAGTGAAACGATATACAGCAACGTGGATGGTCGTCTGGATGGTGACATGGGCAGTATCGGCAGGGTCCACGCCGGCAGCGGATTGGGCTGGGTTTCGAGGGCCTGGCGCGGGGGGCGTCAGCGACCAGACGGGTCTGGCCCTGACGTGGAGCGAGACGGAGAACCTCGCCTGGAAGACCCCGCTGCCGGGACCGGGCTCGTCCAGCCCCATCGTTTTCGGCGATCGGGTCTACGTGACGTGCTATTCCGGCTATGGCCTGGACCCGAATGAGCCGGGCGATCCGAACGATCTGGTGCGCCATCTGGTGTGCATCCGCGCCGCAGATGGAAAGCTGCTCTGGGACACAGCCGTGCGGGCGACGCAGCCGGAAGACCTCTACCGGGGCATGCTGCGCGAGCATGGCTACGCCAGCCAGACCCCCGTGACGGATGGGCAGCGGGTCTTCACGTTCTTCGGCAAGACCGGCGTGCTTGCCTTCGACCCGAACGGCAGGCAGCTCTGGCAAACCAGCGTGGGCGCCGACACGGACCAGAAACGCTGGGGTGCCGCGACGAGCCTCGCTCTCTACAAGCACGGCGCATTAACATGCGAAGTGCAACACAGTAGGTTGTGACAGTCACGAGTTATCCGACTGCACGTCCTGGCCTACAACCTCGGCAACTTCCTCAGGCGATTGGCCCTGCCGCCAGCCGTGAAGCACTGGACTCTCACAACGCTGCGAGACAAGCTGGTCAAGATCGGCTGCAAGATCGTGTACCACGCTCGATATGTGACGTTCCAGTTGGCGGAAGTCGCGGTGCCGGGTCGCCTGTACCGAGCGATTCTGGATCGGATTCGACGGTTCGCCGCTATCTCGCCGAGGGCTGCACCAATATGGCCGGGCGCGGGAGGACACAACCTGACAAAGGGGCAAGGGGCGCCGCTGGGACTGTCACCAATCCGGGGACAAACCGCCTATCCGGGCACTCTGAATACCGGTTTTGTTTCCATTCTCCGTCCGTTGTCAGGGTGTGTGTGAAAATATCGTGGCATGTGGGTGGCAGCCTCAAAGCGTAGTGCAACGGAGCTTTGGGGATGGCGAATGGGAGTGGCGCATCCGTACGGAAAGGCCTCTGCGAGGCGATCCATCCCCAAGTCCTGAGCGGATCCGTTCGGCTTCGCTCAGGACAAGCTTTGAGGCTGCCACCCCTGGCGGGGCTGCGTCCGCAAGGGAATGCTGCCCTGAAATCCTGACAGACACGCCGAGCGAGTGTCTGTGAAAATATCCTGGCAGCCGTGTGGCAGCGGCAAGCGCAGGCTTGCCGATGGTGATACGCATGCC